>JGI994J12354_10000633_pt1 | contig 34989 bp, 33 predicted proteins | sample IntmicLarv3ML3BL_FD_12354 | JGI IMG/M metagenome (IMG submission 12354) | reverse complement strand
CATTTCGAAAAACCATGACCAAGATAAGCACTATGTAGTATAAGCAAAATCAAGGAGGAGTAATAAAATGGCAAATGAAACGATGGTAGGAACAGGTCAACAAGGGGCATTTAAAGCAAGTGCAATGACTAATCCAGTTATTAAAAAATTGGGAAGAGTAACAGAACAAGCAGCAAATGGAAGAGTGGCGACTTATGGAGGCATTGGCGCGAAGACAATCTTTTTTCTGCTTTTAACGGGAATAGGAGTAGGCGCATTTTTTGTTATTCATAACATGCTTGGTGGAGGAGCGACTTTCGATATAGAAGTTAGCGGACAAAAGATATCTTTTGCCTATCAAGAGTTGCCAGTACTTTTAGGAGCGGGAGTTTTCACGGTAATCACACCGCTGATTGCATGGCTGATTAGACCGGCTATTCCGGTATTTGGTTCTTTGTATTCACTCTCGCAAGGATATGTTATTGCTTTTATGGCATATGCTTATAAAGGGCAGTATGATATGTATGTATGGCTTGCCCTTATCATCACTTTGGTGATTCTTTTGGTAATGCTTTTTCTATACATGAAACGCATCATCAAAGTAACAAAAAAGTTCAATTCAGTAATCAAGGTATTGTTTTTTACGACAGTGCTTAGTGGATTCGGAGCAGTTGCGATGAGCTTTTTCCCAGGAACAAGGGGACTTATTACGGCACTTTCAGGTAATCCAATTATTAGTATCGCAGGTTCAGTTATTTTCATCATTGTAGCAGCATTGTTTTTACTTTCGGATTTTGATGCTATCGAGAAAACGGTAGAACACCAATTACCTAAAAAGTACGAATGGGCAGCTGCATATGGACTAGTATTTACAGTTATTTGGTTATACTTCAAAGTACTTAATCTATTAATGCAACTAGGTTCTAAAAAATAAAACAGTTAAAGCAAGAAGAAGCAAAGATATTCTCGGTTTGCGGTGATATATGGAGGGAAATTATGTTGTTCATGGGACTTGATGTAGGAACGCAAGGAGTGAGAGGTATTATCAGCGATGAAAATGGTGAGATTTTAGCTTCGCACTCAGAAAATTTCAAAGAATTAAATTGCAGTGACTTTGCTGGTGGTTACGAGCAGGAGCCAGAAAGTTGGTGGAACTTAGTTAAGAATGTCATGGTATCATGTCGTGAATGTTTAGAGGAAGCAAGCATTAGCCCCGAGGAAGTGCTTGCCATAAGTATTGACGGCACATCGGGAACAATTCTGCCAATCGGAAAAGATAATCAAGCTTTGTCGCCAGCACTTATGTATAACGATATGCGGGCCAAAGATGAGGCAGTGCGAACCCACAAAGAAGGTGCGGAATTAGAGCGCAAGATAGGTCTAACGTTCAATGCGTCTTTTGCGTTGCCGAAAATATTATGGATGAAAGAACAACGCCCTAAGCTACACGAAAGGACAGCTAAGTACATTCATCAAGCGGATTATATTGTTGGAAAACTGTCGGGCATTTACGATGTGACAGACTATTCAAATGCGTTAAAAACAGGCTATGATTTAATAGAAGAGCAGTGGCCGGCCTTTTTGCAAGCACTAGACATAGGCGAAGAACTTTTACCTAAAGTAGTAGCACCAGGACAAAAAATAGGAACATTGCTCCCAAAGATTGGTCAAGAGCTAGGATTTTCAGAAAAAATGATAGTAACGGCGGGAGCAACCGACGGATACGCATCAGCATTGGCGGCAGGAGCCGTTAAAGTTGGTGATTGGGCGTCTATAATTGGTACGACGATGGTGCTAAAAGGCGTGACAAAAGACCTGTTGCTGGCTTCAAATGGAAGCAGTTATTCGCACAAACTGCCATCGGGAGCATGGATGCTTGGCGGTGCGGCTAATATCGGTGGAAGGTGTCTAAATGAAGCATTTAATAGGGAACAATTCAAAGAAATGGACAAATCAGCTAAAGAGTTGATGCCAACTGGTGTTATTAGCTACCCGCTAACAGGAACGGGCGAGCGATTCCCATTTGTAGATGCAAAGGCGAAAGCATTTTTTGTTGGTGATATTAGCAACCCGAAAGTCCACTATGTGGCGCTGATGGAAGGCGTGGCATATGCCGAACGATTTGCTTTTGAGCAGATGGAAGAGATGGGAGCGCAAGTCGGAGATGTGATTTATACGGCTGGTGGAGCGTGTAAGTCAAAGGATTGGGTTAAGATAAGGGCAAGTGTACTAAAGCGAGAGTTGCGAATACCTAAGGTAGTTGATGCAGCAATGGGAGCGACTTTGCTGGCAGCATCTAATACATACTATTCGTCATTGGAAGAAGCTAGTGAAAAGATGATTAGTTTTGAAAATGTTGTTCAGCCAGACGCTGAGTTAATGCCTAAGTATGAGGAATTATATCAAAAGGCCAAAAGAGAATTTATCAAGAGATTTCAAACATAACAGCAAAGCGGGCGATAAGGAGAATGTTGATGAGTATCTACAAAGACTGTGATATACGTGGTGTTTTTGAGAAAGAATTTGATGTGACAGAAGGATATCATATCGGCAAAGCAGTTGGAACCATTCACAAGGGAGCGATGATTGTAGTGGCTGGAGATGTGAGGATTTCAACACCGGCGCTTAAAAAAGAGTTAATTCGTGGCATGGTAGAGACGGGAGTTCATGTAATCGATTTGGGAACTACTACAACGCCGATGTTTTATTATGCTATCAATAAGCTTGCGGCAAACGGAGGAGTGATGGTGACAGCTTCCCATAATCCGCCACAATATAACGGTTTCAAATTGATGTTTGGGGATGAGCCAATTACTGTTCAAGAAATTCAGGATATCAAAACCTTAGTGAATAGCAAAGAATTTGCAGAGGGCAAAGGAAAATGCGAACATCTAAGCATAGCGAATGATTATCAAGAATTTATGAAAAACTACTTTGGACAAACAAGGGAAAAGCCATTAAAAATAGTGTTAGACTGTGGAAATGGTGCAACAAGTGAATTTGTTCCTAAGATAGTGGGTGGATTGGGCTATGAAGTAGTGCCTTTGTATTGCGACGTGGACGGCAACTTTCCTAATCGAGACCCAGATCCAGCTTTGTATACTTGTCTAGGAGATTTATCGCAGAAGGTGGTAGATACACAAGCAGATTTAGGAGCGGCATATGATGGTGATGGTGACCGTGTAGTTTTTGTAGACAACAAAGGGAGAGTTATCAATAGCGAAAAGAGTTATGTTATATTTATAGGCGATTTGCTGAAACAACATCAAAAGGGGCGAAAATACAAAGGGCTATACGGCGATGATTTAAAACCTTCATTTGTATATGATCAAAAGAGCATGATGATTGTGAAGCAAGCGGCTGATGACAATGGCGGAGAAGCTATTATTGAGAAAAGTGGTTATGGCTTTATTAAACGAAGTTTTTTAAAAAGCCATGCGATGATGGGCGGTGAGATTAGTGGGCATTTCTTCTTCGGCGAGCTAGGTGGTGATGATGGGTTGTTTGCGACGCTTATGCTGTGTCAAATACTAGAAAAAGGCGAAGAATCATTGGCGCAATTAGTGGACAAGATACCGCCATCATACATTTCGCCAGAGCTTAGAATTGCATGTCCTTACGAAGAACAAGATGAATTATTGGCAAAAGCAAGAGAATTTGCTAAAGGATATCAAATAGACGAACTCGATGGAGTGAGAATTACCTTTCCGCATGGGTGGTTTTTGATTCGCAAATCAATAACATCACAAGCAGTAACTGTGCGCATGGAAGGTGATTCGCCAGAAAGCTTAAAGGAAATCAAACAACTAGTGAAGCAGGCTTTGCCAACGCTAGCAACACATGACTATTTTAAGGACTAGAAAGAATGGTCTAAGGACCGTTCTTTTTTGACACATAAGAGGTAAAATGATAAAATAGCTACATTGAAAAAATGCTTTTGTGAGCGAAGATAAAATTAAGGAACGAAGATGAAGAATGTTGATATAGTAAAAATAATACTTATTTGTCTAGCAGTACTAACGATGATATTGATGATATTAGGGGTGAGGAAGATAGTAGCTCGCGAAAAAGCAAAAGAAGAGGCAGCCAAAGCGAGAGTGGAGGTTTTTGAATTGCAAAACGCATCCCAAACGCCGACGATTACAGAGGAGCCGGAAGCGATTGAGTTTGAAGAAGTAGATGAAGATGTCTTTATCAACGCTAGCGACGTGGAATTGAAAGCGAAGCCTTCAGAATCAGCAGAGGTCGTCGCTAAAGTACCACTTAATGCCCTATACAAAAGGGTCGGCATCAGCGAAAGGTGGAGTGAAATCATTTACAAGCAAGAGAAGTGCTATGTAGCAAATGAGTCACTTACAACGGATATTGCGGATTTAGTGATAACGGAGTAGAGGATTTATAATATAATGACAATTAATATCTAAGAAGGAGGAAGTCATGGAGGAAAACAATAAATTAATTAAAAGGCAACTAACTATTTCAACAATTAATATGATATTATTAATCGTTGTTTTAGCAGTATTAGTAGGTGTTTGCGTATACGTGTTTAAGACAATCAGCCACATGGAAGCAACGGTGAAGATGATAAGCGAGGAAGTTGCACCAATTATCGACAAGGTTGATAAGATTGATGTTGATAAGCTAAACGATTTGATAGGGAAACTCGATGGCGTGATGGAAACATTTAGTAATTTCGGGAATATTTTAGGATAGTATAAAGTGGGGATATTTATGAAAAAGAGGGCGTTATTAGTACTTAGCTGCTTTTTGTTAGTGCTTTCGGGGTGTGTTCTTTTTCCGCTTAGGGAAGAGGAAACTCCGACAATTAAAGCAGAGGAAGTAGAAGGAGAAGAAGCCGAAGAACATGGCGAATTGTTAGCGCCATCAGAGATTGACGAGGGCGCGAATACCGATGAGGACATGATATACTGTGTTTCATCAGCTAATGTGCGAGAAGAAGCTAGTCCAAATGCACGAGTTATTGGCGCACTGCAAACAGGCGATGCTGTTAGTAAGGTCGGAGAAGACAACGGCTGGATTGAGATAATGTTTGAAGGTCAACAAGGATTTGTATATGAGCGATTTATGAGTGAAACGGCACCGTAGGACGAAGGAGGAAGTTAGGATGGTAGGAAAAACAAAGAATGAAACTAGAGAAAATGTTAGAGATGGTAAAGGCAAGATTGAATTTTGCCATATCGTATCAGAAGAAGAACTAAATGGTCATGGTACGATGTATGCGAAACTTACATTTGAGCCACATAGTAGTATCGGACGTCACCAACACGTAGGATGTACGGAACCTTACTATATTTTAAGTGGCAAAGCTATTTTTGAAGATAATGATGGAACAAGAACAAAAGTCTGTGCGGGAGATGTCTGTACAATCAAATGCGGGGAATCTCATGCGATTGAAAACCCATATGACGAACCAATGGAGATGATGGCACTAATCTATAATGAATAAAAAGCAAAGAAAAATATAGGGACCACTTTCAAGGAGATTTCTTTTTGTGAAGGGGTCCTTTTGCTATAAGCGGTTATAATTTGAATATATATGCAGAAATAGTGAATCCAATTACTATTTTATTGTGAATATTATTGACAAAAGTCTACTAATAATAGTATCATTGACTGAAATATGAATGTATATAAATAAGGAGGAGAAATTTATGAAGAGATTTAAGAAGATTGTAAGCATTGCTTTAGTTGCAACGATGGTCGTGGCATCTTTAGTTGGATGTGGAAGCAAAGACAAAGGAGCTGCTGAAGGTGGCGGCGAAACTTTCAAAATTGGTGGAATCGGACCAACAACTGGTGGAGCAGCTGTTTATGGACAAGCAGTAGCAAACGGAGCACAAATAGCAGTAGATGAAATCAATGCTGCAGGCGGAATCAATGGCGCTCAAATAGAACTGAAATTTGAAGATGATGAGCATGATGCTGAAAAAGCGGTTAATGCTTATAATACATTAAAGGACTGGGGTATGCAGGCATTACTTGGAACAGTTACAAGTACTCCTTGTATCGCAGTAGTTGATAAAACGAATGAAGACAATATGTACCAATTAACACCATCTGGAACAGCGGTAGATGCTATCAAACATGACAATGCTTTCCGCGTGTGTTTCTCAGATCCAAACCAAGGTGTTGCATCAGCTGCTTATATTGCTGACGAAGGAATAGCTCAAAAGGTAGCGGTTATTTATGATAGTTCTGATGCTTATTCATCAGGTATCAATGAAACATTTGCAGCTGAAGCTGCAGCTAAAGGATTAGAAATCGTAGCATCAGAAGCATTTACAGCTGAAAGCAATAGCGACTTTTCAGTACAACTTCAAAAGGCTAAAGATGCAGGAGCAGAACTTGTATTCTTGCCATTCTACTATCAAGAAGCTTCACTTGTGTTAAAACAAGCCAAAGATATGGAATTCAACCCAATCTTCTTCGGATGTGATGGTATGGACGGTATCCTAGACGTTGAAGGATTTGATGCTTCATTAGCAGACGGCGTAAGATTTTTAGCACCGTTCTCATCTACAGCAACTGATGATATGACAGTGAATTTTGTTGAAGCTTACAAAAAGGCACATGACGAAGTTCCTAACCAGTTTGCAGCCGATGCATATGATGGAATTTACATTATTAAAGCAGCTATAGAGCATGCAAAACTAACACCTGATATGAGCGTTTCTGAACTTTGTGAAGGCATGAAAAAAGCAATGTTAGAGATTAAAGTTGATGGTGTAACAGCTAAAGCACTCACTTGGGATGAAAGTGGTGAACCACAGAAAGAGCCAATGGTTCTTGAAATCAAAGATGGAGTATATAACGTACTTTAGTTCAAGGCAAAATAAAAGAGCATTAAAAGGGCACCTTTTGGTGCTCTTTTTGTTGCTATAGAATACTATTTGGTGCTATAATTAAATATCTATGTAAAACATGCAGCAGAGGAGTGGAGTATGAGTTTTTTAAACTATCTTATTAACGGAATAAGTCTTGGTAGCGTGTATGCAATTATCGCATTGGGATACACGATGGTCTACGGAATTGCTAAGATGTTGAATTTCGCTCATGGCGATGTAATCATGATTGGCGGATATATTTCGCTGATTGCTTCAACATCAATAGGACTTTCACCAATACCAGCAATTATTGTAGCGATGATATTTTGCACAGTTTTAGGGGTGGCAATCGAAAGAGTGGCATATCGACCACTAAGAAATGCGGCTTCACCATTAGCTGTTCTAATCACAGCGATTGGTGTTAGTTATTTGCTTCAAAACTTGGCATTACTTATCTGGGGAGCAAATGCAAAATCGTTCCCATCATTGGTGACATTGCCAGCGGTATCATTTGGCGAGATAACAATTACAGGAGTGACTATTGTAACGATTATATCGTGTATATTGATTATGATTGTTCTGACACTATTTGTTAAAAAGACCAAGCAAGGACAGGCAATGTTAGCGGTATCAGAAGACAAGGGAGCAGCACAGTTGATGGGCATCAACGTCAACAAAACAATCGCCTTAACCTTTGCTATTGGTTCAGGACTAGCTGCCCTAGCGGGAGTATTACTTTCTTCGGCGTATCCAACACTTACGCCGTATACAGGTGCAATGCCAGGTATAAAGGCCTTCGTGGCGGCAGTGTTTGGCGGAATCGGTTCAATACCAGGAGCACTAATTGGCGGTATTTTGTTGGGTGTTATAGAAATTCTAGGGAAAGCCTATATTTCATCGCAGTTAGCTGATGCGATTGTTTTTGTGGTACTAATTATCGTATTACTTGTGAAACCTACAGGCATACTTGGCAAGAATATCCAAGAGAAAGTGTAGGTGGGACATGTTAAAGAATATGAATAAAAAAACAAAAGAAAATACAATCACTTATGGCATCGTAATAGTTGCCTTTGTAGTAGTTCAAATACTATTGGCAACAGGTAATGTTTCAAGTTTGATGAGGGGACTTTTAGTGCCACTTTGTACCTACGTAATCTTGGCGGTATCGTTAAACTTTACGGTAGGCATCTTAGGTGAATTGAGTTTGGGACATGCTGGTTTTATGTGTGTAGGCGCATTTAGCAGTGCATTTTTTTCATTTTGCATGCAAGATGTCATTACATCTTCAGCACTAAGATTTCTGATAGCACTTATCCTTGGAGCAGTGATAGCAGGGTTGTGTGGTTTACTAATCGGGATTCCTGTTCTTCGCCTTCGTGGGGACTATCTAGCCATCGTAACTTTGGCATTTGGTGAAATTATTAAAAATGTTATCAACGCCCTTTTCGTTGGAAAGGATAGCAACGGATTTCATTTTTCGTTGAAAGACACCGCCTCATTGAAGATGGGTGCGGATGGAGAAGTCATTGTTAATGGACCGCAAGGTATTACGGGGACACCGCAAGATGCTAACTTTATCATTGGAGCAGTGCTGGTATTGCTGACAATATTTATCATCTTGAACATGATTAATTCACGAGATGGCCGAGCGATTATGTCGATTAGAGATAACCGTATTGCGGCTGAATCAATCGGTATCAATATTACAAAGTATAAGTTAATGGCATTTTCAATATCGGCAGCATTAGCTGGTATCGCAGGAGTGCTATATGCTCATAACTTGTCGTCTTTGACGGCATCGCCAAAAAGTTTTGGATACAATATGTCGATTATGATTTTGGTGTTTGTAGTTCTTGGTGGTATTGGCAATATCCGGGGTTCAATTATTGCGGCAATAGCATTGACGTTGTTGCCAGAACTTTTAAGAGGGTTGTCAGATTACAGAATGCTAATCTATGCGATTGTATTGATTATCATGATGCTCTTAAACTGGGCACCTAAGGCGTTAGAGTGGCGCGAGCGGCATTCAGTATCAATTAAGAAGTCTTTTAGTAAAGATAAAGCGGCAAAGGAGGCTGAATAATTATGGCATTATTAGATGTTAAGAATCTAGGCATTTCCTTTGGTGGTTTAAGAGCGGTTAATGCTTTTGATGCTCAGATTGAAAAGGGTGAACTGTATGGTCTGATTGGTCCAAACGGCGCGGGCAAGACGACGATTTTTAATTTATTGACAGGTGTATACAAACCAGATTCAGGGATTGTAAAGATAGACGGCAAAGACATTACGGGTAAAAGTACTGTCGAGATTAATAGAGCAGGAGTGGCAAGAACATTCCAGAATATTCGATTGTTCAAAGAACTTACAGTTCTTGATAACGTTAAAGTGGGACTTCACAATCTCCATCATTATTCGACGATTGAAGGCATTTTAAAGATGCCAAGATACTTAAAAGTCGAAAAAGAGATGGACGAAAAGGCAATGGAACTGTTAAAGGTTTTTGATCTTGATGGCAGTGCTGATATATTGGCAGCAAGCCTTCCGTATGGAAAGCAAAGGAAGTTAGAAATTGCTAGAGCCTTGGCGACTAATCCCCAGCTACTACTATTAGATGAACCAGCAGCGGGGATGAACCCAAACGAAACCAAAGAGCTGATGGAGACAATTCGTTTTGTGCGTGACGAGTTCGGCATGACGATTTTACTGATTGAGCATGATATGAAATTGGTTGCAGGTATTTGTGAAAAATTGACAGTTTTGAACTTTGGTGAAGTTTTAACAAAGGGAGAAACGACAGAAGTGCTAAACAATCCAGAAGTAATCAAAGCATATCTGGGAGAATAGGAGAGAGCTAATCATGGCAATGCTTGAAGTGAAAGATTTAGAAGTATATTATGGCTTGATTAAAGTTTTAAAAGGGATTTCTTTTGAGGTCAACGAAGGTGAAATCATCGCTCTTATAGGGGCGAATGGTGCTGGAAAGACCACGATTTTGCATACGATTACAGGACTTTTAAGCCCAAAAGTTGGAGAGGTTATCTTTGAAGGAGAGGACCTTACCAAAATCCCGGCACACAAAATAGTATCATTGGGGATGGCACATGTGCCAGAGGGGCGTAGAGTTTTTGCACAACTGACAGTATATGAAAATTTAAAGCTAGGAGCCTTTACTAGAAAAGATAGCAAAGAATTTGAGGAAACATTAGCGTCTATTTACCGACGCTTTCCACGACTGGAGGAGCGCCGCAACCAGCTAGCAGGAACATTATCAGGTGGTGAGCAGCAGATGTTAGCGATGGGAAGAGCCTTGATGTCACATCCTAAGATAATCGTAATGGACGAACCATCGATGGGATTATCACCAATCTTTGTTAATGAGATTTTTGATATTGTTAAAGAGGTAAGTGCCAGCGGAACTACGGTCTTGTTAGTTGAGCAAAATGCTAAAAAAGCACTTTCGATTGCTGACCGCGCGTATGTTTTAGAAACAGGAAATATTGTGTTGAGTGATGATGCTTCAAACTTATTGAATAATGAGGCTATCAAGAAGGCATATTTAGGAGAATAGGAGGTGCAAGATGGAAAATGTTGTAATTACGATTGCACGTCAATATGGTAGTGGCGGTAAAACGATTGGTGAAATGTTAGCAAACGAGCTAGGAATTTCTTGTTATAATCGCGAAATACTTAAAATGGCATCAGAGGATAGTGGTATATCTGAGAACCTTTTTGGTCAGGTAGATGAAAAGCTCAACGTAGGAATTTTACAAAAGCTAACAAAGAAAATATATAGTGGCGATTTAGTTACACCAGAAAGCGATGGATTCGTATCCAAAGATAATCTGTTTAACTATCAAGCCAAGATAATCAAGCAGTTAGCGCGACAAGAATCATGTGTAATTGTCGGACGCTGTGCAGATTTTGTTTTACGCAATTTTGATAATGTGGCACGAGTTTTCATCCACGCGGATGAGGAATTCTGCATGAAAAACGCCATGGAGCGAAACAGTATGACAGAACGCGAAATGGAGAAACATATTACTAAGATAGATAAATACAGGGGAGATTTTTATCGGTATTATACAGGTAACGATTGGACGGATGCGAGCAATTACGACTTGTGTATCGACAGTGGCAAGTTAGGATTCGAGAAAACAGTAAAAGAGATTAAGAGTTACCTACAAATCAGATTCTAATATAAACACGTAGCTATACCTCATCGTGCGATGAGAATGGGGAGGAAAAGATTGGAAACATTTTTAGTTTGGTGGGCAATTATATTGATGATAGGCATTGGTTTTATGCCACTAACAGCGATATTATTTAAGGGGTTCAAAGACCGTGGCTGGATTTTTTCTAAAATCTTGGGAATTGCTATTTGCGGATTTTTAACATGGGTGCCTGTTTGTCAGGGGATACTTCGATTTACGGGTATGACATGTTTGGTTATCACGTTACTATGCATTGCGGCAAATTTTGTTTTATTCTATTTTCAAAAAAAGAGTGGCAAAGGTTGGCCGACATTTGGCAAAGAACAACTCATAACAATACTAATCGAAGAGGTTTTGTTTTTTGCGATATTCATGACATGGACATATATAGCAGGATTTAGACCGGCAGCGTACGGCACAGAGAAGTTCATGGATTTTGGGTTTATGGCAGCGATGATGCGTAGTAGCAAATTGCCGGCAGAAGACTTGTGGTATTCAGGCGAAGCAATCAATTACTACTATGGTGGTCAGTATTACGCAGTATTTTTAACTAAGCTAACGCAAACCAAAGTGGCAGAGACTTATAATGTGATGAGAACGATGCTAGCGGCATTCGCATTTGTTGTACCATATGCAATAGTCGAGCAAATCTGGAGCGATTTTAGCAAAAGTAAAATTTCAAAAATTGGTAATAAATTGAGCATCCCAGCCGGAATTTTGGCAGGAGCGGCAGTATCTTTAGCGGGCAATATGCATTATGTTATTATCGGCAAGATTTGGCCGTTTTTGCAAAGTATAGGTCTGATGAAGCCTGGCGACAATTCTTACTGGTTTCCTAACTCGACTAGATATTTAGGGCACTATCCAGCAGTGGGCGACGAGACAATTCACGAATTCCCAGCGTATTCATTTGTGCTGGGAGATTTGCATGCACATGTTGTCAATGTAATGTATGTGCTATTGGTAGTGGGGATTTTGTACGCTTTTATTAAAACAACCAAAAAGGATGATAAGGATGAGGTTGACTATAAAAGCGAGTTGATGAACCCGTACATAATCATCTTGGGATTTTTCATTGGTATTTTCCAGTGGACTAATTATTGGGACTTCCTAATCTACGCTGTTGTAGCAAACTTAGTAGGAATATACCAAATCATTTTGACAAATGGATTAAAGTGGAGCAAAATCATCAAAATTTGGCTTGTCCGAGTGGCGGTTCTTAACTTTGTATCGATTATTGTGGCATTGCCATTTACAATTCTTTTCAAAGAAATGACAACAGGGCAAGGACTTGTTGGAATTGCTTTTAATCGTAGTATTTTGTGGCAGTGGCTGATAATTTGGGGATTACCGTTAGCAGTGATGTCAGCATTGATTTTTATTGTTATCAAAGGATATTTCAATACTAGAAAGAGCAAAGCCAAAGAAGTCGCAGAAAAATTAAAATATAATATCTTTGAACACGTCAACAAGCAAGATGGTTTCATATGCATCTTAGGGATGTGTGCGATTGGCTTGATTGTTATGCCAGAAGTTGTCTATGTAAGAGATATTTATGAAGCTAGTGCTGCACGCGCCAATACAATGTTTAAGTTGACATATCAAGCGTATATGATGTTTGGTATGTGCATGGTGTATGCGATTATTCGGTTTATTACGGCTAAGCGAAAGGAACTAAAAATATTTGGCGTGGTCAGCGCGATATGTTTATTAGCGACAATTTGTTATATCGGCAGTGCCGTAAAAGGATGGTTTGGCGATGTCTTTGATAGCAGTCGTCATCAGGGACTAGATGCCACACAATTTCTGGAAAATGAAGAAGTTTTTGCCGGTGACGCACCAGCGATTCGCTGGCTTCAAGATACTATAAAAGGTAGTCCAGTAGTGCTTGAAGCGAATGGAGATAGCTATACCGACTATTGCCGTGTGTCAGCTATGACAGGACTTCCAACAATAGCCGGTTGGTATGTGCACGAGTGGTTATGGCGCAGCGACACGGAGAAGCTTAACAGTAGAATCGCCGACATAGAAAGTATATATACAACTGATAATTGGGATGTGTTGGAAAGTTTAACTAAGAATTATAATGTTTCGTACATTTTTGTTGGTAAATTGGAACGTGAGAAGTTCCCAGATATCAATCACGCAATGCTTAGAGCAATGGGTGAGATTGCTTTTGAAGACGGTGATACATATATTGTGAAAGTAAAGTAAGAATAGGAAGCGGTTAAGAGAGGAGGAGCTATGCTAAAAGGGAAAACCATTTTATTAGGAGTAACAGGAAGCATTGCGGCCTACAAGATAGCCTCGCTAGCAAGCATGCTAGTAAAGTTGGAAGCTGAAGTTCATGTAGTAATGACGGACAATGCGACGAACTTTGTTAATCCTATAACATTTGAAACATTAACAAGCAATAAGTGTTTGACGGATACATTCGATAGGAATTTTGAATATCAAGTAGAGCATGTTTCATTGGCAAAGAAAGCCGATTTAGTAGTTATCGCACCAGCCACAGCCAATATTATTGGGAAAATGGCACATGGTATAGCAGATGACATGCTAACAACAACTATTTTGGCTTGTCAATGCAAAAAAATAGTGGCACCAGCAATGAATACAAGAATGTTTGAAAATATAATTGTTCAAGACAATCTAAAAAAGCTTGAGCACTATGGGTTTGAAATGATATCGCCAACGGGCGGTAGACTTGCTTGTGGCGATACTGGAACAGGAAAGATGGCTGAGCCAGAAGTTATACTGGAATATATTTTACATGAGCTAGCATTTGAAAAAGACATGCAAGGTAAAAAGGTACTAATCACAGCGGGNCCGACTAGAGAAGCCATTGACCCAGTNCGTTACATTACTAATCATTCATCAGGAAAGATGGGGTATGCCCTAGCAAAGGCCAGTGCTAGAAGAGGCGCAAACGTAACACTTGTTAGCGGACCGACGGATATCACTTTGCCACTTTTTGTTGAAACAATTATGATTGATACAGCTAAAGAGATGTATGACGAGGTAATGAAAAAGGCAGAAGAAGCAGANATCATTATTAAAGCAGCAGCAGTNGCTGATTATGCCCCNAAAANAGTTAGTGATGACAAGGTTAAGAAATCGGACAACAAACTGGTTCTTGAATTAGAGCAAACAGCCGATATTCTAAAAACCTTGGGTGAAAATAAAAGACCAAATCAATTTTTATGTGGATTTTCAATGGAAACTAAAGATATGCTAGAAAATTCAAAGCAAAAACTAATTAAAAAGAACTTAGATATGATTGTAGCTAATAATTTGAAAGAAGATGGTGCCGGATTTAAAAATGATACCAATGTGGTAACATTAATCACGGCTGATAAAGAAGAAGCACTTCCATTGATGAGTAAAGACATGGTGGCAGTGAAGATTCTTGATAAAATCTTAAACGTAGCTCATTAACTGTATTGCATCCCTAAGAGGAGCAGTAACAAAGGAGGTTCTTATGAACAGAGAAACTAAGGTGAACGACATCACCAAAACGAAGGGCTTGACACAGCTAGCACTTTTCGCAGCACTTATTATCATCATGGCGTTTGTACCATTCATAGGGTATATTCCGCTAGGGTTCACCAGAGCAACAATCATCCATATTCCCGTGATTATCGCATCATTGATGATGGGTCCCAAAAAGGGAGCAGCGTTAGGCGCGGTATTTGGTTTGACAAGTTTGATTAACAACACAGTCAACCCAACGGTTACATCGTTTGTATTTACACCATTTTATTCTTTAGGAAATGTAAGCGGCGGTTGGCAGAGTTTGATTATTTGCTTCGTACCAAGGATATTAATCGGAGTGGTGCCATTTTACGTGTATCGTTTAGTCGGACGATTTGCCAAAGATAAGAGTAAGCCATCCGTGACAGGATTGGCTTTGGCAGGACTATCAGGAGCACTGACTAATACATTGCTGGTGATGAATATGATATACATATTTTTCGGTAACAGCTATGCTGAGGCAAGGGAAGTGGCAGTAGATACCATTTATAAAGTTATTCTTGGCGTTATTACGGTCAATGGAATTCCAGAGGCAATAGTTGCGGCAATAATGGTAGTATTAATAGGGAAAGTTTTGATGAGTAAGAAAGTTATGAAGAATATAGGAGTATAATATGATTTTAACAATCGATGTCGGAAATACTAATATCGTAATTGGTGTGATTGATGATGAGAAGATACATTTCGTCGAGCGAATTTCTACCGCCAAAACAAAAACAGAGGCCGAGTATGCGGTAGACTTTAAGATTTTATTAGACTTACATAAGGTCAATCTAGAAAAAGTTAGTGGTGGGATTGTCTCGTCAGTAGTGCCACAAGTCACTAAAACAGTGCAACTAGCTGTTGAAAAATTAATTAATAAAGAGGTTTTAATACTAGGGCCAGGAATCAAGACGGGTCTCAATATTTTAATTGATAATCCAGCTCAGCTGGGAAGTGATTTGGTAGCAGGGTCAGTTGCCGCCATTGCCGAATATAAAGTGCCAATGGCAATCGTTGACATGGGAACAGCGACAACGGTAGCGGTTATTGACAAGGACAAGAACTATCTAGGAGGGCTAATTGTGCCAGGAGTACAAGTGGCTCTTGAATCATTGACACAGCATGCTTCTTTATTGCAAGGAATTAGTTTAGAAGTGCCTAAAAAAGTAATTGGTAAAAACACCATTGACTGCATGACAAGTGGTGTGATTTATAGTAATGCCGACATGGTTGATGGAATTATTGAACGCATTGAGAAGGAACTCGGTGAAGAGGTAACAATAGTAGCGACAGGGGGATTGGCTAAAGTAATCACCCCCTACTGTCGCCGCAAGGTCATTTTAGATGACAACTTATTGTTAAAGGGATTGCTAATTATTTACAACAAAAACAAGTGACAACGAAGAGGTGAAGAGATGGAATACAAAAAGGAAACGATATGTATCCAAGGAGGTTGGCAACCGAAAAATGGCGAGCCGAGAGTCTTGCCTATCTATCAAAGTACGACTTTCAAATATGAGACCAGTGAAGAGATGGGCAAACTTTTTGATTTGGAAGCAGCGGGATATTTTTATTCGCGCCTGCAAAATCCGACTAACGATTATGTCGCACAGAAAATTTGTGATTTGGAAGGTGGTGTAGCAGCGATGCTGACATCTTCAGGTCAAGCGGCAACGATGTTCGCAGTGACGAATATCTGTGAAGCTGGTGACCATCTAATATGTGCTTCAAAGATTTATGGAGGAACATCAAACCTGCTGACAGTTACGTTAGAGCGCTTTGGCATTGAAGTAACTTTAGTGGACCAAGACGCGCAGGTCAATGAACTGGAAGCTGCGTTTAAACCAAACACAAAATTAGTATTATCAGAAAGTATTTCAAATCCAGCGGGAGTCATTCTAGACATTGAGAAATTTGCCGAGGTGGCACATAAAAATGGCGTACCTTTGATATGTGATAACACTTTTGCAACACCAATTCACTGTCGCCCTATCGAATTTGGTGCCGACATCATCATCCATTCAACAACAAAATATATGGATGGACACGCGATGGCAGTAGGTGGCTGCATAGTTGATAGTGGTAACTTTAAGTGGGATGATTATGGGGATAAGTATGCAGGTCTTACGACACCTGATGAATCATATCATGGAGTTGTATATACCGAGCGTTTTGGCAAGGGAGCGTACATTACTAAAGCAACGGTACAGTTAATGCGTGACATGGGTGCCTGTCAATCGCCACAAAATGCCTTTTTGACAAATATCGGATTGGAAACGTTGCATTTGAGAATGCCACGACATTATGAAAATGCCTTGAAAGTAGCTGAATTTTTGGAAGCTAGTGACAAGATAGAGTGGGTTGAGTTTGCGGGTCTTAAAAGTAGCAAATACTACGAGTTAGCGCAAAAATATATGCCAGATGGAACCTGTGGAGTCTTATGCTTTGGACCTAAAGGTGGCAAAGAAGGGGCAATGAGATTTGCAAATGCCTTAAAGATGATTGCGATTGTTACTCATGTGGCCGATTCGCGTTCTTGCATTTTACATCCAGCAAGTCATACGCATAGGCAACTGCAAGAAGACCAACTTATAGCGGCAGGTATTTCGCCAGATTTAGTTAGGTTTTCTGTAGGAACAGAAAATATTGAAGATATTATTGAAGATTTGCAACAAGCATTAGAAACCATATAAGTATTGGAGGTATAGTGATGACAATTAAAAGAGAAGACGTAATGTTAATGATAGTTGACTTTCAAGAGCGGTTATTGCCTGTGATGGCAGATCCTTGTGAAGTGACTAAGCGTGCAGAAATCTTGATAAGAGGAATGAAAGAACTTGACGTTCCGATGATTATTACTCAACAGTATACTAAAGGTTTGGGGATGAGCGCGCCATTTGTGTTTGAAGCCGCTGGAACTAAAGAATATATGGAAAAAGAAGAATTTAGCGCAATGAAAAGCGAAGAAATCATAAATGCTGTCAAAGCGTTGGGAAAGAAATATGTTGTTGTTTGTGGAATTGAGGCGCATATTTGTGTGTTGCAGACATGCCTTGACTTAAAAGCGCATGGACTTAATCCGGTACTGGCGATTGATTGTATAAATTCTCGCCAAAAGTCAAATTGGGAAATGGCTGTGATGCGGGCGCGACAAGAAGGGATTACGGTGACGTCATCTGAATCAATTTTGTTTGAACTATTGGAAAGAGCAGGAAGTGATACATTTAAAGCTATTTCCAAATTAATAAAATAAAGAGAAAGACGAGTCAAAAAAAGGATAGGAGAATTCCAAATGGATATCAATAAAATGAACATAGTTACGGCAGAAGAGGAAGAAACAATCAAGTTTGAGTGGCCACAGGCATACTATCTTCCGACTGATGGGAAGTTACGAAAAGTAGCTTTGGACCGAGCTATCGTCGAAGGACTAGAGCCAGAGAATGATAAAATCAGGATGGAGATATGGGAGCGTCGCTACGGCAAGCCAGGTGTTGATGAATTTTTAGCGGGCTACATGTCTTTGAGTTATTATGCCACAGCGGTAAAGGGCAGCTTCATGGCAAGATTTCACAAAAAAGACATGAAAGAAACGCAAGAAAAACTGTGTTACGATATCCCTGGAAAGTACGGTAAAGCGGGTGAAGATATGCTGTATCTAGAACTTTACCATATGGTGGATTACTATATTGAAATTTGCTTAAAGGATAAAAAATATGGCGGGTTAGTGATGGGAATTGGTTCAATGAAAAGAGAGAACCTTATCAACAAAATAGCCAGTGACATTTGTCGAGTGTGCTATGGTATACCATCAGGATTTGAAGTTTTGCCGACGCATAAATTATTACAAAAAGCGGGCGTGCAATGTTTCTACGACCATTTTCCAGAGAGTAGAAATATTATTGATGAGAAGATATCATGATGATTTATAGTGTGAAAGATAAGTCAACTATTGCGCCATTGTTTGCAGGGTGGGCAGAGGCCTGTGTATGGTCTTGTTTGCAGGACTGTCAAGGCAAAGCATATGTTAGTAATCTGACAAATCCCAAAGGAGCTAAAATTGTGCTTGGCGACTTTTGTTGTTTTGCCGGTGAGGTAGATGAAGATTTGGTGCATCATATACCAGCTGAACATACGTCAGGATTTATGGTGATGATACCACAAAACGAACAATGGGCTAAGCTTATCGAGAAAGTTTGGCAAGACAAAGCCAACGGGCGAATGAGATATGCGACAAAGAAAAATCCGGAATTATTTGATGAAGCAAAGTTACAAGAAATAGTTAATGGCCTAAGTGATGAATACGCAATCAAGATGATAGACCGCGAGTTATATGAGCAAACAATAGCCTCAGATTGGGCGGGAGACTTATGTGGAAACTATAGCTGCTATGAGGAATATCAAGAGAAGGGTCTTGGAGTGGCAATTATAAAAGGGCAAGAGGTAGTTGCCGGAGCATCTAGCTTCGCGTACTACCATGGCGGAATTGAAATAGAAATTGATACTCGTGCAGATCAAAGAAGAAAAGGCTTGGCATCAGTTAGCGGGGCAAAGTTAATCTTAGAGTGTTTGCAACGAGATTTATATCCTAACTGGGACGCACACAGTGAAATTTCACTTAAAACAGCAGAAAAATTAGGATACGAATTGGAAGAAGAATATTTGGCTTACGATGTCACTACCATTTAAGGGGTAAGGAATCATATATTAACAAGGGTTTATATAAGGCAGAAAAGTGGGGACTATTTATGTTTAAAAGGGTTTCAAAGTTTTTTAAAGAAATCTTTGAAAAGACAGATTATTATGACTTTAATTTACTTGCAGTAGTAATACTGTTGATTTGTTTTGGGCTGGTAATGCTATACAGCACAAGTGCTTACGAGGCTCAGACAAATATAAGAATACAAGATGATATGTTTTATTTTCGTAGGCAGGGATTGATTAGTATGGCGGCGATTGTGGTAGCGGTACTTTTTTCGCGGATTGATTATCGACGCTTGATTCCTATCGCCGGAATTGTGTTTGTGATTGCTTTGATTTTGATGGCGCTTGTTCAATCACCACTAGGAGTAACGGTGAACCACGCTAAGCGGTGGCTCAAAATTGGGGTGCAGTTCCAGCCATCAGAAATAGCTAAAATCGCAGTGATTTTGTATCTGCCAGTAGTGATTATACGGATGGGGCGAAAAGCAGCAACTTTAAAGGGAGTACTGATTTCACTCATATTCGGGGCGATGCAAGCACTAGGGGCATACTTGTTGACAGACAATCTAAGTACGGGGATTATCATCGGTGGAATTACCGTAATATTGATTTTCATAGCGCATCCTAAAACCTTGCCATTTTTGCTGGGAGCAGGTGGAATTGCGACCATTTCAGGAATAGGAATTGCCATTTTATCGAATATTGAAAATAGTGCTAACTTTAGAATCAGGAGAATATTGTCTTGGCTACGGCCAGAAGAATTTGCAGAAGGATATCAAGTTATGCAAGCTCTTTATGCGATTGGTTCGGGCGGATTCTTTGGCAAAGGCTTAGGCAACAGTACTCAAAAATTAGGAACAATACCAGAGGCTCAAAATGATATGATTTTTTCGATTATTTGCGAAGAATTAGGGGTGTTTGGTGGAGTGATGATGTTATTGCTATTTGCGTATTTGTTGTATCGATTGTTTTTCATTGCTCAAAACGCACCAGATATGTATGGTTCACTCATTGTTATGGGTATTTTTGCCCATATTGCATTGCAAGTTATTTTGAATATTTGTGTTGTTATAGGGGCGATACCGACTACGGGGATTACATTGCCGTTCATCAGTTATGGTGGGACATCAATTTTGTTTTTGATGGCAGAAATGGGAATTGCACTGTCAGTTTCGCGGCGGATTAAATTCGAATCGCAAACGATGAAATAAAATCGGCAAAACGGGTTGACAAATATCGCAAATATTGATATGTTTTGTGCAAGAAAAAGACAATTTCAATAAGGAAATTCAAACTAATATTAAAGGAGAAATTACTATGTTAGAGAAGATGAAAGCAATCATTTCGGAACAACTAAATTGCGACGAGAATAGCATCAACATGGAGACATCATTTAAGGATGATTTGGGAGCAGATTCTTTAGACCTATTTGAATTAATAATGGCATTAGAAGAGGAATATTCTATAGAAATTCCATCTGACGACCTAGCAGAATTATCAACAGTTGGTGATGTAATAGAATATTTGAAGGGCAAAGGCGTAGAAGAATAACATGAATGTTAAAACTAGATTTGCACCGAGTCCGACGGGGCGTATGCACGTAGGTAACCTTCGTACAGCATTGTATGCATACTTGATTGCCAAACACGAAAACGGGACTTTTATGCTTCGTATTGAAGATACAGATCAGGAGCGTTTCCAAGAGGGGGCGCTCGAAATTATTTATAACACACTTGCCAAAGCAAGGCTCGTCCACGATGAGGGTCCTGACAAAGATGGCGGAGTGGGACCATATGTCCAAAGCGAGAGAAACGCTGCGGGTATCTACCTTGAGTATGTTAAGAAGCTGATTGCGACAGGTGATGCGTATTATTGCTTTTGCGATAAGGAACGTTTGGAGTCACTTAAAACGAATGTTTCTGACAAAGAGATAGCTATTTATGATAAGCACTGTGCGAATCTTGCGGAAGAAGTAGTTGAAGCCAAATTAGCAGCAGGTGAACCATACGTTATTCGTATCAATATGCCGACAGATGGAACAACAACTTTTAATGACGATATATACGGTGAAATTGCAGTACCTAATGCAGAGTTGGACGATATGGTATTGATTAAGTCGGATGGATATCCAACTTATAATTTTGCTAATGTAGTAGACGACCATCTTATGAATGTAACTCATGTAGTCAGGGGCAATGAATACCTTTCATCAGCACCTAAGTATAATCGTTTGTATGAAGCATTTGGCTGGGAAGTACCTATTTACGTGCACTGTCCTTTGATTACCAACGAAGAACACCAAAAGTTAAGTAAGCGAAGCGGACATTCATCTTATGAAGATTTGTTGGAACAGGGATTTTTAAGTGAAGCGATAGTGAATTATGTGGCTTTGCTTGGTTGGAGTCCACAAAGCAATCAAGAAATTTTTTCGTTAGAAGAATTAATCAAAGAATTTGATTATCATCACATAAGCAAATCACCGGCGGTCTTTGATATTGTTAAGTTAAGATGGATGAATGGCGAGTACATCAAGAAAATGGATGATGGTGCTTTTTATGAGCGAGCTTTGCCTTATCTTAAAGAGGTTATTAGCAAAGATTTAGATTTACCTAAGATAGCGGCGATGGTTAAGACCAGAATTGAAGTATTCCCAGATATTCCGGCGCTGATTGATTTCTTCGAGGCAGTACCTGAGTATGATAGTGTGATGTATACCCATAAGAAGATGAAGACTAACGAAGAGACATCACTTGAAGTGCTAAAAGACGTGCTACCATTGTTAGAAAAGCAAGAAGATTATAGCAACGATGCCCTATATGAGATGTTATCGACTTATGTGGCAGATAAAGGATGCAAAAATGGCTATGTAATGTGGCCACTTCGAACGGCAGTTTCTGGTAAGCAGATGACGCCGGCAGGGGCAACTGAGATTATGGAAATACTTGGTAAAGAAGAAACGATAAAACGTATTGAAGAGGCAGTTAAGAAATTAAGTTAATGATATTAAACGACAATCAAAGAAAAGCTTTGCAACATAAAGAAGGTGCAATGATGGTGGTAGCTGGACCAGGAGCTGGCAAGACGGCAGTCATCACTAGACGAGTAATGCACCTAATCAATGAATATCAAATCACTCCTTCGTCAATCTTAGTGGCAACTTTTACGAAAGCCGCCGCTAAAGAGATGAAGGAGCGTTTTTTACGCATGGCAAAAAAGACACGCAGTGAGGTTACCTTTGGAACACTTCACGGAATCTTTTTCGGCATTTTGAAACAGGCATATAAGATAAGTGGCAACAACATTCTAAGTGAACAGCAAAGATATGATATAGTCAAAGAAGTTGTTGCTTGTACGGAGATTGTGATTGAAGACGAAAGCGACTTTATAGGGGCGATAATTCAAGAGATTAGTACGGTTAAAAATAATCGAATTGAGTTAGAACACTTTCACTCGGCAAGTTGCCAAGATGAGTGGTTCGAAGAGATATATACAAAATATCAACAAACACTAAAACGACAGTGCAAACTGGATTTTGATGATATGATGGTGTACTGTTACGAGCTATTTGAAAAACGTCCCGATATCTTGAAACACTGGCAAGATAAGTTCAAGTACATACTAGTGGATGAATTTCAAGACATCAACAAAATCCAATACGACATCATTAAGATGCTGGCGATGCCAAAAGGCAATCTATTTGTTGTTGGTGATGATGACCAGTCAATATATCGTTTTCGCGGAGCAAGACCAGAAATTATGCTACAGTTTCCGAAAGATTTTTGTGAGGCAAAGATTGTTGTGCTGAATCGCAATTATCGCTGCACGAAGAATATATTAAAGGCAGCGCAGACGATTATTCGTGGCAATAAAGTACGCTATGAAAAGGAATTAGAAGCTGAGGGCAAGACGGGCGACGAATTAGAGGTGAAATCCTTTGCAACGCCTAAGGAAGAAGCGACTTATCTTCTTAGGCAGCTTCAAGTGTATCGCGAGAGCGGATGTGCGTTTGAAGATATGGCGGTCTTATTTAGAACTAATATGGGAAGTCGCCAAGTTGTTAATACTTTGATGGAATATCAAATACCATTTATACTTCGCGATAGATTACCCGATATCTTTGAACATTGGATTGCTAGAAATGTTATTGCGTATCTCAAATTTGCAATAGGCGAGCGTAAGCGAAGCGATTTTATGATGATAATGAATCGCCCCAATCGCTACATTTCACGCGAAGCACTATACGAAAAAGTGGTATCTTTTGAAGAACTATACAAGTTCTACGAAGGGAAAGATTGGATGGTTGAACGGCTAGAGGTATTTGAGGGGCAACTAAACCAAATATCCAAATTGCCGCCTTTTGCGGCTATTAACTATATTCGACACGGAATTGGTTATGAAAAATATTTAGAAGAATATGCTGAATTTCGCAAAATTAAAGTTGAAGAATTGTATGAAGTTTTAAATGAACTGCAAGAAACAGCTAAAGAATTTAAAACAGCATCCGAGTGGTTCGACTTCATTGATAAATATCGACGTGATTTGGAAAGACAAAACAAGGAGCAACAATTACAAGGAGAAGGAATTACAATATCAACTCTACATAGTGCTAAAGGATTAGAGTATAAGAAAGTCTTTATCCTTGATGTAAATGAAGGTATTATTCCTTATCACAGAGCAGTCCTTGATGAAAGTATAGAAGAGGAGAGGCGATTGCTCTATGTAGGTATGACACGGGCTAAAGAGAACCTTCACATCTATCATATAAAGAAACGGTTTGAAAAAGAACTCGAACCATCGAGATTTTTGGAAAGTCTAAAGGAAGAGGGACGGCGATGAGTAAGGTTTTGGTATATATAGCGAAAAGCGAAGCGGCGGGGATTAACATCGAGTGGCAACGTCAAAAGGCCAAGGGGATGTTGAGAGATGGCTTACAGACATGGCTTGGTGAGACGAAATTCATTCCCTCTATTGCAAAGGGAGTCCATGGGAAACCGTACCTTCAAAACAGCGATTTGTATTTTAACATTTCCCATTCACAAAGATACGTTGTTTGTGCGATTAGTGATGAAGAAGTGGGTATTGATATTCAGTTTCATAAGAAGGATGAGATTGATAAAGTAGCTAGAAGGATGATGTCAGCCAAGGAATGGCAAGAATATCAAGAGGCTAGTGACAAGAGTAAATTCTTTTATGATTTGTGGGCAAAAAAGGAAAGCTATATAAAGTATACAGGCGAAGGGTTAAGCGTAGATATGCGATTAATTAATATTGAGGCCTGTGTACAAGAGATAGCAGTTGCCGAGCAATATAGTTGTATGGTTTGTACCAAAGAAAGAGCAGAAGTAGAGGAGAGACTAAATTGAGCAATTACACTGAAGAGATAAAGAAAAGACGAACATTTGCTATCATTTCCCATCCCGATGCGGGGAAGACAACATTGACGGAGAAATTCCTACTTTATGGCGGGGCGATTAACCAGGCTGGTTCGGTTAAGGGCAAGGCAACATCCAAGCATGCGGTTTCAGATTGGATGGAAATCGAAAAAGAGAGAGGGATTTCAGTTACATCATCAGTGCTACAATTCAACTATGATGGTTACTGTATTAATATCTTGGACACACCAGGACATCAGGATTTCTCAGAAGATACATATCGTACTTTGATGGCAGCAGATTCAGCGGTAATGGTAATTGATGCATCAAAGGGAGTTGAGGCTCAAACCCGCAAACTGTTTAAGGTTTGTGTGATGCGCCATATACCGATTTTCACATTTGTCAACAAGATGGATAGAGATGCCGGTGACACCTTCGATTTGTTGGACGAAATAGAAAAGGAACTTGGCATTGCCACTTGCCCGATAAACTGGCCGATAGGCTCAGGCAAGGAGTTTCGCGGGGTATATGACCGCGAAAGTGAAAAAGTCCTAACCTTTGGAGACACGATGAAGGGAACACAAGAGGGTGAAAAGGGCGAATATGATCTTGATGACCCGCAACTGGTAGGGGCAATCGATGAAGCTCAAAGAGAGCAGCTTTTAGAAGAGGTAGAGTTACTTGATGGGGCCGGTGTTGAATTTGATTTGGATAAGGTTAGCAAAGGCGAGCTATCACCAGTATTTTTTGGTTCGGCATTGACTAACTTCGGGATAGAAACATTTCTTAAACATTTTCTAAAGATGACTACTTCACCACTTCCGAGAGTGGCTGGCGGAGTAGAGATAGCACCAATGAGCAATGATTTTTCGGCATTTGTCTTTAAGATTCAAGCAAATATGAATAAAGCCCATCGTGACAGAATTGCGTTCATGCGAATTTGTTCCGGTAAATTCGAAGCATCAAAGGAAGTATTCCATGTGCAAGGAAATAAGAAAATCCGTCTGTCGCAACCACAACAGATGATGGCACAAGACCGTCATATTGTCGAAGAGGCATATGCGGGCGATATTATTGGAGTATTTGACCCAGGCATCTTTGCGATTGGTGATACCGTTTGTGCTACAAATGAGAAGTTTGAATATGAGGGTATTCCAACATTTGCACCAGAGCATTTTGCTAGAGTGCGACAGTTAGATACGATGAAGCGTAAGCAGTTTATCAAAGGGATTAGTCAAATAGCACAAGAAGGAGCGATACAGATATTTCAAGAATTAAACACTGGAATGGAAGAGATAATCGTTGGGGTTGTTGGAGTCCTTCAATTTGATGTCTTAAAATATCGCTTGGAAAATGAGTATAAAGTTGAAATTCGCTTAGAACCATTGCCATATGAGCACATTCGTTGGATTGAGAATCCAACAGAGGTTGATGCAACAAAGATTATCGGAACTTCTGATATGAAACGAGTTAAAGATTTAAAGGGGAACCCGTTGCTGCTATTTATCAATGAGTGGAGCGTCAGGATGACACTTGAGCGAAATGAGAATCTCGAATTGACAGAATTTGGACGGAATTAAAGTGCATTAAAGACCTAATAAATAAGAAATATAGAAGGTGGACGTGTCTTGCAAAAGATAACGTCCACTTTGCAGTTTTGTAAATGAAAAAGGGCGAAGATGCAGGTAAAATAGGCATGATTGAGAAATAGTGGCAAAAGTTACTATTATATGCTAAACTACAATTATATTATTATAATACGGTACGTTGATTGTGCTATATTAAGGTACCCAAAATAAGGATGAAATGTGAGGTGGAAACAAGTGAAGAAAATATCACTAATGGGTCTAATAGGCCTAACAATCGCATTCTTTGGTTCGGTGAGGTCACTACCAATGATTGCAGCAACAGGATGGGAGCAAATCTTTTTTATGCTCGTATCAGGCTTACTATTTGCGCTACCAATAGCGCTCATATCAGCAGAACTATCGACAATCTGGGAAGATGCTAGCGGACCACAAGACTGGGTAGGCAAAATACTCGGCGAGAAGTGGGGATTTGTAACTTCTTGGTTACTGTGGTTACAGATGTTCTTTGGGATGGTTATGGTTTCAATGACATTTAGCGTTATGGCAGGAGATATGCTAGGCGTTGAAGCTATGCAGAAAAGCCATGTTGCTATCTTTTTCGTAATTATTGGTGTTTACTGGCTAGTAACAATCCTTAACTTAAAGTTTGACATGGTTAAATTATCAGGAAGTTATGGAGCGATTATTGGTATCTACATTCCATTCGCAATACTAGTTGTCCTGGGGATTGTGTACTTTTTCAAAAATGGTATTAACCCACAGGGATATTTGGCAGATTTTAGTTTTTCGAAATTATGGCCGAACTTTGGTACGATAAAGACACTACCGATATTCGTAGGAATTGTATTTATTTTTGCGGGAGTGGAGATGTCTTCAGTACATGTTAAAGAAATTGAAAATCCTAAGAAGAATTATCCAATCGCTGTAATAGCAGCAGTGGTAATTCTGATTGTTTTAAACTTATTGGCAGCGATGGGAATGGCCAACGCGATTCCAGCTGGAAAAGTAGATGTATCTAATCTAATGGACGTAGTGACAATTTACTTAAAAGATTTCGGTTTACCACATATCATTTATAATGTACTAGCATGCTTCGTTGCCGTTGGTGTATTTGTGGCACTTAGTACATGGGTGCTTGGTCCTAGTAAAGCGATGCTACAAGTAGCGAAAGCAGGAGCATTACCTAAGTTTTTCCAAAAGCAAAACAAAAAGGGTGACCCAGTCAATTTGGTTTTAGTACAAGCAACGATGGTTTCTTTAATCGCGACTATGTTCTTACTACCTATTGACTTAGGGGCAATATTTATCTTAATAACAGTAGTTACAACGCTGCTATATTGTGTTGTATATGTGCTAATTATGTTAGCAGGTATGAAGGCTAGAAAAGCTCAACCAGATTTACCAAGACAATTCCGCTTAGGAGCAAAAGGCAATGGTCTATTGTATGTATTGGCGATAATTACGCTTCTCATCATCGCAGTTGTAACAGGAAGTAGTTTAATTCCACCTGATGGAATTCCAGCGGCTGATGATATTGGCTATATTGTTTTTGTAATTGCAGCGGTAGTTGCGGCTATTGGTAGCGGATTACTAATCTTCAAAAATAGAAAACCAGAGTGGAAACAAGAGGATGTACAAGAAACAAAATAAAACAATAAAATAGAAGTATCAAAATAAGTAGTGGAGGATTTTAGTATGGCTAAAAAATTTAATACGGATGATACAAATTTAAAGGCACTTTTTCTAGGTGACAAGGGTGAGAACATTGATGTCATGAAAGGGCTAATGAACAAGTTGCTAGAGGAACATGTTGGTTGGCGACAAAATTACATGCCTCAAGATGCACCAGTTATTACGACGAAAGATAAACGTCAAGAAAGTTACCAAGAGACAAAAGACCACATGATTAGCGTATTGGGCGAATTGTCAAGTATTCTAAGAACCAATTCGTTACCATGGCATTCGGCAGGGCGTTTTTGGGGGCATATGAATAGCGAAACATTGATGCCAGCATTACTTGCATATAATTTTGCGACACTTTGGAATGGTAACAATGTTGCCTACGAATCAAGTCCAGGAACATCGCAGATGGAAGAAGAAGTAGGATATCAGTTTGCAAACTTGATGGGCTTTAAAGGTGGATGGGGACATCTATCGGCGGATGGCTCAATCGCTAATCTAGAAGGCCTATGGTATGCTCGTAACTTCAAGAGTTTACCACTAGCAATCAAGAAAGTTTGCCCAGAGTTAGTTAAAGGCAAAGACGACTGGCAACTACTTAACATGTCGGTAGAAGATACTCTCAAACTGCTTGAGAAATCTGGCGATAAGTTAGATGCTGTTAAGGCAAAAAGTGCTAGAAGCGGTAAGAATTTACAGAAATTGGGTAAATGGATTGTGCCACAGACAAAACATTATTCATGGCTTAAAGCGGCAGATATTATTGGTATTGGTTTAGACCAATTAGTAGAGTGCGAAGTTACTAACCATTTCCAGCTTGATGTGGTTAAGCTAGAGAAAATGATTCGTGAGATGGCAGCTAAGAAGACACCGATTCTTGGTGTTGTGGCTGTTGTTGGTTCAACAGAAGAAGGTCAAGTTGACCGTGTTGATAAGATTGTGGCACTAAGAGAAAAGCTCAAAAAAGAAGGCATTTACTTCTATATTCATGTTGATGCTGCTTATGGTGGATATGCTCGTTCTATTTTCTTAGATGAAAACAACAAGTTTATTCCATATGCTAAGATTAATGAAGTTTACAAAAAGCACAGCGTATTCCAAGGCAAGAACCAATGGCTAACAAAAGATATTTATATGTCGTTTAAAGGCATTGAGTCTTGTGAATCAGTAACGATCGATCCGCATAAGATGGGATACATTCCATATTCTGTAGGTGGAATTGCGATTAAGCATAAAGCGATGCGCCAAGCGATTGCATACTTTGCAACTTACGTATTTGAAAAAACTACGCAAGTACCAGCGCTATTAGGAGCATATATATTAGAAGGAAGTAAAGCAGGAGCAAGTGCAGCGGCAGTTTGGACAGCGCACAAAGTACTGCCATTAAATGTGACGGGATATGGTAAGCTTATTGGGGCTTCGATTGAAGGGGCATATAACTTCTACAACTTCATGAATAACAGGAAGTTCACAGTTAGAGGTAAGAAATTAGTGTGTCATTGTCTAACAAAACCTAACTTCAACATGGTTGATTACATCTTCAACGAAGTAGGAAACAAAGACTTGCCAACGATGAATAAGTTGAACCACGATTTCTATGATCAGGCTAGTTTCATGAAGGGTGGATTGTATGATAACGAATTCATCACTTCACATACTGATTTCGCAACAAGCGATTATGGCAACAGTCCATTTGACTTTGTTAAGAGTCAAGGCTTTGATTGGGGAGAATGGGAACATACACAAAAGATTACTATTTTAAGAGCTTCTTGTATGTCGCCATACATGTATGATAAAGATACTTTCGAAGCTTTTGCAGCTAAGATTGAAGCGGCAATTCAAAAGAAATTAGAAAACATTTACGATGAAAGAGAAATTGCTGGCAAATAGAGGTAGACAAATGTCAAAGAATGTTAAAGATTATCTGTCGATTAATCCGATTTTCGCGCGTCCAGGAGAGGATACAACCATCTACAAGTATGAGATGCCTAAAGGGCCAATGATGCCGGAGACCGCATATCAAATAGTGCATGATGAGTCGATGCTAGATGGAAATGCAAGGATGAATCTGGCGACTTTTGTATCGACGTGGATGGATGAATCGGCTAGCAAATTGTATTCAGAGGTATATGACAAGAATGCCATCGACAAAGATGAGTATCCAGAAACAGCTGCCATGGAAGAGTATTGTTGGCGGATGATTGCCAGTTTGTGGAATGCACCAGACCCAGAAGAAGCGATAGGATGCTCGACAACGGGTTCATCTGAAGCTTGTATTTGTGGTGGATTGGCACTCAAAAGAAACTGGGTAGAAAAGAGAAAAGCAGAAGGCAAACCAACGGACAAGCCGAATCTTATTATGAGTTCGGCAGTTCAAGTGTGTTGGGAGAAGTTCTGTAACTATTTTGATGTTGAAGCACGCTATGTTCCAATCAGTTTGGAGCATAAGGTCCTAGATGGCAATGGATTAGAAAAATATGTCGATGAAAATACTATTGGCGTAGTAGGCATTATGGGAGTTACTTATACAGGAATGTATGAACCGATAAAAGCAATCGCTAAGAAGTTAGATGAAATTGAAGAAGTGACAGGGCTTGATATCAAGATACATGTTGATGGTGCGTCGGGAGCGATGATAGCACCATTTGTACAGCCTGATTTGGAATGGGACTTTAAGATTGATAGGGTAGTTTCTATCAATACATCAGGTCATAAGTATGGCTTGGTATACCCAGGGCTGGGCTGGATAGTCTGGCGCCACAAAGATTGCTTGCCACAAAGCTTGATTTTTGATGTTACATATCTTGGTGGAACGATGCCGACATTTACGCTTAATTTTTCTAGACCAGGAGCGCAAATTTTACTACAGTATTACTGTTTCCTGAGATACGGTTTCGAGGGCTATCAAGCTATCCAAAAGGAAACTATGGAAGTAGCAGACTATATTGCCAAAGAAGTTGTAAAGGTAGGACCATTTGTTCTGTGGAACCATCCTAGTGACATCCCAGTCTTTTCGTGGATGTTAGAAGAGAATGAGGATAGAAAATGGACATTATATGACCTGTCTGACCGTCTGCGAATGAAAGGGTGGCAAGTGCCAGCCTATCCGATGCCAGATGACTTAACAAAAATTCATGTCCAGCGAGTGGTAGTTCGCAATGGTCTTAGTATGGCATTAGCTAGTAATCTTATCGAAGACATTAAGACACAAGTAGAATATTTAGAAGAACACAATTACAAAACAGAATCTCGAACCAAAGGCTTTGCCCATTAACTAGTGAAGTGGGAAATGACGAAAGGCAAGAGGAAAGAAAGTAGTTCCAATCAACTATGATAAGGAACTACTTTTTTGTGAAAAAATATTTGGAAAATGTGTTGACAAATAAAAGAGATAGTGATATCTTAATTACAGAGGTGTTAGCACTCCCTAGAGATGAGTGCTAACAACAACCTTAATAGATGGGGAAGGAGTAAGCACATGGAAGTATTGGATGACAGAAAACGAAAGATTTTAAAAGCAATTATTCGTACATATCTGGAGACCGGTGAACCAGTAGGCTCTCGAACCATTTCAAAGTATACAGACTTGAATTTGAGTTCAGCAACTATTCGTAACGAGATGTCGGATTTGGAAGAGTTGGGATATATTGTTCAACCACACACTTCGGCAGGGCGAATTCCTTCGGATATGGGTTATCGACTGTACGTTGATGAACTAATGCAGGAAAAGGAACAGCAAGTTTCTAATATGCAAGAGATGATGATTGAGAAAACTGATAGGATGGAGCGAGTATTAAAGCAAGTGGTTAAGGTTTTAGCTTCTAATACACATTATGCAACGATGATTACAGGACCATCTTATAATCGTAACAAAGTGAAATTCATTCAGTTATCTAAAGTCAGCGAGGTTCAGATATTAGCAGTAATCGTGGTGGAAGGCAATATCGTCAAGAACCACATTGTCGATTTGACAGAACCGATTGATGATGATGCGATACTAAGACTTAATTTATCACTGAACACGCATCTAAACGGTCTGACGATTGAAGAGATTAATCTAGGGATGATTACCAAGCTAAAAGAACAAGCAGGAGAGCACGGTGAGCTGATAAACGAGATAATCGACACGGTGGCAGATGCCATTTCAGATGATGAGGATATGAATGTTTACACTAGCGGAACGACGAATATTTTCAAGTATCCTGAATTGAGTGATAGTGCCAGAGCGAGTGAGTTACTTTCAGCATTTGAAGAGAAACAAGAATTAGCTGAAATATTTAAAAAGACCATAAGCGAAGAAGAGAATACCGGTATTCAGGTATATATAGGCAGTGAATCACCAGTCCAAACGATGCGGGATTGTAGTGTTGTGACAGCGACATACGAGCTTGGTGAAGGAGTTAAGGGTACTATTGGAATCATCGGACCTAAGCGAATGGACTATGAGAATGTAGTTGATAACATCAAGAATTTACGAAGTCAGTTAGATAGAATATTTAATAGAAACTAGAAGGGTGGAATTATAATGACAGAAGAAAAGAAAGTTACTTCGCAGGACGAAGAAACGTTAGAAGAAGTTGTGGAAGAGATGGCTGACGAAGAAGTCAAAGAAGATAAGCCATCAAAAGAGGAATCAAAAGACGACAAGAAAAGGGGCAAACTTTTCAACAAGAAGAAAGAATTAAAGGACAAAAAGGATGAGATAATCAACGAACTCAACGATAAGTTAAAACGCAGTATGGCTGAGTTTGATAATTTCAGAAAACGTACCAATCAAGAAAAAGCTGGTATGTATGTAGTTGGAGCAAAAGAAATCGTTGAGAAAATGCTACCCGTAGTTGATAGCTTTGAGCGCGGATTGGCAGCGGTTCCCGAAGACGAAGAGCAAAGCCCGTTTGTTGAAGGAATGACGATGATTTACAAGCAAATGATAAAGGCATTAGAAGAGGTAGGCGTTATCCCCATTGAGGCAGTTGGTGAAGAATTTGACCCCGATTTGCACAATGCGGTTATGCATATAGAAAGTGATGAAGTAGGCGATAATATTATAGTTGAAGAATTACAAAAGGGTTATCGCTACAAAGATTTTGTCGTAAGACATAGTATGGTAAAAGTTGCAAACTAAATCTAGAGTACTTAGTGAGTACAAGCGTAAGCGAAGTAAGAACTTAGCAAATCGAACTTCATTATGAAAACAAAACAAAAAAAGAAAAGAGGAAAATATTATGGGAAAAATTATAGGAATTGACTTAGGTACAACAAATAGCTGTGTAGCAGTTATGGAAGGTGGACAACCAACTGTTGTTACAAACACCGAAGGAGCAAGAACAACACCATCTGTAGTAGCATTTACTAAGACTGGTGAAAGATTAGTTGGTGAACCAGCTAAACGTCAAGCAGTAACTAATGCTGACAAAACTATTTCTTCAATCAAACGTCACATGGGTACAGACTACCGTGTTGAAATTGAAGGGAAAAAATATTCACCACAGGAAATTTCAGCAATGATTTTACAAAAGTTGAAAGCAGATGCAGAGAGCTACTTGGGTGAAAAGGTAGAGGAAGCGGTAATTACTGTTCCAGCATACTTTAACGATGCTCAACGTCAAGCAACAAAAGACGCAGGTAAGATTGCAGGACTTGAAGTTAAAAGAATCATCAATGAGCCAACGGCAGCAGCATTAGCTTATGGACTCGACAACGAAAAAGAACAAAAAATCATGGTTTACGATTTAGGTGGTGGTACTTTTGACGTATCAATTATCGAAATCGGCGATGGGGTTATTGAAGTATTATCAACAGCAGGTAACAACCGCCTTGGTGGTGATGATTTTGATGACAAAATCACAGAATACATGTTAGCAGAATTCAAGACACAAGAAGGTGTTGATTTGGCGGCAGATAAGATGGCACTTCAAAGATTGAAAGAAGCAGCCGAAAAAGCTAAGAAAGAACTTTCAACGGCGAGTACTACTAATATTAACTTGCCATTTATCACAGCAACGAACGAAGGACCAAAACACTTCGATATGAACTTAACCAAAGCTAAATTCGACGAACTTACAAGTGACCTTGTTGAGAAAACAGCAGAACCAGTTAAAAGAGCTCTTTCAGATGCTGGAATCGCATCTTCTGAACTTGGCAAAGTATTGTTGGTAGGTGGTTCAACTCGTATACCAGCTGTTCAAGACAAGGTGAAACAGCTAACTGGACACGAGCCAAGCAAGGCGCTTAACCCAGATGAGTGTGTAGCTCTTGGAGCATCAGTTCAAGGTGGTAAGTTAGCAGGTGACGCTGGTGCTGGCGATATCTTACTTCTTGATGTAACACCACTATCATTGTCAATCGAGACTATGGGTGGCGTAGCAACTAGATTGATTGAGAGAAATACAACAATACCTACTAAAAAGAGTCAAACATTCTCAACTGCAGCAGACAATCAAACAGCCGTTGACATCAACGTTGTTCAAGGTGAAAGACAGTTTGCAAAAGACAACAAATCACTTGGTCAATTCCGTCTTGATGGAATTCCACCAGCGATGCGTGGCGTACCTCAGATTGAAGTAACCTTTGATATCGATGCAAATGGTATCGTAAATGTATCAGCAAAAGATTTGGGAACAGGCAAAGAACAACACATTACTATTACAGCAGGCTCTAATATGTCTGATGATGATATCGAAAAAGCAGTAAAAGATGCAGCTGACTTCGAAAGTCAAGATAAGAAACGTAAAGAAGCTATCGATGCTAGAAATGATGCTGATGCGTTGGTATTCCAGACTGAAAAGGCAATCAAAGAAGCTGGCGATAAAATTGATGAAAATGATAAGACTGCAGCAGAAGCAGACCTAAATGCATTAAAAGAAATCTTAGAGAAAACTAATATCGAAGACATAACCGATGCGCAAGTGGCAGAAATCAAAGAAGGACAAGAAAAGTTAATGCAGAGCGCACAAACTCTATTCGCAAAGATGTACGAGCAACCAGGCGAAGGAGCGGCTCCTGATATGGGACAAGCAACTGGTGGTGATGAAGCGGGTTATGGAGATGATGTAGTAGACGCAGACTATAAGGAAATCTAGAGCACTTAGCGAAA
>JGI994J12354_10000632_pt1 | contig 35021 bp, 35 predicted proteins | sample IntmicLarv3ML3BL_FD_12354 | JGI IMG/M metagenome (IMG submission 12354) | reverse complement strand
TAATCGTTGTGTTAGAGCAGATGATGTTAATATTGCCCTTGACAAACTCGAACAAGCTGATGGCTTAGTAATAGGCAGTCCTGTCTACTTTGCATCGGTAAATGGCTCCTTACTATCTTTTCTGGACCGTATGTTCTATGCTGGAGCAAATGAAATCTTTGCTCTTAAGCCATGTGCGTGCGTTACAGTGGCCAGAAGAGCAGGAACCACCGCAACACTAGATATTCTTTACAAATATCCGATGATTAAGCAGATGCCAGTAGTCAGTAGTACTTATTGGCCAATGATTCATGGAATGAATGAAAATGAAGTAACTTCCGATGAAGAAGGAATGCAAGTAATGCGAGGGCTTGGTCATAATATGGCTTGGCTATTGCATAGCATTGAAGTTGGAAAAAAGGTTGGCCTTGAAAGACCGCAAAGGGAATTGCCACGTAAAATTACCAACTTTATTAGGTGATGGGATGGCATTTGATTTTAAGAAAGAACTCAAGGAGTTCTATTTACCTAGCAACAAACCAGAAATAGTAACAGTTCCAAAGGCAAATTTTCTTGTGGTTGAAGGAAAAGGTAATCCCAACGAAGTTGATGGAGAGTATCAAAAAGCAATGCAACTTCTTTATGGAATCGCATTTACTTTGAAAATGAGTTATAAAACGGACTACAAAATTGAAGGCTACTTTGAATATGTGGTGCCTCCGCTAGAGGGGCTATGGTGGATTGGAGACTATAAAGAATTTGATTATACAGATAAAGATAAACTAAACTGGATTTCGATGATAAGATTACCAGATTTTATTAGAGAAAGTGATTTCAATTGGGCAGTAAATGAAGCAACACACAAAAAGAAGCAAGATTTTTCGAAAGTTAAACTATTTAGTTATGATGAAGGTTTATGTGTGCAATGTATGCACATAGGTTCTTATGATGATGAACCAAAGACTATTGCAGCATTGAAAAAACATGCTCAAGAAAACAATTATGCGGTCAACACTGATGGAACTAGATATCATCATGAGATATATTTAAGCGATCCCAGAAAGGCTAAACCTGAGCAACTTAAAACAGTAATCAGGTTACCAATAAAGTAGAAAGAAGGAGTTTAATGGCTAAAGTACAAGTAGTATCAGGGTTTTTAGGTGCGGGTAAAACAACTTGGATTCGAAAAATGATAAACGAAGTTTTTAAGAATAAGAAAGTTGTATTGATTGAAAATGAATTTGGCGATATTGGTATTGATAGTAGTTTCTTAAGCGATGCCAAAATAGAAATTAAGGAGATGAACTCTGGTTGTATTTGCTGCTCATTGGTTGGAGATTTTGAAGAATCATTAAAACTAGTTATTGATCAGTATAATCCAGACCATATTATTATTGAACCATCAGGCGTAGGAAAACTTTCTGATGTCCTAAAAGCAATCACCAAAGTTGCTGAATCGACTGACATTTCGCTTGCTGGAGCCTTAACTGTAGTTGATGCCAAGAAATGCAAAATGTACATGAAGAACTTTGGGGAATTCTTCAATGATCAAATAGAATATGCAAGTGCAGTACTGCTTAGCCATAAAGAGGCCGTTGATAGCGAACAATTATCTGAGGTTGTTGCTTTAATTAAGGAATTGCAGCCTAATGCTCATATAGTTACTACAGAATGGGATTTATTAGAAGCCAATGAAATCATAGCTTTAGTTACTGGCGGCAATTCCTTAATTGAAAATACTGTCAAGGAACTAAAGGAACATCATCACCATCACGAAGAGGGTGAAGAGTGTTGTAAACATGAACATATAGATACATGTGAATGTGAACATCATCATGAAGATGGTGAAGAATGTTGTTGCAAACATGAACATCATGACGATTGCGAATGTGCACACCATCATGAAGAGGGTGAAGAGTGTTGCAAGCATGAACATCATGATGATTGCGAATGCGAACACCATCATGAGGATGATGAAGAATGTTGTTGCAAACATGAACATATAGATACTTGCGAATGTGAACATCATCAACATGACCATCACCATGCAGAAGATATTTTTGATAGTTGGGGTAAGGAAACGCCGAGACAATATGTAAAAGAAGAACTAACAATTGTATTGAACGACTTAGCTCATAGTAGTCTTTTTGGAACAGTTTTAAGGGCAAAAGGGATTGTAGAAACTAATGAAGGATGGATTCAATTTGATATCGTGCCAGAGGAAGTAGAAATACGTGAGTGTAAGCCCTCATTTACTGGCCAGCTTTGTGTAATTGGTGTTGAATTAGATAAGGAAAAACTTGAACTAAGTTTTTAGGTATTACAGATGAGTGAAAGACAGGTGCCATTGTATCTATTTACTGGTTTTTTAGAAAGTGGCAAAACACAACTACTATTGGAAACCCTTAATGACCCCGAATTCAATGAAGAGGAGCGTACTTTGCTAATTTGTTGTGAAGAAGGGCTTTTAGAGTACGATGTTGAGCGGTTGAAACAACTAACAACTGATATTGTCTATGTAAATGATTTTGGTAAATTGACTGAGGAGTTTTTAGATGAATTAGATAAAAAATATCAACCAGAGCGGATAATGGTGGAATTTAATGGTACGTGGAGTGTGAGTGACTTTCTAAACATTGATTTTCCACTTGATTGGCTGATTGTACAAATTGTAGCTACCGTTGATGCCTCTAGTTTCGAAAGTTATATTGCGAACATGAAATCATTAATGTACGAGCAAATTGTCCATGCTGGAATGGTTATTTTTAATCGCTGTGATTCTAGTATGAAGAAATCGTTTCTGCGTGGAAATATCAAAGCTTCTAATCCCGGTGCTCAGATTGTTTATGAAGATGTTGATGGGAATATTAATACTTTAGCAGAAGATGAATTACCATTTGACTTTACGACAGCTGTTTTAGACATAAAACCAGATGATTATGGTCTTTGGTATATGGATGCTTTAGAACACCCATTCAAGTATGAGCGAAAACGTATTAGAACAACGGGGATAGTTTATCAAACAAGCCGCGATAATGAACCTGTTGTAGCACTAGGGCGTCATGCTATGGTTTGTTGTGAAGAGGATACAGCCTTCATTGGAATAGGTATTCAGGGAAAACTACCACCAGATTTCGATGATGGAGAATGGGCGGAAGTTGAAGCAACTATTAGAGTTGAATTTGACGATTTAGCGAATAAAGAGTACTTGATGTTAGAAGATGCATCTTTTGCCAAAGTTACTGGTTTGGAGCAACCATTTGTCTATTTTAATTAATGAAGATTTTATTTCATCTGTTTCAAAATAGTGATATTATATTACTGTAGTTAATAATGATTAACTATTTTGGCCTGTTGGTGAAGCGGTTAACACACTAGATTCTCATTCTAGCATACAGGGGTTCGATTCCCCTACGGGTCACCATTTGATTCTTATGTGAAACTTTTGTAATTGCTATTGTTTCGCATTTGCATATTTGTAATAAAAGTATGGCAGTAATTATTACAAAAAAAGCAGAATGAAAGCAAGCATTTATACAGTGCTTGTTTTTGCTGTCAATAGTTTTTTTCCATCAATCAAGACAAACCAAAGTCTAGCAAGTATTAGCGGTATTGCACCAGGTTCATTTTGTTTATTTGGTGCGTTTAAATAGTGCGTAGAAACATAAAAACCTCGAATAAATTACATATCGCGAGGTTTTTTTGGTTATAAAGTAAAGTCTACTATAATTGCTTGGTAGTTCATTAAACACTAGTCTTTAGTCGATAATAGAAAATCTATCAATGTACTAGTGCTAGGGTATATTGAAGTTACTATTCTACAGTTCTTCAATGCGTAGAGCGAGTGCGAAATCTTCAATAGGAATAACTAAAGAGAAGTCGTTATCAGAACTAAGTCCCCAATAAAGCCATTTTGAACAACTGATTGTCTTTAAATCCTTAGAAATGGTAAGGGTGTTAGTTTGAGCAGACTCACCATCTACTTTTGGATCATTTTCGCCAAAATCATAAGCGTCGTCTGTTGTTATCCAAATACATGCAGTCCCACCACAGAAACCAGTATCTAGTATTATTTCTCCGTTTTTCTGTTTTTTAAATGTAATTCTTTGAGTTTCTAGGTTTTGATCATTTGCCATCAAAATAAGTTCTCCTAATAGGTCGGAAAGTTTGTCAAACTCAGCACTAGTTACATCAGAGTTAGCAAAAATATAATCTTCCACTTTGTCGAAGTATTCAAACTTTTCAGTCTTGTTATCAATGGTAATCTTGACATACTTGTTAATCTCTTTATTGTAACCTTCCACTCTAACACATACTTCATCAACGAAATGTGTTTTGCAGGTTCTGTGAGCGTTTGATATTTGTACACCATCTTGTTTTCTAAGAGGGACATAACCGCTTTGCATAATAAGCTTTTGTCCTGCATCCGATATAAGATATTGGTATAATTTCTCACCAAACTCTTTAGCTTCATCATTTTTATAGTAAATGTAGTTGTAAAGAACAATTGGATACTCGTCGTTATATATTGTTTCATCATTTGGTTCAATACCTTCGATTTTGAAATTAGTTACTCTGTCATTATGGTATTGCTTTTCCGTAAAGGTATACATGTTGAAAGCAATCATAGCGCCCTGGAATCCTTCTTCTAGGCCATTGGCTAAGGCGTTTACGACAGCGCCCATGTCATTAATAAACACACAATCATTTTGGGTGCAGTTAATGGTAGACAATCCCAATAGATTAATCAATGCCATTCCCGAACCAGAATCTTCATTACGATAGATAGGTAATATATCAGTGACATTATATCCTTCATAGTTCTTGTCAATTTGCTTCCAATCAGTAATCTTCTTGTTGTATATTTGTTTGACTTGATCAAGAGTCAAATTGTCAACTGTTAAGTCTACATTCTTTAAAAACACTAATGCTTCTTTAGTAATTTCATTCTTATTTATTACAATACCTTTTGTTTTTGCTTTTTCAAAATAACTGTCTAAATAATTGACTGATAATAAAACATCAATTTCACCATCTAGAAAATCTTCAAAAGCAGCGACTGTTTTACTGTGTTTAATCTCTTTTCCCGTACCAAACTTTTTTTCTAATGCTTCATGTAGGGGAATCAAAGATGTAGAACCATCAATAACATATTTGCTGTAGTTCTCTTTTAGATAGTTTTCTAACTCAGCTATTTCATTATTCGGATTCACTTTATTATTCTTACCAATATTACTGTAGATGAGGTAACCTAATCCCAGCAACAAAACAAAAGCGATGACAGATAGAGCAATTCTAGTAGTTTTGTTTTTTTGTTTCGTATTATCGATATTTCTTGCCATAGTATTTCTCCTGTCTAATCAGAATTATATCATGTTTTCCTTGATTTGCTAGCCGTAAAATGAGTGATTGCTCAACAGTCGCAATTTGCTTTTTTTGCCAAAATCAATGAACTTCGTTTTATTGCTACAGATGAATTAATTTTCATTTTTTTTTACTTGGAAAGCTAGTATTTACTTGGCATAGTGTTAAGTGTTTGGTAAAATAGTAGCGTATGATATTTCATTGGTTTTGCGCTGAAAAAAAACAGAAAACTCTGTTTTCTGTTGATTTATTGGCTGGGATGGAAAGATTCGAACTTTCGCATACTGGAGTCAGAATCCAGGACCTTACCGCTTGGCTACATCCCAATGACACTATCTATTTTAAACGATAAAAGACGGATGTCAAGAAAGGTTGATTTTTATGAAGAGAGTTAGAACTAGGTTTGCCCCAAGTCCAACGGGTTATATGCACATTGGAAATCTTAGGACAGCTTTATATGAATATTTGATTGCGAAACATCATGGCGGTGATTTTCTTTTGAGAATAGAGGATACTGACCAAGAGCGTTCTGTTGATGGCGCGGTAGCAATGATTTATGATGTTTTGGAATCTACGGGGTTACAATATGATGAGGGACCTGATAAGCCCGGTGATTGCGGCCCATATGTACAATCAGAACGTTTACCAATGTACAAGGAGTACGCTGATAAGTTAGTTGATTTAGGCGGAGCGCATTATTGTTTTTGCAAAGAGGAAGATGTGCAAGTACAAAGGGAACTTGCCAATGCTAATAAAGAATCATTTAAGTTTATTGACCCTTGCCATGATATTTCTATTGAAGAAGCGAGAAAAAGAATCGCAACTGGCGAGTCCTATGTCGTTAGACAAACCATCCCTAGCGGTGGGATAACATCATTTGATGATGAAGTATATGGACATATTGAAGTAGAAAACAAAATATTAGATGAATCGGTTCTTTTGAAGAGTGATGGCTACCCAACTTACAATTTCGCAAATGTAATAGATGATCATCACATGAGGATTACTCATGTGGTTAGAGGCAATGAATATTTGTCAAGTACGCCTAAATACAATTTAGTGTACAAAGCATTTGACTGGGAAATACCTGCCTATGTTCATGTTCCACATGTAATGAAGGATGAACATCAAAAATTAAGCAAAAGAAATGGTGATGCTTCTTATCAAGATTTAGTTGAAAAAGGCTTTTTACCAAAAGCAATTATTAACTATTTAGCTCTTCTAGGTTGGGCGCCAGAAGGGGAAGAGGAGATTTTTTCACTAACAGAACTAATCAAAGCATTCGATGTGAATAGAATAAGTAAATCTCCAGCAATTTTTGATATCGAAAAATTGAAATGGATGAATGGTGTGTACTTGAGAGAAATGCCACTAGAGAAGTTTCATGAGTATGCTCTACCATATTACAGTGGTATAAACAGGGATATTGATTTAGTGGAATTGAGCAAGGTCTTACAACCTAGAACCCTGCTGTTAGCAGATATTCCAGAAACTATTGATTTTATAGACGAGGCCCATCCTTTTGATGCTCAAATGTTTACAAGTAAAAAAATGAAAACTGATCCGGTTAATTCTTTAGAAGCACTTAAGTGGGTTTTGGAAAAACTAGAGTTAATTGATGACTACAATGATGACGAAAAATTACATGATATGTTTATTTCCTTGGCTAACGAGCATGAAGTAAAGAATGGTCGAGTAATGTGGCCTGCAAGAGTTGCTCTAACATTTAAAGCATTTACTCCAGGTGGAGCAGTTGAAATTGCTCATATTTTGGGAAAAGAAGAAACTTTGAAGAGAGTTAAAGAGGCAATTTCGAAACTCGAAAACTACTAGTCGTTTGTTATTTTCTAGTAGTATAGATGAATATTACGCACAAAAAAGGTAGAAATCTCTACCTTTTTGCTTGCTTAATATACTCTGTTATGGTTTCAAGTAATTGATCAACAGCAACTAAAGTTACTTCATCACTGTTGCGGTATTTTAGTTCTACTTGACCATCAACTATTGCTTTGCCAACCGTAACTCTAATTGGGATTCCAATTAAATCCATGTCTTTAAACTTAACTCCTGCTCTTTCATCGCGATCATCAAGCAAAACATCCAGAGATTTCTCTTTTAAAGATGCATATAGATTTTCGCCAACCTCTACTTGCTTTTCATCTTTGTTATTTATGATAACGATTCCGACTTTATACGGCGCTACATTAATTGGCCAAATGATGCCATTATCGTCATGTTTTTGTTCAACCAAGGCAGCCATAACTCTGCCAATACCTAGACCATAGGAACCCATAATGACTGGTTTAAGTTGGTTATTGGCATCACTATAATAAAGATTCATTGACTTTGAATACTTGTCACCAAGTTTAAAGGTGTTACCAATTTCGATACCTTTGGTAAAATATATTTTCCCTCCACAAACAGGGCAAGTATCTGCTTCTTGGATTTCTCTTACATCAAGTGTGGTGTGGGAGAAATCAGACGTATTCACATTTGTAAAGTGATAGTCATTTTGGTTTGCTCCGACGATGAAATTTTTCATATGAGCAACTTCATAGTCAATATAAACTGGTATATCTAGTCCAATTGGTCCAGCAAAGCCGACTGTTGCTTTTGTAACTTCTTCTACTACATCTGTATTTGCTAAGGTTATTTCTGCAACTTCTAGCGCTTTACGTAATTTTGTTTCATTTACTTCTCTGTTTCCTCTAACTAAACAAGCAACAATTTTATCATCTGCTTGATAAATAAGTGTTTTAACAAAATCTGACGGTTGCTTACTTAGGAAAACTGCTACTTCTTCGATGGTTTTTGCATCTGGGGTATGAACCATTTCTTTGGTCAATGCTTGACTATCGTCAGTTTGGTAGTTGTCGGGACAACATGCAACTTCTAAATTACTAGAGAAGTTACATGAATCACATAAAACCAGTACATCTTCTCCAATATCAGTTACTGCTTGGAATTCCTCAGATAACAAGCCTCCCATGATACCTTCATCAGCACGAACGATTCGATAGTCGATTTCCATTCTATCATAGGCGTTTTTATAGGCATCATACATTTTTTGGTATGAAACATCCAGCCCAGCCAAATCAGTATCGAAAGAATAAGCGTCTTTCATGATAAATTCCCTAACTCTAATTAAGCCAAAGCGAGGGCGAGCTTCATCACGATACTTGTTTTGGAATTGATACAAGTTAAAAGGCATATCTTTATAAGACTGGATTTTCATTGCAGCTGCAATAGCGAACAATTCCTCATGGGTAGGTCCTAAAACATAAGGTTTTTGAAACCTGTCCTTTAGTGAAAACATGCTATTGCCAATGATATCTCTTCTACCACTGCTAACAAAGATTTCTTCAGGAATTAATGCAGGCATAAGCAATTCTTGAGCGCCTGTTTCATCCATTTCTTCACGAACAATGTTTTGAATATTTTGCAGTACTTTATACCCTAAGGGAAGGTACATATAAACGCCAGCAGAATTCTTTTTAATCATTCCACTACGCGCTAATAAATTGCCACTTATTGAGTCCTCATCCTTTACATTTTCTCTTAGTGTGTAAAAATAACTATTTTTCAACTTCATATATATACTCCTTTTTTGATACCATAAAATTATAACATATTAGAGGTAGAAGTACAGACGTAATGAGGTTATTTTGCTATTGAAAACAGCTGCTAATTGGGTTACTATTTTAACAAAGAGAGGTAGACAATATGGGTGAGGAAGCAAAGAATAGAAGGCATAGAACGACTGCATTACTTGATAAGTACGGTATCAAACATACAGACTTTTTACCATTGATTGAAACAGAAGATGAGGTTGTTTTAAAAGACGAGGAAACCATCATTAAAAGGTTTATTGCGACAATGTGCAGCATTCAGGTTGCCTGCAGTATCAGAGATAATTATAGTATCGAGGAATCTAGAGAGTTTTTTGGCCAGATGTTGACTAAATATGGGTTAAGTCTAGAAGATGTAACCAACAGGGAGAAGGTAGTTTGGGATGGCACAAATAGTGAACAGGATATATTAGATGTTGGGTGGCGCTATGAAGCAATTTATTTACTATTTTGGGCTTTAGGTTTTGTCGATGAATTGGAGTTTCCTAGCAATATTTGCGATGTTACTTTAATGTTTCAATTAATGAAGGATAACCCAACCTTTGGTGAGTTAGTTGAAAAAGCAAAACTAAGATCTAAAGTTGAATTACTGGATATGGCAGATTATATCTACTGCTTAAGATGGGCAAGTGTTGATGCTTATGTTAATGAACAACCACAACCAGCAGATATGAGTTATTCAGTGTTAGTTGAAAGACATCGAGCAATCAATTGGCTTACCCTTAAAGAAGAGTTGGATTTTGATACTGTGGCACTTGACACGTAATACTCTTGACTTTTGGCAATGACTATAGTAAGATGTACAAGCAAAGAAAAGTTAGAGGAAAGAAGAAGGACACCTTCTCACCTGATGACCATTAGGACATAGGTAAAAGCCTACAACATATTAAGTGATTAATGTGAATTGTGAGCGGGTGTTGAATCCGCTTTTCTTATGTATGAGGAGGTGTTGTTTATCAACAAGAAATTTACTTCAGATGAATTAGTTAATGAGAGTATTCGCTTTAAGGAAGTGTTGGTTATTGACGAACAGGGTGAACAGTTGGGCATAATGACCCGTAATGAGGCTCTAAATCGTGCTTATGATGCTGATTTAGATTTACTATGTGTTGCTCCAAATGGTGTTCCACCAGTGTGTCGTATTTTGGATTATGGCAAATATCGCTTTTCACAACAGAAAAAGTTGAAAGAAGCTAAGAAAAATCAGCATACGACTGAGATTAAACCAATGAGGCTTTCTCCTGTAATTGATATTGGTGACTTTAATACAAAACTTGCTCAGGCTACAAAGTGGCTTGAAGAGGGTAAAAAAGTGAAAATTGATATGCGTTTTAGAGGAAGATTAATTACTCGTTTAGAGGTGGGTAAAAAGGTTATGGCGAATTTCGTTGAACAGTTGTCTGAGATTTCCGCTGTCGAGAAACAACCATTATTAGAGGGCAATACTATGTCATGTGTATTAGGCCCAAAACGTAAGTAAGAAGGAGAAAAACATTATGCCAAAAATGAAAACAAGAAAAGGTTTAGCAAAGCGTGTGAAAATGACAGGTAGTGGGCAGTTAAAGAGAAGTCAAGCTGGCATGTCTCATTTTGCACCACTTAAATCACAAAAACAAAAACGCCACTTAAGAAAGCAAGCATTGGTTTCTAAGAGTGATTACAAACGCATCAAGATGATGCTGCATAATTAAGGAGGAATCGAAAAATGCCAAGAGTAAAAGGTGGATATACTACACGTCATCGTAGAAAAAAGGTACTAAAATTAGCTAAAGGCTATTTTGGTTCAAAACATTTATTGTATCGCACTGCAAATGAACAAGTAATGAGGTCATTACGTTATGCGTACAGGGACCGCAAACAACTAAAACGTAACATGCGTAAGTTGTGGATTGCTCGTATTAATGCTGCTGCAAGAACACATGGAATGAGTTATTCTCGCTTAATGCATGGACTAACACTTGCAAATATTAGTGTTAATCGTAAAATGTTGTCAGAAATCGCAATTCATGATCCAAAGGGCTTTAAAACAATTGTCGATAAAGCTGAAAAAGCTTTAGCAAAAGCTTAGACTTCCTAGTAATAGGAAGTTTTTAAATTGCTATTTCGGATTTAAGTTTATGTTATAATCATAGCGAGGTGTATTATGTTAAAAATGTTGTTACCAAATTTATATATATCGTCATGCGAGAAAATTCCTACTAAGACACTACTAGAAAAAGGGATAAAAGTATTGATGGCTGATATTGATAATACTCTGATTTCCTTAGATACTGTTGAAACTAACGAAAATGTAGTACTTTTCTTGGACAAAATGAGAAAAGCGAATATCAAAGTAGTCTTAGTTAGCAATAATATCAAAAGTAGGGTTGCTGCTTTTGCGAATAATTGTGGTTGCGACTACTATAGTTTCGCCTTTAAGCCGTATCCTTTTGTGTTTAGGAAAGTATTGAGAGACTATGGGATTAAGAGCAGTGAATTAGCTATAATCGGCGATCAGTTATTTACTGATATTTTAGGTGGCAAGTATGTTAAGTGCTATACAATACTTTGTAAACCAATTGTTGCCAATTCCGGATTTATTACAACGCGAGTATTTAGAGTTTTAGAGGATATTAGTTTTAATCACTTCGATAAAAAGGGATGGATGTTAAAAGGAGAATTTAATGATGAAACAATGTAAGGGATGTGGGGCTATACTACAATCAACTGATAAAGATTTTGCTGGTTATACCCCAAAAGCAGAGGCCGATTATTGCCAGCGCTGTTATCGATTGAAACATTACGATGATGTGACTGTTTCTTATCGCAAAGAAATAAACCCTACCGAAATATTGCANCAAGTTTCAAAAATTGATGCTTTGATTGTTTGGGTAGTTGATGTGTTCGATTTTGAGTCTAATATTATTGAGGGTATAAACCGCCACTTTTTTGGTAAAGAGGTATTATTGGTTTTAACGAAATGTGATTTATTACCTGCGACATTTTCACGTGACAAATTACTTCGTTTTGTTTATAGCCGCTTAAATGAAATAGGTATTCAGGTAATCGATACTGTTGTTACTGGGCAATATGGCAAAAATGGTGTTGATTCATTGGCCCTTGCTTTAGATAAATATAGTGGTGAAAAAGATATTGTTGTTGTCGGCGTTGCCAATGCCGGAAAATCTACCATCATTAATGCATTAATTAATAGTGAAGATACCTTGACTATATCTAGATATCCTGGAACCACCTTAGGTTTTACAAAGTTACAATGGAATGAGCATACTATTTATGATACTCCTGGTTTACATCGTGATGATAGTTTAATCTTTTTACTAACTGATAGCGAATTAAAAACACTAATTCCCAGATTTAAAATCAAACCAAGAGTGTTTCAGTTGACCTCTGCTACCTCATTTGCAATAGGCGGTTTAGTTAGGATTGACTTGGTAAACCCTAAAACTGATGGCACAGCAGTTATCTATACTAGTGATAGCATAAATGTACATCGAGGAAAAGTTGTAAACGCGGATGAATTATGGAAAAAACACTATGGTGAATTGCTAACTCCCAGCTATGGAAACTTTAATGATTTTACGAAATTTCGTTACTATAAAAAAGACGATGCAATTGATGTATGCATCTATGGGCTAGGGTGGTTTTGTATAAAAGGTGAATTTGAATATATTGATGTGTGGACTAATCGAGAAGTAAAAGTAACATTTAGAAGGGCGATGATATAATGTTAAACAATAGGCAGAAAAGTCACCTAAGAGCATTAGCAAATAAACTAAGAGCTAATGTTATTATTGGGAAAGACGGTTTAAGTGAGCAAGTGCTGGAGTCAGTGGACCTCGCTCTTGAGGCTCAGGAGTTATTAAAAATAAGTATGTTGAAAACTACTAATTTAGCAGTGAAGGAAGCAGCAATTGAAATTGCTATTAATACTAAAGCGGAAATAGTTCATACGGTTGGTAGAACTATTGTGCTCTATCGCAAAAGTAAAGAGCCTAAAATAAAACTACCAAAATGAAAACGGGTGTTGTAAAGGGTTCATTTTCACCCATAACTAAAGAAGAGTGGTATCAAATTCTTGAATGGAAAAAAATAAACCACTTAAGTAAGGTTGTAATTATTCCAGTTGGTAATAGTAAAATATCATTGAGTAATCGGATGAAAATGATTAAGCAATTAGCAAATAATTATCGCTGTTTTAGTGTTGCGTTGGATTATCAACTGGATATTGAAGGGTTGACATTGGAACTAAAGAGCAAGCCGTGGGACTTTGAAGTGCTGAAGTTGTTTGGTAGTACTAGGAAATACCTTTTGGCAAATGATATTTTTGTGGAAGAAATTGCTAGAAAATGTGTTAGTGAAAAAAGATGGACACATGTTTTGAGTATGAATGAACTAGCCCTAGAATTAGCAATAATTTATAAAGTTGATTTGCATAAAACTAAAATTGCGGCTTTATTTCATGATTGTACAAAAAACTGGAATGATGAAACTACATATGCGTGGTTGAGATTTATAAACCCTGGCAAGTTAAATCAACCACTAGCTATTTTGCATCAATACACAGCTGTTGGCTATTTAAAGAGGGTTTTGAAGGTGCAAGATAAACAAGTACTGAAGGCAGTTGGCAACCATGTTTTGGGCAGTGATACTAGTTTACTCGGGAAGATAATATATGTTGCGGATAAACTAGACCCATCTCGTGATTATGACAGTTCCAAAGAGATTGAGCTATGTAAGATTAACCTAACAGATGGTTTTGAGTTGGTGAAAAGGCAACAAGAGCAGTATGTAGTGAAGGAAGGGAAACTAAGATGATTTACGATACCTTGGCTAAGTATTATGATTTGCTAGTGAAAGACGATGAGGCGACGCAACAGTGGATTGACTTCACAAAAAAGCACACTGCTGGGAACACTATTTTGGAACTTGCATGTGGCAGTGGTGAAATTACTATTGGATTGGCGCAGGCTGGCTATCGTGTATGTGGCAGTGACTTGTCTGAGCAAATGCTTAATGAAGCTAAGAAGAAAAAAGATTCTAAACTAGTTAATTGGCAGCAACTTGATATGCTCAAGCTTGATACGAAATCTGAATATGATGCAGTACTGTGCTATTGCGATAGCTTAAACTATCTTGATAGTGAACTAAAGGTTAAACAGTTATTTGAAAGGGTATATGAAGCGCTTAAAGGCGGTGGGGTGTTCCTTTTCGATGTTCATAGTATTCAACGTAGAAGTGAATTTGAAAAGGAGTACATTGAAGAAGGGATGCTTGATGATATTGGTTATCAATGGACGATTCGTCATGAAGATGATGTGTTGTATCATAGTTTTACTTTCTATGATGAAAATGGGCATATGGTACAAGAACAGCACTGCCAATATATCTATGATGCGATTACCCTTAAGAAGTTTTTAGAAAACTGTGGTTTTAAAGTTGAAGTGTATACTGACTTTATTATCCCAGGTATCGTTGATGGCGAGAAGATATTTTTTGTAGCAAACAAGGAGGAATAAAATGATAGCAATCTTAGGAGCAATGGAAATTGAAATGAATGCAGTACTTCAATATGTGAATATCAAAAAGCAGATTGATAATAATGGTTTTCCTATTTATGAGGGACAAATGAATGGTAAAGAGGTTGTGTTATGCCTAAGCGGTGTTGGGGGCAACAAAGCTAGTATGACGATGACGCAAGTGCTAGAACGATACAAGGTCGATTGCGTAATTAATATTGGTACTGCTGGTGGCCTAAAGGAATATGAAAATGTACTTGATGTGGTTATTTCTAGTAGGGTGTTAAAACATGACTTTGACACTGAGGGTGTATATGATTTAGCACTAGGCTTTCATGATGAAAACCCCCTTATAAAATTTGCTGACGAAAAACTTCAACAACTGGCCTCTCAAATAATGGAAAATTTCACTGGTTCTGCGACCTATATTGGAGATGTGGTAAGTGGTGATAAGTTCATATACAAAGATGAAGACGTTAACTATATAGTAAATAGTTTTTCAACTGCTTTATGTGCTGATATGGAATCTGCATCAATTGCTGATGTCTGTGACTTTTATAAAGTGCCGTTTATCATAATTCGCTCGTTAAGTGATATTGCCGTTAAAGAGGGCAACGAATTACAGTTTGGTGAATACGTTGAAAAAGCATCTGTTCGTTCAGCTGATTTTGTTAGAATGTTAGTTGATGAAATTAAGGCATAAAAAAAATGGAGTTTCGGCTCCATTTTAACTGGCTATTACTTGATGATTAATTAACCACTGTTCCACTACATCCATAGTATAAGGCTCAAGTGGTTGCCACTCCAAGACATCCTCGATTTTTGTTCCATCTTTGTCAATAGTTATTGCGATGAAAGTTGGGTAGCGTGTAAATCCAAAGTGGTTTCTCAAGTACTTGTCAGGAGAATCACTCTTCGCTTCTAATTCAGCTAAATCCACATAGTGCAGAGTAGAGAAATCTTCGAGTTTATACTTCTCTAGCAAAGGGATAAGGAATTTTGTAACGACATAATCACTATCTGCGTCGTTATTATTGCTGAAAAAGAACAAATAAATCTGGGTCTCTTGTTCATAAACAAAACTTTCAACTTCGGAATACTGAAGTTCGCCCGTTATTTTGTTATTAATGTTGGGCTTAATGCGGTCTGGCTTAATTAGATTATATATTAAAGTGAAAATTCCAATTAAAATTACGATAATTAAACCATAGAAAACTATCTTACGTTTCATGTTATCACCTCTATAGCATAGAACATTCTACCATAGAGAAATAATTAAAGCAAATCAAATGAATTTACACTGATTATACACTCTGGATATGCTATAATAACTTAGCAAAAAGGTGATTACGATGAACAAAATTTGGAAAGAAAGTTATTTTAATAGAAGAAATTGGCTGCTTGAACATATAGTGCTACTAAAGCTTAATGAGAAGGAACTATTGGTGTTATTACTAGTTGATTTACTTAATGATAATAACGATGCAATCTCTATTGAAGTCTTAAGCAATAAAAGCGGATTATCAGAAACAGTAGTTGATGAAGTAGTTTCTAACCTGTGTTTAAGGGGCTTGATTAATATTGTCACAAATCGTGGCAAAATAGAGTTTAACATTGATGGTGTTTTTTCACAGCCAGTTGAAACAGTTGAGGGACTACCTCTTTTCAAAACCTTTGAAAATGAGTTTGCACGCCCTTTGACACAGTTTGAACTTACTATGCTTAATGAATGGTTAAGAAACTATGATGAGAAGCTTATTTTCCATGCTCTTCGTAGAGCAGCCATATATCGCAAACTAAATATGAAGTATATTGATTCGATTCTTGCAAACTGGAAGAAGAATAATGTAACAGTTGCGATGATTGAAGAAGGGCACGAATAGATGGTTATCAGCGAGATTATTAGCGAACTAGAACATCTTTTTCCTGATGCTCATTGCGAACTGAATTATCGTAGCCCCTTTGAATTAACCATTGCTGTTGTACTTTCAGCACAGACCACAGATGTAGCGGTAAATAAAGTTACCGCAAAATTGTTTGAAAAGTATGATACACCCATTAAGCTTGCAAATGCTAATTTAAAGGATGTTGAAGTTATTATTAAGAAAATAGGTCTTTATCACAATAAAGCTTTAAATATCATTGCACTTTCCAAACAGTTAATTGACGATTTTGATGGTGTTGTTCCTCAAACAATGGAGGAATTAGTTACTTTAAAAGGTGTAGGCAGAAAAACAGCAAACGTTATATTGGGGGAATGTTTCAATATTCCCGCTTTGGCAGTAGATACTCATGTGGAAAGAGTTGCTAAAAGACTAGGGCTAGTTAAAAGTAATGCAAAAGTTGATGAAGTTGAAAAAACTCTGAAAAAAAAGATACCAGTAGAATATTGGATTAAATGTCATCATTTACTAATATTCTTTGGCAGGTATCTTTGCCAAGCTAGAAAACCGCTTTGTGATGATTGTCCTTTTGTATCAATATGCAAATTTAATAAAACAGCAAAGAAAAAATCGACCTTGTAAGTCGATTTTTCATTTCTCTATGGAGACGGTGGGGTAATTGAATGATTTACGTTTACAGAAACTGAAACTGAGATAGTTCCACTTTGAACTGGTGCAATCGTATATGCATAATAACCAATAATAGTTAAATTGTGGTTACCATCACTTAACGAACTCAAATCAATTCTAATTGTATCAGAGAACGTTGATGTTGAGTATGATCCAATCCTTTTACCGCTTGAAGCATCATAGACATCAAAACAGTATTGGACGATTCCATCCACCCAAGTTTTCGAGAACAACCTAGTACCTGTTTTTCCTGAACCAAGTTTATAAGAAGTTGGTTCCACTTTCACAGGCATCTCACTACTTAATTGTGGCCAATTAACATTAATGTAAGCACTAGTACCACTATTACCTGTTACTGAAGCATTAAATGAGGTCAAGTTGTCAATTTTTGGGGTAGGCCATGGATCAATTTTTGCGGTTCCAGCCTTTACATAACCACTAGTAACGTATTTTGGTGGGCACCAATCAGGTACCGCCATATATGGCCAAGTGCCTAATATGTGCTTTATTCCGCTGACTCCTTTAGGTTGTTTGATAGCTCCAGGAGTGCCATAGGACTTCTTAAGCGCATCCAATATTCTGGTGTTGGTTTTACCTACAATGTTAAACTGATACTTCGCAGAGGTAAACCATGTCGTTTTTCCTTTAATCGGTTTATCATATCCAGTCCATACAGAGCAAGTGAATTCAGAGGTCGATGCATTCATCCAGTTGTCCTTCATTGCTACTGCTGGGATGCCATATTTTAACCCCGAGTTACCCCAGTCAGAAGAACCAGTCTTAGCATAAACAGGGTAGTTTTTCTTAATTATTCTTAAGTTTCCTAAGTAAATATCGTTACTAACGTTTTTCTCCATCATGTGTGCAATTAACCAAGCACCAGCAGGAGAAATAACTTGGACACCCTTAAAATTCGCTACGATAGTTTCTTGGGAACCATCAATAAATTCTATTCTTGTGATACAGTGTGGTTCATTATAAATACCGTTATTGAATAACATTGCTTGAGCAGCAGCCATCTGTAATGAAGACACGTTTAGACTTGAACCACCAATAGAATATTGTTCGTCATAGTTTTCAGCCACTACATCATCAAAACCTATAGCTTTCATGTAGGCAATCATCTTGTCCTTGCCCATAGCATTAACTGCTTTTCTATGCACCTTGACAGCAGGGATATTTAAAGAGGCCGTTAAGGCTTGTTGTATCCTTACATCTCCAATATATCTACCACTGGCATTTGTGATTCTTAAGTTTGAACCCTGCCAGTTTGTCCTATCATCTAGTTCTGTGTGTGAAGTTGAGATACCAGCATATTCAAACCCCAACGCATAGTCGAGAATAACCTTAATACTTGAACCAGGTTGTTTTCTAGCTCCGGTAGCATATGAGAAAGTTCTTTCTCCAATTCTAGCACGTCCGCCACCTATTGCTACGATTTCACCATTCTTGTTGTTTAGCACTGTGAAACCAACTTGCATATTTCCATCTGGGAATTTGAAGGATTCGCCACGAATTATTTTATCGGCTACTTCTTGAGTATAAGGGTCCATTGCTGTATATATTCGTAGAGCTTGATCGTAGGGATCAATACCATAAACTCTCTCAACTTCATCAAGAACTTCATCAATATATGATTGCAAAGGGGCACTCAAAACCGTTGATAAATCTTCATCTTCGCCAACTAGTAAGTCCTCAACTTTAATCTTGATGGCAATTTGGAACTCTTCTTCAGTGATATAACCATGCGATTTCATTAAGTCTAGGGTTACCCATCGTCTATCCGTCGCGTAGTCGATATTATAATATGGGTTGTAGGAATTTGGTAGATTTATGACACCGGCCAAAGTTGCCGCTTCACTTAGCGTCAGATCAGTACAAGACTTATTGAAATAGTAGTTTGATGCTGCTTCAATACCACGTGCTGGGCCACCAAAATTGATTTTATTAATATATAACTCAAAGATTTGCTTTTTTGAAATCATGGTTTCAACTTTTAAGGCATAGTATATTTCTTGCACCTTACGATCAATGCTTTTTGCTGCTAAACTTTCCTCAGTAACGTAGTAAGTGTTCTTAATCATCTGCATTGTTAAAGTGGAACCACCTTGCCCAAATGATAAAGACTGCAAGTTCTCGATTATGGCTTTAGTGAAACGGGGAACATCAAAGCCAGTGTGTTCGAAGAAACGAGAATCCTCAATAGAAACAAATGCGTCAATAACAACTTGAGGTAAATCCTCGTATTTTATATTAATACGATTTTCTTTACCAATCATCGCAATTTGATTTCCTTTGGCGTCGTAAATGATTGTAGAGCCTTTATCCTTTAGTTTATCTAAATCCAAAACAACTGTACTACTTTTAATCATAGTGTATGCCAGGGTAGAACCGACTGTTAGCCCTACAATTCCCCCAATAAGGACTAAGAGAACTAATGAGTTTAAGATTGTTCTAGTTCTTTTTTTCTTTTGATAGCTAGTCAGCGCTCTCTTTTCTTTTTTAGGTTTTCTTTTTAATTTAGGTAATGTGAATTTCTTCTTTGGTTTTTGAGTATTACTCATAGTTAACCTCCTCAGTAAATTTTGTCAATTATTTTCAGATAATCAACCGGTGGCGTTAATGAATAGGGGATAGGGTGCCCATTTTCTTTGAACCACTTGTATGGTAAAGATGCACGTTCCCTTGTTTCGTAGGCATCAATAATTAACTGCCCATCTACAAAATATGTTTCATCATAATAATTAAAGCGAATAATCAGAAAACAGATACCACCATGTTTTCTAACTTTTTTAAGATGTTCAATTTGATGTTTATGAATTACATTGAAAGGCAGTGCCGTTTTGGACCCAATTGCTTTAGCTTCAAAATCGATAGCCTTTCCTTTGTAAATCCCGTTGTAGTCAGTGGTGCTAGGTATTTTAAAATAAGCCTCAGTTATTTTTGCCGCTGTCCTTTTCGGATAGTCAACACTTACTATTTGAATTGGTGTGGGTTTTTTATGAATAACCGCAATGTCCAAATCTAAATAGTATTGATTGGTGAGGTTTAAGTCGTATTCTAGACTCATTCCTCGATTGGAGGCAGAAGTCTTTTCCTTGTTTGAAGGGTTGGACTTGCCATTTGGATAACCTATCATATTATCACCGCAATTATTATACCACAAACTAGGTTTTATCTACAAAATGTTTGCTTTTGGGTATACTTATTTGATGATTTCTTGCTTGATTGCTGCGTGAATAATGATGTATCTTACGCTATTGGTTAATTGTAAAAAAATATGTGAAGAAATATCATTGTACTAGCGAATTAAGTGAAATTATGTGAATGGAAGCAAATATATTTGTTAAAATTTAACAAGATGTTGCTTTTTTTGCAAAGTTTAGATAAGATGGATTGAGGAGAAGGGAGATTCAGTCCATGGATAAACATGTAACATTGAGCATTGATGAAATACTTGGCAAAGAATTCAGCGTCGATTTTAAGGGATATGCACCGGTTGAAGTTGACCAATTCTTGGATATAGTAATGGCTGACTACAAAGCATATGAGGCACTAATTGCTCAGTTAGAGGGAAGTTTAAATGAGTATGAGAAAACAATAGCTTCATTGAAAGCAAGATTGCTTGAGGTTGAGGGTCAAAATATGTCAAGAGTAAGTAATTCTGCTCAAGCAATGGATTCAAATGCTAGCCAAGTTGATATTTTGAAACGTATCGCTCGATTAGAACAAGAAGTATTTGGGAATAGAAATCATTACTAATAACTATTTGACAAGATAATCGCTGCATAATTGTAGAGGAAAGTCCATGCTCGCACAACCTGAGATGGTTGTAGTGTTTGTGCTAGATGAAACGATAAATCTAGGCAACTAAGTTGACGGCGGACCAATAACCTAAGGGAAACTATGGTTTGAGGCCTTAAGGTGCCACAGTGACGGAGTCTATTTGGAAACAGATAGAGTGGAACGAGGTAAACCCCACAAGCGAGAAACTCAAATTTGGTAGAGGAACTTCTAAAGATGAAATGAAGTCTGAGGAGGACAAAAACTAGTTTTTTGTAGATAAATGGTTATCACTTCGTAAGAAGGACAGAACATGGCTTATAAGTCAAATAAACTGAAGTTGCTAAGCTCTTAGCAACTTTTATTTTTAGGAAATAACAGTAATATTAGTATGTTACAATAAATGACTAGTTATGTTATAATAGTCACGTTAGAAAAACAAGTTGAAGGGATGATTAATATATGTCTGTACCTAATAGGATATCGATATTTCGTTTGTTACTAATACCAGTAATTGTTTTGTTAAAAACATTTCCATATGCTCAGTTTGGCTTTGTTATACCTAATGCTAGAATTGGTTTTATTACGATTTCGTATTTAAATTTCATTATTTTAGCTATCTTTGTTGTGGCCAGTATTTCTGATATGGTTGATGGCTACATCGCTAGAAAATATAACCAAATTACTACTTTTGGAAAGTTTGTTGATCCGATTGCAGACAAGGTTTTGACAACAACTTTGTTTGTTATATTTGCTGTTGATGGCATCGTGCCTATCATTGTAGTAGTAATTATGATTGGCAGGGATATTATTGTTGATGGCTTACGGATGTTGGCAGCTGAAAAAGGAATTGTTATGGCAGCAGGTGTTTTAGGAAAGGCCAAAACTGCTGTTCAAATGGTAGCAATATGTTTGATTCTGCTAAATAATCTTCCATTTGCGCTGTTTGGTTTTCCTGCGGCAGATGTTGCATTGTGGTTGTCGTTGTTATTGTCGGTTGCTTCAGCAGTTACTTACTTTACCTCCATGTCTGATATAATGAGAGAAAGTCAATAATGGTTGAATTGATTGAATTACTTAAATCTTTGAACTTTACTATATCAACCTGTGAAAGCATAACAGGTGGTATGTTCGTTGAAAAACTTGTTAGGGTGCCTGGAGCATCAAAGAGTGTTAAGGGTGCAGTAGTTACCTACACTAATGAGATAAAAATCGATGTGGTTGGTGTTAAGGCACAAACAATTGAGAAATATGGTGTTGTTAGCGAAGAAGTTGCTGTTGAGATGGCGCAAAAAGCCAACACCTTGATGAACACCGATGTCTGTATTTCGTTTACTGGCAATGCTGGCCCCACAGCGCTAGATGGTAAAAGTGTTGGGTTAGTATATAGCACAGTAAATATCAGAGGTGTTTCGTTTAATTACTGTTTACAACTAGCTGGCGACAGGGAAGAAATTCGTGAACAAGCAGTAACTGTGATGAAGGATAAGTGCGTTGAATTGTTAAAGGAAAACAATAAAAAGTTTAGAAATATAGTGGGGGAGGCCAAAGAAAATGGATGAGAGAAAAGAAAAGGCATTGCAATCGACATTAAATGATATTGAAAAACAGTTTGGGAAAGGTTCAATAATGAAACTTGGTGATAGAGCTAATGTGGATATTGATTCTATTAGTAGTGGCTCAATAACTCTAGATGTTGCTTTAGGTATTGGCGGTTATCCAAAAGGCAGAATAATTGAAATATATGGTCCCGAATCTAGTGGTAAAACTACTTTAGCGTTGCATGCGATTGCGGAAGCGCAAAAAAAAGGCGGACGTGCGGCCTTTATTGACGCTGAAAATGCTATTGATCCTATGTATGCTAAAAATCTAGGCGTAAATATTGAAGAGTTGATTTTGTCGCAACCTGATAGTGGAGAACAAGCATTGGATATTACGGAAATGTTAATCAAAAGTGGCGCTATTGACTTAATTGTAATTGACTCTGTAGCGGCATTAGTTCCTCAAGCAGAACTTGATGGTGAAATGGGCGATGCTAATGTTGGCTTACAAGCTCGTTTGATGTCAAAAGCCATGCGTAAACTTTCTGGGGTGATGAACCGAAGTGAATGTACCGCTATTTTTATAAATCAGTTACGTGAGAAAGTGGGAATAATGTTTGGAAACCCAGAAACGACTACAGGAGGAAGAGCGCTTAAATTCTATTCTTCGATTCGTTTAGATGTCAGAAAGAGTGAAGCAATTAAAAGCGGCACTGATATTATCGGTAACAAGGTAAACATTAAAGTTGTTAAGAATAAAGTAGCGCCACCGTTTAAAGTAGCGCAAGTAGAAATTCGTTATGGCGAAGGAATATCTAGAACTAGTGAAATAATTGACTTGAGTGTTGAGCATGATTTGATTCATAAAAGTGGAGCATGGTTTTCATATAATGATGAGAAAATAGGCCAAGGAAAAGAGGCAGTTAGAGCTTATTTAACTGAACACCCTGAACTTATGGACCTATTACAAAAACAGTTGCTTGACATATTGTTCCATAAAACAGATGAAACATCAAAACCAGTTTCTACAACTGAAACGGTGTGAACTGCGAAAGTGTAATTTTAACCAAACGAAAGAATGATGATTTCAAAACCATCATTCTTTTTTATAGTGTTTTCTTGTTAAAGCGGTGTTCCCACTGACTCATAAAGGTATCACAGGCATCATTTGTTAGTTTATTGTCTATAAGTTTTTCGAATATATCGGTTGGTACAGTTACCGCATCTACACCAGAAACTAGCAATCTAACAACTTGATTCAAATTCTTGAAACTAGCTGCTACTACTTTAGTCTTTATTCTTTGGCTAGCAAATGCGCAGATTATATCTTCCACCAACTCACAACCATCAACCTCAGTGTCACTCATGCGATTAACATAAGGTGCAACATAATCAACATTGCAGGCGGCCGCCATCAACGCTTGACCAACGGTGTAGATTGCGGTTGCTAGTACATAATAACCTTGCTGTTTTAAGATGTGCATCGCTTTATATCCTTCTGGAGTACATGGAATCTTAATGTAGGCATCGGCCCTTATCTCTTTTAGTTTTTTAGCATCAGCAATTATTCCATCACAATCAAGTGCGATTGACTGAACAAATACATTTTTACCAATAGCGAGTTTCATTAAGTCTTCAATTGTTACTTCGCTAGCAGCTACTAAGGTAGGGTTACAAGTAAAACCTGCTAAAGGGTAAGCATCACAATACTTTTCTATTTTGCTAACATCTGCAGTATCAAGATATATTTCCATAAGTTTCTCCTTTATTTACGGCTACATTATAGCGCATTTTTGCTACATTTTAAAGGGCAAGGGCGCTAATTGTAAACTGTAATTACTTCATATATAATTAACTTAGAGGTGAGGTTATGATCAACCGAGATAAGTGTGTTTTAGATGCTAGTTTTTTCGATGAAATTGCCAAGTACAATCTACCTAGTGACATTGAATCATTAAAAGATGAAACCATTGGTGAAGAAAGATACTTATCGATTGAACAAGCCTTAATCACAACTGAGGTGTACAAAAAAAATGAGGATAAACCTCGAATATTGCAGAAGGCTATTGCTTTGAGGAAGGTAATGGCAGAAATTGAAATAACCATTAACCCAAAAGAGTTAATTGTTGGTAATAGAACCGCCCAAATAAGAGCAGGAGTAGTATCCCCTGAAGCAGGTCTTTCATGGGTTGTAAGGGAAATTGATACTTTGTCAACTCGCATCCAAGATAGATTTATGGTAAGACCTAAAGATAAAGAACTTTTCTTAAGTGAAATAGTTCCTTATTGGCATGGAAAATCACTAGAAGACATCTTAGAATCGGAAATAGGTGTAGTAGAAAAATCTATTCACACAATTGCTAAAATAAATCAAATGGACCACGCACAAGGACATATAAATCCCCATGTGAAGAAATGGCTTGATAAAGGACCAAGTGCAATTTTAGCTGAGATAAGAAAAGCAAAAGAAAGTTGCAGTGCAGAAAAGAAGGACTTTTATGATGCAAGTATTGAGGTTTATTTGGGGGCGCTAACTTTTATCGAGCGCTATCAAAAGTTGGCTTTGGAAATGTTTGCTGAAAGCCCAAACAGAACTAATCTAAAAGAAATTGCTGATAATTGTGCTGCTATTCTTGAAGGTAAGATTACTACTTTTGCTCAAGCGGTACAAGCAACTTGGTTCTTGTTTGCTTTATTGCATTTAGAGTCTAATGCTTCTAGTTTTGCCCCAGGCAGGTTAGATCAATACCTATATCCATACTACTTGAACAGTATTAATCAAGGGATGAGTAATATGGAAGCTTTACAACTGTTGAGTGGTTTTTGGCTTAAGTGTAACCAAATTGTGTATATGCGTAATAAAGAAAGCGCCAATTATTTTGCTGGATTTCCGACGGGATTTAACATCGCTTTGTCTGGAAAAGATGAAAATGATATGGATCAAACTAATGAGTTAAGTTACCTCTGTTTGAAGGTACAAAAGTGGTTGGGATTACCACAGCCTAATCTATCAGTTAGACTACACTGCAATACTCCCGAGAGGTTTCTACATGAAGTAGCTACTGTTATTGGCACTGGTGGAGGAATGCCTCAAGTCTTTAACGATGAAAGTATTATCCCTGCCTTAATAAAAAAAGGCATTTCAAAAGAGGATGCGTATAATTATAGTATTGTTGGTTGTGTTGAATTAACAACCAGTGGTAATGATTTAGGTTGGTGTGATGCAGCAATGTTTAATATGATGAAAGTACTAGAACTTACTATAAACAATGGAGTGTGTTTATTGACCAAAGAAAAATTGGGCCTAGCTTTGGGTAACTTAACTACCTATAGGACTTTTGAAGAACTTGAAGAGGCTTATGCGAGGCAAACTAGTTATTTCATTGAAAAAATGATAGCCTGTTGCGAGGTTGTTGACCAAAAGCATGGGGAAATCATTCCATCACCATTTTTATCGGGAGTTATTGATGATTGTATTGAGAAAGGTACAGATGTTACATTGGGAGGTGCGAAATATAATTTATCAGGTATTCAAGCAATTCAGGTAGCAAATTTAGCGGATTCATTTGCGGTTATCAAGCAGTTAATATTTGATGAAAAGAGCTTAAGTGCTGCCGAACTACTAGATAATTTACGAAACGATTATGAAAATGAAGTAACGCGACAGATTGTTCTGAATAAAGTTCCCAAATATGGTAATGATATAGAATGGGTTGATATGCTAGGTCAAAAGTGGATAGAGTATTTTGCCAATGAACTAACAAAATATACTAATGCCAGGGGAGGGATCTACCATGCAGGTATGTATACTGTTAGTGCTCATATTCCAATGGGGCATAATGTTGGAGCATCTTGTGATGGAAGACATGCACAGGACCCTTTAGCGGACGGGGGGTTAAGTGCAGTATATGGTAGAGATGTTAGCGGTCCAACTGCTTTACTAAAATCAGTATCACGCATCGACAGTGCTTTGGGAACTAATGGAACCTTGCTAAATATGAAGTTTTTACCAACAACTTTCACAAATGAAGAATCATTAAGTAAATTCACTAGTTTACTTAAAAATATTATTATGTTAAAGATTCACCATACCCAGTTCAATGTTGTGAATAAAGATGACCTGATGGCGGCCAAAAAAAATCCTGACCAATTTAGAAGCATGACCATTCGTGTGGCAGGGTATACAGCGTATTTTGTTGAATTGGCTCCAGATTTACAGGATGAAATCATTGCTAGAACTCAGTATCAACTATAAAAAAATATCCTATAGGTTGGATAATTTGTTGCGTCAACTATATGATATCATGAACTGAACTATAGCAACAAGTCTTACAAATAGTTAAATTAGCAGTATAATTAAATTATAGGAGGAGTAAAAGATGATAATTAATGTTCATGGAAAAGATGTAGAAGTAAGTAAAAAAACCGTTGCCGTTATTGAGGAGAAACTGAGTTTTTTAAGAAAGTACTTGTTAATCTCCGATGATGATGTTGCTAATGTTATCATTAAGGATGCCAAAAAGAAGATTAAGTTAGAAATAACTATAGATACAAAAGTAGGTTATTTAAGAGCAGAAGTTACTGATATGGATTTAAAGTGTGCACTTGATGAAGCTGTAGAAAGGTTAGAATCACAACTCATTACTCAGAAAAATCGTTTAAATAGACGCCATAGGGATAAGTTAGCATTGAGTTTCATTGTTGATGATATTGGTGAAAAGAATGACAAAAAAGAAATTCCTGTCAGAACTAAGACCATTAGTGCTCAGCAGATGAATCTAGATGAAGCAATTCTTAGAATGGAAATGTTGGGGCATTCTTTCTTCATTTATACTGATGACGAATCAGAACTATTATCAGTGGTGTACCAAAGAGTAGATGGAGGGTATGGATTAATAGAGGTTGAATAAGGGGCTAACGCTCCTTTTTCTTTAGGAATTACCTAGTGAAATACATATTAGACAATATGAAAGGAGGTAGTGATGAAAAAGGTACCAAAGGAACAATGTCGTTGTTTATATGGTGGTTTGATAACTCCTCAAGTATTGTTGCTTTACTTAATGATAGCGGCTGGAGCAGCGGGAATATACAAAATACTGAGGTCTTCATCAGGTAAACTTAGTATTACTGGAATTACTTTTCAATGGAGTAAATAATGAAAAATGTAAAGGCACAAGCGATTGTGTCTTTACCTTATGGAGGTTATAAATATTCAAATAAAAGAGCTACCTAATAGTGAAAGGCCAAGAGAGAAAGTAGTTGCTTATGGTATTGAAAAATTATCAAATAGGGAATTATTAGCTATTATTATCAGAGTTGGCTATCGAGGTAAAAATGCCCTAGATATAGGTGATGAACTGCTGAAAAAAGCCAAGGGAATGCAAGGGTTGCCAAATATGAATCTTGTTGAGTTCATGCAAGTTAAGGGGATAAAGAAAACAAAGGCGATTGAATTGCTGGCTGTGTTTGAGTTAGCAAAGAGGTGTTATTTTGAAAGTACAAAGATGCTAGATGTTATTGACCATCCAGAAGTAATAGTGTCATGGCTAAAAAAAGAACTTGGGGATTTGCGGCAAGAACATTTCATGGTGGTTTTTTTAGATGTAAAGAACCAAGTGATTACTTCACAAACAATTTTTGTAGGAGGGCTTGATCGCTCAATTGTACATCCGCGCGAAATATTTAAAGAAGCATTTAAGCAATCAGCGGCAAAACTAATACTGGTCCACAACCACCCTAGTCAAGATGTAACTCCAAGTCCACAAGACATTGAGGTTACCAATCAACTTATTGAAATTGCAACAATGATGAATATTCCAATTCTTGACCATGTTATTGTTTCAAGGAATGATTACTTTAGTTTTCGTCAACACGGTTTAATTGGGTAATACCGTCTATCATTATTTTAGTAGTTTTGATATAATACAAAAGAAGGTGATAACATGAGCCTAATTGAAAGAATTAAAACATTTTTTGAAGATAGATCACTTAGTTTTTTGCTAAAGGTTTTTATCATTGCCTTAACAATTTTAGTAGTTCAGAATTCCATGGAAGTGTATACAAGTATTTATTCAGTTGCTATGGGGATTTTGACACCGTTTTTCATCGCTTTTGTAATTGCTTATATAACACATCCATTATTTACTTTTATGCAAAGCAAGAAAATACCGAAAGGAGTCGCCATATTTCTTTTTTGGGTGGTTTTCATTTTGCTGTTCTGTTTGCTGCTCATTGTTTTAATACCAATGATATATGATAAGTGTTTGGAGTTGATTAGTTCCTTAAATAACAGCATAGTTTGGGCAACAGAGAGGTTTAATGAATTTGAAGCCGATTCTCCAATAACTGAAATGCTTGTTACTAATGTGCTAGGTATGTTGAGTCAAGTTCAAGGTGTATTATTACCAGATTTGACTAAGCTACTACCGACTTTAGCGAATCAAGTTATTTCTGGTTTGACTTCTATTTTGTTGATTTTTATTATCTCTGTATACATGATGATTGATTATGAGAGCATTAAAAACGGTATTATGAGAGTCTCTTCATTTGTTTATAAGACTTTACCAACATACATTCAAAGTGTTGATGAGGTAGTAGGGGTTTATTTTCGTTCCGTACTCATCCTAATGCTAGTGAAATTTTTAGAGTATAGTCTGTTGTATTATGTTGTTGGGCACAAAGATTGGTTAATTATTGGGGTGCTAACAGCATTAGGGCTATTTGTTCCTTTTGTAGGAGCGACTATTGCTAATGCGGTTGGTATTGCTACAGCATTTACCTTACCTTTGCCGAATATTTTCTTCTTACTTTTGGGAATTGTTGTCTTATCTAATATTGACGCTTATATAATTGCTCCAATTGTTCACTCAAAACGCTCATTAATAAGACCGCTTTGGACATTGTTTTCGATTATGGCCGGTGGAGTGATTGCCGGTGGGGTAGGAATCTTCTTTGCTGTGCCAGTTTACTTATCAGTAAGAGCAATTTATCAGACCTATGTTCAAAGGAAAGAAACTAATAAACTTAAGAGTAAGAATACATAGTGAACACAAAGCAAGTTAATTTATTCTGCTAAATTAACTTGTTTTTATGTGATACTGTTGTTTCAGTATATTTGGATATGTTAATATGGTATAATCATAGGCGGAAGGTGGAGCATATGAAACGTAAACTTACTATATTATTAACATTTGTGATACTTTTATCTGTGTTAACAGGATGTGGTAGCAAAGAAATTAAAATCTGTTATACCGTCTATCCGGTTGAGTATATTCTTAATCGAATAGCTGGAAATAGGGTACAAACATGCAAAATATCCACGGAGGAGCCAATTCAAACGGCCCACGTTGTTAGTGATAGACAAGAAGTGATGAAAGATGTAACTTTAATCTTACAAATTGGCGGTTTGGAACCTTACTGGCCAATATACGGTAACGAATTCAAAGAAATGGCTCAGGTTATTGACTTAAGTTCTATATCGGCACTTTATGATTTTAGAAGGTATACCACAAGTGAAGTGGCAGGTAGCACTATAACGATTGAATCAAACTACTATGATGGTGATATTTTTAAGGCGATAGACACTTATTCTAAGGACCCTAATCTTTGGTTGGATCCTATCGCAATGACAAGTATGGCTAGAACGATCAAAGATTGGTTAGTTGCTAGTTACCCTGAAGAGGCAAGTTACTTTGAAGCAAACTTTAAATCGTTAGAAGAGGACTTAGTGCGACTAGATGCTGAATATTCGAGTATTGAAGAAGCAAACATTAAATTTGTTAGTGTTACGCCAAGTTTTGGAAATTGGCAAAAATCGTACAATGTTGGTGTTTATCCGCTGATAATTTCTCGCTATGGAGCTTTACCAACAGAAGTTCAATTGGAAGCGATAATGCAAAGAATCAAGGACGACAAAATCAAGTACATTGTCAAGGAAACAAACTTAACGCCAGAAATGCTAGAATTGTTTGAGAAGGTTAAAAAGGAATGTGTTTTAACCGAAATATCTCTTAGTAATCTTTCAACATTAACGGAAGATGAGTTTGATAAGAATAAAGATTATTTAACGATTATGTATGATAACTTAAGTACTTTGGAAAAAATCAAATAGAGGTGCAATTTGCGTCTCTTTTTTTGTTATAATGTAAGAGGTTTAAGTTCTTTGGAAAGCAGGAATAAATGATGAAGAAAATGTTATTAATTGATGGAAACTCCTTGGTGTTTCGCGCTTATCATGCAACATTGTATGGAAATATGATGAGAACAAGTAATGGTATTCCTGTAAATGCCGTTTTTGGTTTTGCTTCTATGGTGCAAAAGGCCTTGGAGCTGTTGAAACCTGATGCTGTGTTAGTGGCTTTTGACACCGGCCATAAGACATTTAGGCACGATGTGTTTGAACAATACAAAGGTACACGAAAACAACTTGACGATGATTTAATTGTACAGTTTCCAATTGTTAGAGAGTACCTAGATGCAATGAATATATCTAGATATGAGAAAGATGGTATTGAAGCAGATGATGTTATCGGTACCATGGCTAAAAAGTATCCTGATTGGCAAACGGATATTTTATCTAGTGATAAAGACTTATTACAACTCATTGACAACACTACTAGTGTTTGGTTAATGAAAAAAGGAATGAGTGAGATATTAGAAGTTGATAGTGAGAAATTGTATGAGATGTACCAACTTAAGCCGCAACAGATAATTGATCTCAAGGGTTTAATGGGCGATGCATCTGATAATATTCCAGGTATTCCTGGCGTTGGTGAAAAAACTGCTATTAAACTACTAACGGACTATCAAACTGTAGAGAATTTATATGAGCATACCGAAGATTTGAAAGGAAAGTTACAAGAAAAAGTTGTTGAGAACAAAGATTTAGCTTACCTTTCAAAACAATTAGCAACAATTTGCATTGATTGTGATATTGAAGTTAATCTGGATACCCTGACATTTGAACCAAATGTCAGTGAGCAGTTTGATTTTTTTAGTAAATATGAAATGAAAACGTTCCTAAGAAACTTGGACACAGGTAAAACGGTTGTAAAACCAAAACTTGCTTACGAAGTAGTAACTGATATTGATGCAAATAGGTTGCAGCAGCCAACTGCCATAACACCGCTGGTTGATTTTGAAACAAAGGTTCAAGGTTTTATGGTTAAGAATGATGCGATTTGTTGCTACATAAGTTTTGAAAATGCTATGAATAGCGCTGTTTTCCGAAATTGGCTCAGTAGTAATAATGTTAAAATTGTTTATGATATTAAGGCAATCATGCACCTACTTGATATAAACTCAGTTAATGACATCAATGGTATTTTTGACTTAATGATTGCTAGTTTCTTGACCAAAAGTAATTTATCAGGATGGAAATCATTCGTGGAGTATTATCAAGGGAATCTAACAGTTGGTTTTGATGATGCATATGGCAGTAGCAAAAAAGTTAATGACAAACAGTCTGAGTATGCTTGCGAGGTTAGTTGTTTTCTATATGCGGTATACCAAAAAGTTGTTACTAAATTAACTGATGATGATTTGGATAAACTATATTACGATTTAGAATACCCATTATCAAAAGTTCTTTACGAAATGGAAAAAACGGGAATTAGAGTAGACATTGATGTTTTAGATCGCATCGCTTCTGAGACAGCTGCGATTTTGCAATCATTAACTGAGAAGATTTATGAATTAGCAAATGAGGAATTTAATATTAATTCACCAAAAAAGCTAAGCGAGGTTCTTTATGATCGTTTGGGACTGCCTGGAGGTAAAAAGCGTTCGACAGCAGTTGATGTTTTGGAAAAACTTGAAGGTGTTCATCCAATTATATCTCAAATTATGAAGTATCGAAAATATCAAAAACTATATAGCACTTATGCAGAAGGATTGAAAAAATATGTTTATCCTGATGGCAGAATTCATACAAAATATAACCAATGTGTAACACAAACGGGTAGACTAAGTTCTACTGACCCCAATTTGCAGAATATTTCTGTTCGCACTGAAGAAGGCAGGGAAATAAGAAAAGCCTTTGTTCCAAATGAAAATTCAGTTTTAATGTCAGCTGATTACTCGCAGATTGAACTTAGGGTGTTGGCGGATATGGCTGATGAGCATGAATTAATTGACGCCTTTTGTAATGAAATGGATATTCATACAAAAACAGCTATGAATGTTTTTGGAGTTAGTGAAACTGAAGTAACATCTTTGATGCGTAGAAAGGCCAAAGCTGTTAATTTTGGAATTGTTTATGGTATTAGTGACTTTGGATTAGCACAGCAATTGCAGATATCGAGGGAAGAAGCAAAAGCATATATTGATAAGTACTTGGAAACATATCCTCGTATCAAAGGTTATATGGAGGAAGTAATCACCTATTGCCAACAACATGGTTATGTGAAAACGCTACTAAATCGTCGGCGTGAAATTCCGGAAATCAATGACAAAAACTATATGACTAGAGAATTTGGAAAAAGAGCAGCGATGAATGCGCCAATTCAGGGAACGGCTGCTGATTTAATTAAAATAGCGATGATTAATATTCATAACAAGATGTCCCAACTTCAATTGCAGTCAAAAATGATTTTGCAAGTGCATGATGAATTGGTATTTAATGTTGTGAATGGTGAATATGAAGTGATGAAAGAATTGGTGGAAAAAGAGATGGCAGCAGCAATGAAACTAAAGGTACCATTACTGGCTAACTGTGTGGTTGGACCTTCTTGGTATGAGGCTAAGTAGATGCCAGAATTACCTGAGGTCGAAACGGTTGTTCGTACTCTTGAACAACAAATAAATGACTGTATAATAACAGAAGTTGAAGTCGTATATTCACCAATTATTGCTAATGTTTCTACTAGAGAATTCTGTGAAAGGTTGCTAGGTCAAAAATTTGAAAAGTTTAATAGAAGAGGAAAATATCTAATTTTCGAATTAACTGATGAAGTTTTGGTCTGCCATTTAAGAATGGAAGGTAAGTTCTATGTGGAAAGTACAACGGGGATCAAAGATAAACATACTCATGTGTTGCTAAGTCTTTCCAATGGAAAAATTCTTATGTATCACGATGTCAGAAAATTTGGTCGAATGTATCTATATAAAAGGGGAGAGGACTTAACTGTGCTTGACTCACTAGGTTTGGAACCTTGGGATAAAGAGTTGACAGTTGATTACTTAAAAAAGAAAACAGCAAAACTTAAGCAACCACTTAAACAGGTACTATTGGATCAGCATATCATTGCTGGTGTTGGCAATATTTACGCTAATGAGATTTGTTTTGCTCTTAAAAAGCTTCCTGATACTGACTTTAGTAAACTTAGTAATCGACAACTATCGGAGCTAATAGAACATACCAAAGATATTTTGGCAAAAGCCATCAAACAAGGGGGCACTACAATTAGAAGTTATACATCTTCACTTGGAGTAAGCGGGCTTTTTCAACAGGATTTAATGGTGCATGCTAGAGAAAATGAGCCATGCAAAATTTGCGGCACGAAAATTATCAAGACAATGTTAAAAGGACGGGGGACATATTATTGTCCAAGGTGTCAAAAATGAAAGTAGCAATAACTGGTAATATTGGTTCTGGTAAAAGTGAAGTACTTAACATTATTAAGAATAGTGGTTATGAGTGTTGTAGTGCTGATGAAATAAATAGCAAATTGTTAACCAAAAAAAGGATTCAAAACAAGGTACTAGAACTCTTGGAACTTGATACTTTTTCGAAAGAGGAGATCTCGAGAACTATTTTTAGCGATGCTACTAAACGACAAAAACTAGAGAATTTTTTACATCCGTTGATTTTGGCGGAAATTGAAAAGATAACTAAAGACAAAAAGTTAGTATTTGTGGAAGTACCACTTCTTTATGAAGCGAAATGGGAGCTTTTTTTTGACAGGGTAATTCTTTGCAGTGTTTCTAAGGAAGTTGCGATTAAAAGACTAGTTGCTAGCAGAGGTTTTGACTATCAAACAGCGTTGTGTAGATACAATTCACAACTAGCAAATGAAGAGAAAATTGCTTTAGCTGACTACGTAATTGATAATGAAGGCGATTATCAGCAACTTGTAAACAAAGTGCAAGAATTGCTACATGAAAACTTCTAGTTTTCTCTTTTCCTTAATAGACTAGACTATGGTTTTAGGGTATAATATTTCCGTAGCGAAAGGGAGGTGTGACAATGCAATTGAGAGCTAAAGATGATTATAAAGTTGAGTGTGATGGTAATATTAGCACCTCTGAATTGTTTTCATTATCAGTTTTATATGCACCAATTTTAAGTGCGAATTCCGTCAAATTATACTTGTTTTTGATTTGCGAAGCTGAACGTTCTAGTCAGAAATTTTCACACCAAAGGGTTTGTTCGCTTTTAGATTTATCAATAACTGAAGTTGAAACTGCTAGAACTCTGCTAGAAGAAGTGTTATTAATGAGAACTTACTACAAACAGACAAGTGCTTTAGATCATTACGTTTATGAAATGCAGTTCCCTCTTTCACCGACCCAGTTTCTAAATCATGATGTTTTTGGTCGCATGTATGTTGAAATAGTTGGAATTCAACAATTTGAAGTTACTAAGCAATTATGTTTGAAAAGCTATGAACCAAAGCAAAATTATGTAGAGGTAACAAA
>JGI994J12354_10000631_pt1 | contig 35044 bp, 33 predicted proteins | sample IntmicLarv3ML3BL_FD_12354 | JGI IMG/M metagenome (IMG submission 12354) | reverse complement strand
TGAGAACTAAATTATAATGCGATTATTTATTTGTTTCAATTTTTTTTGAAAAAAATTTGGTGTTAGTCTACGACCAACACCAAATATTATACAACCATAAAAATTAGTTAGGAGAATTATTTTTAATAATTCAACACAGTAAAGTTAGAACTAATTAAGAAAACTATTAAATATTTGTTTTTCTTAATTCATCCAATCTATACATAAATACTGCAAACCACTTTGGAGGAAAGGAGCTTGAGTTATTATGCTCCAATAATACAATGGGAATGTGTCCCCAGGATGTCACATGAAAATTTATTTAAATCTTTGGAGATAAATGCTATAATACACCCAGATAAAGAAAAAAATGGAGCTATAAAAATGGATAAAGATAATAAATTTTGTCGAAAAAATCCCATAAAAAAAAGAAAAATAAAATTGGAAGAACTTGAAGAAAGAGAAGGCTTATTTTACAAAATAGATGAGGATTTTCCATATACAGGAGCCATTATTTCTCTGGATATAAATGATAAATTGCACTATACTTTAAATTATCAGGATGGAAGAATGAGTGGAGTATATCATCTATATCATGAAAACGGTAATATAGAAATAGAGGGAAATTTTGTGGATAATAAACAAGAAGGTCTTTGGAAATACTATCATCAAAATGGAAATATTTATAGAATTGAAAGATACAAAAATGCAATTCTTTTTGGAATTACATTGGAGTATGGTGCTACTGGAAATATAATAAAAAAAGTCAATTATAATGGGGAAGAAAAAATTGGAAAAGAAATATTGTATTATTCCACAGGAGAAATTCAAAGTATTACTCAATATAAAAAAAATAAACCCAATGGGCCCAAGGTTCAATATTATCCCAATGGGCAGATATTCCAAAAGATTAACCTCATGGACGGTCTATTTCATGGATATTTTAAAGAATATTTTGAAAAGGGGCAGCTAAAATCAACAGGAAGATTTGTTGTGGGAAATAAAGTGGGTGCTTGGTACCATTATTATGAAAATGGAAAGATAAGGTTTATTGAAAATTATAACTATAAAAAGGAAATTTGTGTAGTTAGAGAATATAATCAACTTGGAAAATTGATGAATTATTCGCAATATGAAAGCAGAAAGATAAATTACCAGAAATAAAATTAATAAAATATAAAAAATTTTCTTGATTTAAAGCAGTTTACTTTTAATTTTCTTCAAAAAAAAAAAAAAATATGCTATACTATAAAGGAAAATGGAAAAGATGAAAATTGATAATAAATTTCAACTTTTTTGAGGTAGTATTTAAATAGTGAAATTTATTTGCTATATAACACTTTTGAGTACACTGTTTTGGTGTGCTTGGTTTTGTGAAAGTATTTTAATGCAGAATGGGAATTTATCTTTTCCTATTTATTTTGTTATATATGAAGAATTAATGTGGGAGAGAGCATGCAACTGGAAATATTAACATGTGAAAGGATTAAGGACAAATATCTAGTAACAATAAAAGATAATCCCTTTTATATTGACGGAAAAGGTGGCCAATTGGGAGATAGAGGGACAATTGGTGGATTAGAAATTTTGGAAGTAACAGAAAAGGGAATTATTCTCTCTGACTCGCTAAAATGCGGCAGTCAAGATTATAATATTTGTAGTGGTAGAAAATTATATATTGAAGAAAACCACACAGGTCAGCATTTGTTTTCAGCTGTAGCTTATAATGATTTTTCACTTAATACTGTCTCATTCAGAATGGGAGAAGAACACACCTCAGTTGATTTGGACTCCCAAGAAATTACTCCAGAAATAGCAAAATCCCTTGAAGAAAAGATTAATGAAATAATAAAAAGTGCTATTCCATTGAAAATCTATACTTTATCCCATGAAGACGCAATCCAAAAAGAGGGGTTAAGACGCCAGATTAAAGAGAAAGTAACTGGAGATGTGAGATTTGTAGAAATACCTGAGGTGGATATTTCTGCTTGTGCTGGTTATCATGTGGAAAATACCAAGGATATTAGACTTTTCAAGATTTTGTATTGGGAAAAAATAAAGGGTGAATGCACGAGGTTTTATTTTATCGCTGGTCATAAAGCTCTTGAAGATTATAATTTTAAGCACAAAACAATAAGGGATTTGTCCCATGTATTTAGTTCCAAAGAAGATGAAATAATACAAATGGTTGGTAAAGTTCTTGAAGACAAAAAAAATACAGAGAGTCAGTTGAAAAACCTTTCAATAAAATATGCAGAATTATTATCTCAAGAATTATTGAAAAATCCTCTAAAATTTGGTGAGATAAATGTAATATTTTACGATGAAGATAAAACTCTTAGTTCTTTTTTCAGTAGAACCATCAATCTAGATGAATATTTACTGATAACTGGTGGAGATGAATTATATTCGGTCATGTCAAATATAGTCAATTGCAAGGAGCTATTGAAATTTGTAATATCCCGTCTCCCTTCTTTGAAGGGCGGAGGAAGCGAAACAAAGGGAAATCTAAAGGGAGAGGTAAAAAAAGAAGAGTTGTTAGAAACAATTAGATTATATTTTGAGAATAATTAGGTAAAATTTTGGAGGAGAAAATAAATCGTGAACAAGGTAAATATATTAAATTTAACTGAACCAGAATTGACGGCCTTTATAGAAAGTCTAGATATGAAAAAATATAACGGAAAAGTAGTATTCAATTGGTTGCATAAAAAAATAGTCCGAGACATCAGAGAAATTTCCAATATTTCAAAAAAAGAAAGAGACCTTTTGGAAGAAAGGGCATTTATTCCATTTTTGAATATTTTGGATCTAAAAAAGTCCAAAATTGATGATACAGAAAAATTTTTATTCCAATTAGAGGACAAAAATACAATAGAAACCGTCCTATTAAGGCATAAGGATAAAAGAAATACTCTATGTATATCATCTCAGGTAGGATGTCCTGTGGTATGCAAATTTTGTGCTACAGGGCAAGATGGATTTGTAAGAAACCTAGAAATTAATGAAATTATAAATCAAGTTTACACTGTGGAGAGAAGGATATCCAAAAGTCATGAAACCATTAATAATATAGTATTCATGGGAATGGGAGAACCGCTTTTAAACTTAGATAATGTCTCCAAAGCAATTTTGATACTTACAAGTGAGAATGGATTAAACATATCCAGAAGGAAGATAACCATATCAACATGTGGAATTATTAGTGGAATAGAGAGAATTTTACTAGAGAAACATCCAATAGAACTTGCGATATCTCTCCATAGTGCCATTAACGAAAAAAGAGAACAATTAATTCCAATTAATAAGCAAAATCCATTGGAAGATTTGTATACAGTATTGCAAGAATATCAAAGACAGAGTAAAAGAAGAATTACTTTTGAGTACATAATGATTTCAGGTTTTAATATAACAGAAAAGGATGCAAATGCACTGGCAGATTTTGTCCATGATTTTGATCATGTGGTAAATTTAATCCCATATAATCCCATAAATGGAGTAGATTTTAAGCCGCCAACAGAAAAGAAAATGGAAAAATTTATTAATGTATTAAAGAATATCAGAAAAGTAAATATTACCCTTCGGAAGGAGAAGGGACAAGATATTGATGGGGCTTGTGGACAACTAAGACAAAGAAGTACTAAGAAAGATAGGTAATTTATTTTAAACCCTGTATATATACACAAGGAGTAAAAATGAAAAAACTAATAAAAAAATTTTTGAAAATGGGAATTCTATTTGGAGTGCTGGTTACATTGATATCTGGTGGAGTGGGGATTTATATACTAAATAAGTATTATAAGGAGATTCCAGATATTGAGGAATTAGTGGAGAGTTATGCGCCTTCAATGCCAACGACAATCTATGATAGAAACAATAATGTAATTGATATATTATTTATAGAATCAAGAGATGTAGTTAAATTGAATGAGGTCCCTACTTTTGCCACAGAGGCATTTCTTGCCATAGAAGATAAGAAATTTTATGAACATCATGGTATCCATTCCAAAAGGGTTATTGGTGCAATTGTTGCCAATTTTAAAGCAGGGCGAACAGTGCAAGGAGCCAGTTCAATTACCCAACAGCTGGCAAAAAATGCTTTTTTAAGTAATGAGAGGACCTTGGCTCGTAAGATAAAGGAAGCAATAATTACCCTTGAAATAGAAAGAAGATATACAAAAGATGAAATATTGGAGAAATATCTCAATGAAATTAACTTTGGTTCAGGGTATGGAATAAAAACAGCTACAAAACAATATTTCAGAAAAGATGTATCAGAACTATCCATAGCAGAAGCAGCTATGCTAGCAGGAATTCCCAATAGACCTGGGAGATATAATCCAAGAGTCAATTTATCAGCTTCAGTAGAAAGAGCCCATCTGATACTGAGAGAAATGAGGAGAGATGAAAGAATTACAGAAGCTCAATATGAAAAAGCAAAAAATCATCAATTTATAAATGAAGAGAATCTTACTGAGGATTTTATTCCCAATGAGAATACAACAGTTGTTTATAATAGAGAGAGAGAAGACACTGTAAAGTATCCAGATTTTACTCACATTGTAGTGGATTATCTTTTAAAGAATTCTGGATTGGTGAAAAGAGAAAGCAGAGCAAACAAGTCAGAAGCACAATTAGAAGAAATAATAAGAGCGGAAGAATTGGAGGAGGAAAAACTAAGAAACTTGATATATAGTGGTGGTCTAAAAATCCATACTACCCTTGATATTAGAATGCAAGATGAAGCAAAAAAAGTCTTTGATGAGTACAGTTTATTCAAAAATCGTAGTTATCTTAATGGAGGTATGGTTACTATAGATCCAGATAATGGGCATGTAATATCAATAGTGGGCGGAAGGGACTTTAAGGCCGGAAATTTCAATAGATCCACTCAAGCAAAAAGACAAGTGGGATCATCTTTCAAACCATTTTTGTACTTTCATGCAATATTAAACGGAATGGAGACTACCACAGTGATAGAAGATAGCTATTTTTCTCAAGGAAATTGGACACCTAGAAATTTTGGTGGAAATTATTTTGATAATATTACATTGCAAAACGCTTTGGATAGATCATTGAATATAGTATCCATCAAACTTTTGAGAAGAGTTGGGATAAAGAATTTTCAGGAGTTTGTTGAGGAAATTAATCCTAGTTTGCAAGTTCCAGAAAATCTAACATCTGCACTGGGTTCATTTGAAGCATCTCCAATGGATATGGCTACTGCCTTTGCTATATTTTCAAATGGTGGATATGTTGTTGAGCCAGTATTTGTGACAACAGTAGAAGATAGAAATGGGAATATAATATATACCAATGAAGGAAGAAAAGAGAAAAAATTTGATAGTATAGATACAAGTGTGGTCACTTCAATGTTAAGTAGTTCTGTAATTAGGGGAAGTTCTGCAAGAGCATCAGTATTAACAAGGGATAAAAAAAGAATAGCTCAAGGTGGAAAAACAGGAACAACAAACAGAAACAGAACAGTATGGTATGTTGGAATTACTCCTGACTATGTAACAGCAGTCTATGTGGGACGTGATGACAATGGTCCAGTGTCTAATATAACAGGAGGTACAGGGGCAGCTCCTCTTTGGAAAAATTATTACCAAAATCTCATTGATAAGGGATTGTACTCACCAGGGGAATTTTCTTATTTGGACAATCATTTGAGAAATAGTGAATTAATGAGACAGTATGTAGACCCAGTTACTGGATTTTTGACTTCTGGTGGTAGAGAGTATATAGTCAGAACTACAGGGCTTCAAATGGAATGGGGAAGTAAGTATTCTAGAGGCGGAATTGCAGGAGTGTTAGGGATAAGTGAAGATGGATATATCTCCTTTGGTGAAGAAGAAAATGTAAGTGGAACAACAATAACAGAGGATCCCATTTACACTGATTTAATGAATAGATAATGATTGATTTAATGTATTGGGGAGATGCTTTCTTTTATTCTAATATGGTGCCGACCTAAAGTGTTATTGTACAAAATTGCGATTGCTTTATATTATGGTTATTTTATATTATTGAAGTAAAAATATGGAAGTTTTTTAATATTATGTAGCAATTTTTTATGATTAAAAAGTTTGGGAAAATTCTCGTTATTCAGTGATAAAGCCGTGAAAATGGAAGAAAAAAGCATGTCAAAATATAAACTGACCTAAAAAACTAGTTTTAATAAAAAAAAACTTGACAATAACATGTTTTTGGTTGTATATTATATATAAGTATATGGAGAAAAACCATATATGGGTTTTAGTTATTAAAAGAATCTAGGAGGAAGATTATGAAAAAACTTTTATTAGGAGCTCTGTTGGTAGTGGGGATTGCTGGTGTGTCTTACAGTAGTGATTATTACGCATCAAGTTTTTACGATGTAGAAGCTGCTTATAATCAATTGAGAGCTGAAGAGGCAATATTGATTGAACAAAAAAGAATGGATGCTACAGATGCTCAAAGAATAATTGACGAACAACAAAGAGTGTATGCAGAATTAAAGCACAGAGAAGCAAAGTTAGCTGATGGAAGAAAGTACAAATTCTACAAAAAAGAATACAGAGAATTGGGAAGACAATATGCAACAATGAGAAAAGAATTAGAAGCAGAAATATCTGCTCAACAGGAAATAGTTGAAGATTACAGAATTATATCTCAGTAATTACTGTGATTAAAGTCTAGTTCCTAAAGAAGAATAAAATGTAAATACACTAAGATTATTATAGTAAAAAATAATATTTTAGTGTATTTTTTTGAAAAAAAACTTTACAAAATGGTAATTGTATGATACCATAATATTGTACTGAATAATTGAACAATAAAATTGTATTTTCATCTTGTTAGGTGGCACCTACAAGATAAGATAGGTTAATATATAATTGGGTGGCTCCTTATTATATATTAAAAAAATTAGAGAAAAATGATTCTCACAAGTGGCTCTTGGATGAAGAATTTTAATCTGATGATTGCTTTTTTTTGAATTAGCTACTCAAATAAAAAGCTTAGGAAAAACCGAGATTAGCTACCTCGGTTTTTTTAAGTGGACTAGTATGGTAGAAATTTAGAAAAAGTTGTACAAGTTCTATTTTTTAGGAAATTTTAAAAACAGAAAATCTGAAGAAAAACCAGAGTCAGAAACTATTTATAGCATTCTTAATTAAATTAAGCGTTAAAACTATTATCTTATTCTGATAATTATTTTTATTAATAAGTAAAGATATTAAAGAGATTAAGACTAATTTAATTGACAGTGGTTATAGAGGTATAATAATATCCCTACAAGTAGGGTTAGCGAGAAGAGAATTAGTGGTGATATCTGACTAAAAACAGACTTTGCTTTTTCGACAGACAATATTTTAGGAGGACACATATTTATGAAAAAATATTCTTCATTTAAATTGGCAACATTGGCTTCTGCAACAATTATTTTTTTGGTACTGTCTGGGTGCAATTCCACAAGTACTGATAATAGCACACCAAGTATAGTCACAGTTGAAATTACAGATGCACACGGGACTGTAAGTGTGCCTGTAAATCCAAAAGTTGTAGTAGCTTTAGATAATAGAACATATGAAACTTTGGCTGATTGGGGAATTGAAGTAGCAGCAGCACCAAAGGCAATTATATCTGATGGAATTATATATAAGACAGATGATTCTGTACGAGATATTGGATCTCACAATGAACCAAATCTTGAAATAATTGCAGCTGTAAATCCAGACCTTGTAATAGTTGGCCAAAGATTTGGAGCACACTATGCGACTATAAAAGAATTGGTTCCTGATGCAGTGGTAATTGATTTGAATATTGATACTTCGGTAAATGCAGAGACACCAGGAGAAAACTTGATAAATGGATTTAAAAATTCTATATTGGCATTGGGGCAAATTTTTGATAAAAGTGAAGAGACCACAAAATTAGTTGCAGACTTTGATACATCACTGGCCAATGCAAAGGAAGCTTACAATGGAACAGACACTATTATGACAGTTATTGTGTCTGGTGGAAGCATCCGTTTTGCTGCGCCAGGTTCTGGACGTGTTTGGGGACCATTATACGAAATATTTGATTGGACTTCGTCTTTGGAGTTAGTAGGGGCTTCTTCTGACCATCAAGGGGATGACATTTCACTTGAGGCCATTGCACAAAGTAATCCAGATTGGATTTTCGTGTTAGACCGTGATGCTGCCACTTATTTGGTTTCAGGCTCTGCACCTGCTGCTGATGTAATAGCTAATTCACCAGCACTTCAAAATATAAATGCTGTCAGAAATGGTCAAATTATTTATGCACCAAATAACACTTATACCAATGAAACTATTCAAACCTTTACAGCATTATTTAATGATATTGCAGCGGCTTTGGGTCAATAGGATTTTGGAAGTGATAAAAAAAATGGAAAGTGATGTAATAAAAGATAAAGACAGGGTTGATAATTGTCATCCCCGTCTTTATAATTCTCACAAAATATGGACTCCATCATTTATACTGACACTGGTTGCTGCTCTTATTTTGGGTATGGTTTCTTTATTTGTGGGTGTCTATGATATTTTTGGACAAGAAGATGGATTGCAGATGTTTTTTATTACACGTGTTCCAAGAACAGTGGCGTTAATGCTGACTGGAGCAGCTATGGCAATGTCAGGATTGGTTATGCAACTCATTACAAGAAATAGATTGGTGGAGCCAACCACATCAGGTACAATTGAATGGGCAGGATTAGGTCTATTACTGGTCTATATAATATTTCCTTCACCGAGTCTGATGCTGAGAATGGGTGGTGCAATTGTTTTTTCATTTGTGGGGACCATGGCATTTTTTGCGCTTTTGAGAAAAGTAAAGCTCCGTGCTTCTCTGATTGTCCCAATTGTGGGGATTATGCTAGGAGCAGTAGTTTCTTCAATTTCAACTTTTATAGGATTGACTTTTCAAATGACGCAAGTCATTCAATCGTGGTTTGTAGGATCCTTCGCAGCTGTTCAAGCAGGAAGATACGAATATTTGTGGTTGATTATATTAATTGTAATTTTTATCTTTATATATGCAGATAGATTGACCTTGGCAGGATTAGGAGAGGATGTCGCGACTACATTAGGTGTAAATTATAATAAAATTATCATAATAGGAACAGCACTTATTTCTTTGGCAGTTGGGATTGTTGCAGCAGTCATAGGAAATTTACCTTTTCTGGGTCTTATTGTCCCCAATATTATTTCTATGTATAGGGGAGATAATCTAAGGGAAAATCTACCTTGGGTATGCGTTTCTGGAATGGCAGTGATTACACTTTGTGATATTATTTCTCGTTCTATTATCATGCCATTTGAAGTCCCAGTTTCTCTAATTTTAGGCACAGTGGGATCTATTGTATTTATCATTATATTATTAAAGCAAAGGAGAAAGAAATGAGTCAAGTCTTATATAATGATCAAAATAAAACTATGATTCATTCCAATTTGCATGATGAAGTTCGCTCAGCGAGAGCTTTTTATTCCCAAAAAGAAGAAAGACGTTACTGGATTATACTGACTACTTTGATTATTTTGGGAGTACTGGCCACTCTGGGTCTTTTACTTTACAATAATCCAGTTCCAATGGGTTCACCTTCTTTTTTTCCTGTTGCCAAGAGGCGGATGACAGCTATTGGGGCAATGCTAATTGCAGCTACTTGTCAAAGTCTAGCGACAGTGGCTTTTCAATCAAGTACCAACAATCGAATAATAACACCCTCGCTTTTGGGATTTGAGGCAATATATACGACAATACATACAAGCATCATGTTCTTTTTTGGAGCTAGAATATTTTTAGAAATGAGTAATAGTGTCGCTACATTTTTATTGCAAGTTGTACTTATGGTTCTGATGTGCCTGATACTATACGGCTGGCTACTTTCTGGGAAATATGGTAATCTGCAACTTATGCTTTTAATTGGGGTAATTATAGGGACAGGTCTAAGATCAATATCATCATTTATGAGAAGGCTGCTTGCCCCATCAGAATTTGATATATTGCAAGCACGATTATTTGGCTCTGTTAATAATGCTGATGTCAGGTATTTTCCAATTGCAATCCCAATTGTAATTATTAGTGCAATATTAATTGTGATGTATTCACAAAAGTTAAATGTTTTGTCTCTGGGAAAAAGTGTAAGTATTTCTCTAGGGGTAAATAGCCAAAAGGGAACAATGTATACCTTGATTCTAGTATCTATATTAATGTCCATTTCCACAGCATTGGTGGGTCCATTGACATTTTACGGATTTTTGGTAGCAACGATTACCTACCAAGTAGTGAGGACTTATGACCATAGATATATATTTCCAATGGCTCTTGCCATAGGATTTTTAACGATTAAAGGGGCATATTTTATAATGAATCATGTATTCAGAGCACAGGGAGTAGTCTCCATTATTATTGAGATGTTTGGAGGAATATTATTCCTAGTAGTATTGTTAAAGAGGGGGACGTTGTGATTGATATTTCCAAGGCAAGAAAATTATACACAGAAGAAGTAGAGATAGGACCTTTGAATATTCAGATACCAAAAGCAGGTTTAACTTCTTTGATTGGTCCAAATGGAGCAGGGAAATCCACTCTTCTTACGATGATTGGTAGACTTTTAGATATGGATGAAGGAAAAATTACAGTGGCCAACATGGATGTAACAGATTCCAAATCAGAAGATTTAGCCAAAATTCTGACTATTTTAAGACAAGAGAATAATTTTGTAACAAGGCTAACAGTCAGACAACTAACAGGATTTGGACGTTTTCCCTATTCCAAAGGAAGATTAACAAGAGAAGATGAAGAGATTATATCAAAATACATTGATTTTCTTGATTTGAGAGAATTGGAAAATAGATATTTGGATGAATTATCTGGCGGACAAAGACAGCGTGCCTATGTAGCAATGGTGTTATGCCAAGAAACAGAATATGTATTATTAGATGAACCACTAAATAATCTTGATGTGGCCCGGGCTGTCCAAATGATGGGGCATTTAAGATATGCAGCCAATACATTTGGAAGGACAATTTTGACTGTAATGCATGATATTAATTTTGCAGCAAAATATTCTGACAAAATTTGTGCAATGAAAGGTGGTAAAATTGCTGCATTTGGAGACGTTATAGAAATAATGAACGGAGAACTTCTAAGTGATATTTTCGAAACTAAAATAGAAATTTTAGAGGGACCTTATGGACCAATAGCAGTTTACTAGGTTTTATGTTTAACAAAAAAGAAAAAAACATTGGGGACTGCTGAAAAAAAATCCCCAAAAGTTTTTTCACTAAAAAAAGAAGGTAAAATTTGTGACAACTATTGTATTTTTAGTGCCAACTTGCTTGGCAGCGACTGCAATTCGTAAGCTATGGTTGGACAGGTTACTTTGTTGGGTTCGCCTGCACCCATCCAAAGAATAAGAAAGTTGTAAATATTTACATTTTTCTTCTAATTTTCACAAGAATTCTTGGTTTTTAAGCAAGCCGTTTGATGGGGGTTACTCTCTTTGTTACTTTAGTTTGCTCATCAATTTTCCTCTTCAGATATTGCATCAGTGTCTATAAAAATTGCAATTACATATACATATCCTACCAATTCGTTATATGTTATCCCCATTTCTATCTTTGTTACTTTTTGAGCTTCAACTACTAATATTGATTCATAATAATTACTTAAAAATCCATTGGCACTACTTACTGCATTTTCTCTTGTATCTTCAAACATTTTAGTAATATTTCCCGTATATAGTATAGGCTGTATATATAAATCTGCGAGAACTCTGCTATTGTCTCCTAGTACATCAATTATATCAGCATTTAAATCACTAATAAATGCACTACTAAATCCACTACTATGGGAACCATCGAGAGATACAGGTATTATGTTACTAGGCATGGAATCATTAGTATATGTTGGAACATTCTCAATCCCGTCATCTCTGATTAGTTCCAATAATTTTATTACGGTATCTTCATCACTTGTTTCCAATCCATATGTGGTCATTCCTATTTTGCGGATAACATCTACAAAATCATCTATATCTCCCAATACATTTAAACTTAATATCAATATTAATCCAACTAACAATTTTTTCATTTTACTCTCCTCGTATAATGTATTTTTAATATATTTGGATATAATCACTACTTAATATAAATATAGAGTGGGATGTGGGACTCAAATTTCCATATAACCTACTCCTTTTCAAAAAAAGCAAGTATTTTTTGGTGAAAGTCTGTTGGTATTCTTCTTATTTTTTTGGAATTGTAGTCAAAGGCAACCATTCTGATATTACCAACTATAGCTTTGTCTTTTCCGGATACTATCTCATAATATAAATCGAAAAAGGCTTTTTGAGGTCTGTAGTCTATTATATTGATAGAGATTTGTTCACCTGAGAAAAGTTCTTTATTATATTCTACAAAGGCATTTTTTTGGATAATTCCAATATCATTTCCAATATTTAATTCTGTATATCCAAGATGCTCAAATAATGCTATACGAGCCATTTGAAAAAATAAAAGAGCTCTTTCATTTCCCACATGTCCTCCATAATTTAAATCTTCTTTTTGTGTAATATAGTTAAATTGAAACATGATTTCATCTCCTCTAAACTTATCAAGCAAAATTACTGTCTAAATAAGTACTAGTATTTAATAAATTAATGTAGTATATATTTAATATAGCAAAAAAAATAAATTATTACAATTAAATTTATATAAGTTTATAGTTTCATAAAATAAAGAATACGAGGAGCCTATAGAGTGCATATGAGTGAAAATAATTTAACATTGAGAGAAGGAAGAGCAAAGGACGAAAAAATTGCAAAAAAAATGTGGTGTGAATTATTTAAAGATTCAGAAAGAGAAAATGATTATTACTTCGAAAATATTTATGATGATAAAAATCTTTCTTTGGGAGAAATAAAAAAATCAAAAAAAATTGTAACATTACTTCATAAAAATCCTTATATTTTAGTGATAAATAAAAAAGAATTTCCCACTTATTATTTTGTTGGAATTGGGACCAACTTGGAAGATCAAGGTAAGGGATACATGGATCAATTACTGAGATATTCATTAAGGAAATCCAAAGATAACAAAAAAGATATAATATTTTTGATGCCAATTGATAGTAGAATTTACAAAAAATATGGTTTTGGTTATATTAGTAATCTTGAAATATACAAAACTAAATGTGAGAGAGTTAGTCAAATAAAAATTCCAAAGAACATTAACATAGAACAAATAACAAGTGCCTCACAGACCGGAAAATATGGTGAATTATCACAAATTTATGATAAAAGAACTCAAAGTTTTTTGGTCAAATTAAAAAGAGATAATAGTTATTATGAGAATATTGTGAAAGAATCAGAAATTTTAAACGGAAGAATATATATAATTTATGAAAAAGAGATTCCTATGGGATATTTTATATTCTATCTGATTGAAAATAAAATTTTGGTCAGAGAAATAATTTTATTAAACACCCAGTATTATAAGATGGTAATCTCCTTTATTTCAAGATTGATAAATTATTATGAAAAAATAGAAATTATGAGTCAAGAAAATAGTAATCTAAATTTTTATGTGGATAATCAATTGGACATTACCAAAGAAATCAAACCCTTTATAATGGCTAGAATTTTAGAGCCGTTGAATATATTAAATGGTCTATCTCTAAAGTTTGATAAACAAAATATTGATGATATAAAAATATTTATAGAAGATGATATTTTGGAAGAAAACACTGGAATTTACAGTATCTCAAAGGATAAAATTCATTTTACCAAGAAAAATCTTGGTGATTATCATTTTAAAACAAATATTGAAAACTTATCTTCTATGATTTTAGGGTATTTTAACCTAAATGAAATGCGAGAACTAAATAAAATTGAAATTAATCACAAATATTTTGAAAAGATAAATAAAAATTCAGGTGAAATTATAGAAAAAATCAATTTAATGTTTGCCAATGGAATAAATTATATTCAAGAATATCAATGATCATGGGAATATTTCTTGAATTATTCCCAGAAAAGTGATAAAATATAAAAAATAAAAAGTAGAAAAACAAAAATTAGAAAAATAAGAATCCAATAATTTTATAAACTTAATTGCCCTATGTCTTAAATTGAATTAGAAGGAGGACAAAAAACATATGAAAAAATTATTTATGATAACAATGGCACTAATTTTAGCCATAAATACTTATTCTGAGGATACTTCAGCAAATAAAAGATTGGAAGAATTGGAAGCACAATTGCAGCGATTGCAAGAATCTGAAGTAATAGAGAGAAGAGATATGGAAAAGGATGAATCAAAAGAATATAATGAAAATAATCAAAGAGTCATTGCAGAAAGATCTAGTGTTACTCCAACGGAAGATGGAGAAGTAAGTGGAACCAATGCAAATGGTGAAGTGATCTATTATTATTTACCACCTGAAATAAAAGTTACTAATGAAGAAAGAGCAAGAGTCATAGGAAGAGTCAGAGATAGAATGCGACAACAAGAATTAAATGAAAAAATAGCCTCTGGTAAGGTAACTTTAGAAGAGATAGTAGAGGAAGAAGAAGCAAAGGCCAAGGCAGAAGCGGAAGCAACATTGGCAAAACTTGAGGAAGAAGCGCAAAAAAGAATGGAAAGGGATGAAAAAGATAGAAGAATAAGAGAAATTGAAAAGACATTGGGGATCACAGACAAAGAGAGACAAGAATGGGAAGAATTTAATAAAATGTCCGAGGAAATGCAAGAGATAATGAGAAGACAGAGAGAACTGGACGAAAAGTATTTTAATGGAAGTAGACTATAATAAACAGAATATAAAAAGAAAATTATATACAGAGGCGAGGTCTTAGTATTAAAAATAAAAAAAATTTTTCAAAAATATAAAAAATAAAAAATTTTATATTTTAAAGTGTTGATAAAAAATAAAATTTAGTTTATAATGTTGAGTATCTTTTGAATTTTAAAATATAAAGACTTAACAGAGGTGAGTGAAAAAATGAAAAAATTTGGATTAGGATTACTTTTGACATTTATATTAACTTATACGATCTTTGGTGGAGAGGTAACCAAAGAAAAAGGAAAATTAGTGGTAGGAATGGAATGTAACTATGCTCCATTCAACTGGACTCAAATGGAAAACACTCAAACATCAGTTGCCATTTCATCAGTGGATTTTGCAGATGGATACGATGTAGTAATTGCTAGCAAAATAGCTGAAGAATTGGGACTAGAATTAGAAATTAAAAAAATTGCTTGGGAAGGTCTTATTCCTGCATTGGATGGTGGAGAAATAGATGCAATAATAGCTGGAATGACAGAAACACCAGAAAGAGCTACTGGAGCTACTTTTACAAAACCATACTACCAATCTGATATGGTAATAGTAGTGAGAGGTGATGATCCTTTGGCCAATGCAAAGAATATTCAAGATTTTTCTGGAAAGACAGTATTAGGTCAAATGAACACATTGTATGATGAAGTAATTGACCAAATAAAAGATGTAAAACATGCAACACCTCAAGCCAATTATCCAAGAATGGTACTATCTCTTCAAGAAAAAGAAGTAGATGGGATCACAGGAGAATTACCAGTGGCAAGAGGAGTAGTAGCAGCCAATCCAGATTTGGTGATAGTGCAATTTGAAGAAGGAAATGGATTTGATGCAGATACCACAGTGTCAGTAGCAGTAAAACATGGAAATATAGGATTAAAAGATTTAATAGATGGTGTATTAGATAAATTAAGTCAAGAAGAAAGAAATCAAATAATGCAAGCTGCAACAGAGCGTCAACCAGCAAGTGAGTAAAAATGAGATATACGTCTTACACAGGAGTTAATTTTATAGATACTGCTTTAAGTATCTTAAATCGATATTGGCCTTCTTTGTGGCTAGGAGTAAAAACAACTTTATTGATTTCTTTGACTGGGACCCTAATTGGTCTATTAATAGGACTTATAGTAGGTGGTTTGAAAGCTACTGAAGTGGAGGATACATCGCCTTCTTATGTAAAAATCTCAAAAAAAATCTATGATTTATTATCTACCATTTATATTGAAGTATTTCGTGGTACTCCAATGATGGTACAAGCAGTATTTATCTATTATCTTTTGAGACCAGCTCTGGGATGGACTCCAGTAGTTGCAGGGATATTCATAATATCAATAAACACAGGTTCCTATATGTCTGAGATTATTCGTTCTGGAATACAATCTGTGGATAAGGGGCAAAAAGAATCAGCTCGTAGTTTGGGAATGTCTTCCATTCAGACTATGAGATATGTAATATTGCCTCAAGCTGTGAAGAATTCTTTTCCTGCAATGGGGAATGAATTTATAGTAAATATAAAAGATTCATCAGTGTTAAATGCCATATCAGTTACTGAGTTATACTTTCAAAGTAATTCCATAGCAGGAAGTCTATTTAAATTTAGAGAAACTTTCTTTCTTACTGCTTGTATTTATCTAATATTGACCACAACTACAAGCTTTATTTTAAAGAGGGTAGAAAAAAGACTAAATAAGACACAAACCTCTTTTCCTACTTCGCAAACTACCAATGAAGTCATTGACCATCAAAAAAAGGAGGTAGTAGAAAAATGAAAGATGTGGAAAAAACTACTACCAGAGAAAGTGTTATTAAAATTCAAAATCTTAGAAAAAGTTTTGGCAATCTAAATGTTTTGGAAAATATAAATTTTGATGTTTATAAAGGGGATGTAGTGTGTCTCATAGGTTCCAGTGGAAGTGGAAAATCCACTCTTTTAAGGTGCATAAATCTTTTGGAAAAACCCAATAGTGGTAAGATTTTGGTGAATGATAACAATGTTTTGGAGACGAAAGATATTAACAAATTTAGAAGTAAAGTAGGGATGGTTTTTCAGTCCTTTAATTTATTTAATAATATGACAGTTCTGGAAAATTGTACAATTAGCCAAAAATTGGTCATAGGTAGAACTACTGGTGAAGCAGAAGAAATAGCCATGAGATTTTTGGAAAAAGTGGGAATGAAGGATTTTGCCAAAGTAAGTTCCACTACATTATCTGGTGGACAAAAACAAAGAGTAGCTATAGCGAGAGCTTTGTGCATGTCTCCAGAAGTATTATTATTTGATGAACCTACTTCTGCCTTAGATCCTGAAATGGTTCAAGAAGTATTAAATGTAATGAAAGATTTGGCAAAAGAAGGGCTAACTATGATTGTAGTGACTCATGAAATGGGATTTGCAAGAGATGTAGCCAATCATGTGGTTTTTATGGATAAAGGAGTAATTGCTGAAGAAGGAAGCCCAGAGGACATATTTACTAATCCAAAAAATGAGAGAACTCAGGCATTTTTATCAAGGGTATTAAATGGATAGAGATATAAATTAGGTTGTATAATATGGTTGTATAATATTTGGTGTTGGTCTGCAGACTAGCACCATTTTTGGTTATAAAAAATTACCTAAAAATGAAACTGCTGAAAACTAGGACTTTTTCAAAAATTGAAAGAAAAATAAAAATATTCATAACTTTTTTTATTCGGTGGTTGGGAGCGTGGGGGTTCCCCCACAAAGTGCCACCGCTCCTCCCTCGTCTAGGAAGCTGCGTAGCAGTGAGCCAGCACTAAAAAAATTTTAGATAGTTTTTCACCAACACTTTTTTAAATATATTTTTTTTATTATTTTTATTTTACAATAAACTGGACTTTATTTTAAATTTGATGGAAAAAGTTAAAAGTTATATAACGAATATAAAAAATATGATATAATTAAGACAATTATAGATAAATTATTCTTTAAATTTAATAATTTATTTTTATTTATTTGATTGGAATATATAAACCACCATTCAAATGAGTGAAAATAGACCATTAGGAGGTTATTATGAAAGTATTAGTTACTGGTTTTGAACCCTTTGACAAAGAAAAAATAAATCCAGCATGGGAGGCAGTAAAATTATTACCTGAAGAATTAAATGACTGCAAAATCATTAAATTGGAACTTCCAACTGTATTTAAAAAATCTTCTGAAAAATTGATAGAAAAGATTCAATCTGTGGAACCAAATGTGGTAATATGTGTGGGGCAAGCTGGAGGTAGGTATGACTTCTGTTTAGAAAGAGTGGGGATAAATATTGATGATGGAAGAATTCCAGATAATGCTGGCTATCAACCTCAAGATGAGCCAATAGCTGCCAATGGACCAGTAGCTTATTTTTCAACTTTGCCAATTAAAGAGATTGTTAAAAATTTGAAAGAAAATTTAATTCCTTCTATTGTTTCCAATACAGCTGGGACATATGTATGCAATCATATTATGTATTCTTTACTTCATTATATTTCTCAGAATAATTTAGATACAAAGGGTGGTTTTATACATGTCCCATATATTCCTGAGCAAGTATTAGATAAGAAAAACATGCCTTATATGGAGCTTAGTACGATAGTTAAGGCTCTAGAAATTTCTATAAAAACAGTTATAAAAAATAATTAATAAGATTTAATGACGATTAATTAAGTGGGAGATAAAATGAAAATATTGCATTGCTCAGATATTCATTTGGGAAAAAAAACATTTGGAACTAAAGAATTTTCCCAAAAAAGGTATCAAGATTTTTTTGATGTTTTTGATGAAATGGTAAATATAGCCATTGAAAAAGAAGTAGATGTATTTGTTGTGGCTGGAGATTTATTTGACAAAAAAGAAATTACACCAGATATTTTGAATAAAAGTGAGGAAATATTTGGAAAATTAAAAAATAAAGGAATTTCCGCAATAATAACTGAGGGGAATCATGACAATATAAGTAATGATGATGAAATTAACTCTTGGCAAAATTATCTAGAGGAAAAAAATTATGTCAACAGAGGTAGTTACAAAATAATAGATGGAAATTATGAGTTTAAAAAAATAAAAATAGGGGATATTAATTTTTATGGAATAGGGTATCCAGGCTTTGCAATAGACAATGTTTTGGAAGAGTTGGGAAATCAGTTGGATGAATTTGAAAAAAATTATATAATTGTGCACACAGCAGTGAGTGGTTCTGATTTTTTGCCAGGATTGGTTGGTGGCGAGACATTGAGAAATCTAAGGGACAAGGTTATCTATATAGCTGGGGGACATTTACACTCTCATAGTGTATTTCCTACTAAAGACCCCTTCTTTTTTGTACCAGGCTCTCTAGAATATTGGGATATAAAAAACGACAGAACCCAAAGAAAGGGTGGAATAATCTTTGATACCAATACAGGGGAGCTGGAATTTGTGGAAGTTAGCCCACGAAAGAGGATAATAGAGGATTTTCAATTGAACTCATTAGTGGAGGAGGAATATTTGGATGAATTTGAAAAATTTGCTAAAAATCTTGGTCTTACTGGGGAAGAATTGGTATTAGTAAACATCATTATGGAAGACAATGGTTATATCAACACAGTCTCTTTTGAAAAAATATTGGAAAATAATGGAGCTTTAAAAGCTTTTATTAATTTAAAAAGAAAAAATTCCATAAGTGGGAACACAAGAGATGAAAATACTACATACTCAATAAAAGAAATGGAAAAAAACATTATAGAAAGCTGGCATTCTTTTAGAAGTAGTCAACGAATTAGTGATTATTTGGAGAGTTACAAGAATTTTCAGGAGGAAAAAGACAAAAAAGAGGATTTTATTCAATTATTTGATAAAATGCTTGAGGAGGAACTGGCAGATGAAGATAAATAAAGTGCACTTGGATAATTATAGAGTACATGAAAAATTAGATATAGAATTTGTCAAGGGAATCAATCTTTTGTTGGGTTCCAACGGAAAAGGAAAATCTTCGATATTAGAGGCTATTGGCTATGCCTTATTTGAATCAGATATGAGAAGAAAAAATCAGAAAGAAGCCATCAAAATCGGAACAAGTAGAGCCAAAATTCAAGTAGAATTTACTGGAATTGATGAAATAGATTATGTAGTGGAAAAATTAATCCCTGGTGGTACTAAGTTTTATAAAAAAGGAAGCGAGCCTGATCCAAGTATTAATGATAAAAATAGAGTGGAAACAATAAAGAGGTTGTGTGGAGTTAAAGGAGATTTAAAGGGAATTTATGATAATGTAATTATCGCCAAACAAAACGAGTTCATAAATGCCTTCAAAGAGAGTGATGCCAAAAGAGAAGAAATATTTAATAAGATTTTCAATACAGAAATCTACAAAAAGATATTTGATGGTTATGGAAAGGATGTCTATGACCATTATAGAGGGTTAATAACAGTGGATGAGGCCACTTTAAAAGAAAAAGAATCGACCATTGAAGATCCAGTTCTGATTAAAGAAAAATTATCCCAATTTGTCAAAGAAAAAGAAGAATTATCAAAAGAGTTGGAAAAAAAGGATATTGAATACAAGAAATTAAATAAAGAAATAGAAAATTATAATAAAATTTCCAATGAGATAGAAAAAAATAATATACAGATAAACTCTTTTGAAGCCTATATTAAATCTAAAGGAACCGAAAAAGAAAAAAGCGAGTTACGACTTAGAGAAAGTGAAGCTTCCAAAGAAATACTGAAGATAAATCAAGAGAGCCATGATAAATATATGGAAATTTATAAAAAAATATCCCCCCAAAAAATTATTTTGGAAGAAGAAAATATTAAAAAAGACAAATTTGACAAAATAGAAACATATATAGAAAAAATTAAAAATAAAAAAGAAGAAACTCAATCTTTGGCAATGGAAATTGAAAATGAAAAAAAAGAGAATTATCAAGAAAAATTGAATTATTTTGAAAAATTGGAAAAAGAGCGAGAAAATGTAAGGGGACAAATAGAAAAATATGCAAGTTTAATAGAAAGTAACAGAGAATCTTTGGAAAAACTAAGGGAATATATGTGTCCTTATCTTCAAGAACCTTGCAAAAATATAGAAAATAAAAATATTTCTCAGTTATTTCAAAAAAAAGAAGATATTTATTTGGAAGAGCAAAACAAGTTGAAATTAAAATTGGATGAAATTATCAAAGAACTAAAGGAAAGGGAAATTTATAAAGAAAAGTCAATTTTATTAAAAGATAAAATTGAAACTCACATGGAAAATAATCGAAAACTAGAACAGGGAATGGCTCAAGTAGAAAAGGAGATATTGAGGCTGCCAGAGAGTGAGGTATACAAAGCTACAACAAATCCAGAGGAAATAATAAAAAAATTTGTATTGGAGAAAGATAAATTTGAAGGGAGTCTCAAAGAAAAAAGTGCAGAAATAAAAGAAATGGAATCAGTTTTGGCAAAATTAAATGGAAATTATTTAGTTTATATTGAAAATTTGAAAAAATCCAAAGAAATAGACTCTATAAAAGAAGAAATCAAAAAAATAGATGAAGAGATAAAAGGAAAACTGGAAAGTGTAGCGAAAATAAAAGAAACATTGGAGATGTTAAAAGAATCTCAAGAAAAGATTGAAATTATGGAAATAAAAAATATGTCCCAAGAAATAAATTTATTAATTCAGGAACTCAATAAAAAAAATGGTGAATTAGATGCCAATATAAAAAATGCCACAGAGAAGATCAAAGAAATTGAAAATAATATGGAATTGATAGAAGAAAAAAAGAAAGCATTGGAAAAATTAAATAAAAAATTGGAAATGACTGGGATTTTTAGAGAAAGGGTCAAATCCATGGGTAAAGAGATGACAAAAAGTATTCTGGAAGAGGTAGAAGTGGAAGCTACAGAAAATTTTAGAAGAATAACAGGTACTGGAGATATTGTTAGTTGGTCCAATGAAGACAATAATAAATATCTTGTAAAAATCAAAAGAGAAGATGGTGAAATAAGATTTGACCAGCTCTCTGGTGGAGAACAAGTGGCAGTTGCTATATCTATAAGAGGTGCAATGAGCACAATTTTTACAGAAAGTAAATTTTCAATTTTTGACGAACCTACAAATAATCTTGACCAAGAAAGAAGAAAATCTTTGGCAGAATCTATAGGTGAAATATTGAAGAATCTTGATCAGAGTATTATTGTAACACATGATGATACTTTCCGAGAAATGGCAGAAAAGGTAATTGAATTATAGAAATATCTAAAAGAGTGCAAAAAAAACTTGATTTTAATAAAAAAATAGTATATGATATTAGAATATTAAAGATATTCATACTGATGTTGTATTTTTTGAGAAATTTTCGAATAAGTTTGAATAAATAATCTAGATATATAGCTATAAGTTAGTTAAATTATATATATTTCAATGTACTTGATATATTTGACAAAAAATCTATTATTTTCTTTTGAATTATTGATTTTGGTACTCAGTTTATTATATTAATTGTGCTATTCTGTTAATTACAGAACAAAAACACTATAATATGGAAAAAGTTTCAGTAAAATAAATGTTTATAATTTCAGAAGATAATGTCTTCTGTATGATAATAATAAAAATAAAGTTATAAAGTGAGGGAATGAAGAGATGAAGAAAATTATATTATCAATTATTTTGGTGCTAATGTTATCAGTATCATTTGCAGCATCAGTTGAAACATTGATGGACAATGTTACAGATTTAGAATTTCAATTTGAGGGATTGATGGCTCAAGATGAAGCGAGTTATTTAGCTGAAAGAGATAGGGCAGCAGTAGCTAGAGAAGAATTGACTCAACAAAGAGCTATTCAAACTCAATTAAATAGTAGAATTGCCTCTGTTAGAAATATGAGAGGTGATCAGTACAAGGAATTGGCAGCAAGATATAATGAAACTTTAAAAGAGCTTCAAGGTCAAATAAGAGAGAATGAAAAAATAGTTTCAGATTTTGCTAAGTTAGAAGCAAGAAGAAATCCACCAGCAGCTGGAAATTCAACTAGAAGAAAATAATCCAGAATAAAAAACCTAGAACAAAAGAATCTATAAAATTCTAAATTAAAAGTTTGCAATTTAGAAGAGAAATTCTTCGATTAAAAATAAAAAATAAGTGAGGGGATAAGAAATGAAAAAATTTTTAAAAGGTGCAGCATTAATATGTGTATTGTCTGGAATGGCTTATGGTTTTGATGATGTAGTGTTAACAGTGGAAGAAAGGTATCAAAATTTAGAAGAAGAATTACAAGTGTTAGAAGCTAAAGAAGATGAAATGTTTCAAGAGGAAGAGGCTAAAGCAGAAGTGTCAGCTCAAAATTTGGCAGCATTACAAGAAATGAGAGGACAAGTTACAGCAAGAATTAGACAAATTGAAGCTGAAGCAAGAAGAAGTTTGTATTCAAGCGAAATGAAAGACTTAGTTTCTCAATACAGAAGTCAATTAAGAGAAATAGAAGGTCAAATAAAGGTTGAACAAGCTGTAGTAAGTGATTGGAACAAGTTAAAGGCAGTAAGAGCTGCATCAGCTATAAGATAGTTCAAAAAAATATTAGAAGAGCTCTTGCTATGGAGCTCTTTTTTTTAAGCGAGGAATGATTTTGAAGAATCTAATAAAAATTATATTATTATCGACTTTAATTTTATTAATTTCCAATTGTAATTTATTTAATAATAAAAGTGAAAAATCTTCAGAAGAGCATCTAAAAAACTCTGAAACTGTTACAGGAATCTCTCATCTAGAAGAAAAAAAATTTAAAAATGCTAGAGTTGTAATAGAAGCATTTACAGAGGAAGAAATTGAAAACCAAAGGGTAGACACTCTAATCTCCTATAGCATAGAAGAAAATGATTTTGAGATATTATCTATGTTATTTAGTGGATATGAGTATGATTTTGGTGGAAATGTTCAAGGATATATTAAATCCTATAATTTGTCAAAACTTTCTTTAAAAAGCATAAATTTTTCTGATATCTTTATAAATGGAACTGATACATATTTTGAAGAAATAATAAATAATACCATAGAAAAGTTTACAAATATTTCAGTTGCACATACTGAAAACAATAGAACCAATGAATTAAAATTTTCTGAAATTAATTTTAAAATTGAAGATTCTGTTATGTACTTCAAAAATGATGAGGTCATTTTTGTATATCCACAGTACAAAATAATAGATGATGAAAATAGAATGCCAATATTCAAATTTAGAAAGTCAGAGATAGAAAATTATTTAATAAAGATTTAGAAAAAAATTCACCAACATGATACTGAGTTTGTTGGTGAATAAAAATAGATTAAAAAAAATACTTTAAGTTAGGTTAGTAATCTAGAGTCTAAAATTATTTGTATACATTCCTACAACTGCTATAAGGTCCAATAAAAATGAATTTTAAAATTAAATTTTAATTATCTCCATTTTTAGCTATCTTAATTGAGATTAATATAAATAGAGTTCTATTCCTAAAGTTTATTATATATTTTGGTATTTGTGCAACGCATCAGCTTGATTGGTAGATGTAATAATAATTTCTGGTATTTGTATATGTGGAGGCAAATTACAAATATAAGCGATACTAGCTCCCATATCATCTGCTGTAGGTGGTACAATACCATTATAGACTTTCTTGGCTTTATCAGCATCTCCTTTAAATCTAACAATACTAAATTCAGTTTCAACCAATCCTGGCTGCACAGTAGTAACTCTGATAGGAGTGCTAAGTAAATCAATACGCATTCCATCACTTATATAACGTACAGCAGCTTTAGAACCACAATAGATTGCTCCCCCAGCATAGGCATTGTTACCAGCCACAGACCCAACATTGATAATAGTTCCAGAAGCATTTCTTGCCACCATTTGTGGAACTACAGCTCGGGTCATGTATAAGAGACCTTTAACATTGGTATCAATCATATCATCTATTTCTTCTACTGTATTCTCATAGACTCTTGCAGTATTTAAAGCGAGTCCAGCATTATTAATTAAGATATCAATGTTTTTCCACATATCATCCAAAGATTTAATTTTTACCTCTACATCAGAGGCATTTTTTATATCCAGCTCCAAAGGAAAAACTTTTACTCCATAATCATTTTCTATGGATTCTTTTAGAGCTAAAAGGCGTTCTTTTCTACGTCCAGCGATAATTACATTAACTCCAAGCTTTGCCAATTCTGTAGCACAACTGCGTCCAATACCACTAGTAGCTCCTGTGATAAGAGCAATCTTATTTTTTATTATGCTTTCCATCAATATGATCATCCCCTTTATAATTTTTTACACAAATTTTATAAATAACTTTATAAATATACTTAAATTATATCACATAAAAAAGAATAATTTAATATAGAATTTTATTATTTTTATCTTTTTTATTGCGTTAAAAGTTGCAAAAATTACTCCAGTAAATAAAAAGTTTTTTTCATAAAAGTATAAAAATGAAAAAAAATTCCAAAATACGAAAAAAGCACAGACACTATTCGTTATATATATAATTATAATAATAAATATATATATAATAAATGCATATTGTGTTTTTTTTTCTTGATAAAAAAAATAAAAGTTGTAATATAAATATAAAAGGAAAGTAATATGGTGAAATTCTACTCTTATTTAGCGATTGTTCAAATTTGATACATAAAACTTTTTGCAATGCTATTTTTATAAAATAAGTCTGCTAAAAAGTATTTTTACCCATCCTGTTTAGTGTACATTATGTTTATTTTCTGGAGTATAACTCATTTTTGAGCTGTTGGCTTTGTTTCTTATTTTTCTGTTTATTGTGTATCTTTTTTTATATTTTATTTAGCTAGAGGAGGTTTGTCTTATCTTTTTTTCCATTGATTATTGCTGAAGTTATAATAATGAAAGTTCTATTAATGAAAGTTGCAGTGGTGATTACTATGTTTTGGGTAATATTATATTTTATATTATTTTGGTAAGTTGTTTAATGAAGTTTGTTATTTGGAGATTAAAATTTTCTATAATAGTTTTACATTTTCTTCTAATTTGTTTCATAGGTCATTTTTATTTTATAGGTTAATTTATATGACTTTAGAATGTTTGTCTAATCTAGGATATTATAGTTTGTTTAATGTATGAAATATGGAGGATGAATGAAAAAGTATAGAATAGAAAGAGATTCCGTAGGATCCATGGAAGTACCTGCAGATGCATATTATGGTATTCAATCCCTCAGAGGGCATAACAATTTTGATATCACAGGGTACAAAATGGACGAAACATTCATAATGGCTTTAGCCAACGTAAAAAAAGCCGCAGCTTTGGCCAATTATCAAGCTGGTGTTATTTCTGAAAAAATAAAAGATGCTATAATTCAAGCCACTGAAGAAATAATAGAAGGGAAATTCAAGACACAGTTTATAACAGACGTTATTCAGGGAGGAGCAGGAACCTCTGTAAATATGAATGTAAACGAAGTAATAGCCAACCGAGCTAATGAACTATTGGGTGGAGACTTGGGAAAATACGATATAGTAAATCCCAATGACCATGTGAACTATGGTCAATCAACCAATGATGTGGTTCCAACAGCTGGCAAACTAGCAATACAATTCAAAATAGAAAAATTATTAAAATCTCTAAAAAATTTACATTTTGTATTATTGGAAAAAAGCGAAGAATTTGATGGCGTGATTAAAATGGGTAGAACTCATCTGCAAGATGCAGTACCCATAAGACTAGGACAAGAATTTAGAGCCTTTGCAGGTCCAGTGGGGCGTGATATCTCAAGAATTTCTTATGCCATGGAAGAATTAACTTATGTAAATATGGGAGCCACAGCAGTAGGAACAGGGTTAAATGCAGATGTTGAATATGTCCACAATGTAGTAAGAATTTTGTCAGAAGTAAGCGGAGTTGAATTTAAGCAATCTTCAGATTTGGTAGATGGCACAAGAAACCTTGATAGTTTTGTTTGGCTTTCCTCTGCACTAAAGACTTGTGCAGTAAATTTGTCCAAGATGGCCAATGATATCAGGCTGATGGCTTCAGGACCAAGAGCGGGATTGGCAGAGATTACATTACCTCAACAACAGCCAGGGTCATCTATAATGCCAGGAAAAGTAAATCCTGTAATACCAGAGGTACTAAATCAAGTTTCTTTTCAAGTATTTGGAAATGATATAACCATTGTAAAGGCTGCAGAAGCGGGGCAACTGGAATTAAATGTTTTTGAACCAGTACTATTTTTTAATATTTTTCAATCAATAAAAATACTAACAAATGCAATAAATACCTTTGTTGAAAATTGCTTGAAAAATATTAAGGCCAATGTTGAAAATTGTCAATATTGGGTAGATAAAAGTGTGGGAATAATCACAGCATTGAATCCTCATATTGGATACGGAAATGCTTCAGAAATTGCCAAAGAATCATTAAAATCTGGTGTTTCAGTGGCACAATTGGTACTTGAACGGGGGCTTTTGACTAAAAAGGAATTGGAAATTATATTAAATCCTTATGAAATGACCAAACCAGGCATTACTGGAAGAGAATTGTTAAACAAATAATGAAAATTCGATTAATCGTATTTCTGTTTGGTGAGTTATGTGTAACTGTCTAAGGAAGTTCAGCACTAGAAAAGCCAGTTTAATTTAAAACTGGCTTTTCTGATTTAAATATAAATATTTTCATAATTTTTATTATAGATAAATTTTTGGTGTCTTCCATATTTTTCAATAAGAATTATATCCTTATACCCTAAATTAAAGAAGATTTCATTATTTATAAATTTTACTCTATCTTCAATCATACAAGTACATTTTTTAAATTCTTTAAATAATAATTCTTTTATGTTTTCTTCGAAAAGATAATGATTTCTTTTAATCTTTTGCAAGAGAAAAAAGTTTTGATTGTTAAGCCTAGAATCATCCTTAAAGGGATTTTTTTTGGTAACAGTCAATTCCATATCGATTCTTTGTATTTGCTCCTGAAATGGTGTCATATATTTTTTTGCTTTTGTATGTTTTTTTATGGGAGTTCTTTTGCTTGCTGCAATAGCAAACTTTTCCATAGAAAAACTTGCTGCAGCTTCGATCTTTTCTTCGGGAGTAAGGTGGCTGTAACTATCATAGTTATAGAATAACAAGCAATGCTTACATATCTCAAAGTCTTCATAAAATAATTCATTGCCATCATCATCATAATCTTTGACCAGTTTTAAATCTTTAGGAGCTTGAGAAATAATATATTTTGCATGGGGATTATTGATTGTAAAATTACGGAGGTGATGGCACCAAGTCACATGGTAGGTAAGGGTTACTTTGGAATTATCTTCATTGATTTCCTTTGAAAAAACAGCAATTTTTCTTCCAAAGTGATTTTGATGTTCCAAAGAACCATCCTCACATTCTTCTATTTCATGAAGGGAAACTTCAAGTCCATCTCCAAGTATTCTTCCCCATTCAGAAGTGATTTCAAGAGTTGTATGGTTTTTAAAATTTGCCCTTTCATTTTTATCTATTCCCATTTTTTCTTTAATGTCATTGAAAGGAGCAAAATTGTAAAAATCAATTATTTTCAAAAATAGATCACCTCCATTATAATACTTTTTTTTTGTTTACCATTATAGTTTCTATCTTCTTCTACTTAAAATCTCATCTATATGTTTTTCAGACATTGTCCTTATTCGAAATTCCACTCTTCTAGATTTATCCATATCCTCTTCATTATTGGCCTCAATTATTTTACTAAAGGATAAGCCATTAGCTGTTACCTTATCTATTAAGAAATCAGTGTATCCACTCATAGAAGGAAGAGTCATTACATATTCTAAAGTAGCTCTGGTTCTTCCTTGAGACAATTCCATATTCCTAAAATAAGAAGCAATTCTGTCAGTATTGGGACCCCATTCAGAAGAAGTATGTCCTTCTATACGCACTTCTTCTATTTCATTTTGATACTTTTCAGAATAGAGAATTTTTATATATCTAATAAAGTAATCATCCAAAATACTTTTAAACTGATCGCTTAGCTCAGTGCTTCCTTGTTGAAAATAAATATCTGGATTATTAAATGTAATTGATAAACTTTGTGGATCAAGCTCTGCATTCCATCTAATAAAATCGTCCTCAAATTCAGTTTTTAAATCATTGTATAAGGCCACTTTAATATCATGATATTGTTCAGCAATGCTTTCAATACTCTCTTTTTCTTGATTGACTTTGAGCATAAATGATACAGAAATAAATAAAAATATTATCATAAGTCCAGACATAAGGTCAGATATTGATGGCCAAAAATCCTCTGTATAAGATTTACTTTTTTCCATCTACCTCACCTCTTAGACACTTCAATTAATTTCTTTAGCTGCTCTGTGAGAGGAATATAGTCTTTGACAAACTTTTCAGATACTGTAGCCAGTTGGTTTCCGAGAGATTCCAAAGAGCTATTCAAAGTAGCTGATAATTGAAGATTTAAAAGCTTGACACTTTCCTGCAAGTTATGGTTATTGGCAGCAACCATGTTATTAATGCTCTCACTTATTTGAGTTGTAATGATTATTCCTTGATTCTCTAGGGTGCTAGCAGCATTGCCAATGGATACAATTTGATTCTCAATAGAATCGATGTTGGATTGACTGACATTATTAATTTCTTTGGCAAGGCCATCAAAGGAAGTGATTATGTTGTCATGCTGTAGTTTCATACTTTGAAAAGCATATTGAGATAGTTTGTTTAAATCATTGGCCGCTTTATTAAGTGACATATTGACCTGCTCTACATAACCGTTAATTTTAGGGATAAAATCAACAGCATCAGCAGAAATTTTCTTTAATGAATTAAGGGAATCAGTCATCGAACTTTCTTGTTCATTAAGGACTAAGATTTTCTTTTCTAGGTTGGCTGCGATTTCTCCAAAATTTTTGGAAGAATTGGCAATTGATTTTAAAACTATATCAACTTTGGAAATGCTATCAAAAGTATTTTTTTGCAATGCAGTGGTTTTTTCAATGGTGTCTTTGTAATTCTCTTGCCACTGAAGAAGATTTTCAACAGCAAAATTCAAATGTTTAAAATTTTCACCAAATTGCTCTTGTAATTGACTATTAAGATCCTTTATACAAGCTTGAATGGCAGCAGTAAAAGCTTCCATGTTATTGCTTGCCATTTGTTTTGCAAAACTTCTAAATTCATCAATCAAGATATTATTTCCTTTGGTAATCTCTTTCACAAAGGATTTATTAGCATCTACCAGGGTAAAAAGAGCTTTGTTAGTTTCCTCAAAGGAAGTTTTCAACTCTTCTTGAAGAGTTCTTTGAGAATTAATAGTATCTGTTCTGAGTAATTTTATATTTGAAACAAGGGAATGTTCATTGTTTCCCACCAAAGCCTTAAAAAGGTTGGAATTAATTTCTTGCTGTTCTTTTGATAGAGTATTTATTGAATTGTTGAAATTTTCATTAGATTTTATTATGGAGTTTCTCATGTCTCTCATGTATTCTATCAGAATTCTAGGAGAATTTTCAGATGAAAAATCTTGAGAAAGATTTTCTTGTTCCTCAATATCATTTTTATGAATATATCTGATTTTAAAAAATTTGAGGATATTAGATAAAACCAAACCAATAATAGAAGTTGTAAATGCCAATTTCATTCCATTCAAAAGGAAGGGGACACTATCTTCAATGTTATTAACATCAAATTTGATTAATCCCAAAAATATTCCAACAAAGGTTCCAAGCATTCCTAATGCACCGATGATGCTAGAAATACCAGTGTCGTCTTTTTTGCCCATAAATAAATCAAATATAAAAAGAAATAACATTACAAACATAAAAATTAAGTTAACAGGATCACCCAATACGGATATTGTACTATTCAACATTTGTATACCTCGCTTAATGTATTTTATATAATTTATATTTCTGTAACTATGTAATATTATATAACAAAAGTAGGTAACTTGTAAAGTAATATAAAGCAATATAAAGCAATATAAAGTAATATAAAAAAGACTATTGTATATTCATGCAATAGTCTTTAGAACATTGTCTTTAATCAGGCAAATCTGGATCATCAAGATCAGTAAATCTTGTGGAGATATCACTATCTAATCTTAATAAATTTTCGTCAGACTTTTTTTTTCTCTTTTTGTTTCCTTCGAAGATAGCAGTTTCAGCAGTTTTGAAACGATCACTTATAACATTTCCAACAGTGACACTATTATCTAATAATTCAACATAATCTGCATCTAAATCACCCTCGAAAATACCATAATTAAGGATGCTTTGTGCTACAATTGAACCTTTAACTTTTCCATGCTTATCAATGGTTACCACAGAATTAGAAGAAATATCACCAGTTATTTCACCATCAATAATTATGTCACATTGCAAAGTAATATTTCCAGTGATTTCGGTACCTTGAGATATTGTAGTTGATTCTTTTTCTGATAAATCATCGTCATCAAATTTATCATTTTTATTAAATATTGCCATGTTTCCCCCTTTTAAATCTGGTTTTGTATAATAAATTAGCAAAATTTTATAATAAATCCTTCTGCTAAAATGATTAACAATGCATTTTAAGTTTATAGAAATCATATTTATTTATATAATATGACTTTTTTAAAGTTGTGTCAATATATTTTTTATAAAATTTATTTTTGGTATAGTAAAATTGAGAATTAATCGTAGTTTTAATTAAATATTGCATATTATTATAATAATAAAAATTCAGGATACATATAATCAAAATTCCGCTGTTGATAAATGTTAGTATTTTGATTTGAGGGAAGGGTATTTTTGATTGACTTATAAATCAAAGTGGAGTATACTTTAAAAAAATTTATTATATTTTAAGATGAATGTTATGTTTATTTTTATGAATATTTTTAGATAAATAAAATATGCAACTAGTAAAATTAGGTATTTTGGGAGAAGAATCAAGTGAGAGTAATAGGAATAGATCCAGGAACAGCAATAGTTGGCTATGGTATAATAGAAAAAGAAAAAAGCGGCTTGAAAGTGCTCGATTATGGTTGTATACTTACAGAAAAAACTCTGCCAATGGAGGAGAGACTCTGCATTATTTACAAAGAATTATCAGAATTATTAGATAAATATACCCCAACACATATGGCTATAGAAGAATTATTTTTCTTCAGAAATAGTACCACAGTAATAACAGTAGGTCAAGCTAGAGGAGTCATATTACTAGCTGGAAAACAAAAAGGGTTGGATATTAAGGGCTATACCCCATTGCAGGTCAAAACAGGTGTAACAGGTTATGGTAAGGCTGACAAAAAGCAAGTACAGGAAATGGTCCAAAGAGTCCTAAAATTAAAAGAAATTCCAAAGCCAGACGATGCAGCAGATGCTTTGGCAATAGCTTACAATCACATTAGCGCTCTTAGTAGTGGGTTATATGGATTAGATCAAAAATTAACTATTAGCACCAAAGCATTAAAAAAAGACAAATTAACAACTAAGGAATTTAAAGAATTATTATTAAAAAATAAATAAAAAATTTTAAGGAGGATTTTATTATGCTAGAGATTTTGAAAGAAAATCGTTCTCACAGAAGTTTTACTCAAAAGGAAGTAACAAGAGAAGAAATGGAAAGTTTTATAGAGGGAGCAAGACTAAGTGGTACCACATCCAATTCCCAAAGAGTGAGGTTTTTTATTGTAGATGGAAAAGAAATGTGTGATAAGGTCTTTTCTTTGGCTAGATTTGCAGGGATGTTAGAATGGAATCCCACATTGGAAGAATCGCCAAGGGGTTATATAGCGATTTGTGCTGCTGAACCACTAAATACTACAATTGAGAGCATCGCCATTGATATGGGTCTTTGTGCTCAAAACATTTTACTTATGGCAAATAGTATTGGATACAAGGGCTGCCTAATAGCTTCATATAACAAGCCTGCCTTTGATCAATTGGTAAGTATGCCCAATGGTTATAAATCTTATTATTTGATAGCTCTGGGAGAGCCTAAGGATAAAGTAACAATAGTAAACGCCAAAGAAGGAAACATAAAGTACTATAGAGATATAGAAGCGAATCACCACTTTGTTCCAAAACTTTCTTTGGAAGAGTTGATAATTAAGTAAATTGATAGAAGTGCTTTTAAGATAAAAAGTAAGACTAAAAAAATATAATAAATAAAAGAATGGAAAAGACAACCATTCTTTTTTATATTTTAAAAACTAGTTTGCATCCATTATTTCTTCTATGGCATCACCCATATCCAATTCCTTAGAACGAAATTCATTGGTTTGCTTTTGAAGTTCTTGCATTTTTCTTGTTTGAATTGATGTATCTGATGGGGGGTTAGAAAGAATTTCAAACATTTCTAAAGACAGTTTAAATAATCCTAAAGAGGCATCTGCACCATCTTTTAATTTAGCTTGAGCTCTAGACAGAGATGCAGGGGCATTTAAAGAACCTAATCTTTCATACAATGGTGTCAATTTAGGAATGATTTCCTCATATATTTCCAGAGTAGAAGCAATATCTCCAGGACTTACACTTGACGTCATCGCTTCCAATCTTTTAATTTCAGTGAGTATTTCTAGGACTTCTTCTTTGTATTGAGCAACAGTTAGTTGCCGAGTCCTAGAAGTTGAAGTACGAGTAGTGCGGGTAGCCCCATAAGAGGAGAAAACCAAAGACAGGATCAACACACTAACCAACATTAATTTTTTTTTCATAAAAAATCCTCCTAACAATTCTGAACATAAATAGAATACAATATAACGGAACATAAATCAATAAAAATATTGGAGCAGAGCTGTAAGTATTATTTCTTTTGGAGTGCATATAGTCGGAGTCACTACAAGAGAAACTCTATCTTTGGCAGCAATGTTGATAATTCCAATAATATCAGCAAACAGAGAATGACATCACTACATTTGTAAGTATTTATAATAGCTTTTTTTGGAAGAATTATCAATCAAGTAAATTGACAAATTAGACTTAAGATGAAAAACAAAACTAAAAAACTAGTTTGCAAACATTATTTCTACCAAAGCTTCATCCATGCCTAAAGCCTTAGTTTGAAGCAGATTCATTTGTTCTTGAATTTCCAACATTTTATTTGTTAGAAGCGATATATCTGATGGTGGGCCAGAAATAAATTCAAACATTTCTGAAGTTAGTTTTATCAATTCCAAAGAGGCATCTGCACCTTCTTTTAATTTGCTTTGAGCTCCAGATAAAGATGCAGGAGCATTCAAAGAACCTAATTTTTCATATAGTGGTGTTAATTTAGGGACGACTTCCTTATATATTTCTATAGAAGTAGTAAGGTCTGCAGGGTTCATATTTGATACTATCACTTCAAATTCACCAATTTCACTGATTATTTTTCGGACTTCTTCTTTGTATTGAGCAACAGTTAATTGATCACTCTGTGATTCTGTACTGACAGCAGCAGTGGAGTTACTGGCATATATTTTTCCACCACCAGAGCCTAAAAGCATAGACAATACCAACATCCCGATTAACATTAATTTTTTTTTCATAAAAAATCCTCCTCGTATAATTCTAGACATGGATAAAATATAATAAAAAAGAATGGTTTTCTTTTCCATTCTTTTTTATATAACTTAAAATTTATTCTGCAGTCATTATTTCTGACATAGCTTCAGTCATTCCTATAGCCTTAGTTTGAAGCTCATTCATTTTTTCTTGAATTTCTTGCATTTTACTTGTTAGAACTGACATATCTGATGGAGGGTTAGAAGTAAATTCAAACATTTCTGAAGATAATTTTATTAATTCTAAAGAAGCGTCTGCTCCATCCTTTAATTTAACTTGAGCCTCAGACAAAGATGCAGGAGCATTTAAAGAACCTAATCTTTCATATAATGGAGTTGTTTTCTCAATAACTTCCTTAGCTGCATTCATTGCACCAGTAGGATCAGCCATGTTAATACTTGACATTGGCAATGATGCTTCTTCAATTTCACCAAATATTTTCTGAACTTCTTCTTTGTATTGAGCAACAGTCAATTGACTGCTTTGTGATCCTGTATTGCTAGTTGGGGTACTAGTAGGCGTATCACTGCTATCTTTTTTTCCGCAAGATATCAAAACCAGAGATAGTACTAAAGCACCGACTAACATTAATTTCTTTTTCATAAAAATCCTCCTAAACACTAGATATAGATAAAATATAATATATCAGATATTATAATCAATTAAAAATTTGTGTAAAATTATTCAGCAGCATAAATCTCTTGAAGAGCTTCAGCAAATAATCC
>JGI994J12354_10000630_pt1 | contig 35050 bp, 30 predicted proteins | sample IntmicLarv3ML3BL_FD_12354 | JGI IMG/M metagenome (IMG submission 12354) | reverse complement strand
CGTCAAAATATCGGTATATCCATTTTGGCATGTTTTGCAGTAATCGCTGTCATACCGTTTTTATATTCGTCGGGAGTATCCCCCATCACCGCTTCAGTAGTTTGCGGATAAAACTGTGCGTCTTTTATACCGTCAATTTCAACACCTGTCTGTGCAGCAAAACGGAATACATGCGCATTGGTATATCGGATACCTGGTGCAAAGCTCGTATTAAGTTCAAGGGAAACGACTCCGCCGATATAAATTTGCGGCGAAATACCGATACCCGGCTCACCGCTTTGCCGCTCAATGCGAATTTCCGCGCCGTAGCCTGTTCCGTTATACGAACAGCCGTATGCAATCGCCTTAACCTTTGATTGAGTGACCAGATGCAGTACTCTTGTAAGTCCGTCAGGTTCAATTTCCACTACAAATTCATCGCCGTTTGTAATGCATCCGCCGTAAATGGTCTCGGCAATAACGCTGGACGGTGTGGGGTCAATCCAGATTTGTGCGCGGTCATTTGCGCCGATATTATCCTGCTGAATATCTACAAACAAATACAGATAATAATCATCAAGGTATGTATAAACATTCATTTTGGCATGTTTTGCGGTCAGCTCTGTCATACCGTTTTTATATTCGTCCGGAGTATCTCCGATTATCAAATCCGGCGCAGCCGAGTAAAAGTGTTCCTTAACACCGTCCAGCAGGACTTCGTCTTTGGCGCTGTAATAAATCTCGATTTCCCTGAAGCCTGATGTCATTCCCACATTTGTTGCGGAAATTTTGACCTTGCTTACACCGGCCACCGTATCAAAAGGAATCTGTTCAACGCTGTTACCCAAAAAAGAAGCATCAACGGGAATTGTTTTAATCAAAGTGTCATTGGGGTCGAACAGTTCGATTTTTACATCCTTTAACTGATTGCCTGCCCATGTTCTGGCTTTCAGCGTAATCTGACTTATGTTCTGCGGCACATCCCATCTGAACATAAACCATTCCTGCGCATTCACACCTCCGCTTGATGCCCATTCGGAGCCGTCATTCGCGTCAGCAGCCATATCCGGTCCGAAATCAACATTATAAAAGGATGATGCGCTGAGCTCAGCACGAAGCGCAAGATTCGGATTTGGACTTGGGTCGCTGTATACTTCAAACTCCTTAAGACCCGGCCAACCGATAGAATTGTTCGCCGAAAATCTGATTTTATAAATACCTGTCATCTCCGCAAAAACAATATGCTTTACCAGATTGTTTCCGATAAACATATTGGATGTGAAGGTGATGGTTTTAATAATACTGTCACTTTGGTCAAAAAACTCCATCCTGCTGCCTGAAAATCCGCCGTTATCTCTATCGGGCGTCCTCATACGCATGATGATATAATTCATCGTTTGCGGCGTGCTCCACTGAATCGTAAAGGAAGGAGCATTTGCATTCTCATTTGTAGCCCACGCTGTTGATTCCTTCCCGTCAATAGCATTAGACGGCGGGAATCCCCCTACCGTCTCCACCGCGGACACCGTAGCCGACAACGCAAGATTGACCGGATTTCCGGATACGTTAACATTATAAAACGCCACGGAAGAAGCCAGCAAAGTGATTACAGCTATATAAGAAATCATTTTTCTAAATGTCATGACGATACCCCCCGGAGCAATATATTTACAGGCGCTATTTTGCTTTGGCATAATAATCATCAACCGCTGACTGGAACTTTGATTTGTAATTATTCATTGTAGTAGCCGGATTTCCGCTGACCTGAAGAACAGAATTTTCCAAATCTGCATTGAAAGAGCTGACATCCACACCACCGATAAATTCCGGGCGCAGATATTTTGCCATATCCTTATAAACCTGCATACCGTCCTTGTTGATTCCTGTGTCTGCATAGCGTTCAAAAACCACATCCCTGACCATGGGGCAAAGCTTGGACATCTCACTGTACACCTTGCCGACCGCCTCGGGATCTGCGAGATTTTTCGGAAATACAAATGGACGTGCGTCATAGGTTCCCGTGACATATGTACTCTGGCGATAACCCTTTGGAATGGGAACCACGCCAAATTCATCCTTCATGTTGTTTCCAAACACCATAGAGTAATACATAAGAACAGGGAAAAATGCGCTCTGACCGGCGGCAAAAGCATCAGACGCACCGTTCATACCGTTGGTGCAAAGGGATTTATCCTCATGAATCATCTTTCTGACCCAGTTCATGCCCTCAATACCCGCCTCGCTTGTCATGGCGACTTCATATTTACCGTTGCTGCGGATAACTGTTCCGCCGGCATTGGCGGTCAGCGCTTCTCCTACCATAAAGGTTCCGTATGTTCCCCAGATATTGGGCTTTCCGTCATTGTCTGTATCAATAGTCATATTGTCCGCCATTTTGGCATAATTATCAAAAGTCCATGTTCCGTCCTTATACATCTGATAAGGGTCGGTCTGGTTGTATTTTGAAAGCAGTGTTTTATTGTAGAAAACACCTATAAAGGAGCCGTGCGGATACAAAAAGGAAGAACCGTACACCTTGTTTTTGTAAGTAAAGGCTTCTATCGTCGCTTTATTATCTGAAAAATTTTCACTGTTCAGATTAATACTCTTAATGGTACTCTGGTCATAAAGCATACCGTTAAGAGCCAGATTCCGCGCGACATGAAGGCTGGTTTCAAAAATATCAAAGGGCTGGTCACCGGCCATAACAGACTTTGTGACCGAGTCGATTGCCGTATTGGGGTCATAGCTTTTTATAACCACCTTAACACCGCTCTTTTTCAGCTCATTGAACGCCTTTGTAAACAAATCACAATACGGGTCTGTGCCTGCAGGCGCTTCATACTCGTTTTTCCAAAATGTTGCCAGGGTTACTGTAATTGATTTATTTCCGGCAACCCCCGATCCGGTCGAAGTTTTCGTGCCGGCAGACGCTCCGCCTGCACCTCCGCCTCCGCCGCTTTGCTGTGCTGCGGACGCTCCTCCGCTGTTTTGTTCGGCTTCCGTTGCACCGTCTCCGCCAAAATCAAAAAAATCATCCCCAAAGCCGTTATCCTCTGAAACAGCCTCGCTTGACGATTCACTTTGCTCAGTTTTTTTTGTTCCGCAGCTTGAAAATGACACCACCAGCAATCCTGCCAGCAATAACGAAATCAGTTTTTTCATGTAATGGGGGACGAAATACCGTTACGTCCCCCTCACCTCCCGGTTAAAATTTATTGAGATACAAATATTCTCTTCATTATGACCAAATCCTGTAAGCTTACTTTACCGTTTTCGCCTGAACCAATCATATCATCCTCTGTCGCAGAAATCAAACTCAAGCCCAACAAATACCTTTTAATTTCAACAAGATCTTCGCTGTCCAGGGAACCGTCATTGTTAACATCTCCGACAAAATTCGCCTCTATCTCACGTAATCCTGAGGTTCCTTCCACATTGGTGGCTGAAAAAAGGATAGCATAAACATTATCGGTCGTAGCAAAGTCCATACGAACAGAGGTATTTCCCTCTAACTGTGACGATACATTTATGGTTTTGATGACATCGCCGTTCTGAGCAAGCAGCTCAAGTTTAACATCAGAAAACCTGTTGTCAAGCCACGTTCTGGATTTAAGTGTCACGCGGTTTAATGTCTGCGCTGATGCAAAGGTCAGCTTATACCATTCTTCTGCTTCTGCCGCACCTGCCGAAGCCCATTCAGTCGCGTCATTTCCGTCAACGGCATTGAGGTAATTCAAACCGTCATTATAAGAAGATGATGCCGACACCGACGCGTAATTAGCCAGATTACGTTCCATTTGCTGTGTATTGTACACTTCAAATTCCTTGAAGCCGGGATAAAGAATTGATACTGTCGACGAAAATTTCAGAGCATAAACACCGTCGACTTTGTCGAATTTAACATATTTTATCAGATTTGCACCAATCAGTAAATCAGGCGCTAAAATAACCGTTTCAAGAATATTGCCTGCCAAGTCAAAGAATTCCAGTTTTCCGTCCGGAAAACCGCCTAAGGTCACACCTGTACCCGGGTCACGGGTCTTAATCACCACATAGTTCATGGACTGCGGTGTAACCCAGCTAAGTGTGTATTCAGGAGTTACAGCACCCGGCGCTGTTGCCCACTCAGTTTTCATATCACCATCATTGGTATTGGCGGCAACAAAACCGTCTCCTACATAGCTGTTGGCGGAAGCTTCAGCAAGCAGAGCCAGATTCTGACGGGCAGTATTATCATAATATACCGACAGATCTCTAAGACCGGAGGTTCCCTGTACATTAGTCATGTAAAGCTTGACGCTGTATATACCGTCTATAGCTTCAAAACCAACGGGAATAGTCGCGGCTCCCAACAATGATGAATTAATCGCAATAGTCTCAATCACTGCGTCACTTTGATCCAGGAAAACGAGTGAAACGTCACTGCATTCATTACCGCCCCAAAGTCTCGGCTTAATAATAATTTTATTCATCGTCTGCGGTGTATTCCATTTTAGTGCATACCATTCCATTGCATCCGCGCCCCCGGCAGATGCCCACTCGGTCGAATCATTGCGGTCGGTTGCATTCAGATAATGATATGTATCGTTATAAAAAGACGAGGCGCTCGCCGATGCGGAACCTGCCAAATCAATATCTGTATCAGGTGTGTTGTACACCTCAATTTCCTTAAATCCCGGATAAGCGATGGAGTTTGTTGATGAGAATTTCACAGCATAGACATTGTTTATTGTATCAAATTTCACGAATTTTGTCATTTCCTTGCCCATCAGAAGTCCCGGAATCAAATTTACAGTTTGAATAAGGGTGTTATCAGCATCAAAAAATTCCAGCTTTCCATCGGGGAAACCTCCCGGGAACGGAGTCAGACCGGGGTCACGGGTTTTCATCACAATATAGTTAATAGACTGCGGTGCCGCCCAGTTGATAGTCAGTGACGGTGCAGAAGCATTCGGCAGTGTTGCCCATTCGGTTGACTGCTTGCCGTCAATTGCGTTAGCCGCCAGATGAGAAAGAGATGCCTCGCTGGTTGCCGCTGCAGTTGCATCCAGCGCCAGATTTCCTGCCGGAACATCATAAACCTCAATTTCACGCAAACCGGAGGTGCCGACCGCATTTGCGTTGGCAGCGATAAACGCCAGTGCGTACACACCCTCAACGGTGTCAAAGCTCATCGGTGCCACGGTGCCGCCGACAAGAGAAGAATGAACGGCAAAGGTTTTAAAAACCGTTCCGTTTTGGTCAAGAAATGCCAAGGACACATCCTTGAATTCGTTGCCGCTCCAACCTCTGGATTTCAGCACAACCCTGTTTATGGTTTGCGGCGTACTCCAGCGGAGCGCCAAATATTCCTCTGAATCCATTCCTCCTGCCGATGCCCATTCGGTAGCTTCGTTTCCGTCAACCGCTGACCGGAAGCTTAAATCTGTATTGTTGTAAGATGACGAAGCGACAGGCGAGGCATAAAATGCCAGATTGGGATTTTGGTCATCGGTATTGTAAACCTCAAACTCTTTAAATCCGGCATAAGCGTCCGATTGCGACGACGAAAATTTCAGCGAATACACACCGCTGATTGTATCAAAACGAACGCCCTTGACCAGCTCGGAGCCTATCAGCAAATCTTCCGGCAGAGTCACGGTTTTAACCAACGTACCGCCTTGTGCAAAAAATTCAATTTTAGCGTCATGAAAACCGCCGGGATTGCCTGCCGGATCTCTCGTTTTAATAATGATATAATTCATGGACTGCGCAGTATTCCAGTCGAGTGTAAACGACGGAGAGTCGTCAAAATTGTCAGGTGTAGCCCAATCGGTTTCCGGGTCTCCGTCATTAGCTCTGGCTGCCACAAAGTGATCAATGACCCCGTTTGCAGACGCAGTCGCCGACAGCGCCAGATTTTCACCGGGCGACGCGGAAACCTGAAACGGGATAGCAAGGGATACGATAAGAGATACCAGCATAAACACGATAATTGACTTTCTAAAACAGTTTCTCATTTTCACAGTACTTCCTCCTAATCATTTTTCATAACAACTTTCATAAAGTGCGTCAAGACTTTCCAAAGGACAATCACCGGTAATTCCGTTTCCTGCAGCCAGTATAAGCCTTCCGTCAGGTCTTTGAAACACGCTTTTAAGGAAATCAACCTCACACCTGACATCCTCTGCCGTTCCGTAAGGAATAATCTGCTGAACATCAAACCCTGCCCAAAAACAGATTTTACCTCCAAACTCATCGGCAATATCTTTTTCATCCATAGTATACTTTTGAATCGGATGAATGACATCCAGTCCCGCGTCAATAAGTCCGGGCAAAAACTCCTTTATGTTGCCGCAGGAATGAAGCCAGAAATGCATTCCGTTTTGGTGGACAGCTTCAATCAATTCGCGATAATAAGGTAAAAAAAACGTATTAAATATATCAAGTGAAAAAAAAGGTCCTGTTTGCGTTCCGATATCATCGCTTACAAAAATACCGTCCGCCGAAAGCTCATTTTTTGCGCGTACAATCAGAACCTTATAAAAATCAGTAAGTGCACGGTACAGCTTGTGCACTGCCTCAGGATATAAATAAAAATCGGTCAGTGCGTTCTCCATACCTCTTAACCACCAATGACGTTCAAACAGGCAATACCACCAATGACATACAGCATAACGGTTGTCAGTATTCGGCTCAACATGCGCAAACAAATCAGCGTAGTATGGATTGGGCATATTTTCAATCAGTAAATCAATTTCGCTTTCCATGTCACTTATATAATCGTTGCTGTCCAGCGCTCCCGCTGTATCGGTGTCTTCACAATCCTTATAATTAATCCATCTGTATTTGGAATCACTTTCCGGCGCTTTGTAAGCCTCCGGCAGGGCAATGGAATAAAAATGAATGTCCGAAGGGTAGCGGTCGCGAATTTGGCAAACGGCATCTATCTGCTCAGGCACAAACGCTCCCGGTCCGTTCCAAAAATGAATAGCCACCGGCACACGTTCACCTGCGCCTTTTCCTTCTATAACATTTTTTACGGCTTCTCTGGTCAGACTTTCTATCATAGCAAACAACCTTCGACTGTATTTGTCTTTATTATATCTTTGTTTTATCCGCAAATAAAGTGATATATTGCAAAAGAATGGAAGTATATTGCGGTGTTTGCGATTTTTTCTATTTTTCCACACTTTTTACAATGACCTTACAAAAATAATTCTCACGATTTAGTCGAAATGTTTTCCATTTTTTTGGTAAATATACCTTATTGACAATACCTTTGCAACTATAATATACTTTTTACATAAACAAGTTGCAATTATTCAATTGGAAGTATATTGCACATTTTAAGCGAAGGAGTGTTTTTGTGTATCCTTTTTTTGAAAACAGATATTACGATGACTCTGAAGTACTGATAGAATTGGGTATAAACAAGCAATTCCCGCTGCACTTTCATGAGGGACTGGAGCTAATGTATTGCAAGAGCGGCGAGGTGGAAATAATCATCAATGAAAACAAATACCTGTGCAGGGAAGGCGATTTTTGCTTTACCGACAAATACGACCTGCACTCTTATGATTCACTCACGCCGTCCGAGGTTATTTTTGTTGTACTCCCGTATGATTTCATCAGGATATTCGATGAAAAGGTCCATAACTATTCGTTCGAACGAAATATGATAACTAAAAATGAAAACACAAAAAAAATCGAACGTCTGATGTCCGAATTACTTTCTGCCGACCCGAGTGACATTTTTCTTATCAAAGGCAATTTTTATTTACTGTATTCGGAAATCTTCAACAAAGTCAATCTTGTTCAAAGCGGAAAAACCTCAGATGATACCCTGAGGGAAATCCTGATTTTCATTCAAAGCCATTACACCGAACCGTTGACGCTTGATCAGATTTCTAAAGAACTTGGGTACAGCAAATATTACATATCACGTATATTCAATTCCTATATCCACGCCAACATTAACGATTATATTAATTGTATGCGGGTCAGACTGGCTGCAAAATTGATTGTACATGATAACATGAGCATTTCTGATGCTTATTATACAGTCGGATTCACTACCCAGCGCAACTTCAATCAGGCATTCAAGAAATATTACAACGCAACTCCCAGCAAGCTGCGGGAGCAAAAGTTCTACCCTGACCAAAATATCGCGTATTAGACAGTGTTGACACGATACCTGAACATCCGTTTTTATGGTAATTTTCCGCATTAAAAAGAGCAGCCGCACTTTTTNCATNGTGCGGCTGCCCTTTGTTTATTATGATTTAGATTAATTATTTAGTTGCAACGTTTGCGTACAGATTGAGGAGGTTCATTCCGCCGCCTTCCCAGAAATCATCAACAAAGATATCTACGCGGTTGAATCCCGGAACAAGCAAGCTCTTGATATTTACAGCTGAAGCATTTTCCTGAAGGTCAATACACCAACCGTCTGTGTGCGGATAAACATTCTTAAATACGCTGTTTACACCGTCACGAACCTGGATACCTGCTTTTGTCATGAAGTTATCGCGAAGTAATGCGCCGTATTGGTTTTCACCCTTGATAACGTCTGTGCCGCCCCAGAAAGCAAGCTGTCCGTTAACAAATATGAATGCATTATCATCAATCGGGAAGAGGTAGGACATTGCGCCTAATTCGTCTTCCGGTGCAAGTAATACTGATGATGAGTTGCTGAGCATTGCTGAATCCACATCAAAGTAAGCTGTGAAGCGGCGAACACTGTAATCGGTACCGTCTGTGATATTGCCTGAACGTCCCCAATGCTCCCATGAAGCCCACTCATATGATACGTCGCCGTTTTGGTCTTTGTAAAGCGGGAAATAATTGCCTCTGTCCCAGATAAGCGGTCTGCCTTCTGCCTGGCTGTCATAATTGTAAACATACTCTGTATTGTTTGCTGCTTTTCCATTAGCTACTGCGCGTACATTGGAATCTTCAAAATACTGAAGAGGAGTTCTTTGCATTGCATTCTGGTATGTCCACGCGTCAGCGGTTCCGCCTGCCGGAACAATGTAGCTGTCGTCTGAAACCTCTGTGCTGCGCATCCAGTTAAGAGGCATTTTAAGAGTGCTTCCTCCAACGAATACTGCTCTGGGCAGATAAAATTCTACTGTCTGAACATCGCTTACAACGTTATTGTCTATACGTTTTACATAGGTCAATGTAGTTGTGTTGTTGAGCGGTGCACCCTGTGAAGCGTCAAATGCTTTGTAGTAACCGGCTGCCCATGCTGCGTTAGCGTCAAAGGTTACTTTATAAGTGTAGGTGTAGGTGTACCATCCGTCAGCGTCCTTAGTGGGAGCAGGAGTCTTTTTCAAATCCCAAACGAAGGAATTCTGTGCAAAGGTCTGTCCGGCTGCCGAACCCTGGTTAAGAGTATTTGAGGTGCTCCAGATGTAGTACGGTCCCATGGGGTCTGTGATAATATAAGGAGCAACGTCTGACCATACGATCTGGTCACAGATCTCTGCGAATGAACGAATCATGTCGTCAAGCGAGGTCTGTCCGTCTGCTACATATGCATCTGCGGGTGTGCTGGCAAGAGATTCCATCCATTTTACGTCGTATGCCCAGTCTGCGTTATCATCACCCGACGCTGTGTAGTCTGCATCGCCGCCGTATGCTACTGTGAAAACACTAATTCCGGCATTTTTCATTGCAGTTGCTTTTGCCGAAGGGCTTGTGTAACGGGGAGGTATAACAGTCGGGGTGCTCGGATTGTACTTGGTTGTATTCGTAACTACATTTGATGTAGCCGGATACGGGTGTGGATTGGGACGTGCAGGACTCGTTCCCTGGGTAGACATAACTGCTGCGCTTGCGTTTACATATCTGTTGGGAGTACCGTCAGTATACAGTATAAGGCTTTTGTTTTCAACAGAGATATAAGGATTAAATCTTGAGTCTCTCAAAAGAGAATTAGCAACCGAAAGTCCTGCGTCGGGATTTGTCGCCGGTGTTCCCGAAGGAAGAGTTGACGGTAAATCCGTGATATATTTTTTCATTGCCGCCAAATTTGCTGCGCCGCCTGTGTTATCTGTATTAACATCAAGCCATGCATTGGTCGGCTGTGCGCTATTGGGTTGAAAATAGGTTGCAGTTGTATTGAAATTTACTATTGAAACATAACGGTGTGCTGTTGTATTTTGTGAGCTGGCTGCATATCCGTCCAGAAAAGCCAGCGAAACTGTCTTTGTTCTGTCCATACGTGATTCGAAGTTGTAAGCTGCGTTTGATTTTTGACCTGCCGTGCTGCTGCTATTGTAATACTTACAGGTTCTTGAATGCTTGTTACGTACTACGCCGCCGCTTGTGTTGCATACATTCTGACCGCACTCAGCGCAGAAGAAGTACATAGAGGTTGAGGTATCCATAACCAATGAAACCTGTGAATCCGCTACCATACCGATGGTATCAACTTTTTCCTTTGTTTTTGCAACAAGGGTTACTAAAAACTCGTCCTCGTGCAACGAATGATCTGTAGTTGAATCCTTAGCTGTTTTAGAAATATAAACCCATGCGTCACTTTGTTTTTGTGTTTTTACTGAAGTATCTGTAAAGTATTCGCCTCCGCCCGCATAAACCAGTTTACCTCCGGCGGCCATTGTGCTGATGCTTCCGATTGTCAGGATTCCTACGATTAAACAAATTGATATCGCAAGACTTGTCAATCTTTTAACTGTGCTCTTTTTCATAACTAATACCTCTTCCGTCTTTTTTTGATTTTAACTTAACTGTTTACTTTAGTGCACGCTTCTGTTGTTTGGAATCTGCGAAAGAAGCTGTAAACTTTTCTATGTCTGAATTTTATCATAAAATATATTTCAGCGTCAACGGATTTTCTTATCAACTCTTGTCAATTATTATCTTTACTTGTTCAGCTGTGCAATAATATGCAAATATGCAAGTTTTAAAAAAGCTGAAACATTTATAGCTTGTTTTTTCAATTTTCCGATTGTATAATTAAAGCACGCTTATGAAAGACAGGAGGAGTTACTATAACAAGCAGAGAAATTGTGAAAAGAACAATACATTTTGAAGGCGCTCCCGTGCTTCCGCATGATTTTCCCGAAAGATGGGGGTATGACAGCGATTTTTATTTTTCCGGTATGAATCCGCCGCTCGACCCGCGCCTTGCCAGAGGTGTAGACGAATGGGGCTGTGTATGGGACAACGCCGGAATATCAAACCTTGGCGAGGTCGTAAGCTTTCCAATAAAAAACTGGTCTGATTTTAACGAGCGCATGATTCCTGATGTTAACGACCCGAATCGGTGGGAATGTTTAACAGGCATAAGAGAAACTGCCGGAGATAAATATCTTATCTGCGGAGGCATTTCAATATATGAGCGTGTTCATTTTTTACGCGGTCTGGAAAATACATGGGCGGATATATATGAAAATCAGGAAAATCTGTGCAGCCTTGTTGATGTGCTTACGGACATTAATATTGCCGCAATAGAAAAATATGCGGCGCTTGGCGCTGACGGCTGTCTTTTTTACGATGACTGGGGATTACAGGATTCACTTATGATAAACCCTTTAAAATGGCGTGAAATCTGGAAGCCGCGGTACAAAAGAATATTTGACACTCTTCACAATCACGGTATGGACGCATTTTTACACAGCTGTGGATATATTGTTGATATTCTTGACGATTTAATTGAAATCGGGCTTGATGTCATACAGATGGATCAACAGGAAAATATGGGGCTGGAATTGCTTGGAACGCGTTTTGGCGGAAGGATTACATTTTTTTCGCCTGTTGACATTCAAAAAACTCTTGCGTCGGGCAGCACCTCAGAAATTGAACGTTACTGCCGCGATATGAAAAAATATCTTGCGACAGACAACGGAGGATTTATACCGCGCTGGTATACCGACCCGGATGGCGCAGGGCACAGCGAACAGTCTGTACGCGCGATGTGCGACGAATTTCTAAGAATATCGTAAGACTTAATAGGACGTTAAAGACAAAGGGGCTGCTGCACATTTTTCATTGTGCAGCAGCCCCTTTGAAAGTTTTCATACGTTAATCCGATCTATTTCTCGTCAAACAGATACAGTCTGTTCATTCCGCCGCCTTCCCAGTATTCATCAGTAATAATGTCTATTCTGTTGAATCCTGATGTAAGAAGCGATTTAATATTTACGGCATCCTTATTTTCCTCAAGGTCGATACACCATCCGTCTGTGTGCGGATAAACAGTTTTGAATACATCGTTAACTCCCGATCTTACCTTTATACCGTTCTTGTTCATAAAGGCTGTGCGGTTAAGCGCTCCGAACTGGTTGTCACCGCTTACTATGTCGGTTCCGCCCCAGTAAACAAGTGTTCCGTTAATAAATACAAACGCATTGTCATTTATCGGGAAGAGATAGCTTCTGTTTCCAAGCTCATCCTTAGGAGCAAGGAATACGTTCTGAAGAGCGTCAAGCTGTGCCTGGCTGTATTCAACATAAGCTGCAAATCTTCTGATGCTGTACTGACCCTTGTTCGTCGTGTCGCCCGATATACCGTGATGACTCCACGAAGCCCAGTCGTAGCTTACATCTGCATTTTGAATTTTATATTTGTCGAAATAATTTCCGTTATCCCATATGTGTCTGATTCCTACCAGCTGCTCACCTGCCGGAGTTGCGTATTCGCTTCCGTCAGCAACCTTCTGGTTTGCTTTTGTTCTGACATCTTCGTTTTCAAAATATTTGATAGGAGTATTTCTGAACGCTTCATCAAAGTTCCATGCGTCTTTGCCGGATACAACATCCTTAAGGAAGCTTGCATCTTTGATTTCCGTGCTTCTCATCCAGCCAAGCGGCAATGGGTCGGGAGTCGGCGGAGGTGTGTCATTCGGGAAACCCTTGAATGCGAAGTTGTGAAGCTCAAATCCGTTGTTTCCTGTTTTTAACGACTTGATTACAGAAGTACCGTAGATATTTCCGCCGCCGCCGATAGCTTCAACACTGAGATCCGGAGCAAGGATAGACGTAATCATTTCACTGCCGCTATGCTTTAAGGTTGCTTTCTGCGGAATATTAAGCATTACCTGTCCGAAAAGCTTGCTGTTGCTGTCACTGATTCCAAAATTGGCACCGGGTTGTGTTGTTACTATTGCATTTTCTTTTAAAACTACATTAACAACCGCTATTCCTGTTCCGAGATTTTTGAATCTCATCATTCCTTTAAGGGAAATGTTCATCGGGTCTGTCTGCTTCATGATATCCAGTATGCTTCCTGCTGCTGTTGTCGAAAGATCAAGTGTGATATAGTTTACAACATTAGGTACGCAAGTAATATCAATGTTGTGATCCCACTGGTTTACTGTAAACGAAACACCTGCGGTCTGAGGTTTTGCCGCAAGAGCATTTGATTTTGCCTTAAGCTTTGTTTTTGCTGTGCCGAAGAAGCTTGCAAGATGTCCGTCAGTATTGTATATCTGTTTGTCTGTAACATACACCTGCTCATTTGCACGAATTTGTGTGTTTCCGTTCTGTACTGCAAATCCGCTGAAATTATTTGCTCTGTACATATCCGTAAGTTTGTTGAATTCAGCCGTTTCAGCAGAAGTCGGAGCCTTAACCTGAGCTTCCGAGCCTGACTTCTTAGCCACATTTGATGTTGAAGAAACTACTATATGCCCACCCAATACAGAAACATATCCGCCAAAGGAAATGTCGCCTCCGACAATAAGTCCCGTATTGAAGGTTGTGTGATTGGCTGTTCCTCCGCCTGTTGTGTGCATTGATGTCATTGAATAGCCCCTGCTGCTTGTAAAGTTACCGCCGACAGCAACCGCACCCTCTGTATCAATGATGTTTTCAAGATTCTCAAAAATAAATCCGTTGAAGTATTTTGCTGTTCCGAAAGGATTGTTCGCCATGTCTGCATCGTTCCAGATAATTTCATTGTATCTGACACCTGCAAGGAACCCTTCAGGAAGTGCACTGACTGTCAGAACCGTTTGCGCCGCTGTAAGGGTAATAATTAGTGCAAGGATAAACGCTGAGGTCTTAATTATTTTTTTCACGAAAATTACCTCTTTTCTGAAAATATAAAATGTTTCTTTTTCTGCTATGTCTGAATTCTATCATATAAGGTAATTTACGGTCAATCGAATTTCTTATCACTTATTGTCAATTATTATCCCTGCTTGCTATGTTGAACAAAAATATGCAAAACCTTAAATTTCCTTAAAAAAATAAAAAAATAAAGCCCTCTTATTTGCTATTTAGAATCATAACATTTTATTTTTGAGCTATTATATTTTGGGGTATTTTTAATAAGTAATACCTAAACACAACGTATAAAAGGGTGAATAAACATTTGAGAAAAACAAAAATCGTTTGTACATTGGGTCCGTCCACCGAGGATGAAAAGGTTCTCCGCGCTCTTATGACAAGCGGTATGGACGTTGCCCGTTTTAATTTCAGCCACTCTACGCACGAGAATCACAAAAAACATCTTAAAATTTTTTGTAAACTTCGGGATGAACTGCAAATACCGATTGCAACCCTGCTTGATACAAAAGGACCTGAAATCCGGATAGGTGCCTTTGATACCGATAAAATTGAGCTTACTACCGGCGAATACTTTACTCTTACAACCGAAGATATTATTGGAAACCACAAACGTGTCCATGTGAATTTCCCTGATTTGCCAAATGACCTTATGCCCGGCGATTCAATACTTATGGACGACGGTCTTATAGAGCTTAATGTTGTGGGTATTGAAGGAACTGAAATTTCCTGTAAGGTTTTAAACGGCGGCTTTATATCGGCAAGAAAGAGCATTAATATTCCGAACAAAACGCTCTCTCTCCCCTTTTTAAGCGAAAGAGATGTCGATGACATTAAATTCGGAGCAGACAACGACTTTGATTTTATCGCCGCCTCCTTTACAAGAACGGCTGCCGATATCCTTGAAATAAGAAAGGTTTTAGAATCAATAAACTGCCAGAATATACGAATAATCGCAAAAATCGAAAACCGTGACGGAGTAAAAAATATTGATGAAATCATAAATGTTTCGGACGGTATAATGGTTGCAAGGGGTGATTTAGGGGTTGAAATTCCTCTTGAAGAGGTTCCCGCAATCCAAAAACAGATTATCAAAAAGGCATATGCCGCGGGCAAGCAAGTCATAACCGCAACCCAGATGCTTGACAGCATGATGAAAAATCCCCGTCCTACAAGGGCGGAGGCAAACGATATCGCAAACGCCATTTACGACGGAACCTCGGCGATAATGTTAAGCGGCGAAACAGCCGCAGGACTATATCCTGTTGAAGCGCTTAAGACAATGCTTAAAATCGCAGTCAGCACCGAAAAGGATATTGATTATATTTCACGCTTTTCCAAAAGAATTTTATTTGAAAAACCAAATGTAACAAACGCAATATCCCATGCCGCATGTACTACCGCACATGACCTGGGTACTGCCGCAATTGTAACGGTAACGCTTTCCGGAAAAACCGCCAGAATGATTTCAAAATTCCGACCCGCTTCTCCTATAATATGCTGCACGACAGACCCGAAGGTTTTGCGCCAGATGAATCTATCATGGGGTGTTTCTCCGATTCTTGTTGAAGAAAAACAAAATACCGATGAGCTTTTTGAGCATTCCATTGATGTCGCCATAGCTCACGGACTGGTTTCAAACGGTGACCTTGTTGTTATAACCACCGGTGTTCCGCTTGGCGTATCGGGAACAACAAACCTTTTAAAGGTTCACCTCGTCGGAAATGTTCTTGTAAGCGGAACAGCCGCAACAAAAATGTCAGCCAGCGGAAACCTTTGTGTTTGCTGTGACGAGGCTGATGCAAAGCTTAATTTCCACAATGGCGATATTCTTGTAATTCCACAGACCTCCAACAACATTCTTGATATTCTCAAGCATTGCTCAGGAATAATTACCGAAGCGGACGGACTGAATTCACATGCCGCAATCGTAGGAATGTCACTTGATAAGCCTGTTCTGGTAGGTGCCGAAAACGCGACAAAAATTCTTAAAAACGGAACTACCGTAACTATAGATTCAGGACGCTCGCTTGTTTTCAGCGGCGTTACCAACACAACCGATGACTAATCTTAAGTTAATAACATAAAAAGGACTGATATTTTATGAAAAAAACACTCTTATTAATTCTATGTATCTGTATGCTTCTCGCCAATGCCGTATCCTGCAACAAGACCATCAAGGGTCTTAACTCTTTTGATTCTGAGGTAAGCGACCCTGAAACCAGCGACCCGGATCCTTTAAGCGAGGTTTCATCGAGCGACGAAGAAAGCTCTTCTGAGGAAGCTTCAGAGGAATCTTCTGAAAGCTCTTCGAAAAGCGCCTCTTCAAAAAGCGCTGCGTCTAAAAGCAGCACTGCGTCTAAAAGCACAGCTTCAAAAAGCACTGCGTCAACGGCCGCCGCAAATACCGTCAAAGCCAATGCAAGCTCACCTTCAGACCTTCTTTCCAAGGCAGCTGCCGCAAAGCAGGCAAACAGCGACTGTGTCGGATATATTTATATGAAGAATGCCAATGTCAGCCGTCCTGTTGTGCGTTACACGTATAAAAACGGCGATGCGGCAAAATACAAAGAGGATCCTAACAGCTTTTATCTTGAACACAGTGCAACAAGAAGCTTTTCCAAGCCCGGCGCTTTGTTTTTAGATTACCGGGCTTTATCCAATGAGCTTTCAAAAAATCTGGTCATCTACGGTCACCGCCAAAACGACGGTTCTATGTTCGGAAGTCTTTATAAATATGAAAAGCTTTCATTTTTCAACGAAAATCCTTATATTGACTATGCAAGTCTTACGACGAATACTCAAATGAAGTTTAAAATTTTCGCAATATTCTATGCTCCGACAGAATTCAACTATATCCAGCCCAATCCGAACGAGGGCGTATTTAAATATATTGTTGACGGCGCAATTTCCCGTTCCGAATATATTACAAATGTAGACGTTCTTCCGTCCGACACAATCATTACGCTTTCAACCTGTACAAAAAGATTCCAGAATCCCGACTCAATCCGCCTTGTTGTGATGGGCAGAATGATTAGAGAAGGCGAAAGCACCGATGTTTCGCCCGCAACAAAAAATCCCAGTCCCTTAAGACCCGCAAATAAAATACTGTATTAGGGTCTGTTGACTCTGGTGCACTTCGGAGGAACACTTATGAGTGTCAAAAAAGACGGCTTTGAAATTAACCTTCCATTTTCAAGTTATGATGACGCAAAAAATGAGAACAATAAAAAAGACATTTTAAAAATTGTCTCTTTTGTTATTCTCGGTCTTGATGCATTTTTGGTTTTGTCATATTTTACAACACTGCTTTCGCGCATGAATCTGCCCGATGCCGTGCTCTTTCCCATCTGGTTTATTATTGGCTTTTCAGGTATTGTTACAGGTGTGATTCTGCGCATCAAAAACCGTCTTATGATTCTTTCCTTTATAATGTTCATCCTAAGCGCAATCGTTATTGTTTTAGGTATGTTTATGCGAATATTGTTGTATATGTAAACCAATATCTACCCCAGCATTACATCCAGCAGCATCATACTCGAAAAGCCTGCTATAATTCCCATTGTTGAAAAATACGGGCTTATTTCTCTGTCCTTCTGGCATTCGGGGATAAGCTCATGAACTGCCACAAGAATCATTGCCCCCGCCGCAAAGGAAAGCGCGAACGGCAGTATTGCCGACACTGACGTGACCAGCAGCGCTCCCGCGATTCCGGCTATCGGCTCAACAAGCCCCGATGCCTGACCGTATAAAAAACTTTTAAGCTTTGAACATCCTTCGCGTCTTAACGGAATTGAAACGGCAGCCCCCTCGGGAAAATTTTGCAGCCCTATTCCAACCGCAACAGAAACCGCCGCCCAAAAGGCTTCGGGCGAATTATTCTGTGCAAGCGCTCCAAAGCACACGCCCACAGCAAGACCTTCGGGAATATTGTGTAAGGTTATCGCCATAACAAGCATGAATATACGCTTATGTGATTTTTTTTCCAAAACCGGCTTTATGTCGGTTTTTTTTTGGATTTTTGTAACCGCTTTATCTGAAATCCATATAAACAATGCTCCCGGTACAAATCCCAGAATCACCGCAAGCCACGATGGAAATCCGTTTTTCTCCGAAAGCTCAATTGCCGGCTGTAAAAGCGACCAAAAGCTTGCCGCTATCATAACTCCGGCAGCAAAACCAAGCATTGCATTAAGCCATTTGCCTCCGGACGATTTGAAAAATATAACTGTTCCCGCTCCCAAAGCGGTAACAAACCAAGTTCCAAGCGTTGCAAGGAACGCATAAAATATAGCATTCATTTTTTTCACTCCTACATTCTTATATTCTATGTTTATGAGCGCAATTTGTTGACATATTATTGTCCATATGATAACATTACAAGGTATTTTAAAACTGTTTCGGGAGATGGATTGCGTGAAAAATACATTTTCACACTCTATTTATGCCTGTACCGTTTCGCGAAGGAATGGAGATTAAAATGGTCGTTATAATCAAACGGGAAAGTGACCGGAAAAGCCTTGAAAATCTTATCGAATGGCTTCAAAAAGAAGGACTTCGCGTCAACGTGAATCATGGAGATTTTCAGACCGTCTTAGGTCTTATCGGAGATACTCAAGCAATAGACATAGACATGTTAACCGGACTTAACATAGTTGAACGTGTTCAGCGAATAAGCGAGCCTTACAAAAACGCAAACCGCAAGTTTCATGACAGCGATCTGACAGTAGATATTAACGGAGTGAAAATCGGCGGAGGACACTTCCAGTTTATCGCAGGTCCCTGCTCGGTTGAATCATCAGAGCAAATTTGCGGCATCGCCGAGTCGGTCAAGAAAAACGGCGCAAAAATGCTTCGAGGCGGCGCATTCAAGCCCCGAACCTCACCCTATGCATTTCAGGGGCTTAGAAGCGAAGGCATTGACCTTTTGCTTGAAGCAAAAAAGCTTACGGGAATGCCTATCGTAACCGAAATCATGAACCTTATTCATCTGCCTTTATTTGAGCATGTCGACCTTATTCAGGTCGGAGCAAGAAACATGCAAAACTTCGAAATGCTCAAGGAGCTTGGAGTCACAAAAAAGCCCATTCTTCTTAAACGCGGACTTGCAAACACCCTTGAAGAGCTTCTTATGAGCGCCGAATATATAATGGCAAGCGGAAATGAAAATGTCATACTTTGCGAGCGCGGAATACGCACCTTTGAAACAGCAACACGAAACACGCTTGATATATCTGCTGTTCCGATGCTTAAAAAAATGACCCATCTTCCTGTTGTTGTTGACCCGAGTCATGCGTCCGGAATTGCCGATATGGTCTATCCCCTATCCCTTTCAGCCGCCGCCGCAGGAGCTGACGGACTTATGATTGAGGTTCACAACGACCCTGCAAACGCTCTTTGTGACGGTCCTCAGTCCATTACTCCCTCACAATTTGACAAGGTTGCGTCAGATGTATTGAAAATTCTTGAAATCACAGGAAAAACCTATAGATTAAAGTAGTAGGAGTTTCTTCATGAACATAGACGAATTAAGAACCAAAATAAACGAAACAGATGCGCATATCCTTGAATTGCTCAAGGAACGCATGTCTGTTGCCGCACAAATCGGACAATACAAAAAAGAAAACCGCTTACCGATATTTGATAAACAGCGTGAACGTGAAATTTTAAGCCGCCTTACAGACGGTCAGCCTGATGAGCTTGCAGGTTCCATAAAAACTGTATTTTCAACCTTGTTTGAGGTCAGCCGTGCATATCAGGCATCTATCATTTCAGAGCGCTCACCGCTCAGCCTTTTGCTTGACAAAGCAATTAAAAACACTCCTGAAGCATTTCCCGAAAAGGCTGTTGTTGCCTGTCAGGGTGTGGAAGGCGCTTATTCTCAGACCGCCTGCGACAAGCTTTTTTCCATACCCGATATCATGTATTTAAACAGCTTTCAAAAGGTTTTCGGAGCGGTTGACAGCGGTCTTTGCCGTTATGGAATCCTTCCGCTTGAAAATAGCACCGCCGGCTCTGTCAATGAAGTATATGACCTTATGAATCAATATAGTTTCTACATAGTCCGCAGTCTTAAGCTCAGAATTCAGCACACACTCCTTGCTCCCATCGGAACAAAGCTTTCCGACATAAAAGAGATTTTCTCGCACGAGCAGGCGCTTAGTCAGTGCAGCAGCTTTTTGAAAACCCTTACCGGAGTAAAGATAACGCCTTGTGAAAACACTGCTTCCGCGGCAAAGCTTGCGTCCGAATCGGGCAGAACCGATATTGCTGTCATATCCTCGCACGACTGTGCCGACCTGTACGGTCTTTCGGTTTTATCATACGGTATTCAAAATACAGACAGCAACTATACCCGTTTTATCTGCATATCAAAAACACCCGAAATATACCCGGGTGCAAACAAAACAAGCCTTATGCTGTCACTTAAGCACAGACCGGGCGCACTTTATTACATTATTGCTAAATTCAATGCTTTGGGAATCAATCTCATTAAGCTGGAAAGCCGTCCGATACCGGGAAGGGATTTCGAATTCATGTTTTATTTTGATATTGACGCGCCGATTTGCTCCGACAGTCTGCGACTTGTTATATCAGAACTTGAGCGTGAAGCTGAAATGTTTGATTATTTAGGAAGCTATCAGGAAATTTAACTGAATTAAAGGAGCATCGCCATGACAAACCGTGAAAATTATCTGTCACTTGTAAAAAGAAAAGGTTTTTGCAAAATGCCGTATGATTTCAATATGTCCCCTATTTTTGAAAGCAATCTTAAAAAATACATGGAAGAAACCGGTTTTAGCTACAGCTTTGACGCATATGACTTCGATAACGGTCTCCATGCCATTCCTGTAGATCTGGAAATTTACAGAAAATTCTACCCCTATGAGCTTAAAGAAGGTGCTGAATTCACCATCTATGGTGTTGCTCATGAACCGGGCGAGGGCTGCTTTCACATGACCAGAATGCGCCATCCCATGGCTGAATTTGACAGTCTTGAGCAAATACTTTCCTACCCGTTTCCTGAATTTAATCAAAATCCCGTTATAAATAAAAAATCCGACGATTATGTAAACGTCGGAAATATGGCATGCACTGTATGGGAAATGGCATGGTATCTTCGCAGCATGGAAAATCTTTTTGTTGATATGATGACTGAGGATCCGATTGCAGAGGCAATCTTTGACAAGGTAACTGAGATTTCTGTTCGAAACGCCGTTTCTCACGTAAACGCAGGCGCGGATATTCTTTTCGTCGGAGACGATATCGGAATGCAAAGAACCGTTATGATGAGCGAAGAGCTTTACTGCACATGGATTAAGCCGCGGATTAAAAAGGTCATTGACGAGGCACGCAAGGTTAATCCGGATATTGTTGTTTTTTATCATTCATGCGGATTTGTAACACCCTTTATTCCCCATTTGATAGATGTCGGCGTTGATGTTCTCAATCCCGTTCAGCCCGAATGTATGGATTTCTCCGAAATTCACGCGGAGTTTGGTGACAAAATGTCCTTTCACGGAACCTTGGGAACACAGTCGTTAATTCCCTTCGGCACCCCGGAGGACATTAAAAAGGAAGTATTTAAAAACCTTGATATTGCATCGTCAAAAGGCGGACTTCTGGTCTCCCCCACCCATATGATAGAACCGGAGGTTCCTGTTGAAAATATCGTTGCGTACATTGAAGCGTGTAACGAATATTGTCGGTAATCCTTGTTAATTCGCAGGCTTTGCCTGATACGGCTTGGTTTCGGTTGTCAGGATATCAAAAGCATACCCTTTTTCTTTGAAGTGTTCAATAATGGACGGCAATGCTTCGGCGGTCGTCCATTTTCCGTAGCCGTCATGCATAAGCACAGTAATTTCCTGTTTTTCGCCTGTTTGTTTTTTTATGTTTGACAGCAGCTCCGAAGCCGGAACATTTTTTCTTTCTGCGTCGCCGTTTGAACAGTTCCAGTCAAAATAAACATATCCCAATTCGGTCATTGTTTTCGAAAGCCTTGTCATTATACCTTTATTGATTTTTTTGCTGACCTTATTGCTTGTCCCGCCCGGAAACCTTATAAGCTTTGACTCAATACCTGTATGCTGTTTCACCAAATCACTTATTTTTTTCGTCTCTTCAATAAACGCCGCCTCATCTTTATAACACCTCTCATAATTATGAGTATACGAATGAAGCCCTATCGCATGTCCTTCTTCGGTTATTTGTTTAAGATGTTGAGTATAGCTTGTCCCGATTACAAAAAAGGTTGCCTTGACCTCATATTTTTTCAAAACCTCCAAAACCCTGGGCGTAACAGGTGACGGACCGTCATCAAATGTCAGATAAACAGTCTTTTTCCCGTCAGCCTTTGGGGATTCCGACTTGGACGGCTCTGTACTTTTTGTTTCCGGCGGTGCGGAGCTTACCGGCTTTTCAGGAGCTTTTGACGGCTCCTGTTTTGATTCCTGACTGCTGCTTTGCGCAGAAGAAACAGCCGGTACATCCTTTGATGTTTCCGGCATTGATTCTGCGGACGGAATTTCCATGCTTGATATAACTGTCTGTGCCACAGCCTCTGACACCTGAGCTTCAGATGAAATCTGAGCATATGCGTCAACTGTTTTCTTATTTTCTGACATATTTTCGACAAAAAACGTCAGCATAACCAGGCTGAAAAGAATCGCCGCAGTCGCTGCCGCCCTCAAATTTGTTTTTAAACTTCCCCTCATCTATGTACATCCTAAACGGTAATTTCTTTATTTGAAAAGTCCTGTGCTCAGATATTTTTCCCCTCTGTCTGCAAAAATAACGACAACAAGTCCGCTTTCAAGCTCTTTTACAACCTTTTGCGCCGCAAGCATTGCCGCACCGCTGCTCATTCCGACAAAAATGCCCTCTTTTGCGATAATCTGACGTGCAACCTCATATGACTCCTCGGTATCAACCTTAATGCTTATATCTATTTTTGAAGGGTCATAAATCGCCGGAACAATTGCCTCATCCATATTTTTAAGACCTTGAATGTAGTGTCCCAGGACAGGATGCGCTTCTATGATTTTAATGTCGGGATTACGTTCCTTAAGCATAAGACCGACCCCCATTATCGTTCCCGACGTTCCCAATGCCGAAACAAAATGTGTTACCTTGCCTTCTGTCTGCTCCCAGATTTCCTCGGCAGTTGTTTTATAATGAGCTATTTTATTGTACTCGTTTGAAAACTGATTGGGATTAAAATATTTGTCCGGCTCCTTCGCAAGAAGCTCCCGCACCTTCATAATAGCGCCGTCTGTGCCGAGCTTTGCGTCTGTAAGCAGCACCTCTCCGCCGAATGCCCGAATCATTTTCTGACGCTCAATCGAAACTGCCGCACTCATAACAATTGAAACCTTATATCCCTTGACGCTTCCAATCATTGCAAGACCGATTCCTGTATTGCCCGAGGTTGCTTCTATAATAATTTTATCATGTGTAAGTGTTCCGTCAATTTCAGCCTGTTCAATCATTTTAAGTGCAATTCTGTCCTTTATGCTTCCCGTAGGATTGCTGCCCTCATATTTTGCATAAACAGGAACCGCCGGATTGGGATTTACATTATTAATTTTAATTATCGGAGTATTTCCGATTGCTTCTAAAATATTGTTGTACATTATTTGTATTCAGTCCTCTGTAATTAATTTGTATGCTTTTTCCATTACCTCGCAAACCTTGCGCGATGTGCTCCATGGCATATATTCACTTTCAAGCTTGCCACTATTTACAATATGGGCAAATTCGATAATTTGATACTCAAAACCGTTTGTAATAAACGGTTTTTTTATAATTTTCGGCTCCTCATCGTTAAGACATATGCTGAATTCCTGAGCGCCGTTATATCCCTCTTCTAAAATATATCCCTTGTCGCCGCATATCCTGAGACTGAAGGGTCCCTTTGAACGGCAATTTGTCACAGTATTTACAAGTACACCGTTCGGATATGTAAATGCAATACTTGCATTTATATCAACTCCTGTTTCTCCCTTTATTCCGCAAATCGCTATGTCGGAATATTCTGTTCCGAACAGACTGAACGCACAATGAAGATTGTACACTCCGATATCAAAAATCAGACCTCCGCCCAGCTTCGGATTAAAAATTCTTCCTTTCAACTCCTTGCGTTCATTGTGAAATATCGTGCAAAAATCAATATACGCAAGTGAAACTTTTCCAATTGCACCTTCATTGACCAGATTCTTTATTTCAACATTTGCGGGAAGAAAATTTGACCACATAGCTTCCATTATTGCAAGATTTTTCTGTTTCGCCTTTGCTGTAAGACAGTCAAAATCCTTCAAATTCATAACAAACGGCTTTTCACAAAGCACAGGAAGGTTGTTGTCAAGACACAAATCAGCGTTCGCAGCATGTTCAGAATTGACAGTAGCAATATAAACCGCGTCAAGGGAACAGTTTTTCAGCATTTCCTCATAGCTGCCAAAGTATTGCTTTGCACCGACAGCGCCTGCAAACAGCTCTGCCTTTTGCACACTTCTTGACGCAACGGCAGTAATCTCCATGCCTTCGGCGCTTCTACACGCTTCGGCAAACTTTTTCGCTATGTAGCCGCAGCCGATTATGCCCCACTTGAATTTATTCACTTTTACTGCCTCCCTTTGTTCAGTTAGGAGTTAGGAGTTGACGACAATCAAATTGCCGGAAAACCTGCACAATTCAGAATAACAGTAATAATATTTAATATGAAATCACAGGTTTTTTTCAGAAAACTTCAGGAAAGTAACGTTCCTGAAAAGTCCTTATAAGGATTAATCGATAGCAATAACCGCAATTCCTAACTCCTAATTCCTAACTCCTAACTGGCGATTGCATTTTGCAATTGCCTCTATTCCCAATCCTCATTTGCAAGTCTTTGCTGTAATACCTTCAAGGAATTTTGGCAAAGCTTATATTCGGGTATGATTTTTTTGACCTCTGCCCAGAATTTATCGGAATGGTTCAGGTGAATAATATGCGCAAGCTCATGCACGATAACATAATCAATTGAGCTTTCGTCCGCAAGAATCAAAAACCACGTAAAATTAATATTACCGCTTGACGAACACGAGCCCCAACGTTTTTTTGCGGAATTCACCTTTATGCTTCCAGGTTCAAGACCCATAAGCTTTGCATATTTTGCAAGTTTTTCGGTCAAAACATTTTTAGCGGTTATTTTGTAAAGCTTAACCATCGCCCGCTTGATTTGCTCAACGTCAAGACCTTCCGGCATGATTACCTTACTTCCGTCAAAAGCTACCTTGTTACCCTTTTGCGAAACTATCGGATACTCTCTTGCCATAATGAGCACCGAATCACCGTAATTCAAGGAAAATTCACTTTTATTTTCATTTCGTTCCCTAACCGTTTCCATATGCTCTTTAATCCATTTTTCCTTTTGAGCAATGACCCTCTTAAGCTCTGAACCGGGAAAAAGCAAGGGGCATTTTATTTCTGCGGTCAAATCGGGCAAAATACGTATGGATACCGATTTACGCTTTTGCCTGATTATGATGTACTTTATATCGCTCACTATCTTTCTGTTCCGATAAAGAAAAGAGCTACCGTACCCGGTCCTGTATGTGCACCGATAACCGGTCCGATATAGTTGATATGAACCGCTTTTACCTTTGTTCGTGTGTATATCATAGCTTCAAGCAGCTTTGCGTCCTCATAACAGTCTGAATGGCATATAAAAACAACCTGATTTTCAATATCAACAGCGGTTTCCATCATTTTGTCAGCAAGAAATTCCAGGCTTTGTGCCCTTCCTCTGACCTTTGAAACATTAGTAAGATGGCCTTCATCGTCAAGGTGAATTATCGGCTTTATGCCTATCGCTGTACCTACAATTGCCGTTGCGGCGCTTATTCTTCCGCCTCTTTTAAGATGATGCAGATCTCCGACAGTAACCCAGTGGCACAGCTTTGGTATAATATCAATAACATACTGTCTTACTTCATCAATATCCCTGCCCTCGTTTTTTTGCTCAACCGCAAGATAATTAAGCAAACCAAAACCCAGTGATGCGCATTTTGAGTCAATTGTATAAATTTTACGCTCCGGATATTTTTCGCAAAGCGTGTTAACCGCCTGAACAGACGAATTATACGTGGTTGAAAGTCCGGATGAAAACGCCAGAATCAAAACATCCTTACCGTCCTTCAAATACGGCTCAACACGTTCGATATACGTTGATTCGTTTAATGCTGATGTTCCTGCTTTTTTACCTTTTCTAAGCTCGTCATAAAAATCCTTAAACGAAAGATTTCTTCCGTCAAGATAGTTCTCATATTGTTCATCCTCTATGTTAAAGGTAAGAGGTATTATGTCAAGGTCAAGACTGTCCGCCATCTCCTGTGATAAATCCACTGTAGAATCGGTAATAATAACAAACTCGCTCATGTCTATTTGCATCTCCATTTCTAAATTACAGCAATTGAAGAAAAGAATTACACAAAGAGAGTCGTGAAAATTCGGTTTCAGACAAGGCGCGCGGACACAGTTTTCCTTTACGGAACACAAGTCTGCGCAACATAGGATTAAGCCGAATTTTCCGGCGCTACTGTGTAAAGCTTTTTTGAAATTGCTGTAGTATTGTCTAATATTATACATTCTTGTTACGTTTTTAACAAGTGCAAAATGTAAAAGATTTAAAAACATTGAAAAATAAACCGTAATATTATATAATAAACCGGATATTTACAATTGAATTGTGAGGAATTAGCTTGAACAAAATAACCGCTAAAGAAAAAATCGAAAAACTGATTGATGAAATACGGTATCACAGCAATCTTTATTATGTGCAAGACTCGCCTGTTATCGACGATTATGAATACGATATGCTTATGCAGGAGCTTAAGGCTCTTGAGGAAAAATTCCCCGAGCTTATAAGCGCCGATTCACCTACACAGCGCATCGGCGGACAGGCTATCGACAGCTTTACACAAATTGAGCACAAGGTTCCCATGGAAAGCTTGCAGGACTGCTTTTCAACCGATGAGCTTTATGATTTTGAAAAACGCATAAAAAATGCAGGCTTAGATGTCTGTTATGTTGTCGAGCCGAAAATTGACGGACTTTCGGTTTCACTTGAATACGAGAACGGTCTTTTTGTACGAGGCTCTACCCGCGGTGACGGGCTTGTCGGCGAGGATGTCACTCACAACCTTAAAACAATAAGAAACATACCAATGAAGCTTAAAAAAGCTCTCCCCTATCTTGAGGTTCGGGGTGAAGTGTATATGCCCAAAGCAAGCTTTTTAAAGCTTGTTGAACAGCAGGAGCTTAATGACGAAAAGCCGTTTAAAAATCCCAGAAATGCCGCGGCAGGCTCATTGCGTCAGAAAAATCCTCAAATCGCGGCAAAAAGAAATCTTGATATTTTTGTTTTTAATGTCCAGCAGTGTCAAGGTCAAACGCTTGACACCCATTCAGATTCGCTTGATTTCCTTAAGGAATCAGGCTTTAAGGTTTCACCGTCATACAACGTATTTAAAGACATTGAACAGGTTATTTCAGAGATCGGGCGCATAGGTCTGGACAGGGGCACATTCTCCTTTGACATCGACGGTGCCGTTGTAAAGGTTGACAGCTTTACGCACCGAACATCTCTGGGAAGCACATCGAAATATCCCAAATGGGCAATCGCATATAAATATCCTCCCGAGGAAAAAGAAACCACACTTCTTGAAATTGAAATAGCCGTTGGAAGAACCGGGGTTTTGACTCCGACAGCTATTTTCGAACCTGTTTCGCTTGCCGGCACAACCGTCTCGCGAGCAAGTCTTCACAATGAGGATTTTATATCCCAAAAGGGTATAGGAATCGGAGACCGTATTGTTGTACGAAAGGCGGGCGACATTATTCCCGAGGTCGTTTCAGCAACTCATGACGAAAAAAATTCATATTACCAAATGCCCGATATTTGTCCCTCCTGTGGCAGCAGCGCCATACGCGAAGCGGACGAAGCGGCAATCCGCTGTATAAATCCGCAGTGTCCTGCACAGCTTTTGCGCAATATTATTCATTTTTGCTCACGAACCGCCATGGATATCGAAGGTCTTGGAATTGCGGTCATCACTCAATTTGTCACAAACGGTCTGCTTAAAAGTCCCGCCGATTTATATTTTGTAGAAAAGGAATGCATCTCCGAAATTGAACGCATGGGGGAAAAAAGCGCCGAAAACATCATAAACGCGCTTGAAAAATCAAAGCAAAACGATTTATCAAAGCTCCTTTTTGCTTTGGGCATACGTCATATCGGACAAAAGGCGGGCAAGCTTCTTGCCGAGCGGTTTAAAAACATTGACGATATAATGACAGCAACAGAGGATGAAATTCTGACCATTGACGGCTTTGGCGGTGTTATGGCAAAAAGCCTTTGCGATTTTTTTTCACGCGAGCAGTCAAAGTCGCTTATTGCAAAGCTTAAAGAAGCCGGAGTCAATACCGAAAGTACCGTTGTGGTAAGCAGTGCGCGATTCAGCGGCATGACCTTTGTTTTGACCGGCGCTCTGCCGACAATGACGCGTGACGAAGCGACTGCAATTATCGAACAAAACGGCGGAAAAACCTCGTCAAGCGTATCAAAAAAAACAACCTGCGTCCTCGCCGGAGAGGACGCAGGAAGCAAGCTTACGAAGGCTCAGTCTTTAGGCGTGAATATTATATCCGAAGCTGAATTTATTGATATGGTTAAATGAAGATACTTCTATCATTTTTTTCGCCTGAGTATTCCGAAAATCAACAGCACGACACCCGTCACGCATCCCAAAATAATTTCCAGCATTGATACGTTTGCATTTATCAATATATCGCTGTTCCACCGCATAAGATTTACGCTGGCAAGACTTGTTTTCATTGTACCTTCTATTATCCAGGCTACAATATCATTCATCATTGCCGTAAAAACACTTCCGATAATTACACATATTCCCGCTTTTACAAGCCCGTTAACCTTCAAATACCGGATAATGACAAATAAAACCCAGGCAAACAGCACACTTACCGTGGTGCTGAGCAGCCCCGTCCTCAAATGATTTGCACCGCCCCCGTAAAGCACGCTTACAACAATAACCGTATAAAGAAATGCTGTGTCGACGGTCATTGTGATAAGAGCCTTATGGCGTGACGCAATGCCCTTACGCAGCAGCTTTACCAAAACATACGGTAAAAAAACAACTGTCAAACCGAACAGCGTTGAAATTGAAGCGACCCAAAACCAATCGCCGCCTGTGTAAACACAGCAAACAAAAAATAACAACATAAGACTTCCTGTAAAGCTTCCTAAAGTCAATAGGAATTTTCTTTCCTCCGCAATCATGGGAACCACCGTCAGCGACGCTAAAACCATCAAGGATGTCAGCACGATAAAAAACCAGTCAAGCGCATGACCCGTTGCAAGATTGACGATTAAGCAAACAAGAATCGGAATCGCCAGAATTCCCGAGGTGTAAAGTCCGGCGACAAGCGATTTTCTTTTGACCGTTTTCGTGTGATGCCCGACGACATCCTCCCTTTCCAACTGCAAGCAATTGTCATATGTGACGTTGTCAATTTTCTCCATTTCGCTTTTGCACAAACCGCATTCTTCCAGGTGCTCCTCAACAATTTTTCTGCTTGAATCACTGCACACATTGTCATGATAAAGCGGTATTAAATCCCTTACCGTTTCACATGGATATTTCATATTTTTTCCATCCTTTCCTGAATCTTAAGTCTGGCGCGATGATGTGTAACACGTGCCCAGCTTTCGGTTTTTCCAAACAACATACCTATTTTTTGAAAAGACAGCTCTCCGAATACTCTTAACTGAAAAACCTCTTTATATGGCTCTTCCATTTCATGCAATGCCTGATGAATCCTGAACGCTGATTCCTCATTCATATATGAATCTTCAATATTAATATCTGAAACATCGCTGTCATCGAGCTCACAGCTTCGCTTTTGCGATCTAATCTCATCAACAAACAGATTTTTCGCAATTGCGCACAACCACGTAAGCTCTGAAGAATTTCCACGATATTTTTCCTTGGCTGTCATTGCCTTAAAGAAGGTCTTTTGTGTAATTTCTTCCGAAATATCCTGACTTTTTGATAAGGTCATCGCAAAAGAATAGACCTGCATGTAATAGGTGTTATACATTCGGTCGAAGTCCGTATCCACATTATCGCCTCCCTTCCTTGTGATTTCTTAGGTTAGACGCAGAACTCCGGTTTTTGTTACAAGTTTTTTTCATTTTATTTCGCAAAATATAAAAAATGTTTGTTTAAAGGGACTATAACACCTTTTGCACTGTGTTACAATCCCTTTTTATCAATAGCAATATTGAAAACTGTTTGATTTCAGCAGTTAATCCTGCTCGAATTTTTCAAAATATTTTTTTCGTTAAATCACTGTTATTTCATATAAAAAAAACAGTTGACAAAGTCATAACTTTTTGGTACAATTCTAAAAGTCGAGCTGAGCGGAACGGCTTCAGCCTGATGAAAACCCGATAAATGGGGGATTTCCCGAGCGGCCAAAGGGGGCAGACTGTAAATCTGTTGTCTTTCGACTTCGGTGGTCCGAATCCACCATCCCCCACCAAAAAATGCCTTTACAAAGGCAATGAAGAATGATAAATGATAAATTTTGAATGATGAATGAGGAAACGCGCCAACTTTGGCGGCATTTTTTCTATTTATCATTCATCATTAGCGAAAGCGAATATCATTTATCATTTTTCATTTGAAAAGGAGTTTCTCGATGTCAAAAGAAAATGTCTTACTTGATAAATCACTGCATTTTGCCGTATGCATTGTGAAACTTCATAAATTCTTAATCAAATGTTTGGATATTAAAAACTTACTGACTGCAACACTAAAAACAGCTAAAAATAATAAGGATTGAATGAAGGTGTGATATTAATGGTTGATTCAAGGTGTGGCTTGCATTGTACAGGATGTGAGTGGAAAGAAAGTCACGGTTGCGGCGGTTGCATTGAAACAAATGGAAATCCTTTTCATGGAGAATGTCCTGTGGCGCTATGCAGCATAAATAAAGGGATTTGCCATTGCGGAGAATGCTCCGATATTCCGTGTGAGTTGTTAACACAATATTCGTGCGACGCTGAACATGGAGATACTCCTCCCGGCGCAAGAATTGAACAATGTAAGCAATGGGCGAAAAGCTAATGGATATTTAATATCTTTTTTGGTCTCTGTTGGCAGCAGATTGAATCTGCACACAATTCGCGCCTTTAGCTTTGTGCTAAAGGCATATTTTTATGCCCACGCTTAAATTGCATCTTTTTTGTCCGATGATTACAGAACATGACATTTTTATTGAAAAAACATTAAAAAACGACATATTTTAAAATTAATATTGATTTTTCGTAAAAATGTGGTATATTTTAGTCAGGGTACTATACTAAAATAAACATTGGGGAGATATAATTTTATGAAAAGAATTTTCTGTTTACTCATCGCACTTGTTTTTTCTATGCTGTTGGTTTCGTGTGCTGATACAAGCGCCGATACAAAAAGCACAACCTCAAAATCGGGAACAAGCTCTGTTCCGACATCTTCTGCCGCGCCAAATTCCACAGATGGCACATCCTCAGACAATGGCAGCGCTTCCTTAACCGACTCTTCTGTTGCCGCATCGAAAACCACTTCATCAAAAGCTTCGTCAGTATCAAAGGCTTCATCGTCAAAAGCTGCTCCAAGTGCTGAGGATGAGGTTGTCGAGGATGTTCTTCCTTCAGAACCGAAAAACAAAATTTTCAGTACTCCTGATAAGGTTTTCCATACCGTAAACGGAATCAGGACAGAAATTGTAAGCGCCTCAAAAATTGAGGACATTGTTGTTCTTGTTGAAGGGTGGAGCACAACAAAATACAAATTAAGACTTGCGGTCGGTGAAAGATTAATAACCGATTTGACCGAAAACGAGGAAACTATTGAGCTTTACTACGACACCAAACCGTTTTTGGGAACAATAATGACCCATCACAACTTCACCCTTTTGATTCCGGTATCAGGTGATTACCGCAATGTTGTTTTTACCGCTTATAACGGTCAATATGTAAACAATCCGTTTGCGTCGGGACTGTACGGTTATAAAACAGATGACAGTCTTAACAAAATTTTAGGATAATTCCGGTTCTAGGGAGACCTGTTTTATGAAGCTTAACAACAGATTAAATTAATTTTTTACGGGAGCATTTTCGAATGATATGCTCCCGTTTTTTGTCACAATTAAAATTTTATTAAAATTCCCCTTACATTCCTCGCTGAAATATGGTATAATGAATACATTATCAACATTTGGTTTGCTTTTCGGAAATAAATTCGGCTGAAGCAAGCCTTTTTTATTATTATCAGTGAGGTGACGCGCATGAAATATCAATCGGGTGATACAGTCCTGTACGGTCAGGAGGTATGCGAAATAACCGGCATAACGACAAAAACAATAAATGGTAATGCAATTGATTACTATGTACTCAAGCCGATTTATGACTCAAAAACGGTTGTTTATGCTCCTGTCGACAATGAGCATACCTCTTCAAAAATGAAACGCATACTGTCCGAACAAGAAATACACGCTGTAATTAAAACGGTTCCTGATGAGGATGCTGTTTGGATAAGTGACGATTATCAGCGCAGAAACAGCTACAAAGAAATAATGGCAAACGGCGACCGTTCAGGTCTTATAAAAATCATTAAGACTTTGTATTTATACCAGCAATCACAAAAGGAACAGGGCAAAAAACTTCATATTTCAGACGAGCGCCTTATGAAGGAAGCCGAAAAAATGCTTTATGAAGAATTTTCGCACGTACTTAATCTTCAGCCAAGTCAACTTCTTCCTCTTGTTTTGGGTTCAGACGCACAGGAAACTGAAATTTAACGTTTATTCGTGAAACGGGGACACATTTGTGATAGACAAAAAACGAATTGAAGCTGCTGTTAAAGAAATCATACTTGCAATCGGAGAAAATCCAGAAAGAGAAGGTCTTTTGGAGACTCCGAGGCGTGTCGCTGACATGTATTCCGATATTTTCAACGGAATGAACGAGGATCCTCGGCAATATATTAAAATTTTTCACGAGAGTGAACACGAGGAGCTTGTAGTTATTCGTGACATCCCCCTTTATTCTGTTTGTGAGCATCATTTCCTGCCCTTTATCGGAAAAGCTCACATTGCTTATATTCCGGTAAGCGGTAAGGTTTTGGGACTTAGTAAGTTTGCGCGGATTGTAGATACCTTTGCCCGGCGTCCGCAGCTTCAGGAGCGGCTTACAAGTCAGGTTGCCGACTTTATTATGAACGAAACCAGCCCCAAGGGTGTTGCGGTTCTTATTGAAGCCGAGCATCTTTGCATGACCATGCGCGGAGCACGTGCCGCAGGCGCAGTCACTCAAACCTCTGCCCTGCGCGGGAATATGCGAAGCGATGCCAAAGCACGCAACGAGGTTATGGCGCTGCTTACAAAATGATTATGAAAAAACTTCACGACTTAAAAAGAACAATAATTATGGGAATACTTAACATTACTCCCGACAGCTTTTCCGACGGCGGAAGTCTTATATCCGAAAATGATATTGAAAAAAGGGTTTCGGAAATGATTTCAGACGGCGCAGATATAATTGATATCGGCGGTCAGTCAACGCGTCCGGGATACTGCGAGGTTTCTCTCGAAGATGAAATCGCACGAATAAAGCCGGCTCTTGAAATATGCAAAAAATACGATACGATAATTTCGATTGACACATATTTTCCGGCGGTTGCTGAATATTCTCTTAAATCCGGAGCACATATAATTAATGACGTAAGAGGTATCGACAATCCCGATATGCTTCCGGTTATTAAAAAGTACGGTTGCGGATATGTAATAATGCACGATAAAAAAGGCTCTCCTGAAAAAATTGCTAACCGGCTCGAATCCGCGGCAAAAGCAGCCGAAAGCTTCGGTATTTCTCACGACAATATAATTCTTGACGGCGGAATCGGCTTCGGCAAGGACAACACTGAAAATCTTGTTCTTATTAATAATTACGATAAAATTTCACAGCTTGGATATATTACTCTTGTCGGAGCTTCTCGAAAAAGAATTATCGGAGCTTCATGCAATACACCAAATCCCCGTGAGCGTGTGTTTGGTACAGTTGCGGCACATGTTATTGCAATAAACAGAGGTGCGAATATAATACGTGTTCACGATATCCTCGCAGCAAAGCAATCGGCTATGACCGCTGATGCAATACTTAGATAGCGTGGACACTATCTTAATTCATAAGGAGAACGGCACTTGGAAAAAATCATCATAAAATCGCTTAAAATATTTGCATATCACGGCTGTAACGAGGACGAAAAACAAAACGGTCAGGATTTTTTTATTGACGCTGTTTTGGTTGTTAATGGCAATTGGACAAGCCAAAGCGATGAACTTTCCGAAACAGTAAACTATTCTTCTGTTGTAAAGCTTATCAAAAATGAAACCGTTAACAACCGGTATAACCTTATCGAAACCCTCGCCGCACGGCTTTGTGAAGCTGTTATGGATGAATTTTCTCAGGTAACCGGGCTTACTGTTACTGTTAAAAAACCTCATGCGCCCGTAAATGCCGATTTTGACTATATGGCGGTGGAAAAGCATGTCAAACGCAGTTAATTCTGTAATTTCTATCGGAACAAACATGGGAAACCGCGAACAAAACATTGAAAACGCCGTCAAGGCTTTAGGACTTCTTCCCGGAACGCAGGTTTTAAAATGCTCATCAATAATAGAAACCGAGCCTGTCGGATACACAGACCAGCCGGATTTTTTTAATTGCTGTGTTCTTTTAAAAACCTCTTTGTCTCCCAAGGCTTTGCTTGGGTGCTGTTTGGGCATTGAGGCTGCCATGGGCAGAATTCGCGAGTTTACAAACGGTCCCAGAATTATTGATTTGGACATAATAACCTACGGCGATACTGTTCACAGCGACAGCGAGCTTACTCTCCCCCACCCGCGCGCTCATGAACGTGACTTTGTAAAAATTCCTCTTA
>JGI994J12354_10000629_pt1 | contig 35133 bp, 42 predicted proteins | sample IntmicLarv3ML3BL_FD_12354 | JGI IMG/M metagenome (IMG submission 12354) | reverse complement strand
TAAAATCCATTCCTTCATGCGGCGTTTACAACACAGAAAGCAAAGTGTTCAAGCTTTTTTCCTCCATAAAGCCGTTTCCTACATTTAATTGCAGGAGTAATAGTAAACAAAGTATACCTCAATATTAGGCATTTGTACTGCAAGGTTTTGCATAGGTATATGAGCGTGAATGAGTGAACGGCTTCAATATTTATGTATGGTTGGTAAAATCTGTCACCCACTCCAAACCCCAAACAAATTCTTCACATAAACCGAAACGACATAATCGCCGTCGGTGGCTAAGTGATGATGATAAATATCATGAGACCGTTCCGCGTTTGCCGGGACGGTTTCTGATTCTGCGTGGAGCAATTCGCCGATGCCGCGGCCTTTCGGGTGTCCGGGGAGGGTTTTGCGGATTTCGGCTTCGGTGTATGCCATGTCGGATGAGTAGGTTACTACGGATTTTTCGTAGCCTGGCTTGTCGGATATTCGTTCTCTTGTGTGGCGTTCGGTCACATATGGTGTCGCGGGGACGACCTCCGCGCTCAAGTCAATGTCCGCGCTGAGCGTTAGGCTTTGGCTGTATGAGAGAGGATTTCCGAAGTTCGAAATTACAGAGCCGCCTATTTTGACACTGCCGAGAATGTATCCGTTGTTCGGCGTGAAGGTGAAATTGATTGTGTCGCCTTTAATATACACCCCCGCGCCGGGCGAAACAGAGGCGTTTATCAGAGATGAAATCGTGACATTGACCGTTTCCCTCACGGTGACGACGCAGCTCGCGCTCACGCCGCTTTCTGTTGTTGCCGTTATTACCGCCGTCCCCGCCGCCTTCGCGCTGATTATGCCCGCTCCGCTGACCGAAGCGATGTTCGAGTCCGACGATGACCAGGAAATATTATCCGTTGAGTTTGAGGGCGTGATTGCCGCGGATAGTGTTACGGTATCGCCTTTTGTGAGCAGAAGCGAATCGGGCGTTACGGATATGCCTGTCGCCGGGATGTGCCAGACGATGCTGCTTATCACGCAGTAAATGCGCCCGTCGTAGGTTAGAATTGAGGTGTTTTGGTATTCCGCCGCCCACGCGAGTCCGCTTTTGCTTCCGCTGTTGTAAGGCTTGTTTATGTCTGTGGCGGCGAGGTTTAACAGCTCGGCGTTATTGTACGTTTTGGAATAATCGCTTGTGATGAAGCTTGTGCTTTTTTCGCTTTTTCCCGCGTCGCCCAGAGTTTGCCCCGTTTGAGCCTCCGCCGCCACCGAGCCGCCCGAATATTTCCGAATAGAAGCAATCCTGCTTGTGATTTGCGTTGTAGCGGCTCCTCTCAGGGCGTGTTTCAGGCGGATGGTGTAGCTGACAATGACGGCTTCGTCGGGGATGTCCGTGTGGTTGAATCCCAAAAACACGACTTGAGGTTTTGATGAACCCTTCCACGGAAAAATCGCGTAGGTCATGTTATCCAGGTCGGTAGTGAGGTTTGAGAGATTGTTTATTGTGCCGACGTTGGATGTGGTTACGTCCTTGCAATGGCTTGTGCTTGTTCGTGTACCCATAAATTACACACTCCAACGAATCCCGTCATAGACGAAAACTTTGATGATGTACGCGCCGTCTGAGCCGCCGGCGGCTGTTTTGAGGTCGGCGCCTTTTATGACTACCGTTAGCGGGTTCATTTCGGCGAAGGTGCCCGCGCCGCTTGTATTTGTTGAGCCGGCAACCGTTGAAATCGCGGCGTTCGCGGGGTTGTTTGCGTCGGAATTTGTGATGGGGACGAGCATTGTTTTGTATTCGAGGAAGGGCTTGTTGACTGTGAAAGTGAAGGTGCTGGTGTCCTTGCCGGGTTGTTCGGAGATTCTCGCCGCGTCGGGTCCGCTTATGATTACGGTCGGGATTACGGTGTCGAGGCGAATTTGGGCGGTGATTTCCGATGTTGTGTTGTGGAGGTCGTCGCGGACTTTTAGGCGGACTGTTTTCAAGCCGTCCGCGCCGAGGAGAATCAGGGATTTTGTCGGGTGGAAGGTTTCCCAGACGGATTGCTCTTCGCTCAGCGTTACTGTATTTTGCGACGCGCTGTCGTAGATGTCGCCGTAGAATTTCATGGTGTAGCCCGCGGTGGAAGCATCGGAGCAACCGAGCGCGGCGGTGACGGCGGTTTCGCCAACGGTCGCCGCGCCGCTGTTAAGGCTCAGCGACACTCCCTGCGGGGCGAGGGTGTCCAGGGTCAGGTTGAAAAATGAGGGCATGGATTAATCCTCCTGTGATTCTAAAATCAGATAAAAATACGCCTTGCCGCGCAGGCTTCGGTCGTAGATTGTTTCTTCAGCGGTCATTATTATGGAAATTTCAACGGGGTACAATTCTGTTTCGTTTGCGGTTATTGCCATTATGTACCGTCCTTTATGAAATGGATTTTGTCGGGGTCGCGGCGGTGGTCGGGCGGCAGGGCGTTGTATTCATCGCGTGTGCCGAGCCAGAAATTTACGGGAGCTGTGACGGGATTGTTTTTGTAACCCAGGTTGCCGTCGATATCTGAAAGGTCGGAGAGGATATCAATGTTTTTGAGAGATGAAACGAGTTTTGCCGCCGTGATTGCCGCGTCAACGATGTCGGGGGAAAGCGTGGGGGCGATTCTGTTGTTTTCATCGGTTCTGTCGGAAACAACCGCGCGGAAGTTGTCGGTTGTCCATACGGCGGTTCCGTCTTTCATTAGAAATTTGAAGCTGCATTTGTACGAACCGCTTTTCGCGGTGAAGGCTGTTGTGACGGGCATATTTATTTGGATTTTGTTGTCAAAAATATGCTTTTCATCAAGAGAATAGATACCGAGTCCGTTGATGTGAAGCGCGGCGGCGGAATCACTCAAATCCGTGTCGTCGGGGAAACGCGGGAAAATGAAGCGGATTACGCGGGTGTCGTTGTCGGACAGATTTCCCAGATCCAGCTCCTCCTGAATCGGCCTTTTGCCGTCGAATTCAAATTCAAGCACGTTTTCACCGCCTCACATTAAATCATACGGAATAATGTCGTCAATTCCGAGTTCTTTTTTAGCTTTTTCAATGCCCAGCCATTGTTTGTGGCAAGTCCATAAATCGAGGAACAGTCCGATGGGTGTGAGCCAGAAGTCGTCGGGGCTCATGCCCAGATGGACTGTTCCGAAATACAAGAGCCGAGTAAACATTTCGTCATCGTTCCCCGCACGCTGCGGATTGTTTACTCGGCTGTCGTGTTTTTTGATACTTCGGTTTCGCTCTCAATATTCCGAGCGGTTCCTTTGAACATCGCTTCCGAAATGGCTTCTTTGTAGGACGCAAGTTCCAGCGGCGTGGTGAGCAGCTCGACCTCGTCTGTGGTCAGTTCCTCGCGCGGCGCGTCACGATGCTTGAGGTTGTGTATTAATATTGTTTGGTTAGATAGCAATGTAATAAGCCAGACTATTTCTTCGAGGGCAAGCTCGAAATTTTCTGATTTCAGGAGTTTATCGCCCAAGTTTTCAAGCCCGCCGTAGCGCGCGGCGATGGCTTTGGTTGCTTTAGTGGTGAGCAGAAGTTCGTACTCCTCGCCGCCAATGTTGATAATTGCGCTTCTTTCGTTTTCCATGATTATGACCATTCCTTTCCTGCGAGGTGGAAACTTTGGGGCGGTTTTTGTCGCAACAAAAATTTCGGATTTCATCCGAAAAGCCACAAATTTCCCGTTTGAAAGATTTATCTTTCAAACTTTATCCTTCACCTCCGACCGGGGCAAATACAGGTTCATAAACCTGAGTAAACCAGCTTGTGATAACGGTTGCCGGAACACCTGCGCTGCCTTCCGTTACCTCGCTCTTCCACGGATGTTTTCCGAGACCGTCGGGTTTGTTGCGGCGCATGACAGTGCCTTCTATTGTTGGTGAAGAGAAGGTTATGCTGTCACCTTTGGTCTGTAAGTTGGTAGCCGGGACGCCGAATTTTACTCTGTACAACCAAAAGTAACGATAGTGGCCGTCGCTCTTTTGCGCGCGGAATCCGACTGCGACGGAGCTGCCGACGTTTTCGCCTGCGGATATCAGTACGCCGTTGTCGTCTGTGGTCGCGCCGGTTAAATCGGCAGCGGCGGTAATGCCGATATCGTCCACGCCGAGAGACAATTTCCCACTTTTGAAGTCTTTGATGACCTCAGATGCTGAATCATCTGCGTACAGGACAGCTTCCGCGAGCTCTACCGAGAGATCCGCTTTCATTGCCTTTGCAAGGGATATGGGCGTGCCGTAGGCCTCCTCGCCTTCGGCTGATTCTGTGATTTTGGAATAAAAAAGCTTATCCATACCTATGGTTGCTATAATGATCACTCCTCGTTAAAAGTATAGTTTTTCGCCAAATCAATGGCCGTGTGATGATATCCGCTGTCATTTTCGTAGCCGATATACAGCCGTGAGGCAATGGTAAAATCCGCCGCCAGCAATGCCCGAACGATCTCGTTTTTGCGTTTGATATAGTTGCTTTTTGAGAATAAAGATAACCGTGCCTCCTGTGTTTCAAGTTGAGGGCGGTTGTCGGCATGAAGTTCAAACACATCCGCCAGCGGGGTTATCACGATGTATTCATCAGGGGCTTTTTCGCTAAATACGCCTGTTTCGACGGGGATTTTAAGACCGTTTAAAAGACTGTTAAGTTCTGTTAAAATGCTCATAATTTATCAAGCTCGCTTTCAAGAGAACCTATCATTGTTTGAATGCACTCGGATTTTGCCGCAGACTTTGCGGGCTTGAGGAAGGGGCGCGGCGGCTGTCCGTGCTTGCCGAACTCCAATATATTTGCGATTTTGGCATTACTGCCGCCGCCGCGCCGAGGTTCAGCGAATCCGATTTTGACATTGAAATCACCGTTTTTATCAAGCTTTGCTGGAGTGATACCCAGTGCGCCGATTAATTCGCCTGTCGAGCGCGAGGGATTTTTCGTTTTGCCGATGACCGCCGATAGATTGGATTTAACCTTTTTTAGCACAACTTCGCCGCCTGCTTCGAGTATGCGCGGGACAATCTCGTCTGTTCGCTCACCCAAAGCGGAAATCCTCATTAAAAAATTTTCCGGCATCGTAAATGTTGCTTTCGCGATAAAATCACCCCTCGCTTGAAGATATTTGTTTTGCGATTACTTCGATGTACATATTTTTGTTTTTCACGTTTTCTGCGGATAATATGTTGTAGCGTTCGCCGTTGCAGATGATGGTCATTGTTGTGTCAACGGTCAGGTTGGGAATGACGCGGAAGCGGAACAATGCGGTTGCGTCTGAGAATACAGCGTTGTTGCGCCATTTTTCGGTGCTGTTGCGAGGCTCAAAATATGTTCTTCCGGTAGCAAGTATGTTTTCATTTTGAACTGTAAAACCATCTGCATCTTTCACAGGGATGTTTGAAAGCAATGTATAAATTTCTGCCATTTTTCCAAAACTCAAACTTTGTACCTCCCTCTAAAAAGAATAATTTCTGTCAAGCCTCAACAGCATATTCACGGTATCCCATACCTGTTTAGCGGCGTTTGTGTTATCGCCGAAAAAGCCCGCTGTCGAGCCGTCTCTGCTTTCGTAGAAATGGCTCGACAGCATAATTATTGCCTGCTCTGTCGTGGGCGGAAGGGGTTTTGTGCGGTAATGTTCTCTGGGCAGGTGCTGGTAGCTTTCGGCATAGTAGACGGCGGCGCGGATGAAGCCTTTTAAAAGGTCGTCATCCGCGCCGTGTTCCAGTATCAGGTTGGCTTTGACTTTCGGCAAAAGCTCCGAAACGGTGTTGTTCATCTTTCTGCCCTCCGCGATATTTTTCTGTTAGCTAACTTTTCATAGCGAGAACTTTGATCGCTTCGGGCAGCGTCAGCTTGCCGTCCACGCGCTGGGTTGCCATGAAGCCGACCTGTCCGTTCGCGGCATAGAGCTCGTTGAGCCGCTTGAACGCGCGGCCTTCTCTGTCGGCAATCCAGTAATATTTGAAATCGCCGAAGGCTATGGTTTTGTTGCCCGCCGCGATTTCGGGAACGTATGCCGAGGTGTAGAGCGGGCGGCTGAGGATGGTATCGGGTGTCGCCTCTTTTATGGAGGGCTGCCACAGATACTGGCCCGCGTTGTCTTTCAATTTACGGATTGCCTTGACGGTGCTGTCGTTCATGATGAAGGAGGCGTTGCGGCGGTAGGGGGATTTGAGACTGTAGAACAAGTCAAGCACCTCGTCAAGAGTGATGGCGGTCGCCGACGCGGCTGTCACTCCGAGCTGCGCGCCGCCCGCCGCGTTGAGAATACCAGTGGGCTTGCCCGTGCCGTTGCCTATGATGAAGCCCTCCTCCTCGCGGCTTCCGATGCGGGAGGCGAAACCCTGCGCTATGTAGGATTCGAGATCAAACGCGCTGTCGTTGAGAAGCTCCTCGGAAACCTTAATCATGGTCGCCAGCTTGAACGCGCCGAGGGAGACCTGAGCGAATTTGTCGTCGCTTTCGGGAATCGCGCCCTCCTCGTCAACCCACGAGGCCGTGCCTTTTGTGGCGACAACAGGGATTTTGCGGTCGCCGCCCGCTGTGATTACGGTGGAAAGCTGACGGATGATGTTTTCCTCCTCAAGAGCCTGAATCAAGGTATTTTCAAACTCGTCGGGGACGAGATAGCCGCCTTCGGAATCCGTGCCTATCTGCAGGGCATTCAGCACCACGGCGGAGTTTTTGCCGCGCATGGCGTTCCAGAAGGATTTTTTGTATTCCATTGTGGCGCGGCCTTCCTTTTCCTCGGCTGTGTCGGCGGAAGGGGCGTTGGTGATGGGCTTGCTTGTGGCTTTCGCGAGTTCCGCGTCAATGGCGGACTGACGTTCCAGGCGGTCGATTTCTTTGCCGAGGGCAAGGACATCCGTCTCCATTTTATCGTAGGTCGCGGTGTCTTCGGCGGACAATATATCGCTGTCGCCGCGCTTTGTATCGAGGAAGGCCTTGGCGGCTTCCCATGCTTTCGCGCGCTTTTCGCGCAGTTCTAAAATTTTACTCATAATGAAATATTCCTCCTTAAAATTAATGTGAAATGAGATTTAAACGCTGATAAAGGGAGTCGGCGGGGGTGCCGTGTCTCTTTTCGGTACCGCTCTCTTTTGCCGGTGGACTGACCTTTGATAAAAGAGAATTTGTGACGGCGCGGCGGCTGAAGGCGAAGGTCTCGGTGTTGCTCTTACGCTTTTCATCCTCAAGAATCCCGTCCGCGAAGCCGAGTTCAATAGCTTTATTCGCGTTCATCCAGGTTTCCGCGTCCATCCAATGACTGATTTTTGTGCGTGACTGTCCGCTCTTGATTTCGTAGGCATTCAGGATGCTCTCTTTGAATTCGGACAGCATCTCAATGGCTTTCTGCATTTCGGCGCTGTCGCCTATCGCCACGGTCAGAGGATTGTGAATCATCATTATCGCGGTCGGAGCCATAAGCACCTTTGTTCCCGCCATGGCTATGACCGAAGCCGCGCTTGCCGCGATGCCGTCAATTTTCACGGTGACATTGCCCTTGTAATCCATGAGCATGGCGTAGATTTGACTTGCCGCGACGCAATCGCCGCCGGGCGAATTCAGCCAAATTGTGATGTCGCCTGTGTCCCCGAACAGCTCGGATTTGAACATTGCGGGAGTGATATTATCGTCAAACCATGATTCCGACGCGATTACTCCGTCGAGATAAAGGGTGCGTTCTTCGTTTGTTTCCGACTGCACCCAATTCCAAAACTTACGCATTAGGTTTCCTCCATTTTGTTAGATTTTGTGCTACGATGTGTGGCAGTAATTGGTATCATATTGCCGTTTACGAGGTACAAGTCCCCGCCTTCTTCGGCTGAGATGCGATTCATATCCTCAAGTTCGCGGATATCGTTTGCGGACATCCAGCCGTTCTGCCGGGCAGTTGAGTAGCCGGTCATGCGGCTTTGATAATCGCCGCGCAGTAGGCCGTCCACATTGAATTTGATGAACAATTTTGTTTTTTCGGACGGCAGAATCAGTGACCGCCGAAGAGACTGTTCCCAGCGAACAACCCACGGATCGAGTGTAAATTTCACGAATTCGAGAGATTGCTGTTCTATGTTGCTGAAGCTGCTTTTTTCGAGGTCGCCGACCATGTGCGGAGGCACGCGGAAAATGCGGGCAATTTCATTTAGCTGGAATTTTCTTGTTTGTAAAAACTGAGCAGCCTCGGGAGGTATGCCGATTGCTTGAAATTTCATACCCTCTTCGAGAACCGCGATTTTGTGCGCGTTCCCGCTGCCTTGGTAGGCGGCATTCCAGCTATCTTTTACGCGCTGAATGTCCTTTATTACACCCGGATGCTCAAGCACACCGCCGGGATTCGCCCCGTTGGCGAAAAAAGATGCACCGTATTCCTCGGTTGCGATTGCCATTCCGACCGCATTTTTTGCCATCGCAATCGGACTGTAGCCGACAAGCCCGTCAAATCCGAGACCGGGAATGTGCAGTACCTCATCCTGCCGAAGAGTGACCGTGCCGTTTTGGTACATCGGATGCTCCTGCGTGTCAATGTGATAGGTATAGACAAGTTCGCCGGTTGCCGCGCGGTTGACCTCCGTTTTATTTGGCAGCAGCGGATACAGCGCAAGCACCCTGCCGTTTCCGTCGCGGATAATCTGAGCGTATGCGTTGCCCCAAAGCAGCAGATGAGCCATCAGCGTTTCGCGAAAAACAAAACTTGTCATTTCAGGATTCGGCTCGTCGTGGAGCAAAGAATAGAGCGGATGGTCAGCCACCCGCTCTTTGCCGCCATCGGCGTTGTATTTATATAGATGTAAAGGCAGCCCGGCTATAGCTTCGGAGAGAATTCGCACACAGGCATACACGGCCGTGGTCTGCATGGCTGTGCGCTCGTTGACCGCCTTGCCGCTGCTTGTGCCGCCGAACAGAAATGAAAACGCGCTGCCGATGCGGTTTTCGGGTTTGTCGCGAGGGCGAAACAGCCCTGAAAATATGCTCAAAATATCATCACCTCCGAAAAATAGACATGAAAAAAGCACCTCTTACGAGATGCCGTTTCCGTTGTAATTATTCCTGTGTTTGGTTCAAGTGCATTTCTATATCCCTACCGCCGTACATAATACGAACGATTGCAACGATACCACTGCTCTCTATCGGGACAAAGAAAATGCCGTAATTGCCAACATTGATTCGGCGAAGCCCCTGACTTTTCCACGGCTCATTTGGGTATACGGCAAAGCTCTTCGGTGAAGTTTTCAGACCATAAATGCCGTTCCGTATACGCTCAATAAGTTTTTCGGCGGTAATCGGTTCTTGCAATTGAAATGCGATATATTCATATATATCACGCATATCCCTGTCCGCTTGATCGGTTATTTGAATGTGCCATTCTTTCATACACCATAATCCCTTCGCAAGTCGGCAAAAACGTCATCGGCGGGGCGCATCCGCCCAGCGTTCATGTCCGCGATTCCTTTTTCGATTTCCGTGTTGAATTGTTCTTCCGTAAGTGATGAAATATCAATAGGTTGATTTTGCGGCAATTTTATGGAAAACGGAAGCCCTTTTTGCAGAACAACTTGATGTAGAAACAAGCTGACAGCATTTGACATTGGGATGCCGAGCCGCGACAGTATTTTTTCTGCCTGCTCTTTTATATCGGGTTCAACTCGTGTATATATGCTTGATGATTTTGACATTTTGAAATCAGCTCCTTTATTGATATTATACCCGATTGTATCGCTAAATGCAAGCTATTTGTGAAAAAATGCTCAGATAATTAACAATCCACGATTATTGTATACGCTATCGTGGTTATCCGCCTTAATCATTGCTCTCGCAAGCCCCATAATCATAGCTACCGCGCCGTCGATTTTTTCCGTGGACTTCTGCTTGTTTGGCTTGATGTTGCCCGCCGCGTCTTGATCGATTATGACGTTGCCGACGTTCCAGTCGAGGACGGGATGTTTGCCGTGACGGATTTTTCCCTCCATGACAAGCTGAAACAGATCCTTTGACGGCGGGGACATGCTGACATATCCCTGACCGAATGGGAAAACCACAAAGCCGTGTTCCGCGCCCAGTTCCTCAAGATCGCGGCGGATTTTGTCAGCGCCGTAGCGGTCATAGGCGATCTCGCGGATGCGGAATCGCTCCGCCAGTTTCGCGATGAACGCGACTATGTAATCGTAGTCAACGACATTGCCTTCGGTTGTATAGAATACGCCCTGTTTTTTCCACACCTCATACGGAACGTGGTCGCGGCGGGTACGGAGAGCGATGACATCTTCGGGCAGCCAAAAGAATGGCAAAACCGCGTATTTTTCGTCGTTGCCGTCCGGAGGGAAAACCAGCACCAATGCGGTTAAATCGCCTGTTGACGAAAGATCGAGACCGCAATAGCAGTCGCGTCCCTCAAAATCAGATTCGTCGAAATCCTCACCGCAGAGTTCCCATTTATCCGCGGGCATCCAGCGGACATCGGAATTGTTCCACTCGTTGAGGCGGAACTGGCGGAAGTGCATCTCCTCGGCGGGGTTTTGGCGGGCTTGCTCATATGCGGCGCGGACGGTTTCAAATGGGATTGTTACGCCGATGGAGGGATTTACCCTCCGCCAGACCTTTTCGTCATCCCAGTTGTCGCCCTCCTCAATTCCGTAAACGGCGGGATAGAAGGAGGGATCTATCTTTGAGCCGTCCAGCACGGCCTTTGCCTTGCAGTGGATTTCATAGCAAATGCTTGTTTTGTCCTTGCCCGCCGTGGTGATGAGGAAGTAGAGAGGTTGACGTCGAGCGTCGCCCGTGAACTTTGTCATAGTGTCGAAAAGCTCGCGTGTTTGCTGAGCGAACAGCTCGTCGAAAATCAGTCCCGACACATTGAAGCCCTGTTTCGATTTGGTTTCCGACGAAAGCACGCGGTAGAAGCTGTTTGTGTGCGGAAAGATGATTCTTTTTGTTGACGGCACGAGCTTGGATAGGTTCAGCAGGTCTCCCCATTGCTCGACCATCGCTTTGGCGGTGTTGAAAACGATGCTCGCCTGGTTTATGTCGGCGGCGCAGGAATAGACCTCGGCGCCCGCCTCGCCGTCCGCGAACAGGAGGTAGAGAGCGATTGCCGCCGCGAGTTCGGACTTTCCGTTTTTCTTGCCGATTTCAACATATGCCGTGCGGAACTGGCGGTAGCCGTCCTCATTCACGATGCCGAAAATATCGCGGATGATTTGTTCCTGCCACGGCATCAGCCGGAAGGGTTTTCCGTACCACTCGCCCGTGGTGTGTTTGAGCATGGATATGAAGTTGACGGCAAAGTCCGCGCGGCGTTTATCATAACGGCTTGTAGACAGCATCAGCGGCGTTGGCGTATATTTAAAACCCGGCATAAATCTCTTCCTTCCTTGAAAATGAGCAAAAGAAAAAGTCTCCGCAAAGACATATACAATGTATATATTTATATGTCTATTTCCACAGCATTTCTTTAAGCCGTTTAAAGAAATCCCTGTTGCTAATAGGCAGCCCCGCCGCGATCCGTTCCTCCTCAAAGGCGAACCGCCGCTCCAGTTCATCCACGGAATAGTCCGAGCGGAACTTGCGCCATGTGCGTTCATCCCACTCCCGAAGCTGTACCCATAAATCGGGAAAATGTATCCGCAGAGCGCGGAGTTCTTTAAGCCCTTGCAGCGGGCAGTTCCAGCAGGACACACGGTCAAACAGTTCATACAGCCCGCCGAAGTCAAAGCCTTTCGCGTAGCAGTATTCCAAGGCTTGCTTTTCGGTGATACCCCAGTCCACCAGCGGATAGTTTTTATTCTTGATGCGGTGAGCCTCGTCCGCCGCGATGCCGACATACTCAACAATGTCATACTGTTTTCTGAGGGGTTTGAGGTAAGCGGCGATAACGTCGGTTTTCAGCCGCGAGGTACACCAGCGCATCCGTGGTCCCGGCCAGCCATTGCCGACGCGGTCAGCGCCGTACTTCCTGCTGACCGCGGTGTCGTATCTTGTTTTCGGTTTATGCTCGAACATGTAGTATTCAAAGGATTTTTCGGCTTTAATCCGCGTGATGGGGATGCCGATATATTTTTCGAGTTTGTCGAGGTGTTCATAAAGGAATTTAAATTCAAGCCCCGTGTCGCAAAAAAGGACAAGGTCGATGGGCATGCCCCGTTCTGCCATCATAAGCAGGAGGGCACTAGAGTCTTTCCCGCCCGAGAGCGAAACCATGTGAAGCTTGGATTTTTCAGTGTTCATCGCAAATTCCTCCATCAAAAAAGCACTGCCGAAGCAGCACCCATGTTATATATATGAGGCAGAGCCCCTTATGGGGTTGCCTCGGCTATTTTCGTGTTTAGTTGTACTTTTGTAAGATAAGGGCATAAACCGCCTTCACTCCACATTGTTTTTTCCCTCCGTGCATTCATTTGCCTTCAAAGGCGCGCCACTCTTCCAGCTTGAGTTGCCGCTGAGATTACGGAGGAGTATTTTCCTCGCGGCTTTATATTCATCTCCAACAAACCCCAGCCTTATTAGAAATACCCTGAATGCGAAGCGTTGGTTGTATACGGTTTTCTCTTTTGAGGTAACTCGTTGCAGTGTTTTTGCCATAGCGCAGAGTTTGGAAATAAAGATGCTGTAGGCTTCGGCCTCGTCGGCGTTTTCGGTATAGGGAAACCACTCGAAGCGAAGGTTACCGTCCGAGGTCTGAATGACCGGGAGGGTGCCGCCCGCACCAATGGCGGCCTTGATAAGCTCCCGCTTGCTGTCGATAAGTTTTGCGAGATTATCTAGTTTTTCGGGTGTGAAACCGTCAAGCGGCATTTCAATGGCAATGGTGCCGCGTTCGAGATCATCGCTTGCCCGAATACCATCCTCGCCGACGGAATCGCGGTGCTCCCTGCCAAGCCAAGGCTCCTTACTTGCGGACATAGGTGCGAATGTGCCGTTGAGATTGTGTTCGCGGCCGCTGTTGTCAATGATGGTTGGTGTTTTGTGAAGCCGTTCCCAATGTTCGCCGTCCCCGGCGTTGGCGTTGAGTTCGTCGACCAATGTGTCGAGAATACCCTTTCGCTTCGGGGCAACAGCTTCGGCTTCAAGCTCTTCCGGGGAAGGCAGCGCACCCATGCCGCCGAGGCCGCTCTCGTAGGTATCCGGCTCATCGTACTCGCGCTCCACAGCGTCGAAACCTGCCTGATGGAGCGCGTCTTCCAAGTCGAGGTTGTCGGGGCCTATGAGGTCGCCTGTCTTGGTGATTGTGAAATCTCCCACTTCGTAATTTGCGCTTGGCATACCGAGGTACTTTGTCGGCAGGTTCAATGCTGTGCTGATGGCGCCCACCAAACTTTTGCGTTCTGTGCCTTTGACATTGTAATTGAGTTTCATTTTCTTCGTCTCCTTAAAAAAGTGATTTTGTGCCTTGCGGCATACATATATATCACTTATTTCAACCCTAAAGTCAAGTATGTAAAACGCAGATATATCAAGGGTTAAAGTTTCCATGGCTGTGTATAATGACAATAAGACGGAAGCCCGAAACGCCCCTGTATCAGGCTTGCGTTTATCACAATATCACAGGCCCATAAACCGGGCATAATCAACAACGCCTTCCAGCACCCACTGAGCTACCGCGGTTACAACGCCGTTGCCCGCCATTTTGTAACAAGCTCCGTCTGAATATGGCTTCGCCAGAAAACGGGCAATTTGCTTGCGGCTCTTTTTCTTGCCAAGGGTGGAAAAAACGCCCTCCCAGAATATATAGTCCTCCTCTGTCGGGTTTTCTATTGATATCCCTTCGCACCAGTTCCGGGGCAGATTCATCAGCACCAAACACTCGGTGGGCGTAAGGCGGCGGACAATATATTCGGGCGGAGCCGACACCGCGCCGGGGCCGCGAGCCGTCAGGGAGTGCGTTGTTTCAATGCCAATCTGCGGCTTATACAAAGCCTTTAAGCTCTGGTTATATGCCGCGCGGTCGAGAGCGAAAGCGGGTTGGTTGATTACGGGCGGATTTTTGAAATCACGAGCCATGAGGGTTGGCGACTGTTCCTCGCAAGTTTGAGCGAAACTGCCCGTGGTCATGGCGTACGCCACGGCGGGTGCGTCATGAGTATCAATGGTGTAACTGAGGTTATCCTGAACCCCCTTTCCCTTGGGACCGTTTTTATTCTTCCGTCCCACCACTGCACCCTGAACACATACCACAAGCCCGCCTTGGTTGCATGGGGTCTGTGCCGAAGTGTCGAGCGTTTTTGCCGTGTCGGTTTCATACACACCGGAATGTGGATTTTGACTGCACATAGCGTGTGATGCCACGGAGGAAATACCATAAACCACGGGTTCCGCGCATAAAGGCACATTGTTGCCCCCGCTGCCGCAACGCCGGGTTAAAGTCTGCACGGTTCCGCTTTCATCGAGCTTGACGCGGCCGTCGGAGGGATAATTTTCAACGGCGATAGCGCCTTGATATTCGGCGGTCACTGTATATGCCGCGTCGCCGTTTTTTCTAACACCCGCGCCCTGTTCTCCGCCAGTGCGTAAAGCGTTCCTCATATCAATGGGAATCGCCACCCCCGGATGATTATCCCCGCCGTGAGCCTCCGCCCGGAGCGTCGGAGATATGTCCTCCCATGTTCCGCCTTTCCTGCGAATCATGGAACCGGCTTCAAAGGCGACACTTACATGGTTGTCGCCGCTGTCAGCCCGCAGGGTCGGAGCGATACCGTTCCAATGCTTGCCCTTCGGCAGCCGCGCCGTAGCGCCCGGTTCAAAGGAAAGAATTTCATCATCCTCATTGCCGGAATTAAAAAGCCCCGCCTGATATTCCAGGGCGGAGCGGAGCAGTTGCGGTATTTCTTTGCCTTTGGCATCTATCCTTCGTAATATGCCGAGACAGGCGGCGACGCTGAGATAGTATTTCGGATCGGCATCCCGTTCGAGAATTTCCGAAAGGTGCTGCCGGTATATTTCATGGGGTCGGCTGGCTATGCCGTGGAAGGTTTCGCCGCCCCATGTGTCAATAGCCTTTTGCATACGCTTGGCGCGGGCGTTGGGTATATCGGCAAAATAATCAGGATTGTAATATTTGCGGTTAATGCCCACAATAAAAATACGTTTCCTTCTTTGCGCTATCCCGTGTTCCTGTGAATCCTGAATATCTGGGTCGCAGATGAAGCCGAGATCCGCGAAGGCGTCCATGACTATTTTCCAGTCAGTACCCTGATTTATACTGAGCAAATTCGGTACGTTCTCAAAAAGAAACATCCTCGGATGGCTGCCGTTCGTCGCTGTCAGCATTTCGCGCATGACGCGGATAGCCTGGAAAAACAAACCCGACTGCCCGGACAGCCCTGATTGCTTACCGGCTATAGACCAGGAAGTACACGGGCTGCCGAAAGTCACAATGTCACAGGGTTCGATTTCGCCGCCATTGATTTTCATGATGTCGCCCAGGTGTTCCGTGTCCGGGAACCTTGCGCGGGTGACGGCGATAGGGAAAGGCTCAATCTCCGAAGCGTAGCGGGCCTTTATACCCAGCCGCTCGGCGGCAAGACAGAACGCCCCGGAGCCGTCGAATAAGCTTAACAATTTCACGATTTTTCAACCTCCTTCACAATATCGGTATAACGCAGTGTTTGACCGTCCCGCTCACAAGTAATGTCTTCGCCGCCGTTCTGTTTCAGTTCGGCGTAGCGCCGTAAAATGACCGAGGCGTATTTTTCATCCAATTCGAGCATATTGCAAATACGGTCTGTTTGCTCGCAGGCTATGAGGGTGGAGCCGGAGCCGCCGAAGGTATCAAGCACGATACCGTTCGCCTGGCTGCTGTTTTGTATGGGATAGGCAAGCAGGTCAAGGGGCTTTGAGGTCGGGTGGTCGCCGTTGCGTTTGGGTTTGGCAAAATTCCAAATCGTCGCCTCCTTGCGCCCGGCGTACCATTTATGGCTACCCGTTTTCAGCCAGCCGTAGAGAATCGGCTCATGCTGCCATTGATACGGTGAACGCCCCATGACAAAACTGTCTTTCGCCCATATACACGTTCCCGACAAATGGAAACCCGCCTCACGGAAGGCGCGGCGGAAATTCTCACCCTCTGTGTCGGCGTGGAATATATATGCGGAGCCGCCGCCCTCAAGATTATCGGCAAGGTTTTTAAAGGACGAAAACAGAAAATCATAGAACTGCTCGGCTTTCATGCTGTCGTTCTTTATTTTCAACCCGCTCGAAGATTCAAACGCCACATTATATGGCGGATCGGTCAGTACGAGGTTCGCTTTGCGCCCGTCCATCAGCTTTTTCACCGTGTCAGCATCGGTGGCATCGCCGCAAATAAGGCGGTGACGGCCTAATGTCCACACGTCGCCAGGCAAAACAAAAGCCGCTTCTTCCAAAGCGGCCGTCAGATTGAAGTCGTCGTCTGCGACATCCTGTTCGTCATTAGCGAACAACTTCTCGATTTCCTTGGGGTCAAATCCTGTCAGTTCAAGGTCAAAACCCAGATCTTTCAGTTCGCCGAATTCAAGAGCAAGGAGCTCGTCATCCCATCCGGCACTGAGGGCGAGGCGGTTGTCCGCCAATATGTATGCCTTTTTCTGCGCATCTGTGAGGTGTTCCACGAAAACGCAGGGCACCTCGGCGATACCCTCTTCCTTTGCCGCCATAATGCGCCCGTGCCCCGCGATGATATTAAAATCACCGTCAATCAGCACGGGGTTGACAAAACCGAATTCACGCAGACTGGAGCGGAGCTGCAGAATCTGCTCTTTGCTGTGGGTGCGGGCGTTACGGGCATAGGGCACCAGTTTATTTATATCCACTTTTTCAAACCGCGTTGTAGTTTCCATTTGTTAAAACCCCCTGTTTGTAAGCATTTCAAGGAAAGTGTTCTTGCCTTCATATGGCTGCTCGCTGTGCTGAGAAATGGTATTCCATATCCTGTCGAATATGGCCATAGTCTGTTTTGAGTAGTCTACCGCCATAGCCACATAAGGCGAGCGTTTTCCGTTGGCGATGCGTCCCAGCTTACGATTCATATATTCGCATTCGAGATATGCCCGCCGCAGATGGGCGAAGTCCTCAATTAAGGTCGGGGCAATAAGGTTCTCACATCCCGCTGCCCGGACAAATTCCGTAAGGCAGGAATATATCTCTGTAGCGCAGGGCAAAGCCCCGTCGTCTTCCCGGCCGCATTGCTTGAGGAATTCCGGCGGTTCCGTTACTGCCGGGAGCGACTCAATTTTCAGCGTACTCAATTCACGCTTGCCGGGGTTGCCTTCAATGAGCTTTTCAGCCAGCGGTTTCTTCGGCCGCCCCGCGCCGCTGCGCGCGCCCCCTCTCGGCATGGCGAACACCTCCCGTTTTTGAATTATTTATGCCTTTTTCTTTGTTTTTCTGATTTTCTTTGCTTATTTCTGATTTTTCTGATTGTTTTTATATTTTTCTGAATTTCCGTTTGATTTCAAAAAAATCATAAGCGCAGGCGTATTAAGGATTTTTTAAGCATTTCCCCGCTCCCGAAAAAAAGTTTTTGATTTCGCGAAAACTCACGCGACAGACCAGCGCGGTGTCGGGTCAGATACCGGCAGAGATACAGACCGCCCTTCCAAAACATGACAATTCTTGTCATCCGCGAAGGCGGTTGCTCTCGGAAAGAGTAATTTTCGAGTGGCAAGATGAACATAAAGCCATAAGGTTCTGCCTGTCATGCGTACCGCCTTGAGAGAGCGGTTTAATGTGGTGAACTTCTTGCGCAGGGGTAAGCCGTCCTGATTTATCGCACTGCTCACATATGGGATGAGCGGCGATATATCTGTCGCGGATGCGCTTCCATGCCCGTCCGTAACGCTGACGGTGTTCGGGAGAGCGGTGGTATTTATCGTACTCACGCATATCCTGTTTCGCGTGAGCCTCACAGAACCTGCCGTCCGTGAGTTTGGGACAGCCGTGGTGAGCGCAGGGCTTCTTTGGTTTCGTCGGCAACGCGGTCACATCCTTTCTCGCATAAAAAAAGCCGCCACGGTTTCCCGTAACGGCTTGATTTACAATTTGCTGATTATACTATATCACAGCCCGATTTTAAGTTCAACATGGCAGGGGCGGTCATTTACGGACATTCACGGTCTGATTTCAGAAACCCTTCAATTTCGGCAAGGGCGGACTCATGAACGCGCCTCGCGTGGCGTTCGCTGGCATAAATATCAGCCGCGATTTCAAGCCAGGTCTTGCGCTCGATGTAACGCTTGACGATTACCGCCTGCGCCGTGGGGTCGCCTATGCCTGTAATCGTCCGTGTAACCTCTGTCAGTTTGTCCCGCTCGGTTTGGATGCACTCCTCATAATCCATGAAGCGGACGATTGCGTCCTCAATCCTATGAATATTACGGGTTGCCGCTTTCGGCATATCTGTTAAACTCGGCGTGATATGTTCGGCGGAGGACTTCATGAACTCCAGTATTTCCGTCATACTTTCAATCCGCATTTTTAGCTGCCATGCCTGCGATAAATATTCCTTCGCCGTCATGAACCTCGCCTCCTCTCGCCGAACTCGCAGCCGCTCCAACTGATACCTTCCTGTTTGCTGCCGCTTTCGCTGACGTTAAGGAGAGCTTTAAAATAGTCGCTGTCCTTGCAGATGCACCTGTATGCCGCCCATTTCAATTCCTGCTTGGGACAGACTATGTCCGTGCCTTTGTTTTCGCAGCCCTTGCCGCATTCGCAGGGTTTCTTGCCGCAGGTGCAGCCGCTGTCCAATTCACAGTCTTTGCAGTGTTTTTTTGTGTATCCGCTGGCGTTTTTATCGACCGCCGTGTAGCGGCAGACCGCGCATCTTATGTTTTTAGCCATAGGGATTGCCTCCTTCAAGAATTCAGATTTTGGATAATTTCCTTGACCTCTTGAAGCGATGTGACTTTGAAGGCTTTGCCCTTTGCGGCGTTGATTTTTTTGAGCGTTAATTCTTGCAGCGTTGTAAGCTTACCCGATGGCGTCTTGACCTCAAAGGCAACGAACGCACCGTTTATACAGCAGATGATATCGGGCAAACCCGCCGTGCCGTACATCCCGCCGGTTTGTTTCCAGCAGAAGCAATCGGGTACGGTCTTGAGATAACGGAGTATGGCATGTGTAATATCCTTTTCGAGCATGATCCGCTCCTTCCCGGCTGACGGCATGACGGTATGGTTATATATATACTTATACTAAAGAAAAAGACAGATATATAGGATATATATACGTTATGGGTCAGCACCCGTCAACACCTTGAATCATAAGGGTTTTTGAAGGTGTCATCCGTCAGTCTTGCCACGGATAACCCTCATATTTCGGACGTATAACGGATAGTCCGTACCACGTTGCCCCGCGCTCCCCGCGCTTTTTCACAAAACCGCGCAATTCCAGCGCACGGGCAAAGTCGCGGTTGCAGCGTTTGTATTCGCCTGTTTTTACGCACCAGTCCGAATAAGCCTCATAGAGCTTACCGCCGCTTTCGCATTCATTTGACTCAACAATGCAGCACTCTTCGAAAAACTGCGACAGCCAGTCGTTCTCGGCGCGGTACTGTTCTTTCGCGTCGGTCACCGCGCCGCACTCAGGCAGTTTGTAGCCGTTTTTGATAAACATTTTCGCACCCTCTATCATCCAAGCGAGAATCGCGCCGCCCGCTTCCTCTAATAGCCGCTCGGCAAGGTTCAGCTGCGGTTTTTCTATTCTGGCATTGAATGGCACGGGTCCGAGCCGACGCCATGTCCCGTGGTCATCGCTCCCGATACGCGGCAGATGGTTCGTATATAGCACAAGGCTGTGGGTGGGGGTAAAGACAAAGGGGTCATGGTATTTTTTCTCGGCGGTCAGCGGGTCGGTGGATGATACCTGCTTTAGCATTGCCGTGGAGAGCCGGTTGCCTTCTTCTGTCTCCGAAGCTATCACAAGACGTTTTCCGAACAGCTCCGCCATATCGTTTTTGGGATTTTTTGCTTTCGTGGTCAAACATTCGGCGGGGATTTTACCGCTGTAATCGCCGAGGATTTCATAGAGTGTATTGAATAGCGTGGATTTTCCGTTATTGCCGCCGCCGTAGGCGATGATCAAAACCTCGTTGTAAACCTTACCCAGACAGGCCATGCCCGCGACGCATTGGACATAAGATTCAAGCTCCTTACTGCCGAGGGTGATGTCCGAGAGAAACTTCTCAAAAAGGTCGCTGCGCTCCGCGTTTGGTGACACTGCCGTTATCTTTGTGCAGTATGCTTTCGAATCATGGGCACGGAGCTTTCCTGTACGCAAGTCAACGATCCCGGCAGGGGTATTGAGGTCGCAGGGGTTACTGTCTAATGAATCATTGGATATTTCGAGTATGGATTTGGCGACACCGAGGACACCCTGCACGCGGTTAAAGGAGCGCATTCTCACGGCAAATTTAACATAATCGCCATCGCCGCTTTGCAAGGCTTTATCAAGGATGACATCGGTGAACGCTACTTCGAGCCCCTGTGCCTTGAGATCGTTGTTCTCCCAGCGTTTTCTGTCCCACACAAGCCAACCGAGGGATGGGCTGTACTTTGCCGTCATGCCGTTATACTCAGCGAATGCCGCCGCGACGGAGATGTCGGAGTAATCCTTCAGCTGCACATCATGGTTCACTTGACCGTTATTAAAATTATTTAAGTTTTCAGCCAATTCAAGGGATGAAATCAAATTGACGGCATCTTCGTAGCTCTGCGCCGACAATAAATAGTCGGAAATGTCGCCTTTGTTCGGAAGCATAGAAATCTGCGCAGTTTTCACGCTTTTCGCTATGCCAAACAAGGCTTTACTCACGACCTCGGCGTGTTTGAGTCCTGCGGTATCGTTGTCGGGGATGATAATCACGTCCTTGCCACGCAGGGATTCGCTGTAGTCCTGCTTCCAATGCCCAGCACCCATCGGCGAGGTTGTGGCGGCAAAGCCCAAAGCTTTCAGGTTTTCCGCGTCTTTTTCGCCTTCTACGAGATAGACGGTCTGCGAAGCCATAATCCCCGGCAGATTGTATAGGACTGTCGCTGTATTTTTGAGTGTCCATTCTTTGATCGTGCCGTTGGGATTTAGTGCGGCCTGTCTGAAATTCTTTGGCTCATAGCGTATCGTCGCATGAATCGGAGCGCCGTTTTCATCGGTATAGACGTAGCGGCATACTTCGCGCCCGGCAGATTTTTGTTTCTGCGTTGGAACGGAAAACCTCTGCGAGGGCTCATAAAACAAATCGCTCTGGGTGATACCGATTGTGGTGCAGATGTTTTGCACAGAACAGCCCGCATGACAGTGCATAAGGATTTTGCCGTTTTCTTCTGTGATGGACAGGCTTGCGGTTTTATCGTCGTGGCAGGGGCATTTGCCCTGATAGCCGCCACCCGCGTTCGCTTTTACACCGCTGAAGCGCGGCAGAATTTCATTCAAGGTCATGACCGCGCACCTCCTTTAAATCTGAAGTGAAAAACCGGAGACTCTTGTTTTGGTGCTTTGCCGCATCAATTTCCATTTGCATACCCTCGCTGATTTTATTCCCGAATATCCACATCTCCTTACAGCCATTAAGCAGTCGCAGCCCGAAGGACAGAGCGAGCTCGCGCTCTGACCGGATATTGTCATTCATAAATTGGGGAAGAAAAAGATGAGGCGCGATTGGGAAACATCCCTGTTCCACGGCGAATCGGCAATAGCGGCGGGCATTTCGTACATTGTTCTCTGTATCGCCGCGATATGGCGAACAGATATATATCTTCGGGGCACTCTGCTTTCCCTTATGTTCTTTGCGCTCGGAGCGCGAGATGTTTCGCAGAGCTTCATACGCTGTCGGGTCGTAATACCCTGAACCGTTAAAGCGGTCGCTTCTGTTATTGCTCATACCGCCGCCTCACTTTTTTTCGCTTTTCAGCGAGTATTTTCAAAAAGCTTTCATAAAAACCGCCGATTATGTTACGGGTATAAGAGCCGATCCCGTGAATCTGCCTCAGCCCTTCAACACCATTTTTTTGTATAAAGTCGTGCAAGTCGGCCATTGTGTGAATATTCGCGCGCCACAATGTCCTGTATACACGAACGCTTAAACAAATGTCGCCGATTTCCGTATCCATGCAGAGAGTGTCCTTTTCGATTTCACTTCCGCAATGCGGACAAATTAATGTTTTCATATACATTCGCTTCCTTTCCGCCGAGCATAGGAGACGGGATATCCCTCATCTCCTATGCCCGGCTATTTCTTTAATCTTCGATAATTTCGCCCGTTTCGGGGTCACAATTGAGTGTGTCGTCGTTCGCTGCGGTATCGGTTTCAAATCCGATGGAGGCCGCGCAACTTTTGATTTGCTCCGAGAGCGGAGAGATGACCGCGCATTCCTCGGCTCTCAAGTCGCGGTCGAAAGTGAACGCGGCCTGACTGTAAGCGATACCTCCCGCGTTGTTGACCTTTTTCAAGGTAAAGCGCGTGACCACGGTGTTTGTTTTTTTGCCTTTGGACAGCTGTGTCTTTACATATTTCGTGAATGCTTTCAGACTGCCCGTGGGGAGGGACAGCAGGATTGGAAACATTTCGCCCTCACGCAGAATGTACACGCGCCGCTTGTTCTTACAGGACTTCGCACCGTTTTCGCCGGAACCGAACCGATTCAACGGACAGTCCTTGCAGCTGCCGCCGGGATTGCCGAAGCCGGTGACGTTGTCATAACTTCCGCAGTCCGGCGGATTGCTGCCGCCTGTATATTTTGTGGAATAGTAGGCATTGAGCGGATGGTGGTGCAGGATGACACCTGAAAAATCCTTGACCGTTTCCGTGTCATCGCCCTCTGTGGGAAGTTCATACATCGTCGCACCGCCGGAGGGAATCTTGATTCGCTCGAAGCCGATATCCAATCCGTCCAGTTCGTCACTGACCATCTGCGAAAAATCTCTGTCCGCCAGAGCGAGGTATCCGCTGTTGTTTTGTATCGCAAGATCGGTGTTTTCCTTTTTCTTTGCCATTGTATTTTCCTCCGTTAAGAATTTTTCGTGGATTTTGCCGTCGCCTTGGCGACTCGTACCGTAATTTTGTCGTAGGTGCTGATTTTCCCGGAAAGCCAGTCCGGAAGCGCGTCGTCGTTTTGCTCTATGATGTCGTTGACTGTTGAAGATAGCGTGTTGGCGTTCACTGTTTCCGTGATTATGTCACCATAGCCGTTCTCGCGAAGTGCGGAGTACAAAGCTTCTTTGCATCCAGCCGGCGGCGACGCGAAGGTGCGGGTGGAGAGCGAATAGGTAAATCCCGAATGGGTGAAGGATGGCAGTTCGTTGTCCGTCATAAGTTCCGACAGTTCGCTCATTGTCTTTTCAATCTCGCCGTTTAAGAATTTAACTTCCAGTTCCACATCGGCTTTCGTGTCCCGGAGGTCTTTCAGTTTAGCGGCGAGCGTGAGGATTTGCTTGTCCATGCGATTTTTTCTCCTTTCTGCAGTGTGAGGGGTTTTTTATTCCCTCCGCTTTTCACCTATCCACGGGGAAGCGCTGTCGACAGGCAAATGAATTTTTTTCAAAAAGGATTCACGCCGCGCTTGTATTCGTCCGTTACACGGCGGGCAAAATCGGATTTTTCTTTTAAGGATCGAAGGACTTTCTCGTCAATCGTCCCGCGCGCCTGTATATAGTAGTAGGAACAGAACCTTGTCTGGCCGGCCCGGTGGATGCGCGAACGAGCCTGTTCATGGTTTGCAGTACTGTAATCAAGGCTGTAAAATATGAGGTCACTGGCGGCATGGAGGGTCAACCCAACGGAGGCACAGGCGATTTGCCCTATAAATACGGAAACCTCCGTCTCCTGCTGAAACCGTCGTGTCTGTTCGGCGCGGTCTTTTGTTTCGCCGGTAACAGCGGAATAAAGAACGCCCGCTTTTTCGAGCATCGCTTTTATAGCGTTGATTTCGGCGGTGAATTTAGCAATGACCACTGCCTTTTTGTTCTCCTCGCGCAGGGTTTCCAATAAGTCCGACAGGCAGTCCAGTTTTGCGTTTGACACGGCTGAGGATTTGCCGTCGTCATCGGTGATGAATCCGCCCGTCAACTGACTGAGGCGCAGGATTTTTGTCAGAACGTTCGTCACGCTGATTTCGCCGTTTTCCAATTCCGCGTAACACTCCTTGACGAGGGCAGCATAGAGTTTCGCTGCGTTTGGCTCAAGGGTGACGCGGCGAATAATATCCGTCGTGTCCGGCAGATCGAGGGCGTCCTCTTTTTTTATGCGATACGCGATGCTGTGGAGCTTTTTTGTATACTCAGGCTCCATGGATTTTTTAAGACGGTACTGGTGATTGCCATACCCATAGGTGTCAAAGAACCTGTTCCGAAAGGCATAATATGAATTTCCAAAGATAGCCGGGTTGAGGAATTTATACGGGCTGAACACATCCTCGGCGTGGTTCGTGACCAGAGTCCCCGTAAGGATGAGCCGGTATTTTGCCGCCGCCGACAGGCGATGACAGGCTTTTGACTGTTTGCTGTTGTGGGTCTTGAGCCGATGAGCCTCGTCCGCGATAATCATGTCGGGCTTCCATGCGAGAAGCTCAGATTCGAGCCTCCAAGCGGATTCATAATTAACTACGGCAACGGTTAGAACATTGCTTCTGAGACGCCGAAGAGTATCGGTCTTTTTCGCGCCGCTTCCCTCAAGAATCGCGAGAGCATACGGAATTCCGGCAAATTTCTCAAATTCATCTTTCCATACACTTAAAATGGAGAGGGGGGCGAGGATTAATACGCGGTGGACTTCTTGAGTGAGATACAACTGACATGCCACAGCTATTGCCGTGATTGTCTTTCCGCACCCGCACTCAAAAAGCAAACCGTATCCGCGGCTTTTCCCGCTGAGAAACATTTCAAGGGCACGTTTATACGCATCTCGCTGGTGGGCGTAGGGTTTCACCTTTATGGGCATCGGGGAATATTTCATTTGCCGCCGCCCCCTTTTTCGCTGTCGGATTCCGGCTCTGCTTTCGCGCCCAGCGCCGACAGCCGCCCCGCGAGCCTCCGAGATACCATGCTGATCGCCAGTAACAGACCGACGACCTCCTCACGCTTTTCGGCACCACATAAAGTGCCGAAGCTGTTTTCTCTGATTTCATCCATATTTTTGAGTCTCCTTTCCGGGACGGTAACCGCCCTCCGCTTTTCAACTATCCATGGAGAGCGGCAATCGACTGCGAACGGAGATTTTATTGCACTGATTCCTTTATTTGCGCCATAATCTTTTTGTATTGGCGCAGTAAGCGCTGGTGCAGGGTTTTAAGTTTCACGTCCGGTTCGTCCTTCTGTATTTCGCGGGCAAGCTCCATCAGGTCGAGTCCGTCAAAATGAACCGCTTTAAGCAGGGCTTCCGAATCACCGTCCAAAGCGGCGAACAGGGTGTCAAGAAGAAGCTTGTCCTCTATGATTTTTTCGTAATCATTCGGATCGGGTATCTGAAAACCGGCGTCCTCAAAATTGTCCGCAGAGAGTGCGGAATTTGATTCTTTCAACTTCGGGCAGCGTTCGCAGTCGGCTTTACAGGTATGGCAGAGGCAACAGTTGATTCGGTTGCCGCCGATCCAGCCCGCGCGGGGACAGTCGGTGCAGCGGCTGTCAATGGGTTTGCCTTCGGAGTTGAGGATACGGTTGCCGTCTTTGTCGCGTATGTATCGGCAAACTCGCCCTTGTGGATCCCGGCAGCGGTTCTGACGATGGATTTCTGTCGCTGCAGTAGAATCCGAGGATTTGGAGGTTCTGACGAATTGCAGATTTTCTTCTGTCGGCGGGAGCAACGCGTGGTATCCGTCGGCTTCGTAGTGGGCGAAGGCGGGGGCATAAGCCTGTCCGTTTTCTTTGCAAAACTTTTTTCGTTTTTCCTCAGCGTTGACGAGGGTAAAGAATACAGATCTGTCGAAGCACCGCTCCCTGCCGTTGCCGAGGTCAATGCGATAATTGGTGGTGTCTGCGCTGTAGGGATACAACATTTCTTCGGTTTCGGTCGAATGGCGGTAATATCCGCCGATGTTCAGCGCTGTGTTAAAGGCGGCTTCGGTGATGGCGGACGGATCGCCGTCCCGGGTGATGATGCATTGTTTCATTGTGGTATCCTCCTTGAGTTTTTTATTTCGTGTTTCATTTTTGAAGCGTGTAAACGTCGCTAATTCTTTTTGCAATTCCAAAAGAGCGATTTGTGTATTCGAGGGCTTTTTTAGTCCAACGCCGCCCTTGTAGGCATAAAAAGTTGCAGTTTGTACAGTTCGGAAAAAACAGAGCCCATTAGGATAAAAGCCCTCACTGTATAGCCACGGGAACAGGCATTTGTACACATAGAAAAAAATTAAATTTTGGGGTGTTGGGAAAACGACGTTTATTACGCTTTAGTCAACAAAAAAAGCCGCCGGACGAACAAGAGAAAACGCTGATATAGCGTTAACCATGTCCGTCCGGCGGCTCTGTTGGTTTGTGTATTCGGTTTTTAGATTTAAGCGATGAATTCTAAGTATTGCTTATCCGCGACTGATCCGTCTTCGTTAAATTGAATGATTTCAACTCTGCCGTCACTGAGGAAGCTGACCGTAACCTTAAGATTCTTATTTACAACTTCAACGAGACGGTTGGCGGGATCTACCCGGCAGGCTTTCTTGCCCTTGGCATTTTTAACATCGTGCATAATTTTTCGCACCTCCTATCTGCATTTTGCGTTAGAGACATAATTTTTGCGTTGGCGAAATTTGTGTTGAATTTCAGAGGAAAATCGGGTATAATGTAAGAGAATGTTTTGATTCCCGCATTGCCTCTGTTTGCAACCATTATACATATAGCATACAGAAAATTTTTTTAGGTGTAAGGAGGGTAAAAAGGGGTATTTTTAGGGACATATTGAAACCAAATAAAAGGAGATTGAAAATCATGAGGTTTTGCGAATTTATAGATGCGCTGTTTAAAGAATCATCTTGTTCGAGCCAAGGACAGTTTGTTTTGGAAATTTTTTCTGCTTTATGCGGTGAACCCAGTCCCAAAACCACCAATCACGAAGCTGTCAATAGCAATGATACTGCGATATGTAGCCCCTTTCTTCCTGTCGGTTTATCCAATCCCAGTGATGCGTCATACAGAAAGCAACTATTTCAAAACAGAAATAATAAAGGAAAATCTGCTTTATCCGCAAGAATTAGAACCGAGATTTTGAAGGCTCAAAATCAAGAAACTTTCATTTCATATTGCAAATCAACCTTCTCCGAATCAGAAAAGGTTACTCGTTTGCTCTGTAAAAACCTTGGAATATCTGATAAACCGCGCGATGTTCTGTTTACCGCAATTTATGATCAATTCATCGAATTTGCGAAATCGCCATATGATGATGTGGATTCCGTGATGGAAAAGCACGAGCTCACAAAAAACAATAATCTCAGACCAAGAAATGAATTCTTCTCCGGTAGAAACGATAAATTGGATTCTATTGAAGACTTGTTCAGAAGACAAAAAAAAGATGCCGTTAATATACGGCAAACAATTTCAGGACTTGGAGGAATCGGAAAAACTCAGCTTGCGATTGAGTATGCCTATCGTTATTGTGGGAACTACATAAACTGCATATGGTTTGTCATAGCCGAAAGTTCAACTACGGTGTATAACCACTTCAAGGATTTTGCGGATTGTCTAAAACTGCCTTTACCAGCGGAATTCAATCCGGATGACCTGCAACGGGAAGTAAAACACTGGCTTGCTGAAAACAGCAATTGGCTTATTATCTTTGACAACCTTGACTCTGCGGATGTTATAACACCATACTTGCCGCAAAAATATACGGGGCGCATTATCATTACGTCCCGTAGTGCAAATATTAATTTTGGAACATCGCTTGAACTTGGCGTTTTTGATGCGGATGAGTCGCTCTCGTTTCTGAAGAGACGTTTTTCCGAAGACGACAATTTAAAAATGGAAAATTATAAATTTGATGATTTTGATGAGTATGCTCCCAAATTGACCGAACGCTTGGGACATTTGCCTCTTGCGCTTGAACAAGCGGCAGCTTACATTAAAAAAACAAATGGTTACCGAATTTCAGATTATTTGAAATTGTTGGGAGAATCAAGCATTGACGCATTTGCTGATGAAGATGCAAAAGCACTGTACTATGAGAGCGTCGTAAAAGACACCTTTGACATTTCATTCGAATCATTAAGCACCAGCGCACAATATATCATGAACCTTTGCGCTTATATGGCACCGGATAGAATCCCAGTGTCGTTTTTTGTTGAAATGCGCAAAAAATTGCCGTCTCCGCTTTGTGAAAACCTGGAAACTGAGCAAAAAACAATTCGTGTATTTAATGATATTAAATCATATTCGCTTGCAAACGGCGATGCATATTTCATTAACATTCACAGACTTGTTCAGGAAGTAACGCGAAAAAAACATGAGGTGGAAAATGAAGGGAAATGAATGGTTTTGTCTTAGCTTTAATATGCTTTTAGAATATATACCTACTGAATTTCATTCAAAAGCTTTACGCGTAAAGTTTGAAAAAATAGCAGAACACGCGTTGGCGGTGTTAGAATACTCCGAATTGGCGTTTAAAGACCTAAAAAAAGAGCAGATTGTATCATCTGATTTCTACAATTCGATTTCAATAGGTTATTTTGAACACAGTAATTTTGAAAAGGCTCTTGAAATCGGGATGAAGTCATTAGATATAAAAAGCGCAGTTTTGCCACGGGATGATATAAGCTATTCACCAAATTACAGCAATATCGCAAGCTTGTATAATTATCTCGCGGACTACGATAACGCGATTGAATATTATCAAAAAGCACTTGATATCCTTGAACGCCATCGTCCCAATACGAATGGATACAGTATTTCGCAAATCTTAAACAATCTTGCCAGCGTCTACCAGGGCAAGGGCGAGAATGACACAGCTTTATCTTTATATGAAAAAGCGATGGCTGAAGAAAAAGATGAAGATTACGCTTTGGATTTAGTAATTAGGGACAATATCGCAACGGTATATTTAGATCAAACCCGTGTCAATGACGCTCTCGAAATTTTTAGCGACGTCTTAAAAAAGCGCATTTTGAACTTTGGCGATGAAAATCATCCTGATGTTGCCGTCAGCTATTCTCATATAGGAAAGGCGCATAACGAATTAGGGAAATTTGATGAAGCAATTGAAAACTATACCAAGGCAATAACGATTTATGAGACAATACTGGGAGTTCAGCACAGGCTTACCTCAATAGCTTATTCCAATCTTTCAAATGTATATATCAACAAGGCCCTTTATCAAGAGGCTTTGGAAATGGAATTGAAAGCGTTGGAATACAGATTCATGTATTATGGAGACAGGCATCCGGAATATGCCGCCTCATATTGCAATCTCGCAAGCATCTACAGTTATCTTGGCGATTTTGTGAAAGCGGAAGAATATTACCTCTCGGCTATTTCGATAGAAGAACCTATGCTTGGAAGAACCCACAGAAATACAATCGTAACATATAACAATTTATCCGATCTTTATTGTATGTTAGGGCGATTTGAAGAATCGGCGGATATAAATTCTTCCATGCTTAATGCTTTAAATAGATCAAAAAACAGTGCCGCTTCAGATTTCGCCTTTGTTTATAACAACATCGCGGCGGTGTATTCGGAGCAGGGAAAGTTTTCTGAGGCTCTTGATTATTATATAAAAGCTCTTGATATCGTTGAAACGAGCTATGGTAAGATTCACCATGTCACGGCAAATGCGCTTAACAATATCGCGGCGGTGTATTTTGATATTGACGACTGCCAAAAAGCACTGCAATACTATAACCGCGCTTTGGATATAGAAACGCAATTATACAGTAATCCGCATTCAGAGATTGCGGTAACATACAGCAACATCGGTCTGGTGTACGAGAGGTTGTCCAATCCCGAGGAATCTTTAACATGGTACTCAAAAGCGCTTGATATCTTTATCGGTACTATCGGGCTGCACCATCCGAAAGTCGCCGCGCTATATCAAAATATCGCCTCCGCTTACGAGGCTCAAGGCAATAACGAGGATGCGTTGGAAACATATTTGGACGCTTTCGATATTCTCTATGATTCGTATGGGGATAACCATCCTGAACTCGCTACCGCATTATGCAACATCGGAAATACATACACGAAACTTGGTGATTGCGAAACCGCCATAAGCTGCCATTTGAAAGCTTTGAAAATTAGGCAGAACGTGCTTGGCTTCACGCACCCGGATACGGCGAACTCTTATAATAATCTGGGATATGCCTACGATAAACAGGGAGAGTTTGATGAGGCGCTTGATTTATATTTTAAGGCATTGGAAATTTGCGAGGAGACTTTGGGGCGTGAACATTCGGATACTATAAATGTTTGCAAGAACATTGTTTATGTGTACAATCATAACGGTTTGCCGGAAAAGGCAGATAATTTCAAGCGCGAGTATTTGTCGTAGAACGTGTCTGCGTTATGAGGGATTAAGAACGGCGGTGAATTTCATATGCTAAGTGGCAAAAAAGTGGACTGGCTCGGCTTGTGCTTCGAGATGATGCAAATGTATATTCCGAAAAATTTCAGCACTTCAGATTCGCACAATAGATTTATGAACATCGGTGACCATTTGGCAAGCGTGGTGCTGTTTGCCGGCAGAAAGTATGGATACGAAAGAAAAGCGGAAATTGATGAATTGTCCGGCAGAATGATATGGTCGTTGCGTCAGGATTTTGAATATATGAAAGCCCAGGGTAAGCATTTAGGAATATACAGTAAAGATAAGCAGGACTGAGATAAGAGTAATGTTCGGGGAGGGAAAATGAATAGGATTAACTGGCTCGGCTTGTGCTTCGAGATGGTTTGCGATTTTGTTTCGCTTGAAAACCCTCGGGATGAAATGAATAAAAAATACAGAGACGTTGCCGAGCATATTTTAAACGTCATTTCCTGCATTAATCACGACGGCGACGACGAGACGAAAGACGATCTGGCCATTATCTACTATATTCTCGGTTATGTGTATTCGGATGTTCTTTTTAATAATGATAAATCGCTTGAGCTATATTTTAACGCTTTGAACCTCTATGAAACCCTTCCCTTAACCGAAGATGCAACTTTAGGTGCTTTATATTGCAATATCGCCGCTACCTACAGTGAGAAAGCCGAATATGAAAAAGCAAACGAATGGCATTTTAAGGCTTTGAAAATCAGGGAAGAATCGCCGGGTGTCGATGACGAGGATGTTGCCAACAGCTATCACAGCATAGCATCTATGTATTATGACATGCGGAATTTCGATAAAGCCTTGTGTTGGGGAAATAAAGCGTTGATACTCAAGGAAAAGTTCTTCGGTAGAAACCATCGGGCGACGGCATCAACTCTTCATATTCTCGCCGATATTTATAACGAAATTGACCAAGAGGAAACAGCTCTTAATTTCTATAAAAGAGCATTGGATACAATTGCGGGAGAAGGTTATTCAGAACAGATAAATAAGGATATCGCAGACGTGGATGTCGGTGAAAAAAAGCCGTATGAAGGGGCGTTGAAAGCCAATTTCAACACTTTGGAGGTAACGCGAAGGGAAATCGGTGACGACAATACGATTATTGCCGAAACCTATACCCGTATCGCATATTTGTATACCGTTAGAGAAGAATTTGATGAGGCATTGGATTATTATTTTAAGGCCCTGAAGATTTATGAAAAGATCCTTGGCCGCGACCATAATCTGACCGCAGAGATTTATAACAATATCGGAACGACCTATTGTATGTTAGAACAGGATGAAAATGCGCTGGAATATTGCCTGACCGCTCTGAAAATCTTTGAAAAGGTTCTGGGCGAAAAACATCAAGATGTCATCGATTCCTATCATACAATCACATCAATATACAGCGTTATGGGTAACGATGAAATGGCAAAAATTTATACAGCCAAAGAAACCGGCAACGAGGTGGAAAATGAAAATTAACTGGCGCGGATTGTGTCTGGATTTGATGTTTTACTCCTTCGGGTTCGATGTTACAAAAATATCGGATTTTAAAAAGTTGGTCGATCATGCCGTCAACGTCTGTGAATACTCTTTGGAAAATTTGCATGACAATGTGCAAAGAGAAAAAGTTTGCTGGATATACAGCTATGCCGGGTTCGGATTTCATGGAATCGGCAGCTATTCCGAAGCGTTAAAGTATGATAAGAAAGCCTTGGAACTCGCTGAAGATATATATGGTGACAATCATGTTAACGTGATCAAGATAATGAATAATATCGCGGAAATATACAGAGATATCGCGGACTATCCATTGGCGCTTGAATGGTATAATTGGGCTTCGAATATTTGTGAAGAAAGCCTACAGACAGAAACGGCTGAGTATGCGATGATATGTAACAACACCGCAGCCTGCCAAGATCACATGGGCAAATATGCCGAAGCACTGAAGGGGTATGAACGTGCGCTGAAAATTCGGGAGTCCGTTTTAGAGCCGGAGCATATAGATCTCGCCCAAAGCTATAACAATGTTGCCCACGCGAATAAAAATCTCGGCAATATACAGAAAGCCGCTGATTACCACACTAAAGCTTTAAACCTGCGCGTGAAAGTCTGCGGGGACAATCACCCTTTAGTCGCGGAGAGTTACATCAATCTCGCGGGAATTTATGCTGACGGAGGATGCGTCGGCGATGCGATAGAGCTTTATGAGGGTGCGATTATAATTTACAAAAAAATATACAAGGAAACAAAAGACCATCCCGACCTCGCAAGGGTTTATAACAACTACGCTTCCGCTCTTGCGAAAAACGGCGACATTGAAAAAGCCTATCAATTCTATTTGCTTGCATGGGATATACGGGTCAAGGCTTTCGGGATTGAACATCCGGAGACCCTTTCCAGTTATAACAATATTGCCTATATTTACGGCAAGCGCGGCGAATACGAAAAGGCACTTGATTTGCACAAAAAGATTGTGAAAATAAAAATAGCGGTCGGCGGGGAAAACCCCGACACCGCTGTGAGTTATAACAATATCGGTATGTGTTATTATAGATTAGCCAATTACGACGAAGCAGTTATTTGGGTTCTTAAGTCGCTGATAATCCATAAAAAATCATTTGGGGACGCAAGCTACGAAACGATGAATGTGGAGAATAACCTGCGGCTGACCTATGAAGAAGCCCGAAATAATAATCCGGGCAAATATCCTTTATCTTTTGAAGAATGGCTTGTGATTGCGATGGAGGGAGTCGATTCGGATGACGGTGAACAATAAAACCGACTGGCTTGGCTTGTGCGTTGATATGATTACAAACCACCCAAAAAAACCACACAGGGCAAACCATTGAAAAACAAGGGTTTGTCCTTTTTTGTGTCTTGCATAAAGCCACATGAAACCCCATAAGCATGACCGAAAGGGGGAATGAATATATGAAACACAACAAAGAGAACAGCGAAGCAAACGAAAGAATCGAACTATCGCCCGAAATGCAGAGACGCATATTGAAGTTTTTTATGAAAACATCAATGCCGAGGAAAGCCCGAACGGAAGCGATTCAAAAAAAAGAAAAAGCCCTCGCTGAAAATGAAGGGCAGGACATCATTTGAAGACGGCGATATATGTCCGCGTTTCGACCGAGGAGCAAGCCAAAGAGGGTTACTCGATTCGGGCGCAGATAGATAAGCTCAAGAATTATATTATGATTAAGGACTGGGAATTTTACAAGGTGTACGCTGATGAGGGAATCAGCGGAAAGAATATCAAAGACAGACCCGCCATTAATGAGCTGATAGCAGACATTAAGGCGGGTCGCGTTCATAATATTCTCGTCTATAAAATAGACAGGCTCACAAGAAGTACAAGGGACTTAATCGATTTGACGGATATTTTTCGGGAACAGCATTGCGCATTCAATTCACTAATGGAAAGCATAGACACCCAAACCGCTTCGGGCAGAATGTTCTTGAAAATAATCGGTATCTTTGCGGAGTTTGAGCGGGAAAACATTATCGAGCGAATCACGCTTGCTTGTGAGAAGAAAGCAAAAGAGGGCTATTCGCTTAGCTATTTTACCGCGCCATATGGATACGATAGGCAAAGCGGTGAGAAAGTGCAGAGGGTCAACCCGATAGAGGCCGAAACGGTCAAAGAGATTTATGCGATGTATATAGACGGCAATATGCCATTCAATGCAATTGCAAGGAATCTAAATCACAGAAACATAAAAACTAAGGCGGGTGCCACTTGGTGCGCTTCCACTGTCAAAGGCATTTTAACAAATCCTGTTTACATCGGCAAGGTCAGATATTCCGTGTATAATAAAGAGCGCTACTTTGAAGCCGAGGGCAAACATGAGGCGATTATAAGCGAAGATTTATTTTATGAAGTCCAAAGCCGAATGGGGAAGCTTCAAAATAAATCGTATACCAAAAGACCGAGAGAAGACAACTATTTCAGCGGAACGGTTTATTGCGGTCTGTGCGATGCGAAGCTGAGAACCCATACCAATTATAAAATCGGCAATAATGGGGAGCAAATTCATAACAGCAATTACAGTTGCCCAAATAGGGTAAAGGGATTGTGCGACAATTCAACGTTCAGTCAAAAAAAGCTAGAAACCGTTTTTCAAGAGCATATGAAAAGTTTTCCCGATATCACAATAACAGATGATGCATTGCTAGAAGAAAAAAGCAAGCAGGACAGCATCAATAATCTCATTCGCGAGGAATACGAAAACGCCATTGCCAAACTGGATAAAAAAGCAAAGGACATTATGACGCTTTATTTAAGCGATAAAATCGGCTTTGAGGATTATACAAAAATGAATACGGCGCTTGCGAGTGAAAAAACGGAATATGTAGCGCGACTAGAAAATATCCCGACCGAACCAGAGGAGGATATATTACTGACAAGAGAGGAAATATTAACCGACTTCCGCGAGAACTGGGTGCTTTTAACCAATGCGGAAAAATTACAATTCCTGCAAAATTATATTGAAAAGATAACGGTGGTGTCCAAGAGAGAAGAGGGGCAAACACAAAACATGGTCAAGGTCTTAAAGGTAAAATTCTACGATAAGTAGGCTTGGGAAATGAATTTTACCCATGTTCAACCCCTGTTGCGCCAATGTTGCGCGTCATTCTCTATCCACTCCCTAGCAATAGCGGGGTGTCGGCTGTTTTTGAACACCCGACACCCC
>JGI994J12354_10000628_pt1 | contig 35145 bp, 56 predicted proteins | sample IntmicLarv3ML3BL_FD_12354 | JGI IMG/M metagenome (IMG submission 12354) | reverse complement strand
GTATTTTTTCTCAAGAACTGCGTTTCATTCAACATTTAGTCGGTTGACCTAAAGCTTTCGCCTGTAAGGCGAGGGTCTTTACCCCATTATACAGACAATAAATGCAGGCGGCAACGCTGCAATTTGTTCCGCCGTGGTAAGCGGGGGGCCGTCCGCCGTGTGACCGCCGATGATTTGGAGTATTTCTTGCCTGCTCATATTGTTCACTCCTGTGTGCTTATTTTTGAAGATGTATCGTGTGGCATATATGTATGATTCGATTAGAAACACGCGAGGTCTATTTCGTAATCTTCCGAGCTGTCAGGCATCACCTGTGATGCAAGTGAAACAAGCATTCCAGCCGACTGTTGCCGTGCCGATTGACTATATAGGTGCGCCATTGGGCACATAATGGATTTCTTAACAACGCGACACTCCAACGCAAACACTATCTCAGGAGTGCGCTCGAAATAGACCTTGTCCTTTTTCCAACTCATACCGCATTTGCAGTGTTTTAGTACGATGAAATGCTTTATCCGAACTTTTATAAAATCCGCACCAATTCAAAGGATTCCCCCAAATATCATAACAGCTTCGAAAAAATGTGCGGATTTTAAATTACTTTTTCAGGGAACGCACACCACAAAAATTTGACAGGTTACTTTAGAAATTGATTTATCATTTTCATCTTCGAGAGTCGCTAATGCCTTTGCTTCTTGCTCTGTTGTTACATCCAAATAAACCATGGTCGTTTGTAATTGTGCATGCCCCAGTAAAAAGGATATTTGCAAAATATTCATGCCGTCCGCCAACCAATGGGAAGCTTTCGCATGGCGAAGTTGATGGGCGTGAATATTGATCGGAACTTCGGTACAGTGTGCATTGGAAGACACTGCGTGCTTGCGTAATTGTTTGTTGATGGCATTCTGGCTTATTTCACCGTTGAACCCGATAGTCCTTGAATAAAATACATAGGACGCTGGATTTGGCAATTCGCCGTGAAATTCTCTAATGTATTTTTTAGATGTACAACTGTTTTGAGTTGCAGATAAAGTGTTCGGATTTTACTACCCTTGCCTATGATAGTAGCATTTGGCTTATCCACATCAAGATGCAGATGTGTAATCTTCATGGATAAAATTTCGTCAATACGAGCCGCCGTGCTGTACAAGATGACCATCAACACAATATCTCTACGTCCGGTTTTTGTCGTCAAATCGGGTGTAGCTAATAACGCTTGAACTGCTCATACCTTGAACTTTTTTGCTTTGTATTTTGCGCCGTGGTACCAATGATGCAGATTGCGAAAGAAATAGGAATGAAATATCTCTACTGCCAAGATGATTAAGGAAAGCACGCAGCGAAGCCAAACGGTTATTACAAGTTTCAGCGCTGCAAGAGCGACTTTCCATAAGCCATACCAGCCACTCTTCAATAAATAGAACACTAAAGCAGTCACTACAAAAACTATTTGGGTGTAATCCTTTTTCTGTTTCAAGAAATCCGGGATACAGACTCAGTGTGTCATGATAGGATTTCAAGGCATGGCTGCGGCGGCTTTTTTGAGAAGGAACATATTCGTTTAAAAACGAGTTAATATGGCTTGCTATTAAAACCGATTCGTTAGAGGCGTTCATCATCGTTCACCTCCGGAATCATATCGTTATCTGTTTGCGTTCTAAGAATATCTGCCAGCCCCGGAACAAGTGAATAATAATATTTCGTGCTTTCCAAAACACTGTGTCCCATGCTTCAGCTAAGATAAAGCAATTTTTTATGAACTCCAAAACCCTCATCAATCCAGCTATTGATATTTTCAATAGCGTAATTGTGCTGGAGTTCATATGCAGTAGCTCGACTTTCACTACATAGGCTCCAAACTTGTCGGAAATTATCTTGAACCCACTTATTTAAATGGAAAGAATCGTTTCGTGCCGGGAAAAAATAAGTTCGATTTGGACATTGCTTGTTAATGACATCATCATACTGGCGCAACAACAACGCCATGGAGTCGTGCAGTGCAACATAATGCTGATTATGTCCCTTAGAACATCGGATATTTAGAATGCCCTGAGAAAGATTAACATCTTCCCTTCGCAACATACGTGCTTCACTCGTTCTGATTCCGCTACTATACAACAAACGAAAGAAAACAAGGACTGTTGTGCGCTGCAATAGCTGTCCTCCCGCATATGATCCGGGTATCGAATCGCAAGCGGCGAAGAATTTTTTAATTCCGCCTCATTAAAAGCATGAGGAATATATACACTTGGCTCTTTTTGCGAAATCGTAGGCTCTTTGACAGTCGTTTTTCCGCGACTACGTAAATAACGTATGAATCCAACCACCGCATAAATCCTCGTTACACAAGAGTTGTTTATCTCTGTTTTTCTTTGGCAACACCAAGAATCCACCATTTCTTGTGTCAATTCGCAGGCATCTGGGTATTGTTTCTCACCGTATTTGTCAAAACGATCCAGTGTGACTGCATAGGTGGATTCGTTCCACTGCCCGGAAGCTTTTTGAAATGTCACAAATTCCTGCATAAGTGGCGATAGGAAAGAACTGAAATCACGCATCAGCAAATATCTCCTTCCGAATAGGAAGGTTTTCAATGCTTAAAGCGCAATTTTTAAGATGTTTGGAATCAGCACTTAAATAGACTTCAAGTGAATCGGGCGAGGTATGTCCAAGTGTCCTGCTAATAACTGGCTGCGGGATGTCATTACCCAAAGGCTCTGTTGCAACATGATGGCGGAACAGATGGAAACCCTTGCGGTCATTGACTTCTTGTCGGATACCCGCAACTTTCATGATTCTTCTCGAAATATAACCAAGACTGACATCCTTTAATCGCCGATGCGGATACCTGTATGTCACAAAAAACTTTTCACACTCGGTGTTCGGGCGTTCATACTGGAGGTAGTCGAAAAGAGCATTGCCAACAGTCGCTGTCAAAGGAAGTTCAAGCGGTACACCTGTTTTGTGTTGACAGAAATGTAATCGGTCATTCTCCCAATCCACAGCATTCAGGGGAAGCCTGGCAATGTCACAACAACGTATTCCCGTATATAATGCCAGTGTTCCGATTGCCCTATCCCTGAGAGAAAGTAATGAAAGCTCATCTTTCAACGTTTGCTTCAAGTGGGTTATTTCTTCTGGCTGAAGATATTGAATATTTTTACGCACTGCTCGCAGCGATGGTAAAAATGTCAATATTTTCATAATAATTTCAGGGTTTTGGGGAGCACAGGTTCTTAAAACCGCCGCAACATTCTTTTCACTTGCGTAACCTCTTAACAAAATATTTTCTGGTGACATAAATTCTGCTAAAATAGCTTCTTCTGTAATTTTTTTCAGTGAGTTGATACCTTTTTTCTAAAGATCGAATAAGAAACTGCCTGCAATGCGAGAATCAATGTAAACTGTACTATCCTTCATACCTCGCGCTTTAGCTACGGTACAATAAAAATCAATTACACTCTTGAACTCATTTGACAGAAAGTGATATTTACTGCGTTGTACAATTTTTTGTCGTTGTTGCCCATCAGGATATTGGCCACGAACATCAAAGTTTTCTATCATTCCTAACAATGTTAACTTGTAGCCAAGAGTCTTTGGGTTACCTATGTTCTCGGCATATTTCAGATAGATGTCCTCATACGATGTCCATGCTTCGGTTGCCACATGTGAAATAACTCGAGTGATTTCGCACCTGATTTTTCTGATATAATCTTTTGAATATCCTTTTTCATGAACCTCTCAGCGTTGTAATGAATTTCCCTATTGGTGAGGATTTTATAAAAGTTCGGATAAAACAGTTTATCAGAAATTGCCACGATAACCAAAAACAAAGAAATGCTTCTATATCGGCATTTCATGAAGTGTTACGGAGTGGAAAAAAGCAGGAGAATGTATGTAAATCGTACATTACTCCTGCACCACTCCTACAGACTAACTCCTACACGCGATACATGTCATTTTATTTTTTCAATTTCCTCTTTTAACCATTCCATCTCTCGTTTCGTATACACCTTTTCTGTAATGTCGGCGATTTTGTGACCGATCATATACTTTATAGCGTACTCGTCAACCCCGTGTTTTTTTGCTGCTGTTACGAAGTGGGTTCGTCCGTCGTGCGGTCTATGCTCGGGGTTTAATCTTAATTCGCTTCGAACTCTACAAAAACCTTTTTGATACCGATCATATGTGAACGCGATACTTTTGTTATGGGCATTAGGTTCGATATATGTAAACAGATGCATACTCTTGAGTTTCACGGCCTCGTTATATCTTTGCAAGATAAGAGGTCGTATTCGAGAATGGATGGGCACAAGGCGGTCGGTTCCGGCATCTGTCTTTATTCCGCCCTTGAACACCCAATTTTCGAGGTCGACATTCGCTAACTCGATTAGCCCAAGTTCTTGAGGGCGCCAGCCCGAATAGCATTGAATGAGAATGGCATCAATGTATCGTTTTGTGGCGACGTTGTCCCAAAGCAATTTCATTTCATCATCGGTGAACGCTAAATGACCTTTTTTTACAGTCGTTATTTCCTTAAAAACTTCGTCTGCGAGCTTAAAACTTCGTGAGTAATTGCGGTCAACCAGTTCGTACTCCAGTGCGTAATCTAACATAAGGTTGAATAACGACTTTATTTTGTTTTTCATAAAAGCGCTCGGCTTCTGCTCTTTTCCTCTCACGATGGACAGACCTTCTTCCATGCATCCTTTAACGTGCCGGGCACGGATATCCATAACGCGCATGTTGTGCACCGAAGAACAAAACGCCCAAGCAGACTGCACGGCCCTTGCACTTGCGTCGGTTTTTAGCGTTTTGAAATATTCATCCGACCATCTTTCGAATAGTTCGTTTGCAGTTAGGGCGGGACCTAAATCATATGGGTTCTTGTTATATTCTACCAGCGCCGCATAAGCGTCATTATATGTAGGAAAGTATGATTCTGGTTTCAGGGGTTTACAAATCGGTCTACCGGTTGGCGTTTTCCCAATAGACACCATCGCCCGAAACGGATTTCGGAGATTCCTGTTTTTGATTTCGCTGATTTGACCAAAGCCATTCGGTAGCCGTCTTCGTTTATTGGGTTTCCGAGATGATTGACGCTTTATATTTGGTTGTAACGGATAGCCGCAATGAGGACAAGACATAGCTTTATCACTGACTTGCAACTCACATTCGGGGCATTTTATCAACATTTTTCTACCCTCCTCTTGCTTTTCTCTCATTGATCATATATGATTGTGTAGGATTTGTCAATTCCTACATTTTGGTTTTATGAGGGTATATATGGTTGTTGAAAACGAATCATGCTGCCCCTGTTGCAGCGGGGGGTTACGATATTACGATAGTGTAAAGAGGATAACGAGAACGAAAGGTCGTCGAACCTCTTGGATTACAATACGGCGACTTCGTTGTTCTGATTGTGGTTCGTTACACCGGGAAATCCCCGACTCTATACTTCCGTATAAGCAGTACGAAGCGGAGATCGTTATAGGCGTATTGGAAAATCTTATATCCTCAGAAACATTAGGTTATGAGGACTACCCATGTGAGATGACAATGCTCCGATGGAAGGCGCGAAAACTACAATTCGTGTTATGAAGAATTGATTATCGGTGTGAACCGATTATATTGCATCTGGGAAAGGGTCGTTGACAGCGGCTCTTTCTTTTTTCTCACTCAGTTTGTTTTTACGGCACGTAGTTTTTATTCTAGAATAGCCATAGAAAGGGGGTGGCAGTGAATGGATGAAGTGGCGTGGGGTCAAGGCTCTGTGCCGGTTGCGGTAGCCGCCAGGGTATACGGAAAAGACGCGTCGTGGATACGAATAGGTATCGTTGTTGGGTGGTTACCGATTGGTAAAGCAACCAGGGACGGAAAGCTAGTAAGCACCGTTGAAGAAATGAGCTCTAAGCTTGGCCGAATTAATTTTTATATTTCTCCCAAACGATTATGGGAGGAAACGGGATACGTATGGAAAGGGGAAAAGATATGAGTACAACGATTCGCCCTGAATTATCCAGTAAAAACAAATACTGGATTGAAAGACATCGGTACTACGAATTGAAACATTTTTGTCTGCAATACCCGATATGGAAGAAATCGCATGTAGCATTAGACGGATTGAGTAGAAGGCCCGTTGACCTAACCGGCTTTTCCCGAACGAACGCCATAGATGATCCGACAGCCAAATGCGCCGAGGAAAGAGAATACTATTCCAAACGGATGGAACTGGTCGAACAGGCCGCGATAGCGGCTGACCCAGATCTTTCAAGTTATATTTTACAAGCCGTGACCGAGGGCATATCGTACGAGCATTTGAAAGCTAGATTAAAAATTCCATGCTGTAAAGATACCTATTACGACTTATACAGACGCTTCTTTTGGATGCTGAGTAAGGCGCGACAATGATATGAAAATTGTGAGCGTGGCTATTCAAAGGTTGTATCAATTTAACTGTCCGAATTGTGGCAGTAAGCTCGAAGCAGAGAGTCAAGAGCTTGTCGACGTAGGCGGAAAGATAAGTAGATTCTTCTGCCCTGTGTGCCAAAAGGAATGTTATATTACTTGGTCTGAACTTCGTAAAAAGACGGTTTATGAGAACTAAAAATTGAGAATTGGGCCCTTGCAAGGGCTCTTTTCTTTTGCAGTACGCAGGTGACTGGAAAACGTGCTATTTTAGTATATGGAAAAATCCTTAGATAGAAGTAAAAAGATTTGAAGGAGGCGGCAAGGAGTATGTGGTTGCTAATGTTTATCGGTGGATTTACTACGTGTTATTTGCTCATAGTGCTTGGTACAAAAAGAAAGGTCGTTGGTTCACTCCGTATAGATAGGTCCGATCCGGAAGACGGGCCTTATCTGTTTCTTACGCTATCAAAAGAGATATCCGAGCTTGCGCGCAAGCCCTTTGTTATTTTAAGGGTGGAACTCAAAGAGCGGCACCCGCACAAATAACACCTTCTTTAATGAAACTAATAAATCTTGAAAGGAGATTAAAAATGGACGAGGAAATCAGAAACTTATTGGGGGAAGAGATTAAGGCAGAATTTGAGAATTTAACGCTCGTGCACCCGGGAAGCAAAGAAAAATCAACAGCGATTGATAATCTGGCGACACTCTACAAATTGAGGCTTGAAGAAACTAAAAACGAACGTGATTTTACTGAGCGGTATAACAAAACCGTCGACGAAGCGGAAGCCCGCGAATGGGACGAGCAGCTCAAGAAAAGTCAGTTCGAAGAACAAATCAAGGAACGATACTTCAAGTTGGGGGTTGAGGTTGCCGGGGTTGTACTGCCGTTGATTCTGTACGCGTTCTGGATGCGAAGAGGGTTTAAGTTTGAAGAAACCGGAACCTTTACCTCGACAACGTTCAGAGGACTGTTTAACCGTTTTAGACCGACCAAATAGGATTTAGTAGACAAAACGAGGAGGTGCATGAATCACATGGCCTTTTCGTTTTCCGGGAGAGCGTATGCGTTATCATCATGAAAAACCGTCGATTTATTTATCCATGTACGGAGAACATTATATTTGTGACCACCCGGTTTACAATAGCTGCACGCTTTTTAAGATTGGCGGGTTCGGATTAAGTGTAATCCAACAACGATTCGATGCGGATACTAAAAGCATATGGTGGAGCGAAGTAGATGATTGGATCACGGATGATTTATATTTACACCCTAGCTTTCTTACCTATTTCAAGGAGCGTGCAGGAACTTGCACGGACGGGTTATACCCCACGGTTACGCTCAGACAAATCATGTGGGCGTTGAAGATGAAACCGATTCCTAAGAAACGTTGGGAAACTGTTTTCGACAGACGGGATATTTGACGCATTATTTGCAAGGCCTTTTATGGAAAGGGGGTTATGATATGAATAACGAAAACAAAGTTTTAACGTACACAACGGCGTTTGCAATAGCGTCGGCAGGAATACTAATGATGGCGTTGGTACCCGCGGCTATGGGAATTAGACAGACACAAAAAGCAGTTGCGTTTAATCAAATAGCTGACGGACATCGGATGATATCGTTAGCTAAGAACTACGATGCTAAGGCGGCCGCGTTGGCGATAAAAACTATCGTGTCAGAAACATTATAACCGAACAACCAGAAGGGTGAGACCAAACAAGGCCTCTTCCCTTTTTATGTCTGCGCGAAAAAGACACCCCCTTTTATGGAAAACTTATTGAAAGGGGGACATGATATGTCATCGATTACAGATATGATTATATCAGCGGTTTTGAAAAAAGGTGTTCTCTATGAAGCACGGAATGTAGACGCGGATGTCGAGGTTCCGATGGTCATAGGTAATCAAGAACGCAAAATCACGATAAACATTAAGTGTGAGCACATGACACTACGAATCGATAAGGACTGAGAGAAAGGGGCATAGCCTCTTCTTTTCACTTATTGGGAAAGGAGCTTTTATGAACGGTAAATCGATGCAAAGTATTAGTCGACATATTCCCGCCATTCTTACGGGACTCAGTGCGGTTGGTGTGGTGGCTACCTCGGTACTAGCGGTTAAGGCAACGCCAAAGGCTTTCGGCCTTATCAAAGCCGATAGCCGGGTTGCGCACGATGGCGACCCTTACGCTTATACGAAATGGGAGGCCGTAAAGTCGTGTTGGAAATGTTATATTCCGGCAGCCGCGGTTGGGTTATCAACGATAGCTTGTGTCGTAGGGGCCAATATCTTGAATAAAAGGAAACAAGCATCTATAGCGAGCGCATACGCATTATTACATCGCTCCTATCAGCAATATAGAGGTGCTGCGAAATCCGTTTTTAGCGAGTCCGCTGACTCACAAATCGTTGCGCAAATGGCAAAAGATACATATATTTCGGCCGACGGGGTGTCCCTATACTCCCATGAGATGGATTCGGAAAGCGAAAAGATATTATGTTACGATATGTATTCACAGCGCTACTTTACAGCCACTATGGCATCTGTTTTGAACGCGCAGTACCATATAAACCGGAATCTTTCCCTACGCGGGTGCGTTAGCGTGAACGAGTTCTATGAGTTTTTGGGACTAGACAAGCTCCCCGGAGGTTGCGGAACGGGGTGGTCATACGACGGGATGGAGTATATGGGGTTTCTGTGGCTTGATTTCGAAAACGCATATACAGAAATGGACGACGGGTTACAATGTTGTGTTATATCGGCATGTTGTCCCCCGGAGATAATTGAATGAACGCGCAAAATCCACAAGCCATATTATGAAAAGGAGGTAATGCTTTATGAATAGTAAATTGATTAAGATTCTTGGAATTGCGGCAACGGTAATCGGAATGGGGGCGACACTCATAACCGATTGGGTTAACGACAAAAAGATGGATGAAAAAATCGAAGAACGAATCAACGAAGTTCTTGCCGAAAGAGAGATGGAAGAGGAGTCCTAACAAGGGCTCTTTTCTTTTTGAAAGGGGGCTTATGTGCGACGGTGATGTACGGATACTATTACGACAAATGAAAGGAGAAACTAATGAGTAACCTGAACGTTTCAAAAACCGCCAAAGGCATACAGGCTGTCATTGGAAAACATAGCCCTGAAATTCTTACAGGCATCGGTATCGCAGGCATGATTATGACTACCGTTATAGCGGTAAGAGGGACGCCTAAAGCACTCAACCTTATTGAAAATATAAGAAAGGAGTCTGACACGGATAAGCTCACACGTCTCGAAATTATTCAAGCCACATGGAAATGTTATATTTCCGCTGCTATAACTGGTGGGTTGTCCATAGCGTGCTTGATTGGGGCGAGTTCTGTTAACGTTCGCCACAATGCGGCACTGGCAACAGCCTACGCTTTGTCGGAATCAGCGCTCAAGGAGTATCGCGAAAAAGTGGTCGAATCCATCGGTGAACGAAAAGAACAATCGATAAGAGACGCCGTAGTAAAAAGCGCGGTGGAACGTAACCCCGTTGGTAATCATGAGGTAATTATTACAGAAAAAGGCAACACCCTTTGTTACGACTCTATTTCAGGGCGATATTTCAAGTCGGATATCGACAAGATAAAAAAGGCCGTACTCGAAATAAACTGGAACTTGCTTCGCGAGTCCTATGTGTCGCTCAACGATTTCTATTACGAAATCGGGCTAAGCAACACGAAGTTCGGTGAGGATTTGGGTTGGAAAATCGAGGATGGCCATGTCGAAGTACGCTTTAGCTCGCAACTGGCGGAAGATGATACACCCTGTCTTGCACTCGACTATACAATAGCCCCACGATACGATTATCGTAGTTATTATTAATTGCGCGAAAAAAACATAGGCTTTAATGGAAGAACTATACTTTATATTCTGAAAGGAGAATAATGATGGACACGAACGAAATTATGACAAACGGAAATGTTGTTGAAATGGCGGAGGAACTTGTTACGACCGGTCCTAGCGGAGGCGTGATAATGGCGGTTATTTTTGGTGCAGGCGTACTTGGAGGCATATTTGCCAGCAAGTATGTGGTTGCGCCGATTATGGCTAAATTGAAGGCTCGAAAGGATCAAAACCAAGAGCCAAAGGCAATCAATTGACGAAACGTTTGATGACGAAACCATCGAAAGCGAGTAACTGAATAGCGGTTCTTTACAAGGGATGAGCGCCTTTAACAGGGCGCCTTCCCTTTTCTTTATCACGGAAAGGAGTAAATAGCATGGAAGTATTTAGATCTAACTCCCATAAGTCAAAGGAAACACAGACCGGGCTAGACACGGTTAGAAAAATAGAGAAAGTTGTTACCGGAGAAGCGAAGTTTCGGAAGAAGAGCGGGATACGGAAATTCACAGATGTATTTCTTTCGAAAGATATCGGGGATTTGAAATCCTATATTTTTCTCGAAGTCATTATCCCGGCCATCCGACAAGCCGTTTGGGAAGTCGGGTCGAACGCGCTTGACACCATTCTCCACGGCGAAACCGGGCATACGCGGAAAAACTCGGCGACCTCGAAGGTATCATATAGAAGTTACTACGATAAATCGAACGACAGAAAAGACTCATATTCATCGTCAAGACCCGCAAAGGGGTATATGCAGGATGACATTATTCTGGATAATCGGGGTGAGGCTGAAGAAGTGTTGTCTAGCATGGCAGAGATTGTATCAAGATATGGCTTGGTTAGAGTTGCAGATTTGAACGAATTAGTCGGTATCACCGGGTATCATACAGACAACAAATATGGCTGGACAGATATTGGAAGTGCCGATGTGGTCAGGGTGAGAGACGGGTACATGCTCAAACTACCCAAGGCGCTTCCAATTGACTAGGAGGGATATCATGGGCGGATACAATACGGGTTATGGATATGTTGGCCTAGTTGCCGGACGATGGATATTGTTTGCAACGGAGTCGGAATATCACGAATACTTGAAAGAGGAGAGATAAACATGACAAGGGCGGAAACCTTAGAGAAGGCCAGGGAATGTGTATGTGGACAGCGGCAAGAAGATTATGGTTCCCTGGAGGATAACTTCCGCGTAATCGCTAATTTGTGGGCAGTGTATAAGGACATCCCCTTCTCAACAACTGATGTGGCGATGATGATGGCATTGTTAAAAATCGCCAGAATCAAATCGGGAACGGGAACAGATGACAGTTTTGTGGATTTGGCCGGGTATGCGGCCTGTGGGGCGGAAGCGACCTCGACCAAAGAGATATTGTATAATGAGGTGCTTTTTGATAAGGAAGAGCTATCGTCGTGCATCGTGCTTTTCGACAAGGAGGAGGATGCGGTCAAAGCGTTATCTGCTATGTTCGAATCCGTGAATACTTACGGATTCGTCTGTGTGGGGGACCTAGTTGGTAGTGCAGGGTCATATATAGACACCAAGTATGGTTGGAAAAATCTAACCGGCAGCAAGGTTGTACAAAAGAAAGGTCGGACCGAGTACATGCTTCAATTACCCGAACCAATACTACTTGACAAGGAGAATGATTATGAATAAAGCGGAGCTTATAACAAACGTAGGGTTGTCGTTTCGAAAGATTGGCTTCCGAATCCAGAAGCACAGTCCTGAAATCCTTGCAGTAGCAGGGGTGGTTGGTGTAATCGCCAGCGCGGTTATGGCGTGTAAGGCGACGACGAAAGTCAGTGATATTTTAGAAAAGGCGAAAGAAGATATCGACAAGATACACGACTGCGCGGCGGACGAAGCGTTGGCTGACGAATATAGCCCCGACGATGCAAAGAAAGATTTGTTGGTAGTCTATGTGCAAACCGGCGTTAAACTCGCAAGGATATACGCGCCCTCTATTGCATTGGGGATTCTCTCTCTGGGTAGTCTTCTGACATCAAATGGTATTCTACGTAGGAGCAACGTTGCGCTGGCGGCGGCCTATGCAACGGCGGATAAAGGGTTCAAGGAATATCGCAATCGCGTGGTTGAACGCTTTGGCGCGGAAATTGACCGCGAGATTCGACACAATATCAAGGCGCAGCAGATTGAAGAAAAGATTATGGATGAAAACGGTAAGGAGAAGAAGGCCAAATCAACCATAAACGTTGTTGACGGCCTCGACTCTTACAGCGAATACTCGCGTTTCTTTGACGATGGCTGCACGGGATGGGAAAAAGATTCCGAGTACAATCTGATGTTTCTGCGTACGCAACAGCAGTATGCCAACCAATTGTTGCGGGCAAACGGTCGTCTGTTTTTAAATGAGGTGTATGATATGCTCGGTATCCCCAGAACAAAAGCGGGTCAGGTGGTTGGTTGGGTGTATGATTCTGAAAACTCTATCGGCGACAACTATGTTGATTTTGGCATTTACGACACCTATAAGCCAAACTGTCGCGACTTCGTTAACGGTTACGAACGTGTTATTTTACTCGATTTCAACGTGGATGGCAATGTATGGGATTTGATGTGAATGACAGGTGTACGCAGTGTCGGAACAGACAATCTACACCAAAACGAGATTAACTACCCTTTGTCTGTCGTATGGCATGAAGGGTAGTCTTTATTTTTAGGAGGTATTTACATGAGCGATTCATCACTATATGTTTGGTTAACTGTTACTGTTCTAGTAGTTTCGGCAATTTCGAGCGGTTATGTTTTTGGTAGTGAAACAAGCGTTAACACCATACCTACAGAAACGATTGCCACATATGAGCCGACTGAATCGGCTATACCGGTTGTTGCTGAAGATCCAAAAACGGCAGACTACTTTGATAATGCAGCAATTGTGCCCGTAGAAGTTACATCTTGCGAAGGGGTGACTGTTGAACCGACCCATATATCCGAGGCCGATATCGAATTACTCGCATTATTGACTATGGGTGAAGCAGAAGGCGAGAGCGAGGAAGGAAAGAGGTTGGTAATTGATACCGTGCTCAACCGGGTAGATTCGCCGTATTATCCGGATACGATACGAGAAGTTATTTATCAACCCAATCAGTTTTCGCCTATGTGGAATGGTAGAATTGAGCGCTGTGAGGTTCGAGAGGACATATGCCAGTTGGTGCGTGAAGAACTCGAATCACGAACCAATTATGATGTAATTTTCTTTACGGCGGGACAATACAGCAAGTACGGAAACCCGTTATTTCAGGTCGGGAACCACTATTTTTCAAGTTATGAATAGAGAGGAGATAAAACGATGAAAAACTCATTAACCGTATTATCCTATACGCTAGCTGCCATGGCGGGGCTTTGTTTTGTCGGGGGCGTTGCTGTTTTATCCGGCGGAAAGGAGTAGATTACTCAAATGAGTGGGATGGAAAATCTTATGTACATACTTGACGATGTGCTAGATACAAAGCGAAAAAGGCATATCGCTGGCGGTATATTAGTAAGTATTTCACTACTGTTCGGTGGATTGGCGTTCACTGTTATGACTCTAAAAAACGAGGAGGGTAAAAATGAATAATAAATTTACGAGTTGTCTGATATTTTTAGCCGGCGCGAGTCTTGGAGCTGCTGCGGCGTGGCAGTATTGTAAGTGTAAATATGCGAAGATTGCGCAGGAGGAAATAGACTCTGTAAAAGAGGTGTTTTCTAAACGCAATGTGCCAACGGTTGCGGGCGAGACATCGGACTGGCGACTCGACGAGATCGAATATCAGACCGGCGATAAACCAAGTGTCGTCGAATATGCGAAGTTTGTGCGCGAAAAGGAGTACACACCCTATAACGGCGCATATATTACCGACCAGAAAGAAGAGGAAGATGCAGCTATGGATGAAAGTAAACCGTACGTTATCCCTCCGGAAGTATTCGGTGACGAAGACGACTATGAGAGAATTAGTCTTACCTACTATGCGGACGGGGTTTTGGCGGACGACGCAGACCAATTGATAGAGAATATTGATGACACCGTTGGCATAATAGCGTTGGGGAGTTTTGGCGAGTACGAGGAAGACTCCGTGTTCGTCAGGAACGATGCGCTGAAATGCGACTTCGAAATCCTTCTGGATTCTCGAAAGTATTCGGATGTTGTCCCGCCCCCTAAACCTCACAACATTAAACGGTCGCGCGTTACGGAGGATTAAATGGTAGAAAACGAGTTGAACAATGAATACTTTGAATGGATGTGTCGGCTCGTATGTAACGAAAGATATTCTAAAAGGCTATCCTATCGAAAGCTTCTAAGTCATCTTCATGATATAGACTTTACCTATACCATTGGGCTAGACGCGAATAGAGCCGACGATGGGATAGACCTTCGATATCGGTTTGGGTACGAGCATCGATATGGTGACGTGATAATTGCTAAACATCTAGATATTCAACCATGTAGTGTTCTGGAAATGATGGTCGCGCTTTCCATGCGGTGCGAGGAACATATTATGGATGACCCAAGCATCGGCGATAGAATGGGGCAATGGTTCTGGAACATGATTGCTAGTTTGGGGCTGAAGGATATGAGCAATGCGAGATTTGACAAAGAGCACACGAATGATATTCTTGCACGGTTTATGAATCGCGAGTACGAACAAAACGGCAAAGGAAGCCTATTTACGATTCATTCTTGTCAACGCGACTTAAGAACCGCCGAGATTTGGTATCAGATGTGTTGGTATCTTGACAGTATATTATAGAGGAGGGGTGAACGATGATCGACTTTCTTCTGATTTCAACGCGCAGTACAAAGCGCGGAGTCATTGAAATCTATCCAAAGTTCATCATCAAGAAAAGCTCCGACCTCATGATACGAGGGGGCGATTTCTATGCCGTTTGGGTGGAAGACCGAGGGTTATGGTCTACAGACGAACAGGATGCGTTGCAGCTAATCGACCGCGAGCTGGATAAGTACGCGGAAGAGAACCGCCAAAAATTCGATGCCAACATCAAGGTTTTACACATGTGGGATGCTGAAACCGGCATGATAGACTCGTGGCATAAGTACTGTCAAAAGCAACTAAGAGACTCCTTTCATATGTTGGACGAAAAATTGATATTTTCAAACCACGACACCAATAAAAGCGATTATGCCAGCAGGAAGCTAAATTATCCGCTTGAACCGGGAACTATGCCCGCTTACGACAAACTGATGTCCACACTGTATGCAAAAGACGAGCGGCATAAAATCGAGTGGGCGATTGGCTCCGTGGTGTCCGGCGACTCTAAACGGTTGCAGAAATTCATGGTGCTATATGGTGCAATGGGAACAGGTAAATCTACAGTTCTTGACATCATTCAACAGTTGTTTGAGGGATATTATTCGGTCTTTGATGCGAAGGCTCTTGGTTCTTCCAGTAACGCCTTTGCTTTGGAGGCATTTCGGTCCAACCCTCTTTTAGCTATACAGCACGATGGTGACCTTTCCCGCATTGAAGACAACACAAGACTCAATAGTTTGGTTTCGCATGAACTTATGACTGTGAATGAGAAATTCAAATCGATGTATGCCAATCGGTTCAAGTGCTTCCTGTTTATGGGAACCAATAAACCCGTAAAGATTACGGACGCAAAATCGGGGCTGATTCGACGATTGATTGATGTTTCTCCGTCCGGGAACAAACTACCACAAAAGGAATACAGGGCAACGATAAAACAGATAGAGTTCGAGCTAGGCGCAATTGCATACCATTGCCAAGAGGTATATCTAAGTGACCCGAGTAAGTATGACGATTATATTCCGGTGTCGATGCTGGGGGCATCTAACGACTTTTATAACTTTGTTATCGACTCGTATCATGTTTTCAAAAAAGAAAACGGCACCACTATGAAGGCTGCATGGGAAATGTACAAAACGTACTGCGACGAAGCGAAGGTTGTATATCCATTTTCGCAACGAGTCTTTAAAGAGGAACTCAAAAACTATTTTCACGAGTATAAGGAACGATCCAATTGCGAGGACGGTACTCGTGTGCGTAGTTATTTCGAAGGGTTTCGGACGGATAAATTTGAAGCCGCAACCGACGATGAGAAAACAGAATCTACCACCCCATCGATTCAATTTATTGAAACAAGTTCTATATTTGACACGGAATGTGCGGATTGCCCGGCCCAGTACGCCACTTCCACAGAAAAGCCGCTTGCCAAATGGGATAGCATAACCTCTACATTGTCGTGCTTGGACACCGCAAAGGTTCATTATGTTAAACCTCCGGAGAATCATATCGTTATCGATTTTGATATTCCGGACGAAAGCGGTAACAAATGTTTTGCGCGGAATGTCGAGGAAGCGAGTAAGTGGCCCCCCACCTACGCAGAAATCAGTAAGAGCGGTAACGGCATTCACCTTCATTATATTTATACGGGAGATCCATCAAAGCTAAGTCGGGTGTACGATGACTGCGTGGAAATCAAAGTTTTTAGCGGCAACAGTTCATTGCGGCGCAAGTTGACCAAATGTAATGATTTACCCATAGCAACGATTAGTTCAGGTTTACCACTGAAAGGAGAAAGCAAAATGGTGAATTTTGATACTATAAAGAGCGAAAAGGGGCTTAGGACACAGATAAAGAAGAATCTCGACAAGGAGGTACATCCGGGGACTAAGCCCAGTATCGACTTTATTCATAAAATACTGGAGGATGCGTACGCCAGCGAGTTGAATTATGATATTACAGACATGCGAAACGCGGTACTCGCTTTTGCAGCGAACAGTACGAATCAGGCCGATTACTGTATCAAGCTGGTGAACAAAATGCAATTTAAATCGGCAGAGCTGTCTACAGGGGCTAAGAGCGAGAATGATATACTAGCCTTCTACGACGTTGAGGTGTTTCCAAACCTGTTCTTGGTGAACTGGAAGTTTGAGGGGGAAGGAAAACCCATCGTGCGGATGCTCAATCCTCCTCCCTCCGAAATAGAAGAACTCATGCGACTTAACTTGGTTGGGTTCAATTGTCGGCGGTACGATAATCATATTTTGTACGCACGACTTATGGGGTATACGAACGAGCAAATATACAACTTATCCCAGAAAATTGTTAGCGGCAGCCCGAATTGTTATTTTGGGGAGGCATACAACGTTTCATATACTGATGTGTACGATTTCTCCAGTAAAAAACAATCTCTGAAAAAGTTTGAGATTGAACTCGGGCTTCGTCATCAAGAATTGGGGCTTCCTTGGGACCAACCTGTGCCTGAAGAGTTATGGCAGAAGGTTGCGGAATATTGCGATAACGATGTTATTGCGACGGAGGCCACATTTAACGCTCGAAAATCGGATTTTCTGGCAAGGCAGATTCTTGCGGATTTAGCGGGGATGACTGTTAACGACACTACAAACACCTTGACAACCAGAATTATATTTGGGTGCAACCGAAAACCGCAAGACCGGTTTAGGTATCGGAATCTCGCAGAGCCGGTGTTCGACCTTGATCAGGAAACTATCAGGTTCCTAAAAGACGCGGCCCCCGAGATGATGGCGCAAAGGCATGGAGCTAAAAAGAGTGTGCTTCCCTATTTCCCTGATTACATGTTCAAAAACGGCAAATCAACATATCGCGGAGAAGAAGTCGGAGAAGGCGGATGTGTACGGGCAAAACCCGGCATACATGTTAATGTTGCGGTGCTTGATGTCACCTCCATGCACCCGCACAGTGCTATCATGGAAGTTCTATTCGGGGTGGAGTTTACCAAACGGTTTAAGGAAATTGTCGATGGTCGGGTAAGTATTAAACACGAAGCATGGAGTATCGTCGATAAGATATTGGATGGTAAACTAACCTCTTATATCCAGAAAGTAATTAATGGCGAAATTACTTCCAAGCAACTCGCGGACGCTTTGAAAATCGCTATTAACTCCGTGTATGGTCTTACTGCCGCCGGATTTGACAACGCCTTCCGCGACGCTAGAAACAAAGACAATATTGTAGCCAAGCGTGGAGCCCTGTTTATGATTGACCTCAAGCACGAGGTAAAGAAACGGGGCTTTGTTGTTGCCCATATTAAGACCGATTCCATTAAAATTCCCAATGCGACACCGGAAATTATTCAACTTGTTATGGAGTTTGGGAAACGGTACGGTTACACGTTTGAACATGAGGCTACATACGACCGAATGTGTTTGGTCAACGATGCGGTTTATATTGCCCGTTATAAGGACGCCGAACATTGCATGTCGTTATATGGTTATATCCCCGGCGAAAACCGCAAACATGGAAACGAATGGACAGCGACCGGCACGCAATTTGCGGTGCCTTATGTGTTCAAAACCCTGTTTAGTAAAGAACCTCTTGTCTTTGAGGATATGTGCGAAACCAAATCCGTCACGACCGCCTTATATTTAGATAAGAACGAATTGTTGTCAGAAGAACACGACTACCATTTCGTAGGCCGGGTTGGTCGTTTCTGTCCGATAAAAGAGGGTTGCGGTGGCGGGATCCTTTTACGAGAAACGACCACAAAGGCCGGAGAAAAAGGGTATGCTGCTGCGAGCGGCTCAAAGGGATATCGCTGGCTGGAATCCGAGATGGTTCGCGAGCTTGGCAAGGAGGAACACATCAATCGCTCGTATTACGACAAACAGGTCGACGACGCGGTTAAGTCTATATCCGAATATGGCGATTTCGAGTGGTTTGTTTCGGAAGAACCCTATCGCGAGGTCGATGTAGGCACGCCTCCTTGGATAACACCTTGCGGTGACGAAAAATATGACACATGCTTTGATTGTCCAAGCTTTAAGGATAGGTGTTGCGGCCGCGGTTATGATATTTCGGATGTGATTTTAGGTGATGCCCCCGGAAAAAACGCCCCTAAGGACGAATAAAAAATAAAGGAGAATGAACATGGCTTATAAAAATGTAGAAGACCTCGTTATCGAGAATGCTAGGATTATATTTCGAAACTTTACCGGCAGGGAAGCGAAGTACAACGATCCGGGAGTTCGCAATTTTTGTGTAATCATCGAGGATGCGGGGGTGGCGCAAAACCTGGCGGACGACGGTTGGAATGTACGGATTCTACCGCCTCGTGGCGAAGACGAAGAAGGTAAACATTATATTCAAGTCGCGGTCGGCTTCGAGCGTTTCCCGCCGAGAATATTCATGGTTACTCAAAAAAGAAAAACCCTTCTAAATGAGGGGAATGTCGAGAGCCTTGATTATGCGGAAATTATTAATGTAGACTTAACGATTCGCGCGCGCGTTTGGGACGATAACGGACGACGCAGGGTTAAGGCTTATTTGAAAGAAATGTACGCAACTATTGAGGAGGACCGTTTCGCGGATAAATATTCCCATTTGGATAATCCAGATGAGGACGAGAGTTTCTGCTGATAACGAGGTTGTTATAAGGGCGCCGGTCATTATGGCTGGTGCCTTTCTCTTTGAAAGGAGAGCAAAAATGACATACGAATCATGGAATAAGAAGGTTCAAGAACAGGTAAAAGATTTCTTTGGAATTCGGTTTCCCTCGAGAGAATTCGTAAAAACGGAGCCAAGGCGTTTGCCGGGTTTCGAACCGGTAGTTCATCCTGTTACTCCGCAGACGGATGTTGTTTCCGAGCCAAAAACGGTCAAGTTTCCAAAGACAACAGTGGCTAGAACAGAAAAACATCACGTGAAAGAGTTTGTAAGGATATTCAAAGACATTACCTATCGTCATAACCCATGGGAGATTTGGAAAGATTTTATCACTATGTTTGCGTGCGCATTATCTAACGCTGTAGACAAATCACATTATGACGAGCGTGAAGCCCTTTATATGAGTCTAATTAATAAATATAATAAATCGGACCAACCCCGCTTCTCAGAATTGGCGGCGGAAACGGTTATGGCGTTGGATGAGGATCAGGAGCAAGACTTTCTCGGAAAGATATTTATGGAGTTGAACCTCGGCAACGACGCTACAGGTCAAATTTTTACTCCGTATGGTGTATGCCGATTAATGGCGGATATATCGATGGGTGATATTCTCGAAACTGTGGACAAGCAGGGCTATGTGCCCATCCACGACCCTTGTTGCGGCGCGGGCGCAACTTTGATTGCAGGGGTTCATGCCGCAAAAAGGCAGTTAGAGACTTCAGGACTTAACTATCAAAATCACGTGTTTGCCGTTGCCCAGGATATTGATGCTACGGCTGCTTTGATGTGTTATATTCAGTTATCGCTTCTTGGTGTGGCCGGGGGAGTCAAAATTGGGAATAGCTTGACCGAACCTATACTTGCGTCAGATACAACGGAGAATTACTGGTTTACGCCGATGTATTTTTCTGATGTATGGGCGACTAGGCGTGCTCTTCGTAGAATGGATGATATGATGAAGGAGGCGGGTAATAAATGAACACAGATAAACTTGGCGGCCTCGCTTACAAAATAGGTTATATTTTTGCGGCGGTTGTCGGTCTATGTATAACTGTTGCGATAATCGGGCTAACGATTAAGTTTTTGCTTTGGATATTCTAAATGGACGGGAGGCGACGAATGAATGTCTATCGAGTTATCCGACCATCAGATTGAAGCCGTGGAACAGATGAAAAATGGTTGTATTCTATGCGGCGGGGTTGGCTCTGGGAAATCCCGAACCGCACTTGCGTATTATTATCTACAAAATGGCGGCGACCCCGCGAGTCTGCTTGGCGGGGATTATATTCCGATGGACGACGTTCGCGTCAAAGACCTCTACATTATTACAACCGCGAGGAAACGTGATACGTTGGAATGGGAGGGGGAGTTTTCTCCCTTCCTGATTTCTACGAACTCGAAAGTCGGGTTGTATCGCAACAAGGTGGTCATTGATTCGTGGAACAACATCGGTAAGTACGCTAAGGTTACGGGCGCGTTCTTCGTATTTGACGAGCAACGGCTTATCGGTAGTGGTGCATGGGTAAAATCGTTTCTCAAGCTTGCGAAGATTAACGATTGGATTTTGCTTTCGGCAACCCCTGGGGATTCATGGAAGGACTACATCCCCGTGCTTATCGCGAACGGTTTCTACAAGAATCGGACGGAGTTTACACGAGAACATGTGGTTTTTAGCCATACCAGTAAGTACCCCCAAGTTGAGCGATATTTGAATACGCACAAATTGATGAGACTCCGTGCCCAGATATTAGTAAATATGAAGTTTCAACGCAAAACAGTGTCCCATCATGAGGACGTGTACGTTTCGTACAGCGTGGAAAAGTATAAGGATGTTTCTCGGAACCGTTGGAATCCTTATACAGACGAGCCCATCGTAAACGCCAGCGACCTTTGTTATATTTGGCGCAAGATTGTGAACTCGGATGAGTCCAGACAACAGGCGTTACTCGAAATATTCGAGAAACATCCTCGCATCATTGTGTTTTACAATTTCGATTACGAGTTGGCGATACTGAAGGACTTAGGGTACGGTGAGGGCATAGAGGTCGCCGAGTGGAATGGCCATAAACATCAACCTGTTCCCGAAGGAAGGAGTTGGGTATATTTAGTGCAGTATACCGCCGGTTGTGAGGGTTGGAACTGTATTAAAACAGATACGATTATATTTTACTCGCAGAATTACAGTTACAAGGTGATGGTGCAGGCTGCTGGGCGTATCGACAGGCTAAATACGCCTTACACGGATTTGTATTACTATCACTTAAAGAGTCGGTCTGGAATTGATTTGGCGATTAGTCGGGCGTTGAAGAACAAGAAGACATTCAACGAAACAAAATTTGCGAAGTGGTGACGCGAGTTTTACATTGCCTCTTATGAAAACTATATTCTAAAGGAGGAATTATACGATGAAACGTTTAGGGTGTTTTATGATTGGATTGATTGCGTTAGGTATTGACGTGGTAGAGCACATTATAGACCGCGGTAGCGTAGCCATCAGTAATTATAAATTCGAGAAAAGGTTACAAAAAAATTTACAAGAGTGAGCCCCAACAAGGGCTCTTTCTCTTTATATTTCGAAAGGAGAATGTGTGTGAAAATTCTTATATCTGTTCTAATTGCGGCTTTATTATATAGTGTCAGTTGGGGTTATAACCTGCGGTTTTATTAAACTTACAACCATGTGTTTTGGGTTGAATTTCAGTTGGTCTATGGCCACAGGGATCTGGCTTGTTATTTGTTTCTTGAAACTCGTGGTCAATCGTCAAAAGTGAAAGGAGAATGTTTTATGTTTGGGTATAATGAGTATCGCGTTAACCCGGAGCCAGATCCTTATTATGAGGGAATGCGTTTCGTTTACGTGTTTCCGAATGGATTCGGAGCGTGTGTGATTAAACATGAAGAAGAACCCCTTTGGGGGGGTAGCAATAACTTACAATAATGTTATCGTTAGGGTTGTTAGTTTGTTAAAGCCTGAGACAGTAATACTTCTTCTAGGGCGTATTAAGAAACACAACGAAAATGCTCAGCTTGATGAAGATGTAGCCGAAATGGAGGGATTCGATATATGAGTCAAGAATACGATTTATATTTGCAAAACCATCGGACCCAGGTTTCAAAAGCCTATACATGGCTGTATTCAAATTTACCTCATGTCGTGTCGCCATGTGCCGATTCTGAATGGGGTGTAGATTTTAATCACGAGCGAACGAAAAATAACCTCGATGAGTATAACGCTTACGACGAGTATTTTTATGGCAACAATCGCTCGTTTGCTGTCGTACAAGCGTTTCGAGAGGCTTGGTTATTACATATTCATCGCAATCAGCATCACTGGCAACATTGGGTGCTTTTGAACGATGATCTGGATTTGGGGATAATTACCCTAGAGATGCCATACGATCATGTTATCGAAATGATCTGCGATTGGTGGTCTTTTGGGTGGAACAAAGGTAACGTGTTTGAACTTTTTAAGTGGTACGAAGAACATAAAAATTATATAAAACTACACGAACGTACGCGGCGAATAGTGGAATATATTTTGATTCAAATTCGGGAGAAATTGGAGGAACAACAAAATGACGAAAAAGAAGATAATTAATTTAATGTTCGTAACGATGATCTGTCTTTTTTTATGTACCGCTTGCAAAAGTAAGATTGAAAAAATAAACAACGAAACGTCCAATTCAATGTTCGTTGTGCTCGAAGAAACTAACCTATGGCGCGTAGTGTTTCATAAAGAAACCAACGTTATGTATGCAGTATCATATAGTCTTGATACTAGAGGAGTCTTTACGTTACTGGTTGACGACGCTGGTGCACCACTTATTTGGAAAGGGTGGAATAATCAATGATTAAACTTGAGAACTACGAAGTTGTTGGTTGGGAACATGCTATACGAGGTATGAGGAATCCTATGAATAGCTGGGATAGATCGGACACATGCATAGGGTTTGATAACATGCAGAATATCATCGATGGGGTAACACAATTGTATATCGGCTCAAACGATCACGACCTTATGATGAAACTCGCTAAAGGTGGTCCGGTACACGCGAAGTACCGGCGAATGATTACTGTGTATGTTGATATTACGGCTCCGTTGTATTGGTGGAAAGAGTTTGATACATACAAGGTTGGTACGGTGGCGAACTCATGCTCAACGATGCACAAGATTCACGAGAAGGAATTTACGCTGGATGATTTTAGCCATGAGCATCTAATAAATCAAAATATACACCTTCTTAACACCGTAATCGATGCTTTGAACGCACATAGAGTGGCATATTTAAACACTACCACCGATATAAACGCAAACCATACACGGCTTTCAAATAAAGCGTGTGCTACTCTTAAAAAAGATATTTGGTGGCAAATGATTCAGCTTCTTCCCTCTTCCTACAACCAGAAGCGGACGATTATGTTGAATTATGAGGTTCTTGTCGGTATTTACAAGCATCGTAAGAATCATAAGCTCGATGAATGGCGTGTGTTCTGCGAGTGGATTAAGACGTTGTCGTACAGTGAGATTATTATGAGTGGAGTTGAGGAATAATGGACAAGTATTCATTAGCTGGGTTCGCCGAGTACGGACGACTTGTTTTTAGGGACACTCTTGGTAGAGTGCTGAAAATACAAGTAGTTAAAATCCTCAGCCTCTGGGCTGAAAACAAGGGGGTAGTGAAAAATGACACCGCGAGAAACGTTAGTGTCGTTGCGGCGCATACAAGCGAATCATAAGAACGATTTTGTTGGAACTGGTGAGTTGCGCATTTCTGATATGGCGGAAGACGCGGCAAACGCTATTGAAAGTTTGCTTGTGTTTTTCGACAGTATTAGAGAGTATCCGAACTGCCATAGTTGTGGGAAAGCGAAAAACTGTAGTTATGCTCCAACATTGGGTAAAATGATTCGCTACAATTGTCCGTTGTGCTCGGTGGAGGGATAAACGATTTGAAGCGGATATCAAAAACAGAGTATTATCTGGACATTGCGGAAGCCGTGTCTAAACGCAGCACATGTCTTCGCCGACAGTATGGAGCGGTTATAGTCAAGAACGATGAGATAATAGCCACGGGATATAATGGTGCTCCACGCGGTTTGGATAATTGTTGTGATTTGAATCGATGTTGGAGGGAAACGAATCGTATCCCGCATGGTGAGCAGTACGAAGCGTGTCTCGCGGTACATGCTGAACAGAACGCTATTATATCCGCGTCCAGAACGGAAATGAACGGAGCAACATTGTATTTGGTAGGTTTTGAGAACGGCATAAGAATGCCTGAGGACACGGTGAAGCCCTGTAGAATTTGCGACCGGATGCTTGTTAATTCGGGAATCTATTACGTTGTTACAGAGATGTCGGACGACTAACCGGTAATTACTGTTCGGAAAGGGGATGATAACGAATGAAAGACGTGCTTTGTATAAGCTGTGCGCATCTGGAGGTTTGTAAACATGTCGATTCGTTTTTAGCGATGCATAAAAAGATGGAAGCAATAGGGACCACGGAACACCTTACTGTTCACGTAACCTGTCAAAAATACATATGGATGGGGTTATGTCACGAAGGGCTTCGAAGCTATGTAAGAGTGTTGCTAACCTCGACCTAATGATGTATAATCAAAGTTAGGCCGTGCGCGAACCGAACAACCCCTATTATGGAAAGGAGGTTGTGATATGGATAGGTTCATAGCAACAAACCCTAAGCAGTTAGACTTGTGTTTGAAGATGCTTTATGCTGAGAAGATGCCGTTTTCCGTTGTGGTTGTGGAAACCACGAAGGGAAAAATAACGTATCACATCGGTATAAGCTCGGATGCGCAAACTTTCGAGTTGCTTTTGGAGCGATACAGAATTCTTGTATCCTGACACTTCCGTTCCGGCTAAAGGGTTATGTTAACGCATAGCCTTTTAGTCTTACCGAGTGATATATGTGATTTGAAAGAGGTGTTGTGTGTGATTATTAAGTCCAGAGTGGCGGAACCGTACCTGAATAAAGATGGGACGTGGGACGTGCGGACATATGAAATGGAAGAAGAGTATCCCGAGAGCGCTGCACGGCACTGTGAATTATGTACGTTTTGCGGTTTTACGGCTTACCCTGAATGTCGTAAATGGTGTCCAAATGAGAAATTAGCTGCCGAAAGAATGCGAAAACCGAAGGTTTAATTGATCCAAACCGCGCCCGCTTTCGAAAATGAGAGTGGGCTTTTGGCCAAGTTTTTCGGGCTGCGAGGAAAAATCTCAGAGAACGCAAGTGCAAAAAATGCATCTTCTTTTATTTTTGCCCACTTTTTATGGGTTTTTGCCCACTTTTCAAAACAAAAGTGTCCACGCAGTTAGAAGCAGTTAGAAGCAGTTAGAAGCAGTTATATAGCAGATAGACGTAGTTACGGAGATTTGCCCACTTGCCCACTTTTATTCTCTATTAATTGTGATAAAAAGTTTATATATTTATAATAGTATAGCGAAAAAAGTGGGCAAGTGGGTAACCGGTATGCTTTGTACGTAGGACACAAACCCTCTTTATTTTTTCGCGTAACTATGATATACTAAGCGATACTATAACACTCGGAGGTTGCATGTATGGAGTTTAGCATTTCGGAATTTAATGGAGAAGCACAACAATTGATGCTTTCAAAGTTAAAAACAGAATATTTGTCAACCGGGAAATATATTCGAGATCAACGGAGCATCTCTCCGAAAATCATGTCGTCCGTGTTGTTAGCTGGCGGTGCCGCTGGTACAACTATGTCTGCGAAGATGTCGTCGGTGATGTTTATGGCTACTGCCGATCCCAGCACTCTAATGCGTATTGGCTCGGGTTTTGGGGACGCAGTTTTAGGGGCTTCCGGAATCGTAAGACACGCTCCCTTTATACCGATTCCCGGATCGATTCCAGTGGTCGCCCCATTGATGGCTATGCAAGCGATGTCGTCGATGATTATTCTACAACAGTTTAACGCGATGGATAAAAAACTTAATACGATAAAAGAAACGATAGATCGATTGCTAACGCGACAAGAGGTCACAAAGCTGGCGGAACTGTTCTCGGCGGTTCGGATGGTGGATGAGTTATATGAGCAATATAACCAAGCAGGTAATTTTTCCACCGATATGCTTATTCGACTTGCGTTGGTAGAACGTGACACTATGATTTTATCGAAAAGATACGAGATTCTAGAAAACACAGAAACCTCTACACAAGAAAAAAGTATTATTACAAGTTATGATGCCTCGTGTACAATGTTGGCCTCGTTTGCAAATCTTCGCGTCAAATATCTCCGTACATGTGTCGATGTTCAGGAAAACCCTCAATTTGTCCAACGATCTACGGAATGCTTTATGGCGTTGTTGAAAGAAGACATTAGTTTATGGAACGATTTGCTACATAAATCAGATAAGTTGAAAAACGAGATGGACGAGTTCGCGGCGGAAATAGAACGATATAAAGGTATACAAAGACTTGCTCAAATTCCGAAAGAAAAAGAACTGGCTCGAAAAAAAGACGAATACACTGCGGCTATGGAAAAGGAACGTTGGATTCTCAAAGATTTTCATGCGTTGATAGATGTCGCTACGCAGATATCAGAAACGACCTGCGCAAAGATATCACCGACATTGATATATTGGCGTGACGAAGATGGCGAGCATTGCTTTGCTACGAACGAACAGGTGTTAGAAACGGCATAGTGTTCTTGCGTAATTTTTACAAGCCATATTATGAAAGAGAAACAAAGAGCTCTTTATCTCTTATCTTAATCCCGCACAAGCGGAGTGAAAGGGGTAATGATATTTATGGAACGCAAGAGGGAAGACGAGTACGACTTCATTTACGACAATGGCGACGACAGCGGAATTGATTATTCGGATTTGAGTGAAGCCGAAGATCCCGAGGATGTGATAGACAGACTTCGGGAAACGCTAGACCGAGGGCCATGTCCTGAATGTGGCAAAGTGTCAATGGTTCGAAGCGAGCAAGGGAATTGTTACTATTGTTTAGATTGCGGATACGCGGAGCATGAAGCTTTATATTTGAGAAGCCTTGCCGGGTACCCAATCGAATCAGAAGATTAAGAATTAAGGAGGAGCCCCCACAAGGGCTCTTTTCTTTTCCTTACGCGATACTAACAAATCCTATTATGAAAACTTATTTGAGGAGGATTAGTATGGAACTTGATATGAATGGGATTGTTAAAATGATTTATCCAGACGGAAGTGACAGCGGAAACGAGATTACGGTTAGGTGTCTTGTAAATTTGATACGGCGAGCGCGATATGGCTACTTCGTTGAAGTATTTGCGGCACCGGTATTGGTTGGAGTGGCTGTTGGGCTTATGTATGGGAATAGAGACAAGATTGAAAAGTTATTTCAAAAGAAAGAACCTCAAAACGCTGAAAAAATGGAAACGGAGTCCTAACGGGCTCTTTTCTTTTATATTTATGGATGCGCGAAAAAAACATACCCTTTTATGAAGAGAGAAGGATAAAACGTGACCGACACGCCTTTCTCTTTTTTTGTTTTTGGAGGTGAATCAAATGGTTAAAGTTATACAAGGCGATTTGTTAGACGCCGCCGAAGATTATATTTGCCATCAGGTTAACACGATGGGGGTTATTGGTGAAGGTATCGCCAAAGATATCAGCGACAAATGGCCAATCGTAAAAGAAAAGTATATAACCTCTTGCCATCTGGCGCAGTTACGAAACGCAAGCTTGCTCGGCACTATCTACGTAATACGAGTCACTGAAAACCAAAGAGTAGTAAATATTTTTGGGCAGACCACCTATAGAAGGGACCCGAATTATCGGATTGTGTATACGGATTACGATACGATGGAACAAGCTTTTCGCACAATTAGGGAGAACCTGAGTGGGAGTTCCCTTGCGTTTCCGTATGGTTTCGGCTGTGAAGTAGCACAGGGCGATTGGTCAACCGTTTTAGCACTCATCGAGCTGTACTTCGGGGATATGGATGTCACGATATACCAGAAGGCCACGGAACGATAATGCTGGAGAATAGATTCAAAACAAAGCTAATTGCCGAGCTCAAGGAGTTATTTCCCGGCTGTATCGTTATTCATATGGACCCGACCGAAACGCAAGGCATACCCGATTTATTGATATTATACAGGGACAAGTGGGCTGCGCTGGAAGGTAAGAAAAGCGCGAATGCCCCGTACCGGCCGAACCAGCCGTATTACGTGGAAAGAATGAACGAAATGTCTTTTGCCGCCTTTATTTACCCGGAGAATAAGGAGGAAATACTACATGAACTTCAACAAACATTACAACCTAGAAGGCCAGCACGCCTTTCTCGGCGCCAGTAAGTATCATTGGATTAACTATGATGAAAAAAAGGTAGCCGAGGTATATTCACGACATTTGGCAACACAAAAAGGAACCATGCTCCATGACTTTGCCGCGCAATGTATTCGTTTAGGGCAGAAACTGCCGCGGTCACAAAAGACTTTGAACATGTATGTGAACGACGCTATCGGGTACAAGATGACCCCTGAACAAGTTTTATATTTTTCAGAAAATTGTTTTGGCACAGCGGATGCGATTGCTTTCCGAAACGGTTTGCTTAGAATCCACGATTACAAATCCGGGGTCACCCCGGCAAACATGGCGCAGCTTGAAATTTACGCTGCCCTTTTTTGTTTGGAGTACAAGACAAAACCGGCAGATATCGAAATTGAATTGCGGTTGTATCAGTCTGATGAAATATTGTTTCACACACCGACGGCGGAAGAATTGGTTCCGATTATCGATAAAATTATATCCTTCGACCGTGTGATAACAAAAATCAGAGCTGAGGAGGCGTAAGTTGTGAACCCTATTGCAGAAGATATTTTGAAGCATTATGGAATGCCGAAACGCTCGGGGCGGTACCCTTGGGGTTCCGGAGATACCCCGTTTCAACGTAGTGGTGATTTTTTAAGTCGCGTCAGCGAGCTGAAAAACCAGGGTCTTAGCGATTTAGAGATTGCGAAATCTATAGGATTAACATCCACACAGTTTAGGGTACAGAAAAGTTTGGCCACTGACGAGCGAAGGGCCCTTAATGTGGCCACAGCCAAAGGGTTGCGAGAAAAAGGATATAGTTTGAACGAGATTGCCGAAAAGATGGGGTTTAACAACGACTCGTCAGTGCGCTCATTGTTAAACGAAAACTCGGAAGCGCGCATGAATCAAGCCCGCAAAACCGCCGACTTTCTAAAACAGCAAGTGGATGAAAAAGGCATGATTGATATCGGGGTTGGCGTTGAGCGTGAATTAGGCATATCAAAAGAAAAGATGCGCGAAGCGGTTTATATTCTGGAAAGGGAAGGATATGAGCGTTTCGGCGGGGGTGTTCCTCAGGTCACAAATCCGGGCAAACAGACCAATATACAGGTTCTTTGCCCTCCCGGTACAGAACACAAAGGTATTTACAACTTCGGGAAAGTCCATTCTCTGGTTGAATACGCATCACACGATGGCGGTGACACCTTTGATAAATTCGTGTACCCGAAGAGCATGGACTCTGACCGTGTGCAAATTCGGTATGCCGAAGAAGGCGGCGAGGATAAAGACGGCGTTGTTGAAATTCGCAGAGGCGTGGATGATTTATCGTTGGGCGAATCCCGCTATGCGCAAGTCCGTATTCTGGTGGACGACTCCAAGTACATAAAAGGTATGGCGGTATATTCCGATGATATGCCTGATGGTGTTGATATCGTGTTTAACACGAACAAGACATCGGATACCCCGAAAGATAAGGTTTTGAAGCCTATCGCGAATGACCCGGATAATCCATTTGGTTCGTTAATCAAGGCTGGTGGCCAGAGCTATTATATTGATAAAAATGGCGACAAACAGCTTTCGCTTATCAACAAACGTGCCGAAGAAGGCGACTGGGGCGAATGGAGCGACAACCTCCCATCGCAGTTTTTATCAAAACAAAGTATCACGTTGATTCGCAAACAGCTCGATTTGGCGGCCGCGGATAAGCAAGCCGAATATGACGAAATATGCGCATTAACAAACCCCACTGTAAAAAAGTCCTTGCTGAAGTCCTTTTCTGACGATTGCGATTCAGCGGCAGTGCATTTACAAGCAGCAGCGTTACCGAGGCAAAAGTACCAAGTTATCTTGCCTATTACTTCTATGAAAGACACGGAAGTATACGCGCCGAACTATAACCCCGGCGAACAGGTAGCGTTAATTCGATACCCTCATGGCGGTACCTTTGAAATCCCCATTTTAACAGTTAACAATAAACAACCTGAAGCCCGAAAGGTGCTTGGAACTACCCCCGTCGATGCGATAGGCATCAACAGCAAGGTGGCTGCTCGACTATCCGGTGCGGATTTCGATGGCGACACGGTTATGATTATTCCTGTGGGCGGCAAGGTGAAAATTACTTCGACCCCGGCGTTGAAAGGACTTGTGGGGTTTGACCCTAAGATGGAGTATCCCGAGCGCGAGGGTATGAAGTATATGAAGAACACCCAAACCGAGATGGGGAAAATCTCCAACCTCATTACCGATATGACGCTAAAGGGGGCGACCCAAGACGAGATTGCAAGAGCGGTTCGGCATAGCATGGTAGTTATTGACGCGGAAAAACACAAATTAGACTACAGGCAAAGCGCCCAAGATAACGGGATTGCCTCTTTAAAAAAGAAGTACCAGGGGCGAACGGATGAAGATGGTAATTATCGGGAAGGCGCGGCTACGTTAATCTCACGCGCTAAATCGGAAACCTCTGTGGTTAAGAAAAAAGGGAGCCCCACCATCGATAAAGAAACGGGGGTGCTGTTATGGAAAGATGTAGATGACCCTGTGTATGTGGATAGTAGGACCGGTAAGACCAAAACAAGGACCCAGCCCAGCACACAGATGGCCGAAACAAAAGATGCACGCACCCTGTCGTCAGGAACCCCCCAAGAAGAGGCCTATGCGGATTATGCCAACCGGATGAAGGCGTTGGCGAACCAGGCCCGTAAGGAAATGGTAAGCACCGGGAAGATTACATATTCCGTTTCTGCAAAAGACACATACCAACACGAAACGGATACGCTCCTGGCTAAGTTGAATGTGGCGCTGAAGAACGCGCCTCGTGAAAGACAGGCGCAAACGACAGCTAACGCGGTGGTAGCGGCTAAAAAACAAGCCAATCCTGACATGACGAAGAGTGAAATTAAGAAAGCGAGCCAGCAGGCGCTTGCCGCCGCTCGCGCGTCTGTCGGGGCTAAGCGCCAACTTATCAAGATAACAGACCGCGAATGGGAGGCTATTCAAGCAGGCGCGATTAGTGAAAACCGATTGTATCAAATCCTCAACAATGTCGACATTGACGAACTTCGTCAACGTGCAACGCCGCGAACGACGACAACGTTGAGTGTAGCAAAGATTAACAAAATCGCCAGCATGAGTGCGTCGGGGTATAGCACTTCGGAGATTGCAAAGGCGATTGGGGTATCAACTTCGACGGTATCTAACTACGTGAAGGGAAAGGAGTGAACGCCCAGTGCAAAGCGGATACAGGTTGACGACGGTCGACAACCCCTATGACCCGTTTGAACAGTTCGCTTCTTGGTTCCTGTTTGACACGGAAAAAGGATACAATTCTTGCGCTTACTTGGGAAGAATCGCGAGAATTTCGGAGCAACTTTCGGAAGAAGAGAATGCTGTGGAAGTTGAGAGAGCGATTGACGAGATTATTGAGTATGACTTTATGAATCTTTATCGGAAAGTAACGAGGGAAAAACGTGACGGAGGGCGGTGTATCTATTACTTCTGATTGATGGAGGGGGGTGTTGCTAAAACGGCACCCCCTCCGCCATCGCCCCGGTCTTCAAAAATTCTCCGGGGGGATGTTTTTAGAGAGTGTTCCAGGTTCATGCCCGTTAAACGAATCCGCAGAGTCACCCATCCGAGGGCGTCGGTCTTTCTTCATCTCCTTTCAAAGGACATGGCGTTGGGCGGCTTTGCGGGTTTGTTTAATTGGTATGAAACGGATGCAAAACAGAACATGAAGTGTAACCCTCTCGCCGAAAACAGGCGTTATATTAGGGTTAAAGGGGGCAACGGAAATGAAGAAAGTTCGGGCGGAAACGGAGCCTGCATCTTCGAGAAGAATGCGACCGGCGTTGTCGCCGGAGGCCCGAGAAAACCAGTTGATTTCCGCGGCGGTGGATCTTGCCGAGAAGCAATTGGTGGAGGGGACGGCTTCAGCTCAGGTTATCACTCATTATTTGAAGCTTGCCTCGTCAAAAGAAAAACTCGAGCAGGAAATCCTTCTTCAACAGAGGGAACTTATGAAGGCGAAGACCGAGGCAATCCAATCCGCGCGAAATGTGGAAGAACTTTATAAAGACGCATTGAATGCTATGCGGTCGTACAGCGGTAGCAATGTTGAAGAGGTGTAGTGGATGGCGAGAACATATCGAGAGATGCTTCAGCTAAAGACCTTTGGTGAACGTTTCGAATATCTCAAACTTAGCAGTTCTGTCGGGGTGTCAACTTTCGGTTTTGAAAGGTATTTGAACCAAATACTGTACCAGTCGAAACGATGGAAACAGGTTCGAAGGGATGCTATTGTTCGCGATGGCGCTTGCGATCTCGGTATCGAGGACAGAGAAATAATTGATAGAATTACGATTCATCATATCGAACCCATAACTATCGAGGACATTGAAATAGGAAGACCTTGCGTGTTCGATTTGAATAATTTAATCACAACTGCGTACGAAACACACAACGCGATACATTATGGAGATATTTCGCTAATACCGCATTTACCGCCGGAACGAAAGAAAGGAGACACATGCCCGTGGAGAGTATTCTAACCACTATAAAGAAACTTCTTGGAATTGAAGAGTCGTATGAACAATTTGACACCGACATACTGATCGGCATAAACGCCTCAATTGGGACATTGCGACAACTCGGCATGATGGTTCCTGCCGGTTTCGTAGTCTATGATAAAAATGCAACTTGGCAAAAACTGCTGAACAATCGCAAAGATCTAGATTTTGTAATAACATTTATTCATTTACATACTCGCTTGATTTTCGATCCCCCGCAAAATGCGTTTTTAGTTAAGGCTATCCAAGACCAACTAGAAGAGTTGACATGGCGCATTAACGTGGCAGCCGAGGCAAAAGACGCAAATGCTTCGGTAGGCCCTAGCGCCGCCACGATGGAAGAGGTGTTAGCGAGATTGGGGGTCGCCATCCTTAACGGCGGGAACGAAACAGGCGAAACCCTCACCATCGGGAACGAAACAGGCGAAACCCTCACCATCGGCACCAAGGACGACGCGGATGTGGTCTTGATACGCGGCAACGAAGCGCGGGCCACGCTCGGGGAAGATGGCGTGGTGGTTGACGGCTCCAAGTCCGGCGGGCGTTACGGGCTTATGGTCAATGGCAACTCTAAATTTTCCACGGGCGGCGACTACGATGTCGAGTTTACAAACCAATACCTCGCCAAGTTCACGGCCAACGGCATTTACGGCGGCTGGGTGGCGGTGGATATCAACAACGACGCAAACGGCGCGGGCGGAGGACTCCGCCTCATGCACAAGGGCGATATACTGACGCAAATTATAGTCGGTGCGCCCAATTACCCTTTCTCCGAGGGGCTGACCTTTGATGTGACCAATGGCAAGGTGTTAACGTTTGCACTGCGCCGCGCAGACGGCTGGCTTAAATTCACCGGCGGCCCAACGAAAGGGGAACCTTACTTCCTCGCGTTTGACCGCGCGAACGCCCGGCTGGTGGTGGGTGATGGCAACGACGGCTCCTTGGGTTTGGCGAACGGGCGAATCGAAAAGAGAGTTGCCGGGGCTTGGGTGCCGTTTTCGAACGTGTCGGTTGGCACAGTGACGACGACCATGGGCACGGCGGGAACTCCGGCCGGGGTGGCTGTTCGGCTAAACGGGACGGCGCTTGATTTTGAGTTTACGATACCGGAGGGCGCAGCCCCCGAACCCTTGCGTTCCGAACCGTTTACGGACGATGACGCGCGCTGGAGCGCGGCAGTAAATGATATCTACACACTTACAGTCCCGCACACAAACGCTTACGCCGCAGCCGTTTTCAAGCAGGACGGGGCTGTGTATTCGCAAGTATCGGCGGACATACAGCGCGACAATACAAACGTGATGATACGAACAATGGACAAATTTAGCGGCTATGTGCTGATGGGGGCGACGATATGATTTTGCCAAGTAATCCTACTCAATTAGATATACAAAAGGCAATAAAAGATTTGGAATCGCAGATGCAACAGCTTTTTACATCTGGCAGTAACGGCAAAGCCGCCCTTGTTGCTGCCATAGAAGCGGGAGGCGGCACGGTTGAGACGGCCGGGACATATCCAACGTTTGCGGAGCTGGTGGCGGGGGGGGAAAGCATCCCCACCCTTCCGGACATCCCGGAA
>JGI994J12354_10000627_pt1 | contig 35170 bp, 33 predicted proteins | sample IntmicLarv3ML3BL_FD_12354 | JGI IMG/M metagenome (IMG submission 12354) | reverse complement strand
GGGGATTTTTATAAAAGCACTGTTTTCAAACCACGTTGCAAGCCATGGAGAATGCTCAACCACCATATAGTGCGGTACGCTTCGTTCGACAATGCCACCTTTTTTTATGAACTCTTTTTTTATGATGTCCTCATACATATGCCGTCTGAACATATACTCTGCATCTCGTTGTGCGCTTTGCGTATTTGGTTTTTCTATCTTTATTCGGCTAATGACTTCATTTGCCTTTTCTTTTGGCAATTCGGACAAGTTGACAAATGGTCCGACTTTTTCATCATAGTAATGGTATAGATACAAATTCATCGCCTCCCTTGCGCTGTTTCCACGACCTATGGCACCTGTATGTCAAGCACAAGACATAAAACAAACATTTTTTCTTACTATACTATTTGTGATAACATTTCAGAAATTGCGAAATCCCAATTTTCGTTGGATATGTCTATTATCTGCGCATGGACAGAAAGATTTGGCAAAATCGATATATCCATTTCTTTGCGCCTTTGCCAAAATGCAATCTGCTCGTTCGTTAATGGTGTTTGCTCACGGCTAATTCGTGCTTTTATAAGACGTTCGCTCACATTATCGGAGGATAAATAAAATATAATGGGGTTCAAGTGATGAATAGTTTGAAGTAAACCCTCTAAATGTTTCACCAATTCATCCTCTCTTGCATTGTAATTACGAATTAAGTCGTTTGTCATATGACTCACAAGCGAACCATCAAAAATAGCATAATCACAATCTGTTTCATCACTTGCCGCAAATCTCTTCCAAAGGTCAAGAAAAACATCTGTGAATTTTGATAATTGTACTGTATTGGTAGGATTATAACAAAATTCTTGTTGATGTAGCTTTTCATGAAGTTCCGTCGAATATAAAGCTGTCCGCCCAGTTTGATAACGCAAAAGGACATAATCACTTTGGAAAACAATATTTTTCGAGAGTTCATCAGCAAATTCCGGATATGAACTCAATATTTTTTTGTATTCTAGTTCTGCCAAGTACGACACCCAACATAAATCAAGAGGACTGTCAGGGTCGCCCTCAAGGTGGTAGCTTGTCTTATAGCCAAGCTCACATAGTTTGTTTTTCAATAAACTAACAGAAGTTGTTTTGCCTACTCCTGATATACCTTCTATAAAAATAATGTTTTTCATTTTGTCCTCATTTTCATGTGCTAAATATTAATTTGTGTCTTTAATGTACCATAAGGGCAAATTCCGTTTTCACGACCTTAGCCACACCTACGCAACACCATTTCCTCATCCAACTCCTAATATCACTTAGCCTTCCCATACTTAATAATCAAAAGCTCAACAGCAAGCTTCCCGTCCATCTGCCCCGTTTTCGAAGCTATGTCCGACTCAATGCAGTCATTCAATGCCATAATCAATGTTTCCTCATCAAAATTCCTGCTTTGATCCAGGCAATTTCGCACAATAAAGCTTTTCTGCCCGATTTTGTCGGCGATTTGCGACGAACTCATTCCTATGTTCGCAAGGTGCAAACATTCAAAAATCAACCTGAACTGCCGTGCGATCATCGTTAAAATCATAAACGGCTGTTCTTTCATTTGAAGCAAGCCTGTAAATATGTCAAGCGCAATTTCGGGCTTTTTGTTTCCGATCGCGTCAACCATGTCGAAAATTTTCGCCTCAAGTGACTTGACACAAACGGTCTCTATGTCTTCCTTCGTTATTTCGGATTTACCCTTAAACGCCGTCAGTTTCATTATTTCCGCCATAAGCGCGTCCATTCCGCCGCCGTTATATCTAATCAAAAACGCCGCCGCCGCGGGCGAAATCGCCCCGCCGTTTTTGCTGACCGCGTTTTTAACCCAGCCTGCAAGCTCATTGTCACTCGGACGTTTCATCTCTGCGGCATAGCCGACCTCAGCTACGGTTTTGTAGAGCTTCAACCGCTTATCCACATCGGTTTCATTGAAAACAATAACAGTCGTTTCGGGAATGTCCTTTAAATAATCCGTCAAGCTTTCGGAATCGTTCTTTCTTCCCGGCGCAAAAAGACCGCTGTCCTTAATTGAAAGAACCCTAAATTCGGCGAAAAAAGGCAGCGATTCAGAGGCGTTCATAATCACTTCTGGTGAAGCGTCCTTGCCCGAAAACGTGTCAGGGTCGCTTACCAACGCGTCGAGAAGCAGCTTCTCATAATGCCTTTTTAAATATTTTTCTTCACCGTAAATCAAATAGGCACGTTTAAATTTTCGTGTTTCAATGTCCTTTTGAATAGTTTTCATAATAATCCTTATCTAATCGGATTTCAGCATCGAATCGACCGTAAACCCGTTTTTCTTCAAGCCAATCAATATCGCGCCGTTTTCGGCAGTCGTATAAATTGCGCAGCCCTGTGCTTTAAGCTTTTCCATTGTTTGCGGCGCAGGATGTCCGTGAGGGTTTGTTTTGCTTACACCTATGACAGAAACCTTCGGGTTTACACACTCTAAAAACTCGTCTGTCGTGGAGTTTTTAGAGCCGTGATGCGCCACCTTTAAAATGTCTGAGGATAACACCCTTTCATCCTCCAGCCCTTGCAAAATCTTCGCTTCCTCATTAACGCCTATGTCGCCTGTAACAAGCATTTCCGTTTCGCCGTAAATCACTTTTAAAACAAGGCAAATTTCGTTTCCGTCGTTGTGGGTAGTATCGTCATAAGGGAACAAACACTCAACGCTTATCCCATTTTGAAAATTCACGACATCACCGTCTTTTATGTAATTAACCTCTGTTCCGTGTTCTTTCGCCGCGTTTAAAATACGTTCGAGAAGCTCGATTTCGTCCTCTTTCCCTTGCAAAAGTGTTGGAAGATAGAGTTTTTCTGTTTTCTTCGCTTTCAACATTTCCAAAATTCCAAACGCATGATCCTCATGCTCGTGCGTCATAAATGCCGCCGAAACAGTGTTTGCACCTAAATAATTCAAATATGGAATTACGACCGTCGCACCCGTGTTTTCGCCCTCAGCTTTCAGCATCGAACCGCCGCCGTCTATCAGAAATATTTCATTTCCGCCGCTTGCAACAACACAATCGCCTTGACCCACATCAAGAAAAGCGATGTTCATCGGTCTCGGTATCAACGCGCAAACAATCAACGCCAAAGCAAAAATCGGAGCGGCAAATTTCAAAAACTTTCTCCGCCAAATGGCTATGGAAATCAGCAAATATGCACCGATTATAAGAAACATTGATGGTCGTCCTGTATTTATCACAGAAAACGGTAAGGACAACCCAATTCGGCACAACTGTTCATATATTTTCAGCAAATAGTAAACAGGGGCAATCACAAACGAGGCAAATCCAATGTTTATAAGCCCGATTATAACCGCGACAAACCCGAACGCGAGAATGAAAACGGCAGTCGGGGCAATGATGACGTTCAACAAAACGCCCGACAACGGAATTTTATATTGCGCAAACGCCGACAATGGGCTCACAGCGACAGTCGCAATGACAGACGAAGCCAACATTTTGCCAACGAATTTTGAATTTAAAATCTTTCTTATTGTAGCACATTTTGCTTTTCTTTTCAAATAAAAAATCAGACTGTTATAAACCTTTCCTCCGAAAATAAAACCGTATACCGCCGTAAAAGAATAAAGAAATCCGAAATCAAACAGCTTCATCGGGCTGAAAACAAGCAAACACAGAGCGGCAAAACTGACTGAAGTAAGCGAGTCGCTGTCGCGCCCGATCATTTCGCCGATAATCAATGCACAGCACATAATCGTCGCGCGGACTGTCGCCGACCCTGCACCTGTCAAAAGGCAATAGGCGACCAAAAACATCAGTGTGATTATCGACGCTTTGTTTTTCCTCAATTTGAATTTTTTAAGAATGGCATTTAGAATTTGCGCCAAAATTGCGACATGAAGACCCGACACAGACAGAATGTGATAAATTCCTGAGTCGCTGTACAAATGTGAAATTTCGCTTGAAAGCCCACTCGTGTCGCCCAAAACCATCGCTTTCATTATGCCCGCTTCATTCTCGGGCAAAATCGAATCAAAAATTTGTGCACACCTGAGGCTGACACTCGCCAAAACGCTGTTCAAGCTGTGGCGAACGCCGCCTTTTTCGATTAATTCAGGGAACATTTTGTAATGAACCCATTTTGAACGAAAATATTGAAACTCGTCGAACGCGCCCGGATTTCGCGCTGTGTCGAGTGGGAGCATCTCACCGTGAACCGTGAGAAACTGCCCCGGAACGACAGTTTCACCCTCATCGAGAACGGCATAAATTTTCAAAGAATCTGTTGAGTTTATAATGACTTTTTGTCTGCCCGAAGAAGAGATGCTCGTTTCGGCGACATAACCGGAGATGGTTACTTCGCCCTGTATTGGAGGCTTTAAATCTTGGTCATGTTGGTTCGTAAAAAGAACGCATCCCAAAACGGCCGCTATCGGAAAAAACAAAATTATGTATTTTGAATAACGAAAATAAAGAACAGCGGCGACACAAACTGCCGGAATTATAAACAACGTGATGTTTACGCTTTCGGAACAATACCGACCGAAAAGCATTCCCGCTATGTAGAACAACATTATTACGCATAATGGGCGTTTCATTTGTTTTGCCCTTTTTCTGCTGAGAACGCAACCTTAATTAAATTTAAAACCGCCTTTTTCTGAGCGGTTGATTTGTTTCTTAATTGAAACAATATTTGATTTGAAATTTCGTCGATTTCTTTTTTTGAATCGTTCTCGGTATTGTTAAAAAATTCATTCAATGTCACATCAAGCGCAGAGCAAATCTTTTCGAGCGTGAAAACTGTAACGTTTTTCTGCCCACGCTCGACCTGACCGAGATATGCGGTTGTGATATCGGCTGAAAGCGCTGTGTCTTCCTGCGACATTGCTCTTTCTAAACGCAATTCGCGTAATCGCTTGCCTAAACTAAAGTTATTATTCAAATTAATCACCCATTTTTAGAATAGGCGTATATTTGCTTGTGTTCAACGTGATATAGTGTTTACTCCTATATAATATATAGTGCGTATTGCCTATTTGAACATGGTACTGCCTCGCTTTTTAGCAAGATAGCCCCCTTACAATGTCAAGTACACAAAAAACCGCCACTATGGACGGTTAATTAGAAATAAGCACTTACATAATTTAACGAAGTTCAACCTAAACACAGCAAGAGCAGAGCCCTTGCCCTATTGCAAATTTTTAAACTCTTTTAAAATCAACGGCCAAATATTATCGTTCTCCAAATTTCGCCGCCACCCTGCGACCCCTGCCAAATCATATTTAACGGCGATTTTGAGCTTTTCAGAAATCGAGCGTTCCTCCTCATTCCAAACGCGCTTACGCACGGTCACACCATTTTCCTCAACATTACATTCAGCATAATAGCAAGCGGCGCCCTCATCCCAAAGGAATTGAGCGTTATTTTCATGAAAAACATCAAGACCGAACGACTTTCCCTCTGACGACATGGCGAAATCATTTGATTTAACGGTAACTGTGCCGTCGCCCATGGGTGTTTCCGTCCAAATTCGGACATAATAAGGCAATCCGAGGATTACTTTTTCTTTTGAAACCTCCTCTAAAGTGTCCAAAACGCCTTTTTCAACAAAGCCAATCGACGCGACAGGTCCTGCGGTCGGGCAGCTTCCCCAATGCTCATCATAAGCCATAATCATTATGTAATCAGCGGTAATTCCTGCGGCTCTGCGATTGTAGTGCATTGAGCTTGCCGACGGAACATACATGTCAACGGAAAGGTAAAGCCCTCGGTTGTGCAACGGCGGCGCAAGTTCTCGCAGAAACTGAATATAGAATGAACCGTGGTCGGCGTGCACCATCTCGAAATCGATGTTTATTCCATCGAGCCCAAGCTCGTCAACAAACGCAACAAGCTGATTAATCGTGTGTTCGCGCTTTGTCGTGTCGCTCATAATGTGTCTGCAAACATCAGAATCGAAATTGTCTGTTATCAACGCCCAAACCTGATAACCCTGCTCGTGAGCCCAATCGACATAGGATTTGTCGGCAACGCTTATAATGTCGCCGTTTAAGCTGCTCAAATCGAACGAAAACCAAGTAGGAGAAAGAACGTCAAGCCCTTCGCGAACAATGCGTTTATCCTCGTTTTTGTTGGCGTCAACAAACGAAATCATATCCCAAATGAGATTAATTTTCCCCTCAATCGGTTTTGCGAATGCAATTTCAGCAACAGGACGCGGATTTGCCGCGATTTCCTCGAAATTGCCGAGTTCTTCCTTATTTACATATCCAACGACACCTGTTTCCATGCTTCTGACAAGGACAAATTCGCTTTCGTTTTTATCATTTTCATAAATAAATAAGTGTGTTCCTTTTTCAAGCTTTTCAAAAATTGATGATTTAATGTCGGGAGAATAGCGAAGTCTCGCGGTTTTTGCGGAAATTTCGGCAACTTTGCGAGCTTCGGTTTTCAAATCAACCGTGATAATTCCGAATTGCTCATTATAAGCAATTTCAACATCATAACGTTCCATTACAAAATCGGCGTGAATAAACGCCTCACCGTCGACAGCAATAAATCCTTCGGTCAATCGCATTACTTCGTCGGAAGTTGTGATAACCAGCCTTTCGCCGTCCCAAAAGATAAATTCATCAATATATTTCTTAACTAAATCGGATGGAATGTGAACCTCTCCATCAATTACGACAGGGAGAGCGTCATCTGAAAAATTGAGAATTGTTCCGCCAATCGTTGTATAGGCGACATTTTCGGAAATGTATTCATAATATTCGTCAAATGAAACATAATGGTTTTTTGCATTATAGTCGGTTATTAAAGCGTAAACAACGAACAAAATCAGCGCGAAAGCAACGGCAATCGCACTGATTATAATTTTTTTCATTGGGTTGTCGCTCGGTTCTTTAATCATATTCATCTTCATCACACATCCTAATGACTCTATCCGTATACAACACGCCGTCAAGATGGTCTATTTCATGGTTAAGCGCGACAGAAAGAAGCTCTTCGCCCTCTACTTCAAATTCGTTTCCGAAACGGTCTAATGCCTTGACTTTGGTGAACATCGGGCGTTTTACAATCCCTTTTTGTTTGGGCAAACTCAAACAACCCTCGGCTTTTTCCTGCTCGCCGTTTGTTTCAATTATGACAGGGTTTATAAGCTCAATCGGACCGTCGCCCACGTCAATCAACGCCACACGTTTAAGCATTCCGACCTGAGGCGCAGCAAGACCGACACCCTCTAAAGAAGTCATTGTTTCAAGCATGTCGTCAAGAAGATCGTGTAGTTTCTTATCAAAATCTTTAACGGGCCGAGCAGTTTTTTTCAGTATATCATCATCCGAATAACGTATTTTTCTTAAAGCCATATTTCCTTAATACACCGTCACTTTGTCGCGTTCGCTCGGATCAAGTTTCCGTTCAAGCACCTCATAGGGTTTTTTAAACTCTTTAATCCATCCTTTTGCACAGAAATCAAGCCAAAAATCGCCTTCCTCCTGTGTCGCCAAATGAGAATCGTGAAGCCATTCGGGGAAAGTCAAGCCGTTTTCTTTAAAATAGTTAAGGCGTTCTAAATCAATCGTTTCGGGATATTGCCCCCAAACAAGCTGGGTTTCGCCTTTGCCGCCGTGACCGATCGGGCAGCGTTCCATGCCTTCTTTATATTCTGAAAACGTGTCGATGTGAGCTACTCTAATCAACAGGTCAAAATTTTCGAGAGGAAAATCTCCTTTAAGCTGACGACCCCACCCGGGATAATAATTGGCGGCGAAATCGGTGTAAAGAGTTTGTGCGGCGGCGTTTATAATCGTTGAACACGGCAACGCCTCGCGCCCTTGATGGTGCTGAAGAACATAAATTCTGCGGAAACCTATCATTATGAGTCCTTTAAAAATTTCCCTTACGTAATTTCCGAGAACGGTTCCGTCGAAATTAAATTCGCCGTCTTGCGGTCCTGCCGCCCAAAACAATGTCGGCGCGAACGGAAGCGGCGGCATAACAATACATTCACATTCTTTTTCGGCTCTCTCGATTACCGCTTGTGCGATAAGATAGTCTGTTCCTATGGGTTCTTGAGGACCGTGAAACTCCACAGAGCCGGCACAAATCACAACCGGAACCTGGCGCTTAACAGCGTCTTGGATTTGTTCGGGCCTCATCATTAAATATTGCATTAAAAAAGCATCTCCTTCTTGATTGATTTACACTAACTCACATCTTACTACATTAATTTGGAAAAGTAAATGATTTATTTTGAGATTTCTCGTTTTTTTGACAAGAATAATCTGTTTGGGGTAGTTGTGTGAAATCAAACCTTAATGCCGCACAAAATCGGGATTGTGCTGAAATTGCGGCAAAACAGCGAAATTGCAGGGGTTGATTCCTACAAAACTGTGTTGAAAATTGATTTTTAATATATTGGGATTTTTGAATCATTTTGCGAACAGGATAGGGGATTTTGGCGGCGAGCCTCACAAAATTCGTCAAATGCCGCACAACCGTATTTTTTCTTGACATTAAGGCTTGGCATTAATATAATAGGTCTGTATGAATACTAAAAACGAAAGAGAAACAACAATTGACATATTAATTGAAATTCTTGAGGGCGAAGCGTTCAACAACCTCGCGCTGCGGCGAACGCTTGACAACAGCGCTCATCTTACGTTGCATCAAAAAGCATTCGTGACGGAAGTCGTGAATGGTGTTTTGCGTAATTTAGGGCTGATTGATCATATAATCGGCTCGGTTTCGAGTGTCAAGATTAAAAAAATGCGCCCGTTTGTGAGAAATTCTTTGCGTTCGGCGGTCTATCAGCTTTTGTTCATGAAATCATCAGCCGATTTTGCCGTTTGCTCCGAAACCGTAGATTTAATCAAAAAGAGGGGCATGACAAGCCTTTCAGGGTTCGTAAACGGCGTTTTGCGGAACATTATTCGCAACAAAGATTCGATTAGCTTTCCGGATGAAAGCAAATCTCCCGTCGAGTTTTTGTCGGTTAAATATTCTGTACCGAATTGGCTTGTGGAAATGTGGATCGACGACTTTGGCTATGAAAAAGCGAAACGAATGTGTGAAATAAACAACACCCCGCCATCCGTGACCCTTTGCGTCAACACACTTTTGACTACAACCGAAAATCTTACGAAAAAGCTCATTGCATGCGGCACGGAGGTTAAAAAACTTGAAAATTTTCCAAACGCTTTAAAAGTTTCAAAATTAAGCGGAATAGCCGAAATGCCGGAATTTGTCAAGGGCGAGTTTCATGTGATGGATGAAAGCGCGATGTTTGCTGTTAAAGCACTTGACCCTAAACCGGGCGAAAATGTGCTTGATATATGCGCCGCACCCGGCGGGAAATCGTTTTTCTCGGCATATAAAATGAAAAACAATGGGAAAATTGTTTCAAACGACATTTTCAATCACAAGGCGGCATTGATAAAGAGCGGTGCGAAAAGGCTTAAAATAGAGATAATTGAAGCAACGACAATTGACGCGGCTAAGGAATGCGCAGAATTTATTAATAAATTTGACAAGGTGCTTGTTGACGCGCCCTGCACTGGTTTTGGCGTTGTTAGGAAAAAGCCCGACATTAAGCTGACCAAAACGGAAAATTCTCAAAAGGAAATGTCGGAATTACAGCGAAAAATTCTTGAGCAGGCGGCTAAATATGTTAAATCAGGCGGAAAGCTTGTCTATTCTACCTGCACCCTCACAAAAGACGAAAACGAGAATAATGCCGCGTGGTTTAAAGACAATTTCGATTTCGAGCTTGTGTCTGAACAGACCATTTTGCCGCAGGATTATGATTCGGACGGGTTTTATGTCGCAAGGTTTATAAGGATTGAAAAATAAATGTCTGACTTAAAGAATCTTTATTTTGAAGAAATGACAGATCTAATCGTGTCGCTCGGCGAGAAAAAATACCGCGCGGCTCAGATTTTTGATTGGGTTCACAAAAAACGTATTTCCTCGATTGACGAGATGTCAAATCTTTCCAAGTCGTTTGCAGAAACCTTGAAAAAGGAATGTTACATTTCCGAAGCAAAAACAACAAAAAGACTTTGTTCGACACAGGACGACACAATAAAATACTTGTTTGAAATGGAAAATCAAGGTATAATAGATAGTGCTGTGATTGAAAGCGTAAGAATGAAGCAAAATTACGGCTCGACAGTGTGCGTTTCGTCACAGGCGGGATGCGCCATGGCGTGTGCTTTTTGTGCGTCAACGATAGGTGGCAAGGAGCGTGATCTTACCTCAGGCGAAATGCTGTCACAGGTTTATTCGATTGAAAAAGACACGGGAGAACGTGTTTCCAACATTGTAATTATGGGAAGCGGCGAACCGTTGGATAATTATGAAAACAGCATACGGTTTATCAGATTGATAAACGACGAGCGCGGCGCAAACATTTCACAGCGAAGCATAACTCTGTCAACCTGCGGTTTGATTGGCGGAATAGAGCGGCTTATGGGTGAAAATCTTCAAATAACCCTGGCAATTTCGCTTCATGCTCCCAATGATGAAATAAGAAATCAGATTATGCCGATTTCAAGAAAAAACCGATTTGGTGATTTGATGAGGATTTGCCGTGAATATGCAGAAACAACAAAACGGCGAATAACTTTTGAATATGCGTTGATTAAAGGGCTTAACGATTCACCTGCGCTTGCGGCAGAGCTTGCGCGCGAGTTGAGAGGAACGCTGTGTCATGTGAACATCATTCCGCTTAACGAGGTCAAGGGAAGAGCGTTTGAAAAGCCGAACAAAGCGATTACCGAGCGATTCGTTTCGGTTTTGACCAAGGGCGGCTTGAGTGCGTCGGTAAGAAAAGAGCACGGGGCAGACATAAGCGCTGCGTGCGGACAGTTGAAGAACCAGCGGTAGGTACTGGAGGTTGATCATGGAAAGAAAAGCGTTTGGGCTGACAGACATCGGTCTTGTCAGAACCAACAATGAGGATTCTATACTTGTAATGGATTACGGAATGGGCAAGCTGTCGAACCTCTATGCCGTCGCGGACGGAATGGGCGGGCACAACGCCGGGGAAACAGCAAGTTCTTCCGCGATCGGCTTTCTGCGCGGTTATATTGAAAACCACGCCGACGATGCGAAATATATCGAGGGGCTCTTAGCAGAAGCGGTGAGCTTCGCCAACCTTGAGGTTTACGGCATGGCTCAAAACGACGAAAAACTCAAGGGAATGGGAACAACAATGACGGTTTGCTGTGTCGACAACATTAATGCCTATTTTGCTCACGTCGGCGACAGCAGATTATATAAAATAAGCGAAAAGAAAATAACACAAATCACCGAGGATCATTCCTTGGTAAGCGAAATGATGAAAACAGGGCGGCTCACTGCCGAACAGGCGAAATCACACCCGAACCGCAACGTCATCACCCGCGCGCTTGGAACAGACCCTGAACTTGTCGTTGACAGCGGATTTACCCCGCTTGATGAAAATGAATTTGTTCTTATTTGCTCCGATGGGCTTACAACCATGGTCAGTGATGAGCTTATTAAGAGCATAGTTACAAAAAAAGAACTTGACGTTTCGGAAAGAGCCGCGGCGTTGATTAACGAGGCAAAAAAGAACGGCGGCGCTGACAACATTTCTGTTGTTTTAATATGACGAAGGGAAGGATTAAACGATGCTTACGGAAGGACAATTAATTTCCAATCGTTATGAAATCATAGATAAACTGGGTTCGGGCGGAATGTCCGTGGTCTATCGGGCGAAGGACGTTTTGCTGGACAGGTGTGTCACATTTAAGGTTTTGCGCGAGGAATATGTGACGACTGAGGAATTTACTGCAAGATTACGCGACGAGGCGAAGGCCGTCGCAAAACTGAGCCACCCGAACATTGTCAATGTTTATGACGTCGGAAACGAGGGCGACATTAATTATATCGTAATGGAATATATCGACGGCGCGACCTTGAAGGATATTATAAACCGCAAGGCACCGTTTGAAGACAACGACACGATAAGCGTTGCGCTTCAGATCGCGGCGGCGCTTTCTCACGCCCACGCAAATAAAATCATTCACAGAGACATTAAACCGCAAAACGTGCTCGTAACCTCGGGAGGGGTAATTAAAGTAACCGACTTCGGAATCGCAAAATCGGCAATTTCCTCAAACACGGTGACATGGGGAAATGTGACGATGGGAAGCGTTCACTATCTTTCTCCCGAACAGGCGCGCGGCGGTTTTGTCGAGGCAAAAAGTGACCTCTATTCGCTCGGAATTGTGATGTATGAAATGGCGACCGGAACCCTGCCTTTTGACGGCGACAAATCGGTAACAGTGGCATTGAAACACATTAACGACCCTCTTCCCGATATCAGCAGATTAAATCCCAATGTTTCGCCTGCGCTTGAGTCAATAATAATGAAACTTACGCAAAAGCAAACGATAAACCGCTATAAAGATGCAGACGAGCTTATCGCCGATTTGAAAAAAGCGCTTGCCTCACCCGATGTTTCGTTGGAGGAAGAAAACAAGCTTTCGCAAACAAAGAAAATTTCACAAGAAGAAATTGAGGACATTCGCAGAAGATCAAACGGAAAACGCGAAAGCAACGAGAGATATGGCAGGGTCGTGGGTTATGACGATTCCCCCGAGGGTGACGATGGCGACGGAAGAGTCGGACCTTCTGACTGGAAAATGATTTTGGCGGGCGTTGTTACTGCTTTTGCAATAATCACGGTTATCGTCGTAATCGCCATAATAAAAATACCGGGACTTGTCGGCGGTGTAAGCCCGTCACCGTCACAAACGCCTAGTGCATTTATGATCGAGGTTCCCCAACTTGTCGGTGAATATTATGAAGATATAATTAATGACGAAAGCATTGATCTTAAAATTGAAATGGAAAGAGAAGAACCCAGAGACGACGTTGAACCGGGAATTATCACGGAGCAGTCGAAAAACGCGGGGCTTTCAGTTCTTCCCGGTGCAACGATTAAAGTTGTCGTAAGCAAAAGCGTTGAATTATATCCCGTTCCCGAATTTGTCGGAAGCCACATAGATGCCGCGAACAGCAGAATCAGAAACGAAGAGCTTCCGTTTGCGTTGGCGACCGAAACTGAAAACAGCGACACAATTGAAGCGGGAATTGTCATCAGACAAGAACCCGACGCGAATGAAGTAATGCCTGCCGGAACAGAGATTGTTCTTCACGTGAGTTTGGGCAAGGAATCGGTCGAGGCACCAGATTTGCGCGGAAAAACGATTAGCGAAGCAGAAACGATTCTTGAAGAACACGGCTTGCGTCTTGGCGAGGTGACACGCGCGTTCAGTGACACGTTCCCTGAAGGTCAAATAATGGGGCAGAGTGCTGAATATAGAAGTGATGTTCCGCTTGATTCCGAAATTAATGTTGAAGTAAGCGACGGCACCGCACCCGCGACGGAAGAACCTACAGAAGAGCCGGAAGAAGAACCCGAACCAACAGAAGCGCCGGCACAACCACCGACGGAAGCTCCGATTCAAGCTCCAACAGCGGCACCGACGGAAGAACCGTTATACGTTCCTCAGGATTCAACAAAATTCTATCATTTCGACCCTTACAGAATAAATACGAATTTCGCGAACGATTTCAACGGTCAAGAAACAGTAAGGATTAAAGTAATCAAGCACATCGGAGATTTGACCTCGTCCGTTTGGGAGGAAGTTCGTTCAACAAACGATTTTCCCGCGACAATACCTCTTACAGACAAGGGAAGATGGGGCTTTGATATTTACGTAAACGACAAAAGGTATGATTCATTCGAGATTAATTTTGATGAATGGGATTGAATAGGATGAAGCTATGGTAGGTAGAATAATTAAAGGTGTCGGCGGACACTATTCTGTGAGCGCTTCGGGAAAAATTTACACATGTTTGGCTCGTGGCAAGTTCAGAATAAGAGAAATTACTCCGCTAGTGGGTGATGTTGTCGATTTCGACGTGACAGACGAGGAAAATCGAACGGGTTTTTTGACCGACATTAAACCTCGCAAAAACGAGCTTATTCGACCGAGAGTGTCTAATGTTGACGTGGTGTTGATAGTCGTGTCGGCTGTTTTTCCCTCGGTGAACATCGAGCTGCTCGATTGTCTGCTTTTAAACGCCGAGCACAGCGCAGAAAACGCCGAAAAGATTATTTGCCTCAACAAAATTGACATAACCAACGAAGAAAACGCTGGCGAAATAGCCGGAGTTAAACCTGTTTACGAGAAAATAGGATATAAAACGCTGTTGGCTTCGGCGACGGAAAACCTTGGAATTAATGAGCTTAAAAAACATCTTCGCGGCAAAACAAGCGTCGCGGCAGGACCTTCGGGTGTCGGAAAATCAAGCCTTTTAAATGCACTCGTTCCCGAAATGGCTGAAAAAGCCGAAACAGGCGAATTGAGCAGAAAAATCGCGAGAGGAAAACACACGACAAGACACGCCGAGCTTTTTGCTGTTCCCGGCTTTGAAGACACATACATCGTGGACACGCCCGGTTTTTCGTCTGTCACGACAGAAATGATTCCGAAAGACGAATTAGCCGATTGCTTCATTGAGTTTCGTCCGTTTTTAGGGCAATGTTTTTTCAACGATTGCGCTCATGTAACAGAGCACGGTTGCGCAGTTAAAGATCAAATCGGTGAAGCTGTTGACGCGGGACGTTATGAGCGGTATGTGAAATTTCGGGGTTAAATATGCGATATATAATCTTTTGCAACGGCAGCTTGGATTGCCCCTCACTAATTAAAAAATTCGCCGTCGGCTCGTTTAAGCTGATTTGCTGTGACGGCGGGATTAGACACGCAAAAAAACTCAATTTGATTCCCGATTTGATAGTCGGCGACCTCGATTCTGCCGACAGCGCAGATGTTAATTATTTCAAAGAAAAAGGCGTTGAATTCAAAATCTATCCAACCGAAAAAAACGACACAGATTCGGCAATGGCGTTGAATTTGGCGATTGAAGAAAAAGCGTCCGAAGTTTATCTTTTCGGAGCAACGGGAACAAGGCTCGACCACACTTTGGCGAATGTCGGAATGTTGATTAACGCCGAAAAAGCGGGGGTTCCCGCCTTTATAGTCGATTCAAACAACACGGTTGAAATAATTTTAAATGAAAAATCATTTAAAGGAAAAAAGGGCGATAATCTTTCGTTAATTCCGATAAGCGGCGTTGCGCGAGGGGTCACGACCAACGGGCTTTACTACCCGCTGGAAAACGCCGAGCTTGACTTTGCGAGGACAAGAGGGATAAGCAATGTTTTTGTCGGCGAAGTTGCGACGGTGACTGTCAAAGAAGGAATTTTGGCGGCAATTCGCGCGGTGGATTGATTCGTAATAAATAGTAAAATTCGAAAAGAGAGGTCGATGTTATGAAGAAAATAATCGTTTTCGTAGTGTCGTTGATAATGATTACAGGAATCATACCGATAGGTTTAATCGCCGCCAACAACAGAAGCCCACAGGTTTTGCGCGTGGAGATGTCGGGCAGGGAATTGTCGAAGAATAAGAGCGACCCAACAGTATTGCCTTATTTTAACAAATTAATATTTATCGGAAATGACGCTTGCAAAAATAGAACTGTCGAAATCCAAACCTATATAGGTGAGGAATGGACACGAACGGGATGGGTTGCCGAGTTTGACGAATATTCCGAATGTGCCGATCACTATAGTATCACAGATTTATCAAGCTTATATAATCATGTCTATGCCGTAAAATACGTTGTTTTTGAAAATAACGAGTCTGAAAATATTTTAACGGAAAGCCCGACGTATTATATTATACTTTTAGACGAAAGCTCGTTGCAAGTTGGCGGAACTGTTGCAGAAATACGTCTTACCCCATATCAGTTGATTATTGAAGCAACACCGGGATATGTTTTTAATACCTGCAATATTTTTTTGAAAGATAAAAACACGGGTAAAGAGCTGGAGCTGGAAATTAACCAAAACAACCATAATGTTAAAGGTGTTTTTTCGAATATAATCACGTATTCCAATCTTTCCGTAAACAGTGAACATATTTACGAAATAACAATACCCACAGCCGCACTTACACATTATGTGCAGGACGAAATCGAAAAATATAATTATAACCGAGAATTTATCAGCGAGCTGATCGTCGAAAACCCGATGAAGTATGATGATGTACCTGTTAATCATTGGGCATATTCACAAATCAAGGAGCTTACAATAAGACAAGTGGTCGGGGGATATGAAGACGGTTGTTTCCACCCTGACGCTGCAGTAACCCGCAGTGAATTTGCCAAAATGATGCTTTTGTCATTGCAAATACCGTTAATATCCGACGCAAATCCGACTTTTATTGATGTTTCGAGCGATTATTGGGCGTTTGAATATATTGAAACTGTCAAACCCTATTTAACAGGATATAAAAACGACGGCGGATATTATTTCAAAGGTTCAGACCCGGCGGTTCGCGAGGATATGGCGGTTGCGTTGGTTAATGCAATGAAATTGCAAAACGAAAATGTTGATTTAGAGGAATTGAAAACTATATTCAGTGATTATTTAACGATTTCCCCCAATTTGCAAAAGCATGTGCTCATTGCGTATAAGAACCAATTAATCAGCGGCTATCCCGACGGCACTTTCGGCGCTCAAAAAACAATTACAAGAGCAGAAACTGCGGCATTGCTTTCTAAGGTTTATAAATCAAGCGTAATGGAGAAAGTAACATTCGATTAAAGATAAAGAGGAGTTTTAAATGGAAAACAGCTTTCCGCCGCTTGTCGGCGAAGAACTTGCGTCAAGTCTTGAAGCAAGAAAAATAACGAAACCAACACCGGTTCAGTCGGCGTTAATTCCGCTGATGCTGGAAAATCGTGACGTAATAGCGTCGGCGGAAACAGGCACAGGCAAAACGCTTGCCTATCTTCTTCCGATTTACAAACGCCTTGACATGAGCGTCAAAGCCCCGCAGGCTTTCATAATCACGCCCACTCATGAGCTGTCGGCGCAGGTATATAAACAGGCAGAGCTTTTAATGAAAGATTCGGCAGCACTTCTTATCGGCGGCGCAGATATTAACAGGCAAATCGCGAGACTTAAGCAAAAGCCGCGCGTGATTGTCGGCTCGGCGGCGAGAATAATCGAGCTTACGAAAATGAAAAAACTTACGGCGCATTACGTTAAAACAATCGTTCTCGACGAGGCCGACAGGCTTATCATTAAAGACAATTACGAATCAACAGAAGCGCTCATAAAGCTCACGCAAAGAGACAGGCAAATCGCGGCGGTTTCGGCGTCGATTTCGTCCGCCGCCAAAGCAAATCTTGAGAAGATTATCAACAAACCCGACATAAAAATAATTTCGCTCACGGGCGAAAAACCTGCTCTTAACGAAAATGTAGAGCATATATATTACATAGCGGAAAAACGCGACAAAATTAAGGCTTTGCGGAAAATTGCACACAGCGAAACAGGCAAAAGGGCAATAATCTTCGTAAACGACCCATATGATTTGAAAACCACCGCCGAAAGGCTTAACTATCACGGATTGAAAGCGGTCGCGCTGTTTGGCGACATGCATAAAAGCGAGAGACAAAAAGCATTAAACGCGTTTCGGGAAGGTCGCGCAAATTTCTTGGTAACGTCCGATCTGTCCTCGCGCGGTCTTGATATTTCAGGAGTTTTGTGTATAATAAACGCAGATGTGCCCGAGAATAACGAAACCTATCTTCACCGAGCGGGACGAACGGGAAGAATGGGCGAATCGGGCAAGGTTATAACGCTTGTCACAGAACGGGAGCAATCCTTTCTGGCAAATTTTGAAAAAAGTTTCGGAATTAAAATTGGGAGGTCACAATGAAAAATTCAACGCTCGTAGTAATGGCGGCGGGCATGGGCTCGCGTTTCGGGGGATTTAAACAGATTGAACCTGTCGGAAGTCACGGCGAAGCAATCATGGACTATTCTGTGTTTGACGCAATTCGCGCGGGTTTCAACAAGGTTGTTTTCATAATTAAAAAGGAAATCGACGCCGATTTCAGAGAGAGAATTTTCAACAGAATATCAAGCAAAATCGAAGCACACATAGTCTATCAGGATATTGACGATCTTCCAGAGGGATATGCTGTTCCTGAAGGCAGAACCAAACCGTGGGGAACAACTCAGGCGGTTTTGTGTGTAAAAGACATTGTAAACGAGCCGTTTTCGGTCATAAACGCCGACGATTATTATGGAATAAGCGCATTTAAAGACGTTCATGATTTTATAACAACAAGCAATGACAGCTGTATGTCGGGCTATCTTCTCAAAAACACCGTGACAGACGCGGGAAGTGTCGCACGAGGAGTTTGTCAAACCGACGAAAGCGGCTCTTTGCGCGAAATAGTAGAATTGACCCACATAGAGAAACAACCGGGCGGAATCGTTTACAAATCCGGCGACGAATTTTTCCCTCTCGCCGATGATTCGCTTGTTTCCATGAATTTTTGGGGATTTCAGCCTGATATTTTCAATGATTTAAAAAGACTTTTCGTCGATTTTTTAGAAAAGGACAAATCAAACGACAATTTAAAATCGGAATGCTATCTGCCGATGTGTGTGGGCGAGCTTTTGGTTGAAAATAAAATTAACGTAAGGGTTCTGCCGTCAAAAGACACTTGGTACGGTTTTACTTACAAGGAAGACAAAGCGGCTGTTCAAAACGCGGTTAAGGAGCTTGTCTGCCAAGGGAAATATCCCGATGGGCTGTGGCTGTAGAATTAAATTCACTAAAATGGGGGCTGTCTTGCTAAGAAAAAAAGCAAGACAGCCTATTTGGGTTTGCTCGCCTGACAGGAGTTGAACCTGCGACCAAAGGTTTAGGAAACCTCTGCTCTATCCTCTGAGCTACAGGCGAAAAATCAATTTATCAGTATAGACAATATACCAAAAGCCAATAGTTGTCAAGAGTTTTGTCACGGATGATTGTTTACTGATTGTTGGCTGATAAAAGCAAAGAGGCGCCAATGCGCCCCCTTGCAAAACGTTTGATGAATCATTAATTTCAATAGCTCAAAGCACTGCGTAGCTTAGCGGCTCTTCCTACTCTTGTGCGATTGTTAAAGTTTGTGACTTCGTCAGCAGCTGTATTGTAATTGATCATGTCATTATCCTTAGCGTTATCATAGCCATAGTAGCTCCTGCCGTAATTATAATTACTCGTGCTGTAATCACCGGTATTGTAATTATCGGTATTGTTGTTATAAGAATAATTGTAATCGTTTGTGTCACTCATTACGCGCGGCTCTACCGTTCTGCTTATCGTCGCGTTGTTATAGTTTCTCGAAACATTGTTATTACTTCTCGAGACACTATTATTGCTTCTTGAAGCACTGTTCGACAAGGTTACATGTTGTTTGGGTTTTGCGCCTGTGGTGCCCAATCCCCAATCGGCGGCTTTCTTGTTCACACGTTTCCCGTTTGTGGGATGCTTCCCAATTTTAAATTTAGCGTTTTTATTGACTTCGGCCTTATTGACCGTAGCGCCGTCATTTGCCGCCGTATATGCCATTCCTGCCGAATTTGAAGATGCAGATCTTGTTATCGGCTTAATGCTCTTGTTTGCGGCTGTTTCAGTTGTCGCTTTGGTCGCAGTCTTAGTTATCGCCTTGTTATTTATCACCTTGTTATTTGTCGTCTTGTGATCTGTTCCTATTGAATTTGAAGTTGCAGATCTTGTCAACGGTTTTGCTGTATTATTCGGAGCAATCGCCGCTTTTAAATTTCTTCCGATTTCGGAACGCTTTACCATTTCATTGTGATTGCCGCGAATTTTGTTTCCACCTGCGTTATTCACATGGCTGCGCTTTACATTTTTATTTAAAGTGTATGCACCGCCGCGAAAATTTTGCTCATCCAAACCGCTTCTTTCATATTTCGTGTTTCTTATAACGCGGCCGTTCGTTAAATTAGGATTTGCTTTTCGCGTTACTCTACTATTGTAGCTCGAGTTTCTTCCGAAAATTCTGTCTTTTCCGAGATTCGCGCCGTGATTGACATCATTGGCTGTGTTTACGCTATAGCGGCGTGTCGTGTTGTTGTTGTCGGCGGCATTCCCCGAACAACCTGTAACCGCTATTATAGATAACGCCGAAGCGGCAGCTAATACTTTTTTAAAATTCATTTGAATATCCTCCCCACTGTTTTTGTTTCATTTCATAGTTTTCCCTCATCACTATAAAACACGGCAATTTTTCTTGCCGTGTATATTATTCTTGTCAAATGAAAAAATTAAATACTGCAAAGAAGTTGGAATGGATAGTGAAATAGTGGATAGAAAAAAATTTATTTACAATTTTATTATTTCATAATTTAGGAGGCGTGGTTGTGGAATAATTTAAGAACGCAAATTTAACCACATGAGTGGATTTTTCAGGGCAATTTTGATTACATGTGCACGGCAGGTCGGCAAAACAACCATACTCAAGCATCTTGCAGGTCGTTTTTTGTCAAGACCTTGATGGGGAAGTGCTAACCTCAGCTTTAAAAGGTGATGCGATGTGTACATATGTTGTTTATATTCCTGATGCTATAATGGCTTCTTATATCAAATAGCTAAAACCCTTGAGTAAACACTGATTAAGGTAACCTTACGAAAAACTTACAAAAGCAAAACGTTCGCTCCAAGCCATTTTTCTTCAAAAGGCTACCTCTAAAAGCTCTGTTTCACACACTTTTGATTTTTAAAAAGACCCAGAACCCGGTCTTTTTAAAAATCAAAAGCGGTTCAACAACGAGTTTTTAGACGTGCCCATAAAATAGCACTTCCGCTCACAAGCTTTCGCCGCTGCCGCTAAGTTTTTAGTAAGCTTTTGAATTAATCAGTGTTTACTTGACAGTCCGAATATCGAAATGTGCGAGTTACAACTCTACATCCTGCGCGCTTAGATACCCAATAATTTAAAAACCTCTTGACAAGTAAACGCTCGTTCACTATAATAATCAGTAAACGAGCGTTTACCATAAAGGGATGGTGATTTAAATGTCTGACACAAAGGAAAAAATCCTGTTCGCAGCACTTCGTTTGTTCGCGCAAAATGGCTACGAAGCAGTTTCGGTCAGTGCCATCGCGGGAGAACTCGGAATGACAAAGGGTGCTTTATATAAGCACTACAAAAATAAGCGCGACATTTTTAACAGCATTTTTGAAAGTGTTTGCCTTGGAGATGTTGAATTAGCGAAAAAACATGGCGTACCTGAAGAAGAATTTGAAAACAATCCGGCGGCATTCAAAAACATTTCTATGGAAAACCTCAAAAATTTTATTGAAGCGACCTTTCGTGTTTGGATCGAAAATGAATTCGCCCGAAATTTCCGCAAAATGTTGACGTTAGAGCAGTATAAAAACGCAGAAATGGCAGCTTTATATCAAAAGTGTATCCTTCCTGTCAGCTATATCGAGGATTTGTTCCGTGAGATGACAGCGCAAGGTGTCTTGAAAAAAAACGACCCCAAGCTGCTTGCTTTAGAGTTTTTCGCGCCATATCATTTTTTAATAAACACGGCTTTGACAGATGAATCATGTGACATTGAAGAAATCTCCAAACTCTTAACAGCGCACATTGAGCGGTTCATCGAAATAAATCACAAGCATTTTCGAAGCTGATAACTTTTTAAAATTTTCAACGAAACAAGGCGGTTTTGAAGACAATTTGGAAAGTTATTAACAACTATATTGTCGAATTATCTCCGAAGTCCAGAACGTTATCCACAATATTACTCACCCCACGTTGAGATTGCGGGAGAACTCGACATTACAAAGGAGCAAAAAAATAATGACAGACAAAGAGTTAACAATTTATGATTTGATTATTGAATCTCATGTAGGGCTGGAACGGCAAGGACCGGGCAGTCCCGAAACGATTATTAAGGCATTAAGCTTTATAGATGACCTTGATAAAATTTCACAAGTAGCGGATTTAGGTTGCGGAACAGGCGGACAAACGATGATTCTTGCACAAAACATCGCAGGAAACATCACAGGCGTAGATATTTGTCCGAATTTTATAAATGTATTTAACGATAACGCCGAAAAATTAAATCTCGGCGAAAGAGTGAAAGGGATTGTCGGCTCAATAGAAGATCTTGCGTTTCCAAAAGAGGAATTTGACCTCATTTGGTCGGAGGGCGTTATAGACAGCATCGGTTTTGAAAAAGGATTATGCTATTGGAAAGATTTTCTCAAGAAAAACGGCTACATTGCCGTAACAAACCCTTCTTGGCTCACCGATGAACGCCCTGCCGAAATTGAAAAATTTTGGGTCGATGCTGTTCAAGGCTTAGATACAGTGGCAAATAACATTTCAACAATGCAAAAAGTCGGTTATGAAGTCATTACCTCTTTCGTTTTGCCCGAAAAATGTTGGACAGATAATTATTTCATTCCGCGTGAAGCGGCAGAAAAGGTACTTTTGAAAAAATATGTCGGGAACAAAACCGTAGAGGCTTATATAAAAGACGAGCAGTATGAGGTGGAGTTATATTCAAAATATAAACAATTTTATGGATATGTTTTTTATATTGCCAAAAAGAGATAATTCGTGTTAAAATGATACAATAATAAAAATTCGCGACAGGAGGCAGCAACCATGAAAAAACTCGTTGTTTATTATTCCTACAGCGGCAACGCAAAACGTCTCGCGCAACAATTAGCGGCAAACGAATCGGCAGACAGCGCGGAAATTTCGGACGTGAAAAAACCGAACAAACTGAAAGCATATACAGTCGGGGTAATGGCGGCAATTAGAGGAAAATCTTGGAAAATTCAACCATTGGCAGTCGATTTGTCGGAATATGACAGCTTGACGCTGTTCTTCCCCGTTTGGGCGAGCAATCCGCCGCCCGCGTTTAACGCATTGCTTGAAATTTTGCCCTCGGGCAAGGTTATAGACGTGAAAGCCGTGTCGAAAAGCGGATCAAGCGAGTGCAGGGACAAGATAGATTGCATTATAAAGGAAAAAGGCTCGGAAATGGCAAGCTATGAGAACATTAAATCCTAATAATTTGCCTTAATCGCGCGTTCCATCTCGCGCACATGGGTCTTTTTTGCAAGTGTTTCGCGCTTGTCGTAAAGCTTCTTGCCTTTCGCCAACGCTATGTCAATTTTCACAAGCGACCCCGAAAGATATATTTTAAGCGGAACAATCGTGTACCCATCTCGAGTAACCGCGCCGATTAGTTTGTTTATTTCATATTTATGAAGCAAAAGGCGGCGTTTTCTCATCGGGTCTTTATTGAAAATGTTGCCCTGTTCATAAGGGCTTATGTGCATATTCACAACGAAAGCCTGCCTGTCTTTAACTTCGACATAGCTGTCTTTAAGGTTGCATTTGCCCGCGCGCAAGGACTTAACCTCCGTGCCGACAAGCTCGATTCCCGCCTGATAGGTTTCGTCGATAAAATAGTCATGATATGCTTTTTTGTTTTGCGCTATTAACTTGAAATTTTTACCGTCCGCCATCTTGTATCCTCTCTTTTCTTATATTGGATATTATAACGCGGTTTCGATAAAAAAACAACTATAATCGTTTAAGTTGAAAATAGGCTTTAACCTTCACTGAAATGCGCCCTCTTCGACAGGCATAGCCTGCCAATCGTGTGCTGTTTCATCTCGCTTAAGACCATTTTCAACTAAAAACGCTATATATCATGAAAGGTTGAGATTATTTATGGCTTGCAGAACGGCAAGGGGCGCTGTCACAGTGGAAAACAAAACAGACAGCATTCTTTCAAACACAGAGGAAATGATTAAAAAAATTCTTGAAGTGAACAATATTGCAAAGGAAAACATCGTTTCAATGTTTTTCACCTGCACGAGGGATTTGGACGCGGTCTATCCTGCGGTTGCGGCGAGAAACCTCGAAATTATTGACGCAGGACTTATGTGTGCGCAGGAAATGTACGTTGAGGGAAGCATGAAAAAGTGTATCAGGGTGCTTGTTTCGTTTGAAACGGATTTGACACAGAAAGAAATCAGACATATTTATTTAGGCAAAGCGGCAGCACTTAGACCTGATTTGGGAGGAAAAAAATAATGGGATTTCAAATAGCGATAGATGGACCCGGCGGAACGGGAAAATCAACAACCGCGCGTCTTGCGGCGCAAAAGCTGGGCTTTACATATATAGACACGGGCGCGATGTACCGAGCAGTCGGGGTTTTTGCGCTTGAAAAAGGCGTTGATGTAAACGATGCAGAAGCGGTCGAAGCGTTGTTGCCGATGATTGAAATCGGAATAAACCGCGACGAAAACGGCGGACAGCGCGTCAGCTTAAACGGCGTTGATGTCACCGAACAACTCCGAACCGCCGAGGCGGGAGAAGCCGCAAGCTGCGTTTCGGTTCACGGCGCTGTCAGAACAAAGCTGGTCGAACTTCAAAGACAGCTCGCCACCGATTCAAATGTAATAATGGACGGACGTGACATCGGCTCGTTCGTTTTGCCTGACGCAAATGTTAAAATCTATATGGACGCAAGCGCTGAAATCAGGGCAAAGCGCCGCGTGGCTGAGCTTTTGTCACTTAACCAACCCGCCGATTTTGAAACTGTTAAAAGCGAGATTGAAAAACGCGATTACAGAGATAAAAACAGGGAAATTACGCCGCTTGTCATGGTTGAGGGCGCCGTTTTGATTGACACTGGTGATTTGACGATTGATGAGGTTGTTGAGTTGATTGTTAATGCATATAACGCTTAGAACCTATCCAATAATAAAAAATCTCGAAAAGCAGCTTCGTGCTTAATATTGGATAGGCTCTTAATAAAATTTCTCTCACTTTAAAACAGGGTTGCTCTTCAACAAAGAGCCGCCCTGTTCACAATTCCTATATCTTTTTCTTAACAGCATACCACAATTCAGCATACCCCATGTCAGAATCCCCGCCATACACCTCGAAATTCATACCGTTCACTTGCTCATATTCGGCGGTATGAAGCCATTCAGAATAAAAGCGTTTATTAAGGTTTTCAATCACTTCGCAAACCGCATCCCATTTAAATTTCTCAGACGGGAATACAACCCAAGTAAGCGCCGAGATATCCATGACAGTATATCCATCAACTCTACTGTATTTACCCCTGAACGCGTACTGCATATACACGAAAGTGCCGGATTCCGTTTGTTTATAATCACAGACCCCATGAACCTTGCATGAGTCAGGATTGACAAACAACGGCAAATCACCGGCATCCGATACGAGTTTTTCATATGCGCCGTTTACGTAATTTTGATTCCACATCTCGTGTGGATTATTTTGATATGTTGCGTTGTCATTCAGAATGCTTGCGTTGATGCCGATTCCATCCGTTCTGAAAATCCCCTCATAGCCGAAAACCTGAAAAGCGTCTTTGCTTTCAATGCGATAATCCATTTCTTTCTCTCCTTTGATTGAAATTTGGAAAGAAATTCTCGGATATGCTTTCAGCGTCATATAGAGGTAGCCTTTCGAAGAAAAATGGCTTGGAGCGAACGTTTTGCTTTCGTAAGTTTTTCGTAAGGTTACCTTAATCAGTGCTTACTCTTTGATTTTTCAATAAATGCTTCACAAAAATCAATTCCTATGCAGTCAAAACCCTTGTTTTAAAAGTAGTGGACATCTTTTTCCGAATCCCGCCCCTATATCTAAAATCCTCGCGGCATTAGGCAGCATTTCTATAAAGACTTCTATTTTGCCGTTAGCGATTAGATTTGCGTCTTTCCAAATTATACACAAAAAAAGCCGAGCATCTACAGCTCGACCTCAAAATACTGGGCTGGAAGGATTCGAACCTTCGAGTGCAGGAGTCAAAGTCCTGTGCCTTACCGCTTGGCGACAGCCCAAAAATGAATTAAGACATCTCTGCCTTAATTTGTTTCCAAATCGGGGAAACCGGATTTGAACCGACGACCTCTTGGTCCCGAACCAAGCGCGCTACCAAACTGCGCTATTCCCCGTTTGTCGTGTTTCAGTCTACATTTGAAAATCAGACTTTTATTAATATACCCTTTTTTTGCATTCGTGTCAATATCTTTTTTTAAAAGGGCGCGTACTTGTGTATAAGCGTCTGCAAACACTTCAATTACTGCATTTAAAAATAACATTTACCGCATTTCCCTGTTTTCCTTGCGATTTGCGTGTTGGAAATAGCGCAGGGTTCAAGCTCATTTGCGACATGCAAATCGTTTATGTCAAACGGAAATGCTACAATAGCGAAGAATAAGAATAGAATTCGGCAAGAAGCAATGCATTGTAAGAATATTATTAGACAAAAAACCGCCCCGCTTTTAACAGCAGGGCGATTCACATTTTCTATTTATTTATAATTTATTTACCGGCCATTTGTCTTTCTTGAGCTTCGATCATTTTCTTAACCATGTAACCGCCGACATAACCGTTCTGTGCCGAAGTGAGGTCACCATTGTAACCCTGCTTCAACGGAACGCCGATTTCGTTGGCGACTTCATATTTAAATCTGTTCAAAGCTTCGCGAGCTTCAGGAACAGCCTTTTTACCTGTAGATGTGTTGTTAGACATTATATTTTACCTCCTGTGTAGTAGCTTTTTATCGTAACGACTCATCGTTACAATAGTATTATGTCTTTTGCACGACATATTATAAGAGGTAATTTTTCACGAATATGTAATACTTTTTCAAATTCTGATTTGACCGTTTCCGTAAATAATATATTTTGTCGTCGTCAATTCCTTTAATCCCATCGGTCCGCGTGCGTGAAGCTTTTGTGTGCTAATTCCGATTTCGGCGCCAAGCCCGAACTCGCCGCCGTCTGTGAACCGTGTCGAAGCGTTGACATAGACCGCCGCCGAATCGACTTCGTTAAGAAATTTCTGCGCATTTGCATAATTTTGCGTCAAAATGCTTTCCGAATGGTTCGTTGAATATTTGTCGATGTGGGCGATTGCTTCGTCAATTCCATCTACTATGCCGATGCAAATTATCAAATCGTTATATTCCGTATACCAATCGTCGGGTGACGCGGGTTTAATCGAAGAAACGATTTGCCGTGATGCTTCATCGCCGCGAATTTCAACACCGTTTTCCGACAACGCTTTGCAAGCCTCGGGCAAAACTTCTTTCGCCGCGTTTTTGTGAACAAGAAGTTTTTCCGCAGAGTTGCAAACCGACGGACGTGAAACCTTTGCGTTCACGGTAATATCTATCGCGTTTTTAAAATCAGCGAACTCGTCTATGAATATGTGGCAATTTCCCGTTCCTGTTTCAATCACGGGAATTGTCGCGTTTTCGACAACGCTTTTAATGAGCGAAGCACCGCCGCGAGGAATGAGCACATCTATAAATTCGTTCATTTTCATAAACTCTACCGCTGTCTCTCTTGAAGTGTCGGTCAATAATTGAACAAAATCGCTGTTATAACTGTTTTCACAAAGCGCGTTTCTTAAAACATCAACCACCGCGGTGTTTGAAAGCAACGCTTCCTTTCCGCCACGCAAAACCACCGTGCTTCCTGCTTTAAGGCAAATTCCGAAAGCGTCGGAGGTAACGTTTGGGCGAGCTTCATAGATTATTCCGATGACGCCCATTGCAACACGCTTTTGCCCGACAACTAAGCCGTTTTCAAGTGTTTTCATTCCTATGACTTCCCCGACAGGGTCGTCAAGCTTCGCCAAATCTCGTAAGCCGTCCGCCATTTGCCCTATTCGTTTTTCGTCTAATCTTAGCCTGTCTGAAAATGAAGATTTTATTCCCGCTTTCACGGCGTTTTCTAAATCCCTTGCGTTTTCCGACAGAATGAATTTCGTGTTTTCGACAAGTTTGTCGGCGCAGAAATTAAGAATTGAATTTTTTTCGCCTGTTTTCAGCTTTTTTGTCATTGTTGACGCGGCTTTCGCGTTTTGGCAAATTTGAGTTAGGTTCATTGCGGCACTCCCTTTTATATATTTATTAGGTGCTTGCGAAACTTTTAAAATGTTGCAAAGACACTTCCCCACCCGCAATAGACTTGTAACGAAATTGGAATCAGCTGTTTATAAAATGCGTTGAAGCCCGCATTTTATAAACAGCAAAAGGTAATTTCGTTACAAGCTTAATGACGTCATGGGGTGAGTAGTTTTTTGGATAACTTTTTAGATTCGGCGATAATTCGACAATAATTGCTGTTAACAACTTGCCTGATTGCCCTCAAATCCGTATTGTTTCGTTAAAACATTTTAAAAGTCACCAATTTTTAATCATCTCTTACTTATATATTCATTTCTCGCTTATTATCAATTTTAAAATAATATCATGTTCTTCCCTTTGCAAATAGGGTACAATCTGGAAATCGTAACAAATTCCAACCGTTAAAGCGTCTGGTTTTTCAAAAAAATAGCGGTCATAATAGCCTCCGCCATATCCGATTCTTGTCATGTTTTCCCCAAATGCAAGCCCGGGAACGATTATTACTGAATTTTCGTCGGGAATCATTACCTTTCCCTCGACAGGTTCAAAAATTTTGAATTTGTTTTGTTTCAGAGCGTTAAAATCGGTCAACTCCCGAAATTCCATCAATCCTTTGCCCGTCATAACGGGCGCGGCGGTTCGTTTTTTTAACGCCCACGCCTTTTCAAAAATGGGATATGTGTTTATCTCTTCGTCTGTTCCGACAAAGCAAAAAACAGCCGACGCATTCTGAAAAGCGGTTGATTTGAAAAGATTTTCACAAATCCTTTGATCCATCGCTTTTCGCTGGCTGACTGTAAGCTCACTTCTTTTTACTTTAAATTTTTCGCGCAGCTCATTCTTTACCATCATTTATTTTCGCGGCTATCACATCAATTATTCTGTTGTCTGAAACCGATTTCACTTTAAAAATCACGCCTGAAAACTCGATTTCGGGTTGTTCTTCCTCTCCCGGAATTCTTCCGAGTTCGCCGATTACAAATCCGCCGATTGTGTCATAGTCGTCGGTGGGAAGTTCTATTTCAAAAAACTCGGCGACCTTTTCAAGCTCTGTTGTTCCGTCTAAAAGGAACGCGCCTCCGCCAATTTCTTCAATTTCGAGCTTTTCTTCTTCGTCATATTCATCTGAAATGTCACCCATTATTTCTTCAATAAGGTCTTCCATCGTGACAATTCCACTCGTTCCGCCATATTCATCAACGACAACCGCCATGTGTGATTTGCTTTTTCTCATAGCTTCAAAAAGCTCGTCGGTCTTTTTAGAGGTCGGAACAAAATAGGGTTTTCTTATTAAATCAGCCAATTTTACCTTGTCCTTGCCCTGCGTTATCACCGCGTGAAAAAAGTCTTTTACATATAAAATTCCTATAATGTTGTCGATGCTTTCCGAAAAAACGGGCATACGTGAATACCGCTCGGTCAGAGCGGTGTCTAAAATCTCATCATAGCCCGCGTCGGAGGGCAGAGCCACAATGTCGACCCTGTGTGTCGCGATTTCTTCGGCGGTTTGGTTGTCGAATTCGAAAATGTTGTTAATCATTTCCATTTCCGATTCATCAATCGAACCCTCTTCAGAACCCGACTCCGACATCAGCCGAATGATTTCGGCTTCGGTGTCGTTTTTGTTGTTTCCTTTGCGCTTTTCCACAATTTTATTAAAAATTATGTAGGCGCAGGCGAGAGCCAACGCCGCTGACAGCAAAATTATCGTAGTAACTACGGCAGATCATCCTCCAAATTAAGGCTATCTCTGAAAAAGAAAGCAGGGCGGCAGGTAGTAACTATGCCGCCCTTGCAATTTATTATTGATTAATAGTTTGAAATAGCATAGTCAAGTGCGCCTTGGTTATCCGAATTCGGGCGAACGAAAGAATTTTCATATGCGCCGTTTCTGATGAGAATAACCGTCGGTAAATCAAAAATTTTTCCGGCTCCGGTCACTAAATCATAACCCCACCAGCTGTAGCTGTTGCTCGCATCCTTAAAGTCAATAACATAAACTGTTTTTCCCTTATTGTTTGCAATAGCTTTGTTAATAACTTCTACAGACGAGCTGTCTGTTGAAGAATTGTAAGCAATTAACGTAAACGAATTGCCGTTGTCATATTTCGTTTTTGCGTCTGCAACAGAAAGCTGAACAACGTTGTCGCCTGCGATTTTGTTTGAAGAAACTGTTGTCGACGGTGCCGGTGAAGCTGTCGCAGCAGCTACGGGAGCGCTGTCCTTAGTTTCTGTGTAGAATTTGTTCATCGCTTCAAGAACCGTCACTTTGCTTGCGGGAACTCTAATGACTCTTACATCTCCCTGACCGTTTACAAGGAAAAGAGTGGGCACGTCCGCGTTGCCGATAGTGTTTATGCGGCTGTTTACGAAAGTAAGAACATCGTTTGTGTTCCATGAGGAATGCTCACGATCGACGCCGTAAACTACATAACCATATTCCTGTGCGCCTTCAACTGCCCAGTCGATTGCAGTTTTGCTTGCGTCGCTCAAGCTGTTGTAGTAGTAAAGAACGAAACGCTTATTATTGTTAAAAAGAGTTTGCGCTTCCTGCGGTGAAATTCTTGAGAAGAAGCTTGTTTCTTTAAACGGATTCGTCGGATCAACCGTTTCGTAAGGTTTAGCTCCGGGAACCGCTGTCGGATTTGCGTCGGGCGCAGGTGTTGAAGTGAAAGCGGGCTCCGACGTATAGGTCGAACCGTCTTCGTTAAACTTTCTTCCCGTTCCGGGTTGGTCGATATAAGCTGTTGTTGTCTTTTCGTTCCATTCAACTTCCATACCGAGAATTTCGGCTGTTTCTCTGAGTTGAACATAGGTGCGTCCTTCGTAAAGGATTGTGTCTTTTTGTGCGGGTTGTCCATCGACGACAAGTTTAATGTGGTTGAACCAAACTTGAACTGTTTCTTCACCCGCGAAAACGTAAATGCCCGTTAAAACGGTCGCTGTTGCCAAAACACCCGCAACAAACGGTTTAAGCGTCTTTAAAAAATTTTTCATTTGAGAGGCCTCCTTTGTTTTTAATACTTTCTTAATATTCCTCTTTACAATTTAATATTGTATACTAATTTTTTACAGATTACAAGGGGAAATTTGTATTTTTTTAAAATATTTTTTTGTGAACTAAATATGAACTAAAATTTAACAATTATGCCTGACGTATATACCTTATCAAATCGCCTATTTTCGGTTTTGTTCCATAAAGCATTACACCAACGCGATAAATTTTCGCTCCGACATATCCTACGCCGAGAAGGTAAACAAGATTCAGCGCAATGCTTATGAATATCTCGGCAGGCGTCGCCGCATCCATGCAAATTCGCATGAACATTACCATCGGCGACAGGAAAGGAACAAACGAGCAAACTGTTACATAAGAAGCCCCCGCATTCGCCATTCCCATCATCGCAATCATAAAAGCCGCGATGAACAACAGCATCGGAATCATTATAACAGATTGCGCGTCCTCCTGTCTGCTGACAGTTGAAGAAACGGCGGCAAACAAAAACGAGAACGTGAAAAAACCGAGCAGGAAAAACACAACGGCATAAAGGAAAATTCCGCTTGAAAGAGAAGAATTTACAATCCCGCCAATCATCGGCGAAATTTCGTTCCAACTCGCCGCGTTAAGCTTCAATACGGCAAAGGCGGAAATTGCAAACGCGCCGAATTGCGTAAGCCCTGCAAGCCCGGTTCCGATGACCTTGCCGAACATTAGCGGCATCGGCTTTGAAGAGGTCAGAAGCAATTCCATCGCTTTCGATGTTTTTTCCGTGATAACGGACGTCGAAACATATTGCCCATAAAGAATTATCGTGAAATAGAGCAGGAAAAGCATTACATAACCCATCCAAAAATTTTGACCCGCATCTGTTCCGACAATAATCGTTTCGCCTGTCGGATAGCCCAAAATCTCATCGATTCGCGCTTGGGTCAAGCCCTCGGCTGCAAGTTGTTTGTCTTGATAAACCGAGCGAATCATTCCGCTGAAATCATACATCACGGCTGTCAGCATGTCTGCACCCTTTTGATAGAGCTTATAATTCAAGCCGTCAATTGCGATTGCCATTTCATAATCGCCGTCTATGATTTTATCATTGATTAATGAAATTTCGCTTTCAGAAACCTCGACCCATTCATATTTTCCACAGTAAACCGACAAAAGCTCACTGTCATAGCCGCCGTCTTTAGCGTAATATGCCGCTTTTTTAAGATCGGCTGTCTGCTGAGGTTTGTTCTCGCTTAATTCGGCGTTGTTTCCCATTATTGAATCAAAAGCGCCCTTGAAAGCAGGATAATTTCCTCCAATCAGCACAAGCAGAAGTAGAATTGCCGTCATTACTATAAACGCTTTACTTCTCACGTAATTTGTATATTCAAATTTAAAAACAGTTAAGAATTTCTTCATTCAATGTCACCTGCTTTCTCCACGAAAATTTCTGTCAGCGTCGGTTCTTTTACGGCGAACGAGTCAATAGCGATGCCGTTTGCTGCGATTGCCGCGAAAAGCGCGTGTTTGTCTTCCTCTTTTTTCAACGCGACTATGCAACTGTTGTCCTCTTGCAAAATGCTTGTCAAATTCTCGCTCAATCCGCCGATTTTTTTGATTTTCTCCGCAAGAGAAGAAGCGTCACCATCCTCGGGCATTAAGACGACCCTATTTCTCGGATAGGATCGCTTTATTTGCTTCAAATTGCCTGAAAGAACGATTTTGCCTTCGTTTATAATACAAATATCGTCGCAAAACTCCTCGACATAGCTCATTTGGTGGCTTGAGAAAAACACAAGTCTCCCATCCTTTGTCACTTCCGAAACAAGATTTTTGAGAAGTGTCGCATTAACCGGGTCAAGTCCCGAAAACGGCTCGTCCAAAATGATGATTTCGGGATCATTTAACAGCGCAATCGCAAGTTGGATTTTTTGTTGATTTCCTTTTGACAATGTCATCAATTTTCTTTTGTAATATTCCTCCGCTCCGAGCTTTCTCAAAAGCCTAATGGAACGCTCCCTTACTATCGAAGGCTTCATCCCCCTAAGCTCGCCGATATACGCCATTTGCTCACTTATTATGCGTTTTGGGTAAAGCCCTCTTTCTTCGGGCAAATAGCCGATTTTGTCCAAGAACGCCTTGCTTGGCTTGCCGTCTATTGTTACCGAGCCGCTGTCTGCGGGAAACAAATCCATTATCACTCGGATTGTCGTCGTTTTTCCCGAGCCGTTTCGCCCAAGAAGCCCAAGTGCCGAACCGCTTTTCGCTTCAAAGGAAATGTCTTTCAAAACGTGCTTCTGCCCAAAACTTTTGTTGATTTTTTCTGCTTTTAACTGCATAAAACCCCTCCTTTTTTTACCTCAATTATGTTTATTCCGACATCAAAGCAATGCCCGAAGGGCTTACCCAGTTCCTGATTCGGATTATAACCACTGTTTTTGATTCTATTTCCTCTGATCGTCGCGTTTTCAACCGACGCGACAAGCATCGCCGCTCCGGGAGTGTCAACAATCTCATTGTTCTCAATGATGATATTTTTATGAAGCGGATAATCTCCGATTCCTGTCGGCGTATCTACCACAACATTCAAAGCCGCGGGATGTCTGTCCATGCGATAAGAACTTGAATTGACTTTATTTACGCCAATAAGCCTGTTGCCGCGAACGACGACGTTTTCACAGCCGAAGCCCTCAAGCCAAAAGTCGCAATCGGTCGTAATTTGAATTCCCGCTCCTTGCACATTGACAATAAGATTTTCTTCGATTATGCCGTTTTTCGCTTGAATCAACATTCCTCTTGCTCTGTGATCGTGAAAATAGTTATTGCGAATAATAAAATTATCAGAGGCATTGTTTTGATTGGCGATTAAATCACCTGCGGCAAAGCCTTCTGGAATTTCGCGGTCGATTGTTAAAATTATTAAATCTTCGGAAGCGCTTTTCTCAATTTCGGCAATAATGGCCGTTCCGTAAAATTCCAAATTGGTTGCCGAATGAAAATTGACAGGGTCGCCGACCTCGGTGAAATCTTTTAAATCAGCTGAACGAACATTGATTTTTCTTTCATCCAAAGAATTTGCACGAGTCCAACGCCCGTGAATGTTTACCGAATCATCGCCCTGCAAGCTGAAATCACAGTTTTCAATGACTATGTCACCGCGGCACGAACCGATGTGAACGCCGTCGGCAGTCGCCGTAATAGGACGGGATTGGTCGCCGCGCGCAATTCTGCAGCCATCCAAACAAATTCCTTTCCCGCAGTGAGTGAAAAGATAGGCGTGGCTTGGGCATTGCAAAACGGTAAGCCTTTCAAGTGAAATGCTCTCGTTTTTCCGCCCGTTGGCATAAACAGCCGCCGTTCCTTCATAAACATAATGGCGAACCAGCATTTTGTCGCCGTCTTTAAACATATTCAAAAGATTTTTGTTTTGAAATTTATATAAACCTTTTTCAACTTGTTCATAATTGTCATCAGGCTTAAACCCGGGCGCAAACATATAAAATTCCTGCGTATTCATTTTCCATGTTCGATTGTCGAAATCAAACTCACACACCGATCTGACAGGTGCACCCTCTGTGTTGCATTCGGGCAAAATTCTGAGGTGTTTTTCCCCGTTTAAAGTCTCTATGACGCCGAGAGAAGCGAGCAAAACATCCCAGTCAATAACGAAGCCGCGCAGGGTAATGTTTTGGCAGTTATTTATTAATATGCCGGGTTTAATCTCTCGGCAAACAAGCGTTGCGCCTGTCCCGTCAAAAATAATATCGCTCATTCCGTCAAGAACAAGGTGTGCGATGTCGTTTTCACCCATGAAACCGCCGACGTAATATTTTCGCGGCGAGAAAAAAACATGTGACGCGTTTGCTCCCTTCGCTTCTGCTATTGCCATTTGAATCAAGTCACGGTCATTTTTCGCACGCTCGGCAAAATCATCGACAAAAACAGGATTATAGACTTTCATATTTTAATAGCTCCCCGTATATAGTAAGCACTGATTAAGGTAACCTTACAAAAAACTTACGAGAGCAAAACATTCGCTCCAAGCCATTTTTCTTCGAAAGGCTACCTCTATAGCATTTCCATTTGACATAAGCTATTTGTGAACCGAAATTGCGCTTGAAGCGTGTGCTAATTTCAATTCGCAAATAACAAATCAAATATGGGCACTTCCACTCACAAGAACTTATTCCGTTTTCAATCATCTGAATGAACATTTTGAAACGCTCTTAAATCGTGAGCGATTCAAAATATCCATTCAGACGTTTCAAACTGGAATAAGTAAGAGCTTTC
>JGI994J12354_10000626_pt1 | contig 35226 bp, 31 predicted proteins | sample IntmicLarv3ML3BL_FD_12354 | JGI IMG/M metagenome (IMG submission 12354) | reverse complement strand
TTGACTTTGATTGACAAAATCAACTATCACAAAACATTATATCATATACAACCTTTTTTGACTCGAAGCAGAATATTTATTCTATTATTTTCCAATTATCCGATTTTTCCAGTATCAAATCAAACTGCGACACCTGCGTAGCCTTTGTTACCGAATCAAGATAGATTACTGATACCGATACACTAACCCCATTTTCTACTTGCCTATATACTGGATTCACAAGCTCTGAAAAGATATAGTCCTTTCCAATCGGTTGTAGTGCTTGATTCTTCACATAGTAGGATAGTTCCTGTTCACTTGCCTTTGGGTACAGCGAAAAGAATGTCGTTAGAAACCCTGTGATTTCTGCGGTGGTATCTGCGTCTATCGTACCATCACTATCTACAACAGTAGGTGCAAATCCTGACTTTGTGGGTATGCTACTGACAGTCGGATTCTTGATAATTACCATGTTGTTGTGTGAATCTACATGAATCACTATACTGTATGCTGATGTCACATAGGTTTTTTCTTCCCCCTCTGTGATTTCTTGCTTTACAGAAAACAACACTTCAAAATCAGTATCGCTCATTTGCTCTATATTCCAAAACTGCATATCATAGACACGTGAAATAGTTGGTATATCTTTCCTGATGGTATCTACATTTAGGCGTTGCAAGTCCTCTGTTAGATATGTTTTTAATCGCTCCGTGCGACCATCTATAGATTCCTGTGTGTTATCCCATGAATAGTATACCGAAACAAAATCCTTTGTGAAACTTTCTACCTTGTTGGTATCTACAATCCGTTTTTCCACAACTTCACGCTCATGTATGGTGTGCATATCTATAGCTGTGAAATTCTTATAAATAGCAAAAGCGGTACTTCCTAAAAGCAGTACCCAAAGCAGGATTGTTGTTTTCCTGCGGATTCCAACCTTTAGAGTACGAGGTCGTTTTTTCTTGATAGTTACTTGTTTTTCCTGTACCTCTTGAACAGGTCTTTCTTTTCTTGATTTTCTCATTATTAAAATTCCTTTCTTATCTGTTTGTTATTGTGTGATAATGCGTCCTGCACCGATTAGGTGCGATTGCCAGTATGATGTATTTAAGTCAGCATATCCAATCGGATTGCCTGCGTGATACATTCGATTGTTGCCGACATAGATTCCAACGTGCGTAACATAATTGGCTGTATTGTAGGTGCTGTGAAAAAATACTAAGTCGCCTGCCTGTGCCTGCGATAGTGGGATATGCTGTGTGACGTTATATTGTTCTTGTGCCGTTCTAGGCATGGCGATACCTGCACGCCCATAGCACCACTGAATCAAACCGCTACAGTCAAATGACGTACTAGGGGAAGCTCCACCAAAAACATAAGTCCACCCTTGATATTTTAAGGCTTCGGTCATAATGGCTTGTACCACTTCACTATCGAAGTTTGCTACAGGTAGATATTGAGCGACCACAAGGACGTAGAACATATTTCCGTACTTGTACCGCCAACCGCCATTTTTAGCAACGGCAAGGGGCATACTATAAGGAACAGTGATACCACCCGATTTATCTTTTGCAAAACTTACAGCTAATTCATAGGTGTACTTCTTGCCGTTTCGTTCCACATAGTTCATAAATCCACCACCGTAATTATATGATTGAATAACTGTATTTAAGTCACAGCCTTTTGCTTCAGCACTTGCCAGTAATTCACTAAAATACTTCACCCCCTGCTTGATGGATTCTTCTGTACCTAGCGTGTTAGGGGGAAGTCCTAGCGATTCACTCGATTGCATAACGTCCACAGCCCGACCACCTGATTCTACTTCCATGATGGCAAGTAAATAGATAACATAGTCAGATACGCCATATTCTAAAGCGTACTTTTCAACAGTGGCACGGTGGGCTAAGACTTCGGGGGATAGATTCAAGCCTGCATAGTCGATAGATGAGCCAAAGCCCGAATCTTCCTCATCAGTCACAAAGATAGTGACAAAAAGAAGTATGGATATTAGGACGGCAAAGATAATCGGAATGATGGACGCATACTTTAGGTATTTAAGATTCCTCATGCTTTACGTCCTTTCCTTGATTTACTATCTGTCTGCCCTTTCTTCTTGCCAATGGAGCGAACACGCTCTATGGTGTCCTGTCTTTTTTGCTGACGGTATTCTTTTTCTGTCTGTGATAGATTCTTTTCTACATAGGCTCTGCCTGTTCGCCCATACTTTGATGGTGTGCTTTCTATGGTTGATGGTCGCATATCGCCATTTGAAGAATCACGTATCGGAGCAGATGAAGTGTGTTGCCTTGTTGGTGAAGTTTGCTCATTGGTTACGCTAGGTCTGCCATGTGGCGAGTTTGCTTTTTGTACCTGCTTATCCTTAGAATCCACCTTTTGACGCTTAGAATCAGTTTGCTTGTTTGGTCGCTCATGAGTATTATGAGCAGGGGCAGGTCTATTCTTAGAAGCAGGCGTATGACTGTCTTTTCTTTTATCTGTCTTTTGTCTTTCCTGTTCTTCACGTCCTTGTTGCAGGCGTTTGTCAGCAAGATTATTTCTGCCTTTCTTTTCTTCTTGATTTGTGGAATCTTTCTGATACTCATTACTCCCTGTCTGTCCGCTAGAATCGCTTTGTGTATCAAAATGACGATTTCTTTGTGTATCTGTTTGATTATCAGCAGATGTATTCTTTGACGAGTTGTTTTGATGGTGGTTTCCTGTATATGGTGAGCCTTGCCCTGTTTTAGCGTTTTGATTTGGTGGTGGGCTTTGCTTACCATGAGTAGTATCACGTTTCTTAGAAGCACCTGTGAAACCACGCTTAATAGATGAGCCAAGCTGTCTGCTTCCTCTAGCGATAAAGCCTGCTGTACCTGCTACCATACGCCCAAGGTATCTGTTGCCCCTGCGAGCCATACGGCGTGGGTGCATCATCATACGCCTTGAAAAGTTTTGTGAATCATCACTACGCAAAGCAAACATATTCATAAGGTCATTTAGCTTAAAGAAGATACCACCAAATGTCACTATCTGTAAAAATGCTATTAAGAAGAATGGCGAACTACCTGCCAGTGCATAAAGCATAGTAGAGATACTAAAGGCAATGGTAATCACTAAGGTAATGCCTGCCCTTTGCATAACAGTGTTAAAGAGTTTTACAATGGCACGTTTGCTTGTACCCTCAAAGGTTGGAAGTGTAGACATTAGGAAGCTCACAGGCAAAAACATAGCGTAAATAATAAATAGAATCTGCGAAAATATCATAATGCCTGTTAGTAAAAATACAAAAAGGGATATAAAAATATTAAAGAGGAATAAAAACAGTACCATGCCAAGCCGTTCCCCTGTTTTGGTAATCGTAAGATTTACATTGTCGTTATCTTCGATTTCATCTTTGACGGCGTTTTCCCTATCCTTTCCCTTATTGGTATCAGGGTGAACAGATAAAATGTCATTTACCCTATCTTCCCCCAAGCTACTTATATCTGTTGTACCGAATTGTAAGAGTAGCCACGGCTGTTTTACTTGAATGGAAAATAGGTTATCTCGAATCAAATCGACACTATCACGTCCATTAGAGCTAGTGTTTGGCATAATCATTGATGTTCCCATTGTTAGGCTTGCGGTACTGACATCAGTAGAAAACTCATTGATTTTTTTGATATAGTCAGGTGCAAAAGCAATCACCGAAGCGGAAAGAATAAAGATAACCACAAAGTTTATTACAGCTCGTATTGCTTTGCTTGTTTCTCGTTTGATTAGTCCTGTATAAGCCACATAGACACCAACGACTAGCACGAATAAGAGCAAAAATCCCGAATAAAAACCTGTTGTAATACCGCTAGGTGATACCCCTGCAATGGTTTGTATGTTTCTTCCTACAGAATCAGCCGTTTGTGCGATAAAATCTAAGGAGTAGGCTTCTTGTACCATGTAGCCTGTTGCACTGGATAGATACAGTGAGCCATGCCATATCACAGCAGTTAAAGAGTAAAGGGCGTACTGGACTTGTTTTCCGATTCCATCGCCCCAATTCCACGGTAGCCAATCCCAAGATGTATCAACATAAAAATCCAGTTGATAGTGTGCAAGGGCATACTTTGAATATTCATTGCCTGCATTGATTGTTTCATCAACTAGCCCTGACGCATGAACGGTTGACCCTGCTATGAAAACGACTAAAAAAAAAGCCAAAGCAAGAAGAAAAGCAAGTCCAACCTTAGAAATAATCGGATTGTCTATCGGCAAATATTTACAGATATTGAATCGTTTTGTTTTCTTCATCAATCCACCTCATTTCTCACAGGTGGTCTTGTATCAAAGGCGTGTAATAAGTCAGCAAATATCGGGTGAAACTGCATAACACCAACACGTCCGTATAGGTCACTAAACAAACACTGTCCGTTTTCAAGGTCACGTAATCTCTTTTGGTTGTTTTCGTCCTCACTATCTATCCCAAAGAATGTCAGTGTCTTTTTAATCTCGTTAATGTCAGTAGAACGGAAAGCAAACTTTAAGCCGATATTGTTTTTCATCTTTTCATCTAATAAATCATCAGATTGTTGTGTCACAAAGTAAACGCCTGCGTTCATTGCTCGTCCTGCTCTAACTAGCTTCATTGACAGCGTTTTCCCTTGTGCCACTTGTAAAAAGCTCCATGCTTCGTCAAGGTCTACTATCTTAAAGATAGAACGGTCAGTGTGAATGAAGTCTAATGAAAATGTACTAATGACAATCAGCATAGCAACGGATAATAATTCCATTGTGGTGTAGTCTGTAAAGTTTGTTTCAGAATCGGGTAGTACAAGGTCTGCTACTTGAATAATGTTTAGTTGCTTTTCTAAGCTGATGGAGTTTGTAACCGCACCATCACTAAAGAGTAAGTGTGCAAAATCATAGTCCGTGAAACTTTCGATATGGTCTGCAATGCCTTGACTAATCGGTGTATCTTCCTTGCGGAGTTCATCAATAACTAAAAGTAGTCCTCGTTTTTTCGCTTTTGTCACCTTACGGATTGCACGTCTAAGAACAGGGAATTTATCACCATCACGAGAAGATATACCAGTTAAAAATGTCAGTATATCAATCGCCAAACTTTCTGAATCTTTGGAGCGTTTCAAGATAACATAAGGGTCAAGCAATCCTTTGTTTTCGTCCGCACTGGTAAGATTTACGATATTGATTTCATGAGCGATTTCGGGTAGCGTTTCTTTCCAGTTGCCACGTTCTGCTTTTGGGTCTACAATGACCGCTTGACCGCCAAATAAGACAGCGTAGTAAAGAATCATGTTGTTACTAAAGGACTTTCCACCACCTAAAGAGCCAATAAAAGCAGACGCTAGGGCATTAGTGATAGAGCCTTTTACGCCTTGACTTGCAAGGTGCGGTATCAGATAGACGTTTCTGTCTGTATCTAGGTTATAACCAACATAGATACCCTCATTTTCACCTAACATTTGTGTTGCACCAAAACCAAGTGAAGCCAAGAAGTCTGATGTGACATACTGCACATAGTCATTGATATATCTTTTTGAAGCGGGGATAAATTCCGAGTGAAGCCCTAGCATATCGCCAAATGGACGCACCAACTTTACACTTAAATCGTCATAAAAATCTCTGACTTCATCACAGCGTTTCTTTAGTTCTTCTAGGTCGGGAGCTGATACCCTTATCACATAACTTAGCTTATACATAGATTCCTTGCTTGCGTCTAAGTTATCCTCTAATTCACTTACAGAATCCAAAGCGTCTATGACATTTGTGCCTGTTTCGTTGTCCGATTCATAGGCGTGTGAATCAAGGTCTTTTAGTTCCTTTTTCTTATTTCTAATTGTAGCTAGAGCTTTCTTATTTGCGACAATCTCCACATTCATACTGGTATCAATCGGGAATGAGAATTGTTGTTGCTGATAGTAAAATATTTCTGATGAGGGGAAAGCCAGTTCACCAACAATCGAATTGATAGAAAAATATGCCACGTAAGAAGTAGTATCTTCATTTTCGATTTTTAAGTAGCGTTGCTTTTCTGTAATTAGGCAACGTGTAGGCTTTAAGAGGTCATAGCGTTTGACTAAGGTTTCTCGTTTGAGTTTCTTCACTGGTAAATGATATTCGTATTCTTCATAAGCAATTTCATCTTGTCCGTGTAAATGTTCTAAGATATAACCAAAGTCGTTTTTTTCTAGCTTACGGATTTTAAAACGCCTAGAAATCTTATTTTCAAGCAGGTGTTCCATCTTTGCGAAACGCTCCACTTCTGCATTACTCATACTGATAAAGTCGCCCATCAGCTTATGATTTACGTCATTAAAGAAATCAGAAAAAGCAGTTGTCAGATTCTTGCTGATATTTTTAAGGTTTACTTCTTGTTCATTTAGCAGGAGTTTAAAGCCTAAAAAGTAGCGGTAATCTACTTGATGTTCCCCTATCATGGACGTAAGAGCTTCTGTTTGTTCGTCTATCTTTGCATAGGCAACGTCTTTTAGTCTGCCAGTGACTAGAGCTTTGGAACGTTCTTGTGCTTCTTTGATACTTGATTGTGTTGCCAGTTGCAGGGCATGAATCTTACCGTCACGATTTTGTGCAATGAGTTGACGGAAAGAATCTTGCACCTGTAACTTTTGTTCGGGTGACAAGAACGAATAGTTATAAGGTATCAATTCATAGTAGGCGTAACATTCGCCATCTGTGTTGAATACTAGGTTATTTTCGATATATTTAATTGGGTACATATAGCTCACTCCTTACTGTGGTAAATGCTTCATGAACAAGTTGCGTTTGTAGTTTCACTTTTCTTCCTGCATAGGTCACTTTGGAGCGTATGAAGTACGCAATGACAGATTTTAAAAATCCATAAGGCTTTTTGCCGTCAAAGGTCTTTTGGCTCATAAACCAAGTCAGCCCGACAGGGATTCCAACGTACTTTAGTAACGCACCGTCAATCAAAGATAGTGGCGGTAGTTCCCCAAAGAAAACAACGAGTAAAAGGGAAACCACAAACCAAGTCATTTGTGTAAAGGTGACAGGAAATGGTAGCTTCATATCGTTAATGGCGTAGATAACTTTTTCTACATTCCATATGTTGGTATAGCTTCGTATTTTCTTCATGTGTTATTATCCTTTCTCTTTTTTCTGAAATAAAAAAGGCGACTGCTTACCCTAAAGATAGGGAATTACAATCGCCTAAATAATAAGTTGTTATTGATATGTGGTATTACCCGCAATACTCGAAAATACCGCTTGAAGTTGATAGGAAGTCACCCTCAATTTCAAGGTCACGTCCGTATGCGTCATAGTCAATGTAGAATTGTAGGCGGTCAGGAATTTCACCAAGATAGCCCTCATCTACAAAACATTCTGCTAGTTCGGTAAAGTCAGAGCAGCCATGATAATAGATGTCGTCTTTGTGTTCAACCACATCTTCTATATCTGAAAACCAGTTGCTTATAATCACTTTTAGTTGTCCGATAATTGGTGTGTCTGCCAGTTCTTCTACCAGTTCACACATACGGTTGACTTCTTCAATAGATGTGTATTCGTCTATTTCAAAGGGAAGTTCGTAGTCGTGGATAGCGTATTCTTCATAGCGTCCATTTAGTCCGATACGTTCTTTTACTTCATCAAAATCAACAGGTGGTCTAAACCATTCGCCAACTGATTCGCCCTCTGTATACTTGCCTAAGTTAGCAATATAAACGCCCATTTCTAGCATAATGTATCACTTCCTTTCGTAGATTTTGGAGAGAGGGAACAGTAAAGATTATTCTTGTACCATTCCGTCACCCCTTTTATTTCCCCTATGCCCGAACTCCCATAGGGGATAGGTATGTTTACGAGGTCGTAAACATTTGATAGTGCTTACGCACCAATGATTCTGTTGAATAAGCTAAGGAGTAAGTCTTTTACGCCTGCGGTATTAAATACCAAGCCTACTGCTACAAGTGCAATCACCAAGAAGCCAATTAGCTTTGAAAACTCACGTTTAAAGCCTAAGTACACGCCAATAACAGCGATTGCCAGTAGCACAAGTGATTGTGCATTAGTTAAAAACCAGTTGTAAAGATTTTGTCCGAAATTCATATGATTACCTCATTCTTTCTTGTTTTTGTTAGTTGTTAAAGTATTACGTCCGAAACATCAAGTGCTTGTTGGGCTAGTAGTGTTTCGTGACGGTCAGATAGTCTTGCATTTTCAATCATATCTTGAATATGCGTAGTATCTCTTATGTTATCTAAGGTCAGTGCCATTTTTAAAGTGGGGGCAACCTGCCTATGTAACCAATTTAGGGTACGGATAAGGGAATATGGCTCTGGTTTTGTGGTAAGTGATAGCTTCCTGCGATTCTTACCAATAAACCATTCCCAACGCTCATTTAGCTTCCAATCAGAACGCCTTTTTTTATCCTCACGGTCAACAAATCTAAGATAGCGGTTGACTATGGAAAAGGCGGTCTTGTCTGCGTCTCCAAAGTTTAGTAAATCTTGTATGGCAAAGCAGGCACGTTCATTTTTAAGCCGTATTTCAAAGCGGTTTTTAATGTCTGCGTCCTCTAGGGGAATATCGTTTTTGACGTACTGCTCATAGTCCTTTTCATAGATACAAAAGTAAATTTCACTTTTGAGTGACCCAATATAGAGCGTATTTCCCATGTCGGGCTTTTCATCACGGTGGACGAGTTCGCCACTTCGATAATTCTTAAAGGTACGAAATACTGAAATACATTCTTCTTGCTTGCACTTTTCGGTTAATTCGGGGATTGATAAAATCCCGTTTTTGTCATTGATGGCAAGGTCAATTCGCTTATATATCCCATTTTCCATATCGCATTGCCTAAAAAAGTCATACCATGACCGCCCTTGTGCAAGCAGGAAGTTTTCAAACTGCCTGCACCCTTGCCCCTTTAGCTCCAATAGCACCCCTTTTGATTCATCAGGGGAAGATAAAATAAAAACATCACCAAAGCGGTAATGTTCCAAATATCCATAAAAGCCAAAATCTTCATGGAGCATATAAGAAATGTTGAGCCGTAGTATATCTTCAATGACGTGCCATATATCCTGTGTCGGAAACCGAATCCGCACATAATCAAAGAGCATTTCAAGCGGACAATCGGGATTGTAGCGTTCCAGTGCAAGCAGTAGTGATTTCTGTATCTTGTCAGATGGTATCGTTTTGCCGTTTTCAATCTCGTTTAGATATTGGCGTGAGATACCGCTTGATACTGCAAGTTTGTTTTGTGATACACCGTAAGCAATCCGTTTTTGTCGTATCTGTTCATGCCAGTTTTTTTGTATCATTTGGTAATAATCCTCCGTTTCGTGTATGCTTGATTGTATGTGTCAACTTTTACGCCTAAGACGACAAAAGCAGTTCCAAACTAGAAACCCTGCAACTACAAGGGAAACCAATTAGAAACTGCCTGTATCTTGACGCATTATTACCCCCCTGTTAGATAGAGGGGGCTTGCGTGGCTTACGCCACGCAAAAAAGCAAGCTACCTGCCGACTTTCGCTTCGCACGTCGTCTGTTCGCTTGCTTCTTATGTGTCTAATATTCAATTTTTAAGGTGGAGCGTGTGCTTAAATTTCTTCTGATTCTTGATATTCTGTGTAGCTGTGCCGTCCTTTAAAATATAGGTATGCCATACCAATAGGAGCAACTAGGAACGCAAAGACAAACATTATCATCATTTTAAATGGAATCCATACCAGTAACAATAACATAGGAACAGGTACAATCCAGTTGCCTAGTAATGTGTCTACAATGCTGTCATAGACAAACATAGCAAACGGATATAGGACAAGGGATAGGGTAAGAAAGATAAATACACCTGTCTTATGAAGTGGATTTGCTCCGTTTGCATAGAGCATGAAAGCGTACATAATGCCACCGAATACATACTGTTTGATTAAGTATGATAGTGATAATGTGCTGTATATCGTTGTTAGAAATTTTCGCATTTTTTCGCTCCTTTACTGCTGTTGTTGATGGGAATTACTTTCACTTATTGAAGCGATTAATCCCCATATAACATCTTTAGGAATATAAAACTTCTCATTCCAATCACCTATGATACTTGTTTTGGTAAACTCAATAGTCTTTTCAATATTGCACTCGTGAACTAATCCGCACCTTAATACATGGTATATAATTTGCTCCATATCGACATACCCATCTTTATCAGCTTTTAAGACAACATTAGGAACACTCACCTTTATGCGGATATTACTTGCTTGTATGCCAGGAAAACCATATTGGCATATCGTAGAAAAATTATTTTTTAGAAATAACTTGTATCGTTCAGCATTTCTCTTGTTAGGGTATTGCTTAGATGAACAGGCGTCTACTGCAATACAGACTAGGCAAAGAGCCTCGTCATATTTTTTATTATTGTATAATATTGTTGCTGAATTTAGGAATGATTGAATACTCAAATGTTCACCTCTCGATTTTTACGGACACATTAATAATTTCACTATATGGTAAGTTGAAATAATGTTACAAAAAAAACGTATTACCCTCCATCGCATGATAGTCACCAGAAATATTTGAATAGGTACTTTGAAATGTATCAATATATTGATTATATTCATGACTATCACAAGGTGTTACCGTAAATGTGCGGTAAAATTCATTTGTACTCAAGTCATTTTTTGCTTGAGCAATTCCAATGATACAATCTTCATCAGAATTTGCTTTTCGAATGAAAATTGTATCAAATTTAAAATTAAAATGATATATGGTGTCATTAGGCTTGATTCGCAACGGTAAAACCTTTATTTCTTGTGTTTTTTGTGTTAGTTCGGTTAGTTCGCTTTCAACTTCAATAAAAAAACTCATATATTGTAACTTATTATCTTGTTCAATTTTTTCAAAAACTTGTTTATATTTGATTTCTTGAATCCGTTGAGTGTTATTGAAGCAATTTGGAATTTGACGAAGTAATTCACCTAAAATAGTATCAATTGTTTGTAGAACATAAGTATTTAATTCTCCGATTTTGACAAGAGCGTCCTCGCTTGAAAAATGTTTACCATCATAGTAAAAATCATTTAATAAAAAGGTGTGTGTGTTTCCTAACAAAAAACTATTTTTGATTGGTATAGGTATTGTTTTAATATGCTTAATGTAATTGTCAAAAGCGACTAAGTATTTATAAAGAGTATTATTTTTGTTTGAATCCATCAGTCCAAGTAAAGTAGAAAATTCAGATTTTTGTATTAGCTTTTTTAACAATTTTCCTAACAGACCTTTATCATCAGCATTGTACGAATCATCACCTAGTAGAGCGGTGTTAGTGATTTGAAATAAAACGTCCATACTTATACGAGCATAATGGAAAAATTCCATCGTTGTTTTTTTCAAAAACAACAAATCGTCTATAACAAAATCAGCAATAGTCAGGTTTGTTCGATTTATTTCAGATGTGTCATAACTTGCACTGCCTGTTTTTACGGCACATTGCATTAGTACTTCTTCTGATGATTGTAAAGTGTTTTTTCTGTGTGAATAAACAGCGTTCACAACATTGAAAGAAGTAGTCATATATTCTAGGGTTTCATTTAAACTTTCGACATATTGCCATGCGTCATATACTTTATGTTTGGCTAATTGTTTTTCTAATGCCTTTAAATCAGTAGTCATATATTATTCCTTTCAGTGTGATTTTAAAATCCTCTAAAGTTATGTAGTAACGATGATAAGGTTTCATTTGATTTAATAAAAGTCAGCAAATAATCTTCTGTGATTATGAATTGAGTATGTGATGTATCTTTATTCTTCGTTGCTAACCGTTGTTCTCCATCTTTGTCCGTAATTTGAAAACTATGAACAATTCTATTTCTCATTTCAATAAGGTTTGAAAAAAGTAATGAAATTTCTTGATTTGAATTGTTTGTTATAGTTTCTTTTAAGGGTTCTTTTAATCTACCTGATGTTCTATCTATTAGGTCATACCAGTTATATTTTGCTTTTTCGTCGTTTCGCAGTATGTTTTCTATGATAAAAGCATTGTTTGAATTGAAAACACATAAAGCACTGCCTAGTAATTCACGATATTCCCTTGATGGTAATGCTTGTCGAGAATAATTTTCGTACATAATATTGACCTCCTTATATATTTTACTCAATCATAGCATTTCCAATATCATTTTGTAAATCCTTTTTTGCGAAAGTATGTTCGGTATGTTTGCTGATTGATTTTAGAAAGTCATAGCCTTTTGGTACTAAAGGCGTGTAAAACTCTGATATAACGCTTGTTCCCACGTCCACATATCCACGTCCTTTTATCTGTTTTAGGAAAAAGTCTTTTTGTACCTGCCCGAACATCATATTGTAGCCAAGTTCTGACATACGCCCAAGTGCCACACGGAAGTTGAAGTTATCCCGAATACCATCACCGAGATACTTTGCGTCAGGGCGTTGGCAAGCGAGAACAAGAAAAAATCCTGCCTGTCTGCCAAGCATGACTATCTGTTTGAGCTTACTCATTACCTCTATACTTTCCCTGCCTATCATTTCCATAAATGATGTATATTCATCAAAGATTAGGAAGTTAGCAGGTAAGTCAAGGTAGGCATAGTTTTCACCAGTACGGTAGTTTGCCATTTTCTTCATGATTTGACTTCGCTCCACCATTTCATCATAAAACCTATTTAAGCAGGCTATCATATCGTCCTTTTTATAATAGACGTTTGGCATGATGGTTTCAAGGTCTGCAAGGTCAGCGTTCTTTGGGTCTAGGACATAAACATTTGCATTTGTCTGTACCAACGCTTCAATGATGGTAAGTATAAAATAGGTCTTACCGCCGCCTGTACCACCTGCAATTAGCATATGCGGTAACTTGTCATATTCCCAATAGACATTTTTCATCAGCCATAAACTGCCTTTATCTGCGATTGCTTCATCAATGGTAATTCGATTAGCAATCGTATCATAAAGCAAGGTGTAGTTGATAAATGAATCTTGTAATTCCTTGTCTACAAGTTCGCAATATAGCCCCGATTCTAGTTTCTTTTCAAGGCGTAATATCTGCTCTTGATAGCTAGACAGCATGATTTCTACTGTGACCGTAATCAGCCCATTTTTTAGGCGATAATATACCTTTGGAAACTGACTAATTTTTTCTTTATTCTTTGGCTTTGGTAGGTCTTTAAAGAATCCATCACTAGATACTGTTTGTGTTTCATACCATTTGTTACTCAAAAACATACGAGCAATTTTTTGTCTATGAATCACCTGCTTTACACTATCAATGCGATAGCGATAGTACAAAAAACCTACAAGGAAACAAAGCGTGACAGAAACTAAGATACTGGTACATAAATAGACAATATTTAGTGGAGGTCTACTGTCCGCTGCTTGCAGTAAACTAATATTGTTCCAGTCTATATCTGCCAGTGTTCGCCAGTGAAACAATCCCATGCTTATAAGAAACAACGGAAGCAAGGAGCATAGAGCAAAGCGAAATAAAAGGTGCTTGTCTGTGTGACGAATCCGCTTGCCCCTGTAGGTAAAAAGTTTCATTAGGCAAGTTCCTCTAGGTGCAAATACGTGACGGATTGATTGTCCGTATCTTCATCACTGCTTGCCGAAAAGTGAAATGCCCTTGCAACTTTATCTTTGGTACGTTCTTGTTCTAAGGTTAAGCTAAAGTTAGCGTTGCGATTTTCAACACTTTTTTCTGTTACCTGCTCCATCAAATCATCATAAGAAACCGCATATTCAGGAGCAACTACATTCTCGTAGTCTTTGAAAAATTCATCAATACCAATGATTACGTTTCGATAGTCCATAAGATACCCCCTTTTACTGTTTTTGTTTGCCATTTGATGGGTTTTGTGGGTTACTATTGCCTTGTGGCGTACTTGTTTTTCCCTTTAGGATAATATCATCAGCTTTGATATACCAGTCAACATCAGCCCCCATATAGGTAGCGGTCGATACGGTGTCAACAATCGGATTTATAATTTCCACTTCATCATTGTAGGCATAGTCCTTTAAGGAAGCAGTAGCAGGAATACTCACTTGAATCATGCCCCCTTGTCCTTTGGATTTTAAATCATAGGTACGCTCTTTTACCACATCAGACACCGTACCATCTTCATTTTGTACTTTTACTTCACGCCTTAGTGCTGAAAACTTCAACACTCCAAATGTTTTTACTTCATCTATAATAATTCCCTCTGCTAATCTCATATAGTATTACCTCAATTCTTTCTTAAATTCATAGTTGATAGTTACGTTTTTCTTCTAATCAAGATTCTGTATAGCCTGTGTAATGAATGGAAAGCGTAAGACCGCCACTTTCTTCTGACATGGAAAAGTGAAACTCAAATTTTGAAATTCTATAAATATAAGTTTCTTCCCCCTCACCGCCTAGACGTTCTAATTCTTCTTTTAATTCTTCGGCTACTTGATTACCACTTAAATGTTGTTCTTCTTCTGATTTTAAGTTGTCTAAATCTTTTTCAAAAACATCAAGACCTGTATAGCCTGTTACTAGATACATAGGTATGCCTCCTTTGCTTTTTTGTGGTTATGCTTTTCGATAAGTTACGCCTTTACCAAATCGTCTGCATGAAGCAGGTATTTTGTAAATCCACGATTGCCAATCTTATAGCCCTCTGCTGTGATGCTAGGATTGACAAGTTTCACACGTTGTTCAAATTCAAAAGTCTTTTCGCCTGCTTCGGGTGGCAAGATAACTTCTATATCATCTGCTTTTTGAATGTCAGAATATAAGTTATAGCTCCTTGATAAAATCGTCATGTGACCGCCAATTCTGCGTTGTGCGATTGTTCCCTCACCTGCAAACTCTAAGTTGCCAAATGTTTTTTCAGCGTTTGGAATAATGTGTTTTAAATTCATAATGATGTACCTCATTCTTTCTATAATTGTTGTGATGTATTTCTAGGTTATTGGTTGCTTCTAAGTGATTGATTATTTCTAATGTACTGGTTATTGTGGGGTTTACACCCCCACGCCCCTGTGGATTCGCCCAAAAAGTAATCAAAGTGCCGATGACTTTTTGGGCAAATTTAGTTAAGGGCATTGTTGGTGAACGGTTATGAATCATTCATGTTTGCCCCTTTCTAAGTAGGTAGGTATAAAAAATACAGATAGACTTTTTGGTACTACCTGCTTTTCATAGCGTACTATTTATTTAGTTGTCTTTTGTGACGTTTTATTAGTAAGAATATTGCTGTAGATAGTGATAACATTGCCACGAATAGTAATAGAATCAGATTGCTAGTATCACCTGTTTTTGGTGCGTCAGACTTTGGAGTATCAGATGTTTCAGGGATTCTCTTATTTGTCATTTCATAAGTAGCGGTTTCACCATCTGTTGTTACTTCTACCTTGATAGGTGTTTCGTCAAGTTTGTAGCCCTCTGGAGCGGACACCTCTATAAATTCATATGTGCCAAATGGTAAGTTATATACACTTAGTAGTCCGTCCTTGTCCGTTTTACCTGTAAAAACGATTTCGCCATCAGCATTTACTAGCTTAAACTCTGCACCTGCAAGAGCTTCTTTTGTTTCAGCGTCTTTCTTCATTAGAGATACTGACCCCTTTATTAAGTCATTGTATAAGGTAAAGAGGGTATCACGTTCACTGTCTGTAGTTGTGATTTCCTTATCCTCATGGTCGTAGATGGATATGCCATCTTGTGTTACTACAATCTTGATTAAATCTTTACTGACAACAAAGGATTCATCAGAAGCGGACACCTCACGCTGATAGTATGTGCCTACCATAAGGTCAGTCCATGTACCGATACCATCTTCATCAATGGTGATGGTCTGTAAGACTTCCATTTCTGTATCTAGTAATTCAAAGATTGCACCAGTACCTACCTTGTCATAAGCGTAAGTATAGCCATCTTTTTGTGTCAAGGTTGCTGATTCATTCCATTTTTCAAAGCTCATGTCTGTAAGATAGAGTTTATTCAAAAGTGGCTCATCTTTTCCAATCTCGATTATCACCACCTCTTTGTTATCAGAAGTATAGACAAATGAATACTTGTTTTCATCAATGATGTGTGAATCACCTGCGTTTACTTCCATGATGTAATAGTTGCTTTCGGGAAGCTGTAGCTTATCAAAGATAGCTTTGCCGTCTTTCGTGGTGGTAATGGCAAGAAGTGAATCAGCCTTGATGATGGTATCGTCAGATAGTGCTATTTCTTCTGTAGCAAACAATCCAAAGACTTTATCAGACGCATTTATGTTTGTGATGATAGCCTTGCCATCTTCATAGCCTGTAAGTTGTTCTTCTTGCTTGTGAACAAGTATCTGTAATGCCTGCCATATGTTGGTTGCTTTGATAGCAGTTTCACTAATGGCAACATTTTGATTCTCATATTTGATTTCAAATGGAATCGGTGTAGTATCTATTACAATCCCATTAGGAGCTGATACCTCTTTCATATAATAGTTGCCGATTTCTAACGGTTTTGTAGTTGCTTTGCCGTCCTCGTCTGTGGTGATGGTGTCTATTAGTTCATCTTTTGCATGAAACTGTGTACCCTCAATGCCTACAATATCCTCACTTGCATAAATTTCATAGGTAACATCAGAAACAAAGATTTCATCAGTCGCAATGTTATGAAGTGTTCCATAGTCTGAATTAGTTACGTTTACAATACTAGGAGCTTCCCCATGTTTGGTGATAGTGGCTGTACCTTTGGCACGATTATTACCAAAGCTGATTTCTTGAATCGTTGTTACATTTCCCGATACGGAAAAGGTGATTTTTCTATCAGATAGCACATAGCCTGTAGGTGCTTTGATTTCTTCTAATTCATAACGATTCACACCATACTTTAAGGTTTCACTTGTGACAAAATATCCCTCGTTATTGGTAGTAAATACATCACTTTCTTTAGTAGAGTTTGGCGTACGCATAGAGATGTATTTATCTTCTTGCTTATCAAAGATTTTAAAGCTCACACCTGCAATCGGAATGACATTACCAGTTTGTGCGTCCAGTTTTTCTACTTTGATACGTTGTTCAGCTAGGCGGTTATTTAAGATATACGTTACAATCTGCTTATCTTCGATAATGGAAAATGCTACAGGCTCTATGAGCAAATAGCCCTCTATGCCCTTGCTTTCTGTCAAGATGTAATCATCATATGGTAAGTTCTTGATTGTAAACTTTCCGTTTTTGTCTGTAAGTGCCAAATATGTTAGCCCTGTTGTCTGTGATGTGGCGGTAAACTCTACCCCCTCTAATGCGACCATTTCATCACTTGTGGTACTGCCTGTAAGTGGTTTTCCAACTTTCAAGCCCTCGATTTCACCTTTGATAACTGTATTGTGTTTTGTAGATACAGGTGTGATTGCACTAGAAGCGGTCTGCCCTGCATATTTAAGTTCAAAGGTGACAGGTGTATCATCAAAGACATATCCTGTAGGTGCTTTTAGTTCTATCCATCTATAATTAGCAAGGTATAAGTCTGTCACTGTGATACTTCCATCAGCACCAGTGGTATATTCACCGATTTTCTTCCAAGTGCCGTTAATTTCTCGTCTTTCCAGTTTGAATACTGCACCTTGAAAAGTAGATTTTCCTTGTGGGTCATTATCCGTTTCTTTGTCACGCTTATAAAGGGTAGCATTTCCAAGTTGTTCGGTATTGACTGCTTCAAAATCTGCATGAGTAAGAGGTACGTTTTGCCCCTCATATTTGATTTCTACTTCATAGATTTTAGGATTGATGATAAATCCTGTGGAAGCCGTTGTTTCCCTTACTGTGTACTTTCCAATATCAAGACGTTTACTTTCAGCTTTGCCGTTTGCGTCTGTGGTAATCGTATCTACGTGCTGACCGTCAGCGTTGTAAATATAGAAGATATTACCTGTAAGAGTGTAGCTTGATGTTGGCATATCCTTTTCATTTCTAAAAGCTGATTTATCAATACGGATAGTACCTTTTGCAAGATTATTGGAGAATGTGACGGTCTTTGTGGTATTCGCTTCAATCGCAATCGTTTGAGGGGTACTATTTAATACATAGTGATTTGGAGCGTTTACCTCTGTGATGGTAAGCACTGTGCCATGTAGATAGGCTTTACTTCTAATAGTTCCATCAGTACCAGTAGTTAAGTATTCTACAGAAGAATCCCTGTTGTTTGTAACTCTATATCTAGCACCACTAAGGTTATTACCTGTATCAGCACTTCTTTTTACAATCTGTCCGTAGCCCTCTTTGTTGACTTTGATATTTAAAGATGTGGAAGTCCCTGCGTGTACTTTCGCCACAATAACATCTTGTGTATTGGGGTGACGGTAGTAGATTGATGTACCTTTGTAACTATTGCCGATAGCAAAGCCAAAAGATACACTACCCGAATCATTGGAGCTTGCTAAAGCCGTTAGGGTCACACGGTTTCCACTTTTTGAAACGGTTACGCCTGCGGTATTTCCAGTTTGTTCATAAAGTGAGAAGATACCGTTTGTGTCTGTAAGGGTAACGGATTCACCAACATTTAAGGTGATAGATTGATTGTCAAATGATGGCTTCTTGTGGAAGTCAGCAATGCGAGCATTGACCGCATTTTTGAAAGTGTTATACTGTGTCATACTAAAAGCACCACTGATAGAAGTTGGGTGTACTCCTTGTGCTTCCCATATCATAAGTTGTGTCATGTATTCATTTACATTAGACGCTTGTGTATGATAGCCAAAGTAGGCAATCAAAGCAAAGTGAAGTTCGGTGCTTGATGTAGCAGGTGACGGAGTATATCCGTTATTTGCTCCACCACTAAGAGGTACACCATGCTCTACACAAAAAGCAACTTCGCCATTTACACGTTTTGCATACCATACACTGGAAGTACCGCCATCAGAAAATCTTACATTGACTGAAAGTGAAATACCTGTGTTTAAGGTAACGCTACTAGATGAACGCATAAAGATGTTTCTGCCAAGTAAAGACATGACTTTTTGATATACGGCAGGGTCAATATATTCTGAATCGCTATCAATGTAACGGAGTTTTCCGCTTTCTTCCATGTATAGACCGTTTTCAGCTAGATAGTTTTCAAGCTCACTGCCTGCTGATTCTGTTTCGCTTTCTGTAGTTGCTTCACTAGGGCTGTCATTTGCATTTGAAGATTCCCCCTTTTTGCTTTTCATATCGTCAATATCGTCTGTATCACTTTCTATATCCGATATGCTTTCTTCGGTTTCTACTTTTGGTATTTCCTGTGATTCTTCGGTTTCTAAAGTAGAAATAGTTTCTGATTCAATACCTGTTTGGTTAGAAGCTAGTACAGGAGTAATAGCTGTGCTTGCTATCGTTACTACACTAAGGAGCATAGCAACAAATGCGTAAAGTTTTCTTTTTCCTTTCATATCTCATTACCTCAATCTTTCATTGTTAGTTTTAGTTGATTTTTATAGTTACGAATTGCCTTGATACAATAGCCAATCGACTTAAAGATAGACCATACACAAAGCAGGATATACATAAACAGGCACACAATGCCAAAGCCGATTAGTAGGCTATCCATTTGTGATTTTGCGTTAAAGAAAGCAGGTAGGATTCTGTAAATCGCCCACCTGCTGTAGTATGCCGTTAAGATGAATAGAAATATAAACGCTATATCATCACGGAGTAGTTTCAATATTAATTTTTTCATAGGTTTGTTTTTTGTCCTCCTTTGATTTTGGGGTAAGAAAAAAGCCATAGATTTTGTGGTCTATGGCTTAATGGTTGATATAAAGTTGTTTTTAGTTAAATCATCTTGAAATGCTTAAATGCTTCTTCTATTGCTTGTTCTTTTTCAATAGATACTTGTGGTACTTTAGCTTTTCCATTACCAGTATTATAATTGATTCTCTCAATTAAACCGTGCTTTCTTTTCACTTGTGCTACATACAGTTGTGACACTTTAAATCCTGCATTATTCAGTACATATTTCTTTATTTCTTCATAAGTGGCTTTACCCTCTGCCTGTGTCAAATCCATTTCATCAAGTTCAATTTCAACCTCAATGGATTGTGTTGATTTTAGTTTGGACAAAAGTGCTACCGTCTCCACATGAACACTATGCGAAAACAAATCCACCGGACAAACCCATTCCATTTCATACCCAAATTCACACAAATACGCCAAATCCCTCGCCAACGTCGCCGAATCACAACTCACATAAACAATCCTCTTCGGCGCCATCTGCACCATCGTATTCAATAAACTCTCCTCACACCCTTTACGTGGCGGATCAACGACAATCACATCCGCATACACATTCTCTTGCTCATACTTACTTGGCAATACCTCTTCCGCTTTCCCAACAAAAAATTCAGCGTTCGTAATCCCATTTATCCTCGCATTTTCCTTTGCGTCCTCTATCGCCTGCGGAACAATTTCAACACCATACACCCTTTTCGCCTTCTTCGCCAAAAACAGTGATATCGTCCCAATCCCACAATACAAATCCCATACAATTTCATTCCCCGTCAATCCCGCGGCTTCCAACGCTTTTTCATACAAAACCTTCGTCTGCACTGGATTCACCTGATAAAAAGACAATGGCGAAATCTGATATTTAATATCTCCTATATAATCTGTAATATATCCTTGTCCCCAAAGAACTTTCAGTTTTTCCCCTAGAATAACATTCGTATTCTCCTTATTCACATTAATAGAAATACTTGTCATTCCTTTTATTTTTATTAATTGCTCCACCAACCTATCACTATTTTTCAATCTATCCCCATTAATCACAAGACAAACCATAATCTCTTTCGTCGTGAATCCATAACGAATCAAGACATGTCGAACTAGCCCTTTCCCTGTCACTTCATCATACGGCTCAACACCATAATCCTCCATGAAAGAAATCACTTTTTCCAAAATCTCTCCATTCACTTCCACCCCAATATAACACTTCTCGGTCGCAATAATCGAATGAGACCTCGCCGCATAAAATCCTGCTACAGTCTTCCCTTCTTTATCTCTCCCAACTGGAAACTGCGCCTTATTCCTATAATGAAAAGGATTCTCCATGCCTATAATCGGCTTCATCGGAATTTCACTGAATTTCCCAATCCTTTGTAAATGATTGTACACCTTATTTTGCTTATACTTCAACTGTTCCTCATAACTAAGTGCCTGTATCTGACAACCTCCACATTGTTTGGCTATCGGACATTTTGGCTCCACACGATACGGCGATTCCTTGATAATATTCATAATTCGAGCATAGCCATAGTTTTTCTTCATCTTCATAATGATAGCTTCAACCACATCACCAACTATCGCATCTTTAATAAATAGGGTAAGCCCGTCTACCTTACCTATTCCCTCACCATTCGCACCAATATCAGTGATTTTCACCCGTATTATATCATTCTTTTTCATCTAACCTATCCCACCTAAATATTCTTTATTTTCTAAACTAACAAATGTGCACAATGAACTACTTGCTCTCCACTGTACACACTTCTTATCTGCTAGACACTTGTTTTTCTTATATTTGATTCAAACAAACGATTATATCCTAACCAGTCCATATTATCGCCAGCCGACTTAAATAGCTCTGTTAAAGTCTGCATTTTTGCATCCAAATTATCGGCCATACTAAGAGCCACCGCCTCCGCTAAGGCTGGTTTTTTCGGTGAGCCATAAGCTAGTTCACCATGATGAGCGATGATACAATGCTTCAATTCTTTCGCCAGCTTCACTGGAAATCCCTCTATTTCTCTAATCCGCAACCCTACTTCTTCAAGTCCAATCATAATATGTCCCAAAAGCTGCCCCTCATCGGTATAATCATTCTCTGGAAAAGTAGATAACTCATATACTTTCCCCATATCATGAAATATCGCTGCGGTATAAAGCAAATCCCTATTTAATATCGCATAAGTATTGGCAAGATAATCACATATTTTTACCACACCCAAAGTATGCTCCAACAAACCACCCACAAAACCATGATGAACTGTTTTCGCTGCTGAATGGAAATTGAATTTCTTTACAAATTCTAAATCATCCACAAAATAACTACATACTAATTTATACAAATATTCATTCTCAATTTTCTTTATATATACGAGAAGCTCCTGATACATCTCCTCAATACTCTTATCGCTGACTGGTAAATAATCTGCCGGATTATACATACCCCTCTTCCACTTTACGCACTCGCTTTACATTTAACTGCAAGGTACTTTGAAAACTTGTCACATCGCCCATCACTTCCACATAATCCATCGCTTCAAACTCATCAATTCCTAATGAATTCGGATCCCATATCTTGGCATCCATATTCCCTGTTTTATCCTGCAAAATCATGCTATCATATGACTTTCCAGTCTTTGTCACCGCTGATAATTTGTGTTTACATAAATAAATATCTGAGACTCTGTCGCCCTCTTTTAATGTTTCAATATATCTCATCTTTTCCTCCTACACTACCTTTTCTATAAAATTAAAATAAGAGGGACTGGCAACTGTCAGTCCGCTCTATATGCATCTATCCTCTACTTAAGGTGCTTTTTCTAAAATCACATTTTCATATATAATTTCCACATAGGAATCTACTCCTCTGCGTGCAACCTTTATTATGACTTCATCACCGGGGTGATGACTGTTGATAAATTTTCTATAGTCTGTCTGATTTTTAATTTCCATATCATTGATTTCCGTGATAATATCACCGCTTAAGATGCCTCTTCTCATCGCCGGCGAATCCATCTCTACCTCTCCAACATACAATCCTCCGGGAACTCCCTCCTGCTCCATTAACTCTTTGGATACTTCTGTTCCACGAATTCCTAAATAAGCCATCGCTTCGCCATTTGATAATCTTTGTATCAAATCCTTTAACTGTGATACATTCACTGCCGTCAGCATGGTCAACCCGCTGCTGCCGTTAAACTTTCGCACAATAATACCAACAACTCTACCGTCTAAATTGACTAAAATCCCATTTCCACCACTCACTGCCACGATATCTGTATTGAGCAAGGAATATTCCAAATCAAAAGTCCTTGCGGCACTTCCTAATACATTATTTGTATTTTTATATGAAGTACTCGTATTCGTTATAACGCCATAAGACAATGAACTTCCTGATGTTGTATATGCCCCCAGTGCAATGACCGCCTCACCTACTCTACCCGCAGTTGTATTAGAAAGAGCATCTACTGTAATATGCTCTAAGACATTTTCACTAACATTTCTCTTTGCAAATTTCACTACCGCTAATCCTGTATTTGTATCATACTGTTGGAATATTGCGTCAGTAGATGTTCCATCCATAAAAGTGATTTTAATTCGCGTCACATCCTTTACTACACTATATTCTGTTAATACAAATATTTCTTCCCTGCTCTCAGCCACCATGAAGCCTGTCGCTTCCTTCGGTTGGTTTTCATATATTTCCGCAAACCAGCTAGTATCCTGTGCCAATCCCCCCCCCCCCCCCGTATAAAGTTTGTTATATAAGTCCTTATAATGCTCCACTTCCAAACCAACGATTTCTTTTATCGTCACCGTTGCCGCTTCTGTCTCACTCTCTGTTGTTTCCGTTTCTTCCGCCTGTTCCGTTTCGGACGCACTTTCCAGAGTCTCCTTTTCGCTCTCCTGAGTCTCTGTCTCTTCATCTCTTGGAACAACTACTTTTGCTATTTCGGTTTCCGGCAAAAACTTCTCTTCTATCCAAGGTTTCATTAAGACAAAAGAAAAACATGCCATAGCTCCAAAAAGCATACCCAAAATAAGGGTTCCAGCTATTTTCAATAATATTCTGCGTTTACTAATAGGCCTATCTTTTATTTTTTCTTTTATGAAGTCAAACTGTTCTTCATCTTTATCCATAAAAAATAATCTCCTTCTCCAAAATTGCACTTCTGAATATGATTTATCATAACATATACATATTAACAAATTATGAATATTTATAGCCGTAAAACTTTATTTCCGAAAGCCAAGTTAATTATATTTATAGGTTTTCATTTATTCAATTATAATGTAAAATAAGGATATAGTAAACAAAAAAATTAATACATAAAATATGGAAGTATAAGGTTAAAAAAACACTATGAATAATAAAGCATTGAGAACTTTAGAATACAATAAAATCATTGAACAACTGACAGAATATGCCTCTTCGTCCTTAGGAAAAGAACTTTGTATAAATCTTTTGCCGAGTACAGACTTAGATACCATCAAGTCCAGCCAAAAAGAAACCAGTGATGCACTCACTCGTTTATATCAAAAAGGCAGCATGTCCTTTTCTGGTGCCAGAGATGTACGCGGCTCTTTAAAAAGGCTAGAGGTCGGCAGCGTATTAAGCATCTACGAATTACTCCAAATTGCTGATCTGTTAGAGACGACAAATCGTGTGAAATCTTACTCACGAAAGGAAAGCGATGACACTCCCAGTGATTCCCTTGAACCTCTTTTCGAGGAATTACAGCCATTTACACCGATTTGCAATGAAATACGACGATGTATCGTTTCTGAAGAAGAAATTAGCGATGACGCCACTCCGTCTTTGAAACAAATTCGCCGTTCGATGAATAATATTCATGACAAAGTACGCTCGCAACTTAACAGCATGGTAAATGGCTCTACTCGAACCTATCTGCAGGACGCAGTGGTCACTTTAAGGAATAATCGCTATTGCCTGCCTGTGAAGACAGAATATCGCGGTCAAGTTCCTGGAATGATACATGACCAATCTTCCACTGGTTCCACCATCTTTGTTGAACCTATGGCGGTTGTAAAACTAAATAATGATTTAAAAGCATTAGAAATAAAAGAACAAAAAGAAATTGAAATAGTCTTGGCCAATTTAAGTGTTTTAGTCGGAGAAGAAACCAGCACCATTGGACACAATCTTTCTCTTTTGGTAAAACTCGATTTTATCTTTGCCAAAGCTATCCTATCCAAGACCTTACAAGGAAGTGAGCCAATTTTTAATACTCGGGGATATATTAACATAAAAAAAGGACGCCATCCCTTACTTGATCGAAAAAAAGTGGTTCCCATCGATGTCCACTTAGGAAACGAATTCAATCTACTTATCGTAACAGGGCCGAATACCGGCGGTAAAACGGTTTCGATAAAAACCGTTGGACTATTTACTTTAATGGGACAAGCAGGACTTCACATCCCCGCTTTTGATCGTTCAGAACTAGCACTTTTTGATGAGATTTTTGCTGATATTGGAGATGAACAAAGTATCGAGCAAAGTTTAAGTACCTTTTCCTCTCATATGACAAATATTATCTCTATCCTTGAGAAAATAACCCCTCGTTCATTGGTTCTTTTTGATGAATTAGGCGCTGGTACGGATCCAACGGAGGGTGCAGCACTTGCCATTTCCATTCTTTCGTATTTACACAAACGAAAAATACGTACTATGGCAACAACTCATTATAGTGAACTAAAGGTATTTGCCTTATCCACTCCAGGAGTACAAAATGCCTCTTGTGAATTCAATGTGGAAACACTTCGTCCCACTTACCGGCTTTTAATCGGTATTCCTGGGAAAAGTAATGCTTTTGCCATTTCCAGCAAATTAGGACTTCCTGATTACATCATTGAAGAGGCAAAAAAGCATATTAGCGAGCAAGATATCAGTTTTGAAGATGTCATCACAGACTTGGAAAATAGTCGCTTGACCATTGAAAATGAGCGACTAGAAATCGCCAAATATCGAGAAGAAATTCACAATTTAAAACAAAAGTTAGAACACAAGCAAGATAAATTATCTAAAAATCGCGACCAAATTTTGCAAGAGGCCCACAAAGAAGCTGCTCTTGTACTTGGAAAGGCAAAGGAGTATGCCGATGAAACAATACGCAATTTCAATAAGTTCGGCAAAGAAAACATTTCGATAAAAGAAATGGAAATGGAACGCACTAGAATCCGCGAAAAAATAAACTCTTCTCAAACGAGTCTGGGAGCGCCAAAAGAAATGAAAAGAAAACAAGTCCGTAAGCCAAATGACCTTAAGATTGGCGACAGCGTAAAAGTCATCAGTCTAAACTTAACTGGTACGGTTCATACACTCCCTAATTCCAAAGGTGACCTTTCTGTTCAAATGGGTATTTTACGTTCTCAAGTTAATATCAATGACTTAGAATTGATTGACGAACCGGTAATCACCAGCTCTAACTTGCAAAGAACCGGTTCTGGACAAATAAAAATGGCCAAGTCCGCCTCCGTAAAAATGGAAATCAATCTCATCGGCCGCACCGTCGATGATGCCTTAATGGAACTGGACAAGTATTTAGACGATGCTTATTTGGCTCATATTCCAACTGTACGAGTCGTACATGGAAAAGGAGCCGGTATACTTAGAAAAGCAGTACAAAATTATTTAAAACGACTAAAATATGTAGCCTCTTACCGACTTGGTGAATTTGGTGAGGGCGATTCTGGCGTCACTATTGTTGAGTTTAAGAATTAACTCACCCACCCCAAAGGAGACCAACTATGATTGCAAAACAAAAAATCTTAATCGTTGATGATGATACCAGTATAGCGGAATTAATTTCCCTGTACTTAACCAAAGAATGCTTTGAAACAATGATTGTACACGACGGCGAAGAGGCCATTAACGTTTTTTCTACATTTGAACCAAACTTAATTTTATTAGACCTTATGCTGCCAGGTATTGACGGATATCAAGTATGCCGTGAAATTCGACATCTTTCTTCTGTGCCGATTATCATGCTTTCTGCCAAAGGTGAAATCTTTGATAAAGTCTTAGGACTTGAACTCGGTGCCGATGACTATATGATTAAGCCATTTGACTCCAAGGAACTGGTTGCCAGATGTAAAGCTGTGCTACGCCGTTTTGCCCCTCCAAAACCAGCAGCAATCCAACCTACTGGTAAATATGTGGAATATCCTAACCTCATTGTTAATCTAACAAACTATTCTGTTGAACATAATAGTGATACTGTAGATATGCCGCCAAAGGAATTGGAACTCCTTTATTTTCTTGCCGCCTCACCTAATCAAGTTTTTACCAGAGAACAACTTTTAGATCATATTTGGGGCTATGAATACATTGGTGATACTAGAACTGTTGATGTGCATATCAAAAGATTACGTGAAAAAATAAAAGATCACAACTCATGGTCTCTAACTACCGTTTGGGGTATCGGTTACAAGTTTGAGGTACGCAATTAATGAAGAATACTCTATACTTAAAATTCATATGGATTTATCTTATCTTTGCATTTTTAAGTGTTTTTACCATCGCCACACTGGCCTCTCCTTTAATTGAAAAGCACTTAATCGAGCAAAAAGCAACCGTTATGTATAAAGAAGCAACCTCTATTGCTAACAGTCACACCGCAAGATCCTATGAAAGCAGTACGAATGGATTAGAAAATTTATATAGCAATCTATCCTATGTTGCGCTTTATCAATCCACTCAAATATGGGTAGTCGACACCACCGGACATATTTTATTAAATACGAATAGTCCTTTGAATCCAGATAATCCAAAACATATCGAGGGATTCAATCCAACTTCATCAGGCAATAAAACATATCAAATCGGCAATTTTTTTAATTCCTTTTATGATGAAGCACTAAGTGTAATCTCACCGATTACTTCAAATTATTCAATTAAAGCCTACATTGTAATTCATTATCCTACCAACCTCTTGACTTTGCAAAGAGACCAAATTTTAAATATCTTTTATATCATACTAATAGCTATTTTCTTTCTTTCTCTTAGTATTTTAGGGGTATTTACCATTTGGGTGTACATTCCTATAAGAAGAATTACATATGCCGCAAACCAGTATGCTGATGGGAATTTAGATTACGAGCTACCAGTTAATAGCAATGATGAAATGGGCTATTTGGCGGCTTCTTTGAATTATATGTCCAGCGAACTGAATAAATCAGAGGAATATCAGAAAAAGTTTATTGCAAATGTATCGCATGATTTTCGTTCTCCACTCACTTCCATAAAAGGATATGTTGAGGCTATTTTAGATGGAACTATTCCACCTGACTCACAAGAAAAATACCTAAATATTGTTATCTATGAAACGGAAAGACTAAATAAACTGACCCAAGGCCTTTTAATGTTAAATGATTATGACACTAAAAAAACACTGTTAACGATTGATACCTTTGATATCAATCATGTAATCAAAACAACTGCCGCCTCTTTTGAGGGAACTTGTCGCAGCAAGAAGATTTCTATTGAATTAATTTTATCCAGTAAACAACTTTATGTAAAAGGTGATATCGGTAAAATTCAACAAGTTCTTTATAATTTAATTGATAATGCTATTAAATTCAGTGACTCATCTTCTAGCATTTATATTGAAACTACAGAAAAATATGACAAGGCGTTTATCTCCGTAAAAGATACAGGCATTGGAATTCCAAAAGACAGCCTTAAAAAGATATTTGAGCGTTTTTATAAAACCGATATCTCAAGAGGAAAAGATAAAAAAGGAACCGGACTAGGGCTTGCAATTACTAAAGAAATTATTCAAGCTCATCAAGAAAATATTGATGTTATCAGCACCGAGGGCATTGGTACAGAATTTATATTCACCCTCCCTCGCATAAAATCATAATAAAAACAATAAAAAATGACACTTTTCATCGCTATTGAAAATGTCATTTTTTTATTTCTTATTTTTTATTTCCAGTTATATTTCGTCAGATTTCCCTCCATCTGCATATGAGCAAAACTATGTTGACGCAAGGCTTCATATAAAACAATGGCAACCGAATTCCCCAAATTTAATGACCTAATCTCCCCCGCCATCGGTATCCGAATAGATGTGTCTTGATATTCTAACAGGATTTCCTCTGGAATACCCGCACTTTCTTTTCCAAACATCAGAAAACTATTTTCTTCATATTGAACCTCGACATATGTTTTCTTTGCTTTTGTTGTCGCCATATAAATTTTTGCATTCGGATTCTTTTCCAAAAAATCTTCAAAATTGATATATCTAATCACTTCCAAATCTTCCCAATAGTCCATGCCTGCCCTTTTAATTGACTTTTCATTTAAGCGAAAACCCAACGGTTCAATAAGATGCAATCTTGTCCCTGTGGCCACACAAGTTCTACCAATATTTCCTGTATTTGCTGGTATTTCTGGTTCAAATAATACAACATTTAGCTTTGCCATGAAATCTTCCCCTTATACTTTTCTGTTATTTAGTTAGTTTATATAATTCATCCGTTTGCGGACGGTCTAAATATCTACTTTCTTGACCATTACGAATAACACGTTCATTCCTATCCGTCACTTTTCCAATAATAGTCCCTTGTATTCCCGCTTCTTTCAATTTTTTAAGCAAATCTACCCCTCTGTCAGTAGTAATTAATAACGCCCCACTGGAAATCAACAGATAAGGATTTAATCCAAAGGCTTCACAAATTTCCACCGTCACCTGCTTAATTGGAATGGCTCGCAAATCCACCTCGATACCCACGGAAGAACTTTGTGCCATTTCCCATAATGCTCCAAAAATCCCCCCCTCAGTAACATCATGCATCGAGGTCACGCCATGATTAGCCGCTATTTTAGCCTCCGGCACTATTGATAAATAGTCAGAATATCGCTTTCCCTCTTCAATAAGTTCTTTGGGATATTTTGGCAGCAGCACTTCCTCTTGTTCTTTTGCAATAATAGAAGTACCCTCTAAAGCAATCCATTTTGTCAGTATAATATCTTGTTCTGGTTTGGCACCGCTGGTCAAAATCATTTTTCCCTCTTTTACTTTTCCAACTCCTGTAACTGATAAGAGAGGTTGATTTACCGCGGCTGTTACTTCTGTATGCCCTCCCAAAACTTGAATATGAAGCCCTTTACAAGCACTTTCTACCTGATCCATAATCTTTTTTATCTGTTCCTCACAAGATTTTGGCGGCAAAAGCATCGTCAACATAACCCCAACTGGCTCTGCTCCTGACGCCGCAAGGTCATTCGCCGTAACATGTATGGCTAATTCACCGATATCAGAAACTGTTCCCGTTATTGGATCTGTTGAAATCACAAATATTTCATCGTTTTCTAACTTTAAAGCTGCACAATCTTCGCCCACATTCGGCCCAACTAAAACTTCATCTCTATTCACTGTTATTTTTCCAAGAACTGATCTTATCAGCACGGATTCTGGTATCTTTCCTAATCTCATTTCTCTCTCCCTTTTCTATTTTATACTTAGAAAAGGAGTGTTATAAAATAAACATCTTCGTTCATTCTATAACACCTCCCTGTTATTCTCATATTCTATTTTAAGGCGTTGGTGGTGCTTCAGTCTCTGTTGATGGTTCTGTTTCAGCCGCCGGTGGATTTGCTGGCGGATTTCCCGCTGGCGCTTCTGGTGGCTTTTCAGTTGGCTTTTCGGTTTCTGGCGGTGCTTCGGTTTCTGCTGGTTTATTTTTAATCGCTGCTATCGCTGCATGAACCGCATCCATATTACTCGTTCCAATCGCCGCATGTAAAGCTGCTGCATCCTCTCCGCTAAGTCCTGCCGTTCCAACCTCAAAGACATCTGGTGTGGCTAAATAAGTGCTAGAATTCACCTGTACCGTGGTCGTCACTCCATTCTCAGTTATATCTTTCCACAATCTGGCTGTTGAGCCATCATGTCTATTCTGTTTTTGCACTATACTTCCAAAAGGAGCTCCTGTTGCTTTAATTTGTGCGGCACCTGCTGGCGTTGTCCCTGTAATCTCACTCCAAAAATGAATTGTTCTATCCGCCGGTCTCGTTTCATGTCCATATATTGCAAATGTAATTTGACCATAAGCCACATATCCCTCAATATACACGGGATATTCTGAATCATTTTTAAATTGAAAATCCATTAGACCTTCGGCTATTGCTGCATCCGCTGCCTGCTCAACATAACCAACCCGCATTGTATGATTTGAACGTGCAAGAACTTCTAACTCTGCACGCAATACAGCATTATACAAAGTGGTTGAAACTTGACAAACACCACCACCTAGCGTCTGCACTACTTCTCCGCCCTCAAAAGCAGCTCCATATGCATAACCATTGTCTACAGTAAACGGCTCCATCGCTAAGCTTGCTGAATATTCCTCTCCAGGATACAAGATCGTTCCATTAATCTTCCCTGTTGCAGTTTCAAGATTTTGCGTTCTTCCCTCTACTGCCGTTGAATAATTCGTTGTAAAGCTTCCCAATTCATCCTTTATTAAATTTATGTCTTCGCTTTTCACCTTTGGTTCCGCCGAGTTGTACACAAGAGTGATTTTTATCTCTTCTGTTTTCCCCCAACTATCAGTCAAGTTCTGCATAATATTAGTTGCCGATTCTTCTACATTCAGCTTTATGCCCTCTACACTATCAGTCACCTCAAAACCATCCGCTACTCTTTCCAAAATCGCATCTTTTGGCTCTGTATCATAGGTTAGGCACTTTTGATTTAAAACGTCCAATACTTTTGCTTTATCAAAAGAATATTCCAACTCATAAACTATGCCTTCTATCTCAATGTCTTTTCCAATCTTATATCTTTCAATAATATTGCCATCTTTACCGAGTTTTACCGCTTCTTCTACTATCGTTGGATTCTTCCATTCAAGCCCTAACTCAGTCGCTTTTACTTTTACTTCATTTTTTCCAATTAAAAAAGAAATCTCTTTGTTCCCTAATTTAACAAAATGTTCCTCAAGTTCCTTTGCCGCTTCTTCTTGCGACTTACCCGACATATCTGTCTCCCCAATTTTAACACCGCTATTGATTGTGTAGTTCTCGCTTTCCGTCGCTAACACTTCTTTTCCTTGCCCTAGTAAGACACTCAAAGACACAACCATACAAATGCCCATCATAGCCACTTTTAATTTTTTCACTTTTTCACCCCTGCAAACCTCTCATTATATATTAAGTTTAACTGTATCTTTCATCACACTTTATCCTATGCTTATATTATTATAACATTGCTAATACTGTGGGAACCACCATCGCCAATACGATTACTATTATGATAATTCTTGAAATAAGCACTCTTCTTTTATCATTAAATTTCATCTTCTACCACCTCGTATCCTTCCATAATTTAAGATTATATAATCAATCCGTTTGGATGCTTCACTTTTTGTTAGTTGATTAATATCTGCCTCTAATTCTATTTTATGATATTTTAGCAAATCATTCAAGTATCCTTTTTGAATTTTTGTAATTAAACTCTCTTTTTTTTCTTTAAAAATAAGTTCTGTTGGCTCAAAAAGATGTTTTTTTTCATTATAAAACTCATATCGCAATTTATCATACAGACATTTTGTAACAAATGCGTCTTCATACGCCCTATGAGCAGTTTTTTGTTCTATTTCATAATGACTGCATAAAGCACCTAAACTCTTGCTTTCCAAATGTGCCAATGCTGCCCTCGCTATTTTTAATGTATCAAGCCCTTCTTTTTCAAAACTAATATTATAGTTTTTGGCTGATTTTTTTACAAATCCATAATCAAATCCAATATTATGCCCTAATAATATATAGTCTTCACTAAATTCAATAAATTTACTCACTGCTTCCTTATTTGCCATTCCACCAGATACCATTTTATCTGTAATTCCTGTAAGTTCTTTAATTCTTTCTGGTATTTTAATTTCTGGATTTACATATGTTTTAAATGTTTCTTTTACCTCATTTTTAATTATCTTTATGGCCCCAATTTCAATAATCGAATCTGTACTTGGATTTATACCTGTGGTTTCCAAATCAAATACTACATATGACTCTATCATTTTATCCTCCCTGTACCCTTTCTAAAAGACTTCCTCGCTTTTTATGCCTAAAGTAAAACTGGCACCAGCTTGGTTTCTGCTGCATATGATAATGGATTTCTCCTTTTATAATCGAACAAAATAAAAAACTGACCTTTTTCTCCATTCTCCTTTAGATTATGGGTAAAGTACTCTATATGAGTCATTTTCGCTAACTGTTTATATGTATATTCTTGATAATCTTTTAAATATTCTAACGTCTGTTCTTCTCGTATATAGAAGTTTCTGATTTCGTCCTTATATTTGCTTTGTTCGTTGGCCCACTGAGGACGACTTTTCATTTTCTCCCGTAAATATAAATCATAAATCAATAGCTCTCTAAAAAATTCCACTTTTTCAGATACATATTCTTTTACAAATTCCAACAATATATCATATCGCTTCACTCTCGAATGACTTCGATTATTTAATCCCTCTTTCTCATAATAGGCAGCAAGACTTTGATACAACTGAAAGGACGTTTCAAAATTTTTCACCAAGTGCCTAATCGTATTATAAAACTGCCCGCTATTATAATACACCTCTACCATTTCCTCAATCGCTTTTAATTCTAAAACTTCTTCATAAGTCAGCCACTTTGTGCATAATACTTCATATGGTGGCTTGCTCCTATATTCCAACTCATATTCTTGCACCTTTTCATGCATTTTTGAACCCTTTAATACTTTTAAGAAACCCATTTGTAATTGCTCTGGCTCCAGAGCATACACTTGATTAAATGATTTTTGAAAACTTTCAAAATCCTCATGAGGTAAACCCGCTATTAAGTCCAAATGTTGGTGTATATTCTGTTTTCCATTAAGCTCCATCACTATTTTTGAGAGCTTATTGATATTCATGGTTCTGTTAATTTCATGAATGGTCTGTTCGTTTGTCGACTGCACCCCTATTTCCAACTGTATCAAGCCTGGACGAAATGTTGATAACAATTCTATTTCTTCTCGATTGAGAATATCTGCCGAAACCTCAAAGTGAAAATTAGTAATTCCATTATCCCGCTCCTTAATATATCGCCAAATCTCCATAGCGTGCTTATGCTGACAATTAAATGTTCTATCTACAAATTTAACTTGCTTTACTTTATTATCTAAGAAAAACTGCAGTTCTTCTTTTACCAATTCCACACTTCGAAAGCGAACACGCTTATCTATTGATGATAAACAATAACTACAAGAAAATGGGCAACCTCTGCTGGTCTCATAATAGATTATTCTATTTTCAAATTCTGCTATATCCTTATATGCAAACGGCATTTCATCCATGTGGAGAAGCTGGCAGCTTGCTTTTTCTATGATTTCACCTTCTAAAGTTCGGTAAACAATGCCTGTTATCTCATCTATTTCTATCTCCTTAGTTACATAATGCCGTACCACTTGATGAAATGTTTTTTCACCCTCACCGACCACTATGCCTTTTACACTGGTATGGCTCTCTAAAAAAGATACTGCATTATAAGACACTTCTGGCCCACCAAGCCATATCGGACACTGCGGCAAAATTTTTGCTAGTTCTACAATTAACTCTTTTATATATTCCACATTCCAAACATAACAAGAAAAGGCGATTACATCTGGCTTATTTTTATATATTTCTTGAAGTATATAATCTGTTTGATGATTAATCGTATATTCTTTTATCATAATATGTTCTGCATATTCATTCGCATAGGCTCTCAAGCTATACACTGCAGATTTGAATGGATATATTTGCTGTTAATTGCGGTCAACAGAATTTTCATAATTTGCCCCCTAAAGCTGTATCTGCTATAATTATTTTTATTAAACTTTTATAAACTAAACTTTGACATTCTCAAAGAAAAAGAAAGCGACAACGAAGTTGGCATTTACTTTTTCTGGAGGTAATAACTAAAGGCTTAAACTGGAATTTATACATTCAATTCATCTTCAAAGTGAATCTGAATTTTCCATTTTATAGAAGTTTTTATTGCCAGTTTTTATGGCTGTGAGCTTGAATATAATGCAACCATCAGGGCATACAATAATTTTGCTGTATTTACTGTCACCGCCTATATTTTCTAAATCTCCGCCACTTCTAATCGCTTCCATGGCAGGAAAGGCAATCATCATTACTTTCGAGCAAATGCCATATCCCTCTTTACTAACTGGACATCCATAAGTACAGAAGTATTTATCCCCGATTTCCTCCCCATTTCGACAATACTCTTTTGTATGTTCGGCATGGAGATAGCCAATTACTTCCATCTCAAACTCATATTCTTCATCGTACCATTTTCTCATAATTGCCCTCTCCTAAATTCTTAATTTATTTCCCTAATTAACATGATGAGTTGAATACTTCTACGACTTTTTCTTTGCGCTTAGTTCCTCTTTTCTAACTTCCAAAGCCCATTTAACTTCACCAATAGTATCTTCATTTCGCACTTCAAATGGCTTTCCTGGAATTAGAGCCAAAAAATACCCCTTTTGCGGATAAATCGTACAATAT
>JGI994J12354_10000625_pt1 | contig 35234 bp, 34 predicted proteins | sample IntmicLarv3ML3BL_FD_12354 | JGI IMG/M metagenome (IMG submission 12354) | reverse complement strand
CAGCTTGTAATTTATCAGGATGACGAGACAGGCGTTGAACTTGGCCGTGACTATATGGATATGCCGGTAAATGTTCTGACACCGACACACAGTTCTTCATTGCCGCCTATTCCGAATTATACAACAACGGCAACGATAGAGTCAGTTACATGGAACGGAAGTACACCTCTGGCGCCTATCGTTTATGATTATACACGGGATAAGGTGTCTGTAGAGCTGCACGCATATGATGCAGCGACAGGTTCGCGAATCGATACGGTGGCAGAGCTCATTGGAGGTCTACGTAAGGCTGAGAATTACGATTACAATCCGAACATTGCAGATTTGACGACTCAAGTAGAGGCGCAATATCCGGGTGGGTATTCACTGGCACCGCAAGGTTCTACACTCACAGTTGCGAATGACAATGTGGTTCGGGTATATTATAATCCGATACCGCCGACAATTGATTTTATCGAAGTAGAGTGCCGTATCGGCAGCGATGCAGGTACGATGTTCCATTGGTACGTTATAAAAGACGAGTTGGGAGCTACGGTAACGCTGTCAGATACGGATATGCCTGATTTTTCGGCGCTGGGCTTTGAAAAGGATGCGGCCAAGAGTACATTGAGCGGGGAAGTAGGTACAACGGATAAGCTTATTCTTGTGTATCAGGATACCCGTTTTACTACAACAATTAAAACAGATCCTACTAGTGTAACGATTACAGATAAAACGGCAAAGGACGGGACAAAAATGCTTTACCCTCCTTATATGGCCGGTCATTTTGTGACTCATTATAGTATCAATAATGGTGGTACAAAGGTGGAGATTCTACCGGACTATTCCGGTTATGAGGCGACGGCGGCGACGGATATTATATTCTACTATGCAGAATATAAGCTGATACCGACAACAGGGAACTTGACCATTCTTGTTACTGATTCTGCAGGTGTGCCGCTGACAGGCGTGCAAGTTGATGTGTCGGTGGACGGAAATCCAATATCCCCGCTTTCTCCTACGGATGCAGACGGGAAGTTGGTATTGGCCGGCGCTGACTTCGGCGAATATGAGATTGAAGTAAGCTACAGCGGATATAGAAATGCGGTTGCGAGTGTCGAATTAAAGGATACAGATCCGAGTCAACTTGTGAAAATCGTGATGAGCAGGAATAGTTCCGGCGGTTCCGGTGGTGGTTCCGGCAGTATGCCGGGTGACGCTACCTTGACTATCCGTTGTGTGGATGAGAATGGCGATGTAATTTATAGCCAAAGTGTGTCTGCTGTTTTGGGCGCAACAGAAACGATTATTGCGCCTCCGTTAAAAGGTCACACGCTGATGCGTGGTGAGTTGGGTAACCGTCAGGTTACGATTAACGGCGGCACCAATACTGTCACTTTCAGATATGTGGCGGACAAAGTGATAATTGAGATTGAAGATCCGAAGTTGCCCACTGATGACGGGGAGGAAAGTAATACCAGACCTCCTGTGAGTGATGCTGTGCACGAAATGTTGGAGACAGACAGACATATGAAATATATCAGCGGCTATCCGGATGGAACCGTGCGGCCTGACAGCGGTATTACCCGTGCAGAGGTTGCCTCTATCCTCTGGTTGCTGATTAGAGATTCTAATAAAACGCAAGTACTTTCCGGCTACTTTGACGATGTGAATGACGGCGAGTGGTATGCGCGAGCAGTGAATTACTTGGCCAGTGTGGGTATTATCAATGGGTATGAAGACGGCACATTCCGTCCTGAGCGTAGGATTACACGTGCAGAATTTACGGCATTGATATCGCATTTCGACGATTTGGAGCGTGCCTCGGTTCAGCCTTTCTCAGATGTGCCTGATGGACATTGGGCATCTGACTATATTGTTTCAGCTTATTTGAAGGGTTGGATTGGCGGTTATCCGGGTGGTGTGTTTAAGCCGGAAAATCAGATTACGCGTGCAGAGGTTGTTAGCGTTATTAACCGTATATTGGGGCGTGGCATCCGTGCGACAGACATCCCGACTGATTTACATGGCATATATACAGATTTATCACCTAGTCACTGGGCTTTTGCAGAGATGTTTGAGGCATCCCTTGCACATGACTATGTGAGGTTGGAAAATGGCTACGAACTGCACACATCATATCATTGAGTTGTGGTGTTATTTGCAAAATAATGAATGTTGCCGCACTGTCTAGTTGGCCGGTGCGGTTGATGTAAGATAAAACAAGGAAGTTCTCACACACGTGGGAACTTCCTTGTTTTGATTTGATAGGTAAAGAAAAAAGAAAATATTGTTGCGCAGATATACGAATTTCTCTCAAGTATAGTTTGTTCCAAACGTTCAATGCCAAAGGAGGGGAATTTTCCTCTTTTGGCATCAAATGCCCGACTTCTTCGGAATTTATACCAAGCCAAAGCAAATCGTGACATAATTTCACGAAGAATGAATATTCAGCTTGTTTGCTAATCCAAGAAGGGAAATAGCCTGCTAATTTTTCTGTTACTCAAAGGTCGGGAATAGACGTAGAGAGTAATTGAGGCATTCTCGAAAGAGTCCTGATGTATTGCGCAATGTTCCCGATGATTCTATGAGTGCGTATTTCAGAACAATTGAAAAACGAATATATCCGTACATGTTTGGACCTGAAGAATTTTTGGCGGTTTTATATATTCATGTTTACGGGTTTACCTTCCGCTTGCGCCATAATTGGAAAGTACACGCGCAGAGGGATCGTCGATGTCATAGCCAACCCATGCTTTGTTTGGCATCCAGAAATCGTCAACCATGTTTGCCTGCCCGGGATAATACTTTTCAAAAATTTCCCGATACAAAAGGCTTTCTTTTGTGAACGGAGTGGCGAGTGAATATTTTTTCCGTTTTTCTTCGAATTCCGGGTCGGTATAATAACCGTCGGCATACGTTTTGATATCATCCACCATGGAGTGACCAACCGCATCGCTAAAAGCCGCCTTTTCACGGTAAAGGATGGATTCAGGCAACCAGTTGCCTTCGAAGGCACGGCGGAGAAGATATTTGCCTTTGCCATAGGTATTTATTTTCATCTCAGGCGGTATGGCCATCACATATTCTACGAAATCCAAGTCGCCGAAAGGAACTCTCGCTTCCAGTGAGTGCGCGGCAATACAGCGGTCAGCACGCAGCACATCGTACATATACAGTTCTCTGATTCGTTTTTGTGATTCCTCTTGAAATGCTTTTGGGGAAGGTGCAAAGTCTGTATATTTGTAGCCGAAGAGTTCGTCGGAAATCTCGCCTGTCAGAAGCACACGAATACGGGTCTGTTCATGGATGGCTTGGCAAATCAAATACATACCGATACTGGCTCGTATGGTTGTAATGTCATACGTGCCAAGTGCGGCAATGACATCCTCAAGACAGGAGAGCACATGTTTCTTTGTAATAATCACTTCTGTATGAACGCTTCCGATATAATTAGCCACTTCGCGGGCATATTTCAAATCGATGGCGTCTTTATCCATACCGACGGCGAAGGTGCGGATAGGGCGGCGCAATTTTTTTGCCGCGACGGCGCAAACCAAACTGCTATCCAGACCGCCGCTTAACAAGAAGCCTAATGGTGCATCTGCGTCCAGCCTCTTTTTAATGCCCTGAATAAGCAGGTTTCGGATATTTTCACAAACCGTTTCGAGAGAATCTTCATGATATTTTTTCACTTTTGTGATGTCTCGATAACAGACAAATGCGCCATCCAGATAGTAATGTCCCGGAGGGAAGGGTGTGATTGTTTGGCACAGGCTCACTAAGTTTTTGGCTTCGCTGGCAAAAACGATGGAGCCATCCTCAAGGTAGCCATAGAAAAGAGGGCGGATACCAATTGGATCACGTGCGGCGATAAACGAGTTTTTTTCCCTGTCATAAATAATCATGGCAAACTCGGCATCTAACTTTGCGAACATATCGACACCATATTCTTGATACAGCGGTAAAATAATTTCGCAATCGGATTGGCTCAGAAAAGAGTATTTTCGAGCAAGTTTTCGGCGCCATGCGCGAAATCCATATAGCTCTCCGTTGCAGACGGCGAAATTGCCGTTTAAAGAGAATGGCTGCATGCCCGCTTCGTGAAGCCCCATAATGGAGAGACGGTGGAAACAAAGCCAACCATCGCCAACCTCGATTATGTGTGACATATCAGGTCCGCGCGATAACGTTTTCTTGAACGCCTCTTTTGCAAGCGGCAAAGCAACACTTCTTTTTGAAAATCCCATAATAGAACACATAAAAAAACACCTCCGGATATATTATTGCAGCCAACTCCTCCTAAAAGAATATTAGGACGAATAGCTGCCATCCGCGGTGCCACCTAAATTACTATGCATAGTATCATAGTCACTTTCGAACTCTGTCAAGTCCGTGTGAGATAACGTATCACAAGACGGCGCACCTATTACTTCCAAAGGAAGGTTCAGATTGCAGCTAAGAAGTGTTATTCATACAAAGTCCTAGATAGAGTTCACACTATCCTCTACTCACTGTACCGGTGGTTTTGTATTACTTGTCTTCCTCAATGCTTTTCGGTTATTTGATTTTTTACACTGTACCACCGGAGAATTTTGTTGTCAAGAAAATTTGAGATGGAAATTTTGCATAGGGAGATTGCAGATTGTTGCGAATGTTCTGAATTTTTAATACGAATGAATAAAAATTCAAGATGAATTTTGTGTGGGTTATGCGACAGGATTGTATGATGTATACAAAAGTGCATAGAGAATAGACAGAATCGTTTGAAAAATTTAGAGAATTTCGAAAATTTTTTGATAGGGCTGTTTTTTGTATCGAAAAAACCAGGTTGACGTGACTTGTCACAAAAGCCTATAATAGCAAGGTATTCAGCGATGGGGCTGTGGTTTTAGGACCGCAGTCCCTATTTTTGTATAAAACGACTATAAGGAGGAGAAGAGATATGGTGAAGAGTGTTCCCGATTATTTTGCATCGATGGTATTTAATGAGCGCGTGATGCAAGAGAGGCTCCCAAAGCAAACATACAAAATGATGCGTCAGGTGATAGAGACAGGAAGAAGACTTGACAGAGATGTGGCGGATATTGTTGCCAACGCGATGAAAGACTGGGCAGTGGAGAAAGGCGCAACACATTTCACACATTGGTTTCAGCCGATGACGGGTATTACGGCGGAGAAGCATGATAGTTTCATTATGCCGGTTGAGGGTGGCAGTATTATCATGGAATTTTCAGGAAAAGAGCTGATCCAAGGCGAACCGGATGCATCCAGCTTTCCAAATGGTGGTTTGCGTGCAACTTTTGAGGCACGGGGTTATACCGCTTGGGATCCGACCTCTTTTGCCTTTATCAAAGACGATACACTTTGTATTCCGACGGCGTTCTATTCTTATGGCGGGCAGGCGCTGGATAAAAAGACGCCCCTGCTGCGCTCAATGGAAGTGTTGAATAAACAAGCGCTGCGGATATTACGATTGTTTGGAGACACAGAAGTGCTTCGGGTCAACGCAACTGTTGGAGCGGAGCAGGAATATTTTATAATCGATAAAGAAATGTTTAAAAAGAGAAAAGATTTGCTCTACTGCGGACGGACACTGTTCGGTGCAAAATCACCGAAGGGGCAAGAATTGGATGATCATTACTTTGGCGCAATCAAAGACCGCGTGAAAGCCTTTATGGCAGATTTAAACGATGCGCTTTGGAAACTCGGTGTTTTGGCAAAAACGGAGCATAATGAAGTTGCGCCTGCGCAGCATGAAATGGCATCGGTGTTCGAGACCGTCAACATCTCTTGTGACCACAATCAGGTGACGATGGAAGTGATGAAGCGGATTGCTGAGCGACATGGGTTGGCATGCCTGCTTCACGAGAAGCCTTTTGCGGGAATCAACGGAAGCGGAAAGCACAACAACTGGTCTCTTTCCACGGATAAGGGCGTTAATTTGTTGGAGCCGGGGGATTCTCCGATGGAGAATGTGAAGTTCCTGACTTTTTTGACGGCATTGATCAAGGCGGTAGATGATTACCAAGATTTGTTGCGCATTTCGGTTGCGTCTGCGGGAAATGATCATCGGTTGGGTGGAAATGAAGCCCCACCGGCGATTATATCCATGTTTATTGGTGAAGAGCTAGAAACGATTATTGATAGCATTGAGAGGGGTATTGAATGCGGAGGAAAGGGCAGAGAGGTGATGAAAGTCGGTGTGCAGGTGTTGCCGCGGTTTTTCAAGGATACAACGGACAGAAATCGCACGTCACCGTTTGCTTTTACAGGAAATAAATTTGAATTTCGAATGTTGGGCAGTGCGGTATCCATTGCGTGTCCTAACTTTATTCTCAATACGATTGTTGCAGAGGCATTGTCGCAGTTTGCTGAGGAGCTGGGGGGGGGGGGCGTTGCATGCATTGATTCGGCGAACAATTAAAAAGCATAAGCGAATTATTTTTAACGGAAACAATTACGCAGAAGAATGGGTAGCGGAAGCAGAAGAACGTGGATTGCTGAATTTGAAATCGACAGCGGATGCTTTGCCATATTATCTGGAAGAAAAGAATATATCGCTGTTTGAGAGACACCGTATTTTGAGCCGGGAGGAAGTGGAATCCCGGTATGAAATTCTGATGGAAAACTATGTGAAAACAATTCGTATTGAAGCGCTTACGATGTTGGATATGGCAAAAAAGAACATTTTGCCGGCGGTTATAGGATATGTAAAGAATTTGGCAGAGGGGGCTGCGCTGAAGCAGTCCATTTCTGTAGAATTGGATAGTTATGCGGAAACGGTAGCAGTGAAAAAGATTTCGGCGATGTGCCACCAGTTGGTAGAGAGCATTGATGCTTTAGAGAGAACTCTGAATTTTGCGGCGAACATTTCTGAACTTAGAGTGGAAGGAGAATATTGCAGAGATGTTGTTTTGTTGCAAATGGACATGCTAAGGAGCATTGCTGATGAGATGGAGACAGAAGTAGATGAAGCCATTTGGCCTTTTCCGACATACGGAGATTTGCTGTTTAGTGCAAATTAATGAGACCGTTTCGTGCGTTTGCAGCATTGAATGACTGTGAAAGATGAGCAATAAGCTGAGAGAGCGGATGAAATTCGACAAAAAAAGAAGGACTGCTATATGTTATTAGCAGTCCTTCTTTTTGACTACATGCCGAGCGCTTCTCCGGCATGGTATGAGCTGCGTACCAGCGGAGCAGAGGCCACAAAAGAAAATCCTTTCTCTCTTGCGGTCGCACCATATTCATCAAATATTTGTGGTTCTATATATTCTTGCACAGGATAGTGCTCACGCGAGGGTGCAAGGTATTGACCGATAGTCAAAAATTCACAGCCGACATTGCGCAAATCGTCAAATAAAGCATGCACTTGCTCTTGTGTTTCGCCCAATCCAAGCATAATTCCTGTTTTTGAGCGGATAGCCGGATTTAACTTTTTGATGTTTTGCAGCAAATTTAAAGACCTTTGGTACTCAGCTTGTGGACGCACCGCGTCATAGAGAGATATCACGGTCTCCATGTTGTGGCTAATGACGGTAGGCAGGGCATCTGCCACTTTTTTTAATGCGGCGATATTCCCTTGGAAATCGGGTATCAATACCTCGATAGCAGTTTTGGGTGAAGCCGTTTGTATTGCTCGGATTACTTTTGCAAAGTGTTCTGCGCCGCCGTCCGGCAGATCGTCTCGAGTAACAGACGTAACAACCACATACTGCAAACCAAGCTCAACCACCGCTTGGGCGATGTTTTCCGGCTCATTGGGATCGATGCTTTGAGGCTCATCGCAGGTGACATTGCAAAAACGGCAGTTTCTGGTACAGTTTGTTCCGAGAATCATAAAAGTGGCCGTTTTCTTTGAAAAGCATTCCAAATAATTTGGACAGTTCGCTTCTCTGCAAACGGTATTTAAATTCAAGCTTTCAAGTATTTCCCTGACAGTATCTTTATTTGAGTTGTCGATATAGGGAATACGCAGCCATTTTGGTTTACTTATCATGTGTTACCTCCAAATATGCAGGATAATAATTGTTCTTTTGTTATGGTGCCCAGATATGGTTGCAGAGGGATTTTTGTCAAGGCTTCATCAAAAGCTTGATATTCAAAGACCGTGTTTTCCAATACTTCCTCCAAACCACGAATCGGGTTTATACCTAAGAAATCACCGAAGATTGAGCATGAAGCGACAGAACCTTTTACGACATCCAGATATACCTCAACTTTGCCGCCTTCAAAGCGTGTACCATTATGAAAAGTACAGATCGGCGAACGTTCATGAACCCAAGAAGGATTTCCGTATTTTTCGTTATAGATTTTGTCTATCTCTATGAGTTCTTCATCACTTAGCGTATATTCTTGTATCTGATTTCCCTCAAAGAGCTTTTGCTTAAACAAATCAAAAAAATCATCCGGCGAACAGTTATGATATTCCCTGAGATTGGTCACCCGGCTGCGTACCGAGCGCAAAGCTTTTGAGCTGATTTTGGATTCGTCTACCTGAAGGACTTTGGTGAGCACGTCCAAGTCTGTATCAAAGAGGAGAGAGCCATGACTGCAAAGGCGGCTGTTGCAAGCATATTGCGCAAGTCCGGATACCTTTTTTCCGTGAACAACAATGTCGTTGCGACCCTGCAACTCTGCTGGGATTTTCATTTCATTTAGTGCATTAACGATCGGTGTAGCCACGGTTTCACGGGTTAACTGCAAAGCATACTGATAATCTTTCAGGGGCGATATTACGGTATAAAAAAATGTCCCCGAATCAACATAAATGGTTCCGCCGCCACTGGAGCGGCGCAGAACACGTATGTTTGCACTCTGGGCATAGTTCAAGTCAATTTCAGCAGCGGCAACCTGATAATTACCAAGCATTACACATTCATCTGCTCGCCACAACATTAAAATCGGTTCGTCCGATTTCGAGTTCTGCATTAGAAAATTTTCCACTGAAAAGTGAAATGCAGCATCTTTACTTTTGGTTTCAACATACAACAATGATAACACCTCTTAACTCTATAGATTTACAATAATATGTTCACTGGAACGGCAAGCATTGCCAGCATTTCAAATTATACAATATTTCCGCTGAAACGACAAGCCTTGCCTCTCGACTGACTGTGAACGCAAGTATTTCAGATACGCCCACGGTAGCTTTTGGTGTCTCCTATAAATTGGAATATGTTTATAGTTATTTTCTGATTTTGTATTTTGCGAGCGATTTATCAGCGTCCAAATGGATTTCTTTGGAAAGCCAAATTGGCCATATTATAAAGGTGAGAATAGTCGAATATGCATGTATAAATTGCGATAGCAATGCTCCAATAAAAAATAATGCAGACCAAAAGGCAATCATGTTTCTGTAGTCAAGACTCATTTTCTTTTGATCGTATAGCCCGCGTCGCTCCTTGGGCAGCGTATTAAAGCCACTGATAAGCATAGCGCTTTTTTCTTTCAGCAGTGCGAATGTAGAAGCTAAGGCAAGAAAAAATATTGCTAAGATAATGCATATCATTGCGCCGATACTCATGCGTATGTTCTCCTCCTTACCAAATTATATGAATTAATTATACATAAAAACAATTGTAAAGCCAATAAAATTTGCGAGTAATCAAGATGAGTAGCTGAGGTTGCTGTTGACAGATTACAACACATTTTTTCATATCATTCGGAGCGGAAAGATAGGTGGAAGAAGAGATGATATTCATACGGTTTCCCGAACGCAAAACGACAAGGAGAAGATTCAGAGCGGCAAAACAGTTTTAGGCGCACGAAAAACGGACATATCACGTGGTTAAGATATGTCCGTTTTGTCTATATTGTAGGATGGTTGATTGTCTATTGCGGCGGGCAATTATGATTGCCGTGGATAAATCATATTTTCTTCCTTGATACAGGACAAGATTTCGTCTGCAAATTTTTTGCATTCGATTTTTGTGATTTCAAGATTATGATCCCAATAATTGCCGCACATTTCGGCTTTTGCCGCGGGGATTTTTTCATTAAAATCCGCGATATAGCAAAATGAGTCGCAAATAATGCCGGAAACATCGCTTGGCTCAAGGTCTCCTTTGAAAATAGCATACATTCCTGTACGACAGCCCATGGGGCCGATATAAATCGTTTTTTCACTCCAATCGGTATGGCTGCGGAAAAAGGTGGCCATCAAGTGTTCGATGGTGTGCATAACTGAAGTGTCCAAAACCATTTCGCGGTTGGGTTCTTTGATTCGTACATCAAATGTAGTTACGATGCCGTTTTCAACCGTATCTTTTCTTGAAACATAAATGCCGCGCAAAAGGCGGTTGTGGTCAATACCAAAACTGGTTACATCCATAAAGTATCTTCCTTTCTCTATTCCTCTAAAATGAATTCTAACTGTTTTATACATGATTTGCAAGACGAGTTTTCTTTTCTGGTTGCAGGAGGAAAGTTCCTTCGTTATAATAATAGTTAGCATAGATATTTTAGAAGAGGAGAGGATTGTATTGAGCAAAGACTTAACAAGGCAGGAAGCATGGGCGTTATTGTGTGAATATAACAAAGAGCCGTTTCACTTGAAACATGGAGAAGCGGTGGAATGCGTGATGCGCTACTTTGCCAGAGAGTTGGGGTATGGTGAGGAAATTGAGTTTTGGGGTAATGTCGGACTGCTTCACGATTTGGACTATGAAATATATCCGGAGGAGCACTGTAAAAAATCACAGGAAATTATGCGTGAGCTCGGGTTGGATGAGCGGTTGACTCATGCAGTTGTCAGCCATGGGTATGGTCTTTGCTTCGATGTAGAGCCTGAGCACGAGATGGAGAAGGTGTTATTTGCTACGGACGAGTTGACAGGACTGATTGGCGCAGCAGCGCTCATGCGTCCTTCTAAGAGCGTACAAGACATGGAGCTGAAGTCATTGAAGAAGAAATTTAAAGACAAAACTTTTGCGGCGGGCTGCAATCGGGATGTGATCCGTCTTGGTGCGGAACGCTTGGGTTGGGAATTGGACGATTTGCTTTCCAGAACCATTTTAGCGATGCGAGAGGACCCTCGTAATTGATAAGAAACGAAAAACGTCTGCTGACAAAGTGATATGTAAGCAGACGTTTTATTTTATAATTTTATCATATCGTCAATCATCGTGCTGATTTTCTCACGACTGACTTTTTCGGCAATGGCTTTTTTTACGAATTCATCTTTGCTATATCCATATTCTTGAAGATACTCTTCCATTGCGGTATAAAGTTCTTTGTCTATGGTGACGGACAATTTTTTTGTCGTAGGTTTTGCTTTACAGGTTTTTTTTGAAGTGCTTTTTGCTGCGGGTTTCTTTTTGGTTTCTGCCATAAACAAACACATCCTTTCAAAGGAATGATACCATATTTTTCAAGAAACAAAAATAGATTTTGTGTTTTCTTTTTCGTCTTCTGGTTAAAATACTAATGTACCAATAAGAAGGAGGGAAAATAATGGATAAATGTAATGAAAGTGTAAAATGTACGGTGAGTAATTGCCGTTACCACCATGATGCAAAAAACTACTGTACGCTACAGACAGTGCAAATCGGCACGCACGAAGTGAATCCAACGCAGGAAGCTTGCACAGATTGTATGTCCTATGTAACAAGATAATCGAAAACACCGGGTAATTTCGGCATGCGGACGCCTTTTTATGCGCAAAAGCATAGAGAGGTGTCTGCTTTAGTTGCCAAGTGCATATAAAAAGATATAGAATAGAAAAAGGGGTGATGGTATGAAGATTTATTTGGTTCGCCATGGACAGACGGATCATAATGCGAAAAATATGTTCTATGGATGGACGGATTGTGATATAAACGGAATCGGAATCAAACAGGCAGAAGAGCTAGAGAAATTTTTTGGGACAGTTTCATATGATAAAATTTACACGAGCGACTTACTGCGGGCAAGACACACGGCAGAAATTATACGTGGAGAGAAGGCGGTACCCATTATTGCAGATGCATCTTTTCGTGAGATGTACTACGGGGACTGGGAAGATAGAGAACTTCCATACATAAAAGAGAATTATACGGAAGAACTGGAGCGATGGATGAAGGAGTGGCAGGTCTTTTCCATACCGAATGGGGAAGTGTTTACGGATTTTTGCGTACGGATAGAGACTGCGTTAAAGAAGTTGATTTCGGAAAACAAAGGAAAGACGGTGCTTCTTGTATCTCATGGCGGTGCGATGAGTGCGATACTTTGTTATTTGAGCGGCAGTAGCTATGACAGTTTCTGGCGTTTCCCTTCCTACCAAGGATGCTATAGTGAGGTTCGGATTTCAGGAAATCGGATTAGCATAGACAGGCTCAATTGCCCGGCGGGAGAAATTCAAAAACAATTGTAAAGGAAAACTACTTGACAAAGGATGGGTTATTTAGTAGAATGATGCAGGTAGTAAAGTGAATTTACTTTACGGGAGGAAAAGAAATATGGATGAACTCTTAAAGCTGACACTCCTTTATGATTTTTATGGAGAATTATTAACAGAAAAACAAAAACAGGTTTATGAGTTTCATTATCAAAATGATATGTCTTTTTCTGAAATTGGCGCGGAATTATCTACGAGTCGTCAGGCGGTTCGGGATTTGCTGAAGAGAACAGAGAAAATTTTGTTTGGTTACGAGGAAAAATTGCATTTGGTTGAGCGGTTTGCTCAGCAGCAAAAAGCCATCCGCAAAATGAAAGTGATTTTGGATGAAATTAAAATTCATGATGATAATCCGCAGGTGGAAAGCGCAATATTAGCGATGAAAGAGATTGCGGATGATATTTTAAGCTGAGAGGAGGACATCCATGGCATTTGAAAACCTTTCGGGGAAATTACAGGAAGTTTTTAAGCAATTACGTGGCAAGGGCGTCCTGACGGAAGAAGATGTAAAGGCGGCAATGCGCGAAGTAAAACTTGCGCTTCTTGAGGCCGATGTCAATTTTAAAATTGTAAAAGAGTTTATAAAAAAAGTTACAGAGCGTTCTGTTGGAACGGCGGTTTTAGAAGGCCTAAACCCCGGCCAGCAGGTGATAAAGATTGTTAATGAGGAATTGGTCGATTTGATGGGGACAACCCAAAGCCGATTGACATTTTCCAACCGCCCGCCAACGGTATACATGATGGTTGGCCTACAGGGTGCGGGTAAGACGACCAGCAGCGGGAAGCTAGCGGGGCAGTTAAGAAAGCAGGGGAGAAACCCTTTGCTGGTTGCCTGTGACGTATATCGCCCTGCGGCAATTAAGCAGTTGCAAGTTGTTGGCAAGAATTATGATATTCCTGTGTTTGAAATGGGCGTAGAAGTCTCTCCCGTAGAAATTTCCCAAAAAGCTTTGGAATTTGCTGCCGAGAACCATAATGATGTGATTTTGATCGATACCGCAGGGCGTTTGCATATTAATGAAGAGCTGATGCAAGAGCTGCGAGACATAAAGCGTGTTGTAAAACCGCAAGAAGTTCTGTTGGTGGTGGATGCGATGACAGGACAAGATGCAGTAACGGTTGCGGCGAGTTTTGACGGTGAGCTTGGCGTTGATGGAATTATTATGACAAAGCTCGATGGCGACGCTAGAGGCGGCGCGGCGTTATCTGTACGTGCGGTGACGAACAAGCCCATTAAATATATCGGTATGGGCGAGAAGATGGAAGATATGGAGCCGTTTTATCCCGACCGTATGGCTTCAAGAATTTTAGGCATGGGCGACGTTTTGTCGTTGATTGATAAAGTACAGCAAAATATTGACGAACAAGAAGCGTTGGAGATGCAGAAAAAACTGCGAACCAATGACCTCACGTTAGAGGATTTCCTCTCCCAAATGCAGCAAGTTAAAAAAATGGGCCCGTTAAAGGATCTGATGGGAATGATTCCGGGGATGGGTAATATCAATCTGGATGAGGCCATGCAGGGAAAAGACCCGGCAAAAGAAATGGCGAGAACCGAAGCAATTATTCAATCTATGACCAAAGCGGAGCGGGAGAATCCTTCCATACTGAATGGTCCCAGAAAGAAAAGGATTGCCAATGGTTGCGGCAGGAGTATTGCCGATGTGAACCGTCTGCTGAAACAATTTGAAGAAATGAAAAAAATGATGAAGCAGATGAACAACATGCAGAAAGGCAAAAAGGGAAAACTTCCTTTTTTCCGATAAAATTTTAAATATAGACTCAGGGAGGTGAAAAAAATGGCAGTAAGAATCAGATTGAAAAGATTAGGTGCAAAGAAAGCTCCTTTTTATAGAATTGTTGTAGCAGATTCCAGAACATCCAGAAATGGTAAGTCTATCGAAGAAATCGGTTATTACGATCCTACAAAGGAACCAGTGGTTTTGAAAGTTGACGCAGAAGCAGCGAACAAATGGCTTGCAACAGGTGCGCAGCCTTCTGAAACTGCAAAGGCTTTATTGAAAAAAGCGGGTGTTATCGGCGAATAATCCGAAACAGGAGGCTTGTATATGAAAGAATTATTAGAAGTCATTGCAAAGAATCTTGTAGACCGTCCGGAGCAAGTTCAAGTAACACAGACGACAAACGAACGTGCTTTGGTACTGGAACTAAAGGTAGCGCCGGAGGATATGGGCAAGGTGATTGGAAAGCAGGGAAGAATTGCGAAAGCAATACGTACTGTTGTGAAAGCATCGGGTGTCCATGAAGACAAGAAGATCATTGTAGAAATTGTACAGTAAGGTAAGAAAAGAATGCGGCAGGGTGTTTTGGTGTTTGTTACGCCTTTCACTCTGCCTATTTTTTAGAAGAGGTGTTATTATGGACTCATATTTTGAAGTTGGTGTTATCACAGGTACACATGGAATTAAGGGGACATTGCGTATATTTCCTACAACGCAGGATCCCAGCCGTTTCGAGAAGCTAAAGGAAGTCATTGTGGAATTGCGCGGAAAGCAAGAAACATTTCAGATACAAAAAGTGGCGTACCATAAACAATTTGTTCTGCTTACGGTAAAAGAGATTATGGATATCAATGTGGCGGAACTATATAAACAGGCACGTATTTTGATTCCTGAGGCATGGGCGATTCCTTTAGAAGAAGACGAGTACTACATGAGAGATTTATATGGTATGAATGTGGTTACGGCCGATGGTGAGATATTAGGAACACTGACAAGAATTTATGAAACGGGCGCGAATGACGTTTATGCGGTACAACGAGACGCAGACGAAAAAGAACTGTTGATTCCTGCAATCAAAGATTGTATCCTTAAAGTTGACTTGGCAGAAAGAGTAATGACCGTGCAGTTATTAGAAGGGCTGAGATGATGAAATATGTTGTTTTGACTTTATTCCCTGAAATGATTGTGGAGACACTTTCTCATAGTATTTTAGGGCGCGCACAAAAAGAAGGTCTTATTGATGTGAATGCTGTGAATATACGGGATTTTACAACGAATAAGCAAAAGCATGTGGATGACTATCCTTACGGCGGCGGTGCTGGCATGGTTATGCAGGCACAGCCCATTTATGATGCGTTTCAAAGCGTTGTCGGGAATGTAAAAGGCGCAAGGGTGATTTATATGACACCGCAAGGGAGACCGTTTACACAAAAGATAGCAGAGGAGTTGGCGCAGGAAGAAGCGATTATATTTCTCTGCGGGCACTACGAAGGCGTGGATGAACGGGTGATTGAGGCCATTGTTACAGATGAAATTTCTCTTGGAGACTTTATATTGACGGGCGGCGAATTGGCAGCAATTACGATGATGGATGCTGTATCCAGATTGCTTCCTGGCGTTTTGGGCAAGGAGGCGTCTTTTGCGGACGAAAGTTTTTCCGACGGCTTGTTGGAGTATCCGCAATATACAAGACCATCGGTTTTCATGAATAAAGAGGTGCCGGAAGTTTTGCTTAGCGGGCATCATGCAAATGTGGATCGGTGGAGAAGAGAGCAGGCGCTGATTCGGACGGCGCAAAAGAGACCGGATTTGTTAGAGACGGCACCTTTGAATAAAAAAGATATGATGTTTTTGAGAGAACATGGTTATCCGATTGAAAACAAAAACAGCGAGTGAGGACGATTTTAGAATCCTGACTCGCTGTTTTCTATTTTTGATTGATATTTCGAATATGCATGTAGACGGTGTTTTTCGATATACCCAGATTGTCGGCAATCGTAATGACGGAATCCTTTAGATTGAAGATACCTTTATTATAAAGAAGGGTGATGATTTCCTTGTTTTTGTTGGAGGAGGAAATATTCATATTGCTAAAGATGATTCTCTTTGCTTCTGTTAGGGCATCTATCATCAACTCATCGCTGTTCTCGGTGAAAATTTCCGAGAGGTTGTCCTTTCTTGCCGCTTCACTGGGAGAGCATAGCTGAATCAGTGTGCTCAAAGGGGTATCCAGATAAAAATTGATACTGAAAAGTCCGATAATCGTGCCGTCTTTGTTGGTAATGGCGCTGATGGTCGATTTGAAATTTTCACCCCGTTTGTTCTTTGCAAAGTAAGTAGAATGGCGCATATCCGGATTTTCACGCATTTGGTTGACGAAGGATAGTGCGATATTGGATATGGGTGACCCCACTTGGCGATTTGAACGGTAGCCATTGATGATTTTGATTACCGAATGATCAAGTGTTTCCAAGGAATGAACAATCACTTCGCTGGACTCGCCACAAAAATCACCGATTCCGTCAGCTACCATGCAAAAAGAATCCAAAACTGCTCTGTCTTCACTCGTTAAAATAATATTTGATTGCTCCATGCCAATTCCCTCCATGAACCGTATGCTCTTTTCTATCAGTATAGCACTTTATCGTACTTTTGCACACATAAAGAGTGGGAAAATAAAAAAAGCAGGGCATACACCCTGCAAAAATGAGTCACCCGGGGCTCGAACCCGGGACACCTGGATTAAAAGTCCAGTGCTCTACCAACTGAGCTAGTGACCCACAACGAATCAAAGTATACATAATTTTTTAAATCTTGTCAATCAAATTTTGAGAATTCGGCAAAACTTTTTCTTTTGCCTTTTATCCGCAGATATAACATGATATGATAAATAGAATTAAGAATTTTTTAAGGAAGAACCTCATTTTTTGTAAAAAGTAGGTGCTATTGTATAATATAAATACGGACAGCATAAGGGGGCGTAGTTGTGGAGCAGTTAACGATTTTGGTTTGTGATGATGATAAAAGTATTGTAGATGCAATTGAAATCTATTTGAGACAGGAAAATTATAATATTATTAGGGCATATAATGGCTTGGAGGCGCTGCAAGCGCTGGAAGAAAACGAGGTGCATTTGATTCTTCTGGATATTATGATGCCCAAACTGGATGGTTTGAATACAACCGTTAAAATCAGAGAGACGTTAAATATCCCCATTATTATTCTATCTGCGAAATCCGAAGATACGGATAAGATATTGGGATTGAATTTTGGTGCGGATGATTATATCACGAAGCCTTTCAATCCGTTGGAATTGTTGGCACGTGTGAAGAGTCAAATGCGCAGATACACCGCGCTAGGCAGTATAGCGGAGAAGAGCAATGTGATTAAAATCGGTGATTTGGAATTGGATAAGGATGCAAAAGAGGTTCGTGTGGGCGGCGAACCGGTGAAGCTTACGGCGACAGAGTACGGGATTCTACAATTGTTGATGGAACATGCGGGGAAAGTATTCTCCATTGACCAAATTTATGAAAAGGTATGGAATGAGCTTTCTTTTGCGCCGGAGAATACCGTTTCTGTACACATTCGGCGTATTCGCGAGAAAATTGAAATCAATCCGAAGGAGCCGAAGTATCTAAAGGTGGTGTGGGGTATTGGCTACAAAATCGAAAAAATATAAAAATTATCAAATGAAATGGAAAGTTTTTTCGGTTATCGTGCTATGTATTTGTGCGCTGTCGATGTTCTTTTGCGGGATTGTGTTCAAAAACATATCTGCCAACTGGAGTCATGATATATTGGAGTGGGAATCTTACTACGACACGCCTGAATTTTACAAAACTTTTTATGAAGCGCTGGATGACGCGATATTGGCGGATATTTTTTATGGAAGCGAAGAGCGGATTCAGTTGGGCGAAGTGGTTGACCACGATGACTTGATAGAGGGTTTTAAGCGCTATTATGGAATCATTGACGGAATTATAACCGGAAGCACAATGATCAACAATACCTACGATGGTTTGACTGTTTTTAACGAAATTCCGCCGTCGTTGAGGGGCTCATTGAAACAAGGCTGCCTCTATACCGCAAGATGTATATTCAAAATCAGTTGGATGAGTATAAAAATGTTACCAGAGACATATCAAGGCTGGTTAATTTCGTTTATATCATAGAGGACGAGCAAGGTAATGTTATTGCCGGAAATAGCAACCAACGCGAAATGGATCAGATGGAGCGTACATTTGTTGTTTCTGCCGGCGGAGTCAGCGATAATTTGAGTCGAAATGAAGTTGTGAGCCTTGCTTATGAAAATGTGATTATGGAAGAGAATGAGTACAAACTTTATGCAGCGGTGAAAGATCCTCTTTTGAGCGGCGATGCGTTTTATGAAGAGGGGCAGGAGTTTGGATTCGCAAGGCAGAGTTTGCCGATTGTTATGGGGGGCGTTGGCGCGAGCTTGCTTGTAGCTGCAATTTGCTTCATCCATCTTGTGCGTACTTGCGGACAAAAAGAAAAAGGCGGGGAAGTGACATATCTGGCGATTGATGAGATTTATAATGAAGTACAATTCATACTCATCGCAATGTTTACGTTATTTTCCTATATCATTGCATCGGAGCTTATACCGCATATTTTTGGCGGAGTTACAACGTTTTGGTCGTATACGTTTATTACGATTCTTGCTGTTTTATATATGTTTGGTGTTGTTTTTGGATTGACCTATATTTTGTCGGTTGCACGTCAGGTAAAAGGAGGCGTATTCCTAAAGAATACATGGGTATCCGTAACAATTCTCCGCATGGCAGATTTGTTTACGGGTAAAACTTTCCGAGGCTGGTTGGTTATTGTCATGTTGTTTTATGCGATAGGCAATTGCGTAGTTATGGGAATTGCCGTCTTGAGTGCAGAGATGCGATATTACGGAATATCATTGTTGTTCTGTTTGATTTTACTGCTGTTCAATATTTTATGCATTTGCTTTTTTATGCGGGCGCTGCGTTCTTTGAAGAGAATTATGATTTCAGCCAGAGAAACGTCGAAAGGGAACTTTTATTATCAGCTTGAGCTTTCACAAATTTCGCCGTCATTTATCAATTTTGCTTCGGATGTCGCGAATATTCAAGATGGATTAAAAAAGGCGGTAGAGGAAGCCGTAAAAGGCGAGCGGATGAAGACGGAATTGATTACAAATGTTTCCCACGACTTGAAAACGCCGTTAACCTCTATTATCACCTACGCGGATTTGTTGCGGAAAGAAGAACTGCACAATGACCATGCAAAAACGTACGTTGAAGTATTGCATGAGAAATCTTACAGGCTAAAGAATTTAATTGAGGACTTGATTGAAGCAAGTAAAGCATCCAGCGGGAATTTGTCTGTGACTTATACTTGCGTGGACTATCGCCAGTTGGTACTGCAAGCCATTGGGGAGATGGAAGAGAATATTGTATCCGCAGGGTTGGAGTTTAAAATTAGTTGCGATGAGCGTATTCTTATTCGTGCCGACGGCGGACATATGTGGCGCATACTGGAAAATATCCTTACCAATGCGGTGAAGTATTCTATGGAAAATTCGAGGGTTTATGCAGATATTTTCGAGTCCGGCGGATGTGGTGTTCTAGTCATGAAGAATGTGTCCGCAGCGGCTATTGATTTTGATGCGACCCGTCTGACGGAACGCTTTGTGAGGGGCGATTCTTCAAGAACCACAGAGGGATCAGGCTTGGGTCTTTCGATTACGCAAAGCTTGACAGAAATTCAAGGCGGTGCGTTCGGCATCGAAGTGGATGGTGATTTGTTTAAGGCGATTGTAAGAATTCCTCTTTGGATTGGAGAAGTGGTCGATGATGGTGAAGAGGACATGTTCGTAAGTATGCAAGGAGGCAAATAAAATGGCGGGTGCCAATTTTTTGTTGATTACGCGGCTCTTTTATGCAAAGAAATGGCCGGCAAAGCGGAGAAAGCTGCGGCTTATGCAGTGGGATTAGATTTTTGGCGGATTTTAGACAGATGCATGAGAACAAGTCGAAGCGGAAGCCTCCCGGCTAGGATAAATGAGGTCAGATGAATGCGCTCTAGCGCTGTGTTTCGTTGTACTGATTATGGATGTGCCTTTTCATGGATATGGAGTGAGCAGAGAGTTATAGGCTCAAATGTTGTACCAGAAGTCCTTTGGCCAGGGGATAAAAGGGTGATAAATTGAATAATATGCAAAAATATGCAATGTTTATTCGTATATTTATTTGAAAATGAAAAATAAAACGTTTAGATTTCTCAAATAATTTATGTGCAAAAAAGTGAATGAAAACCAGAAACATATTATTAATTGTGCATATCTTACAATGAAACGATGAATATTGCCCGAATTTGTAGAAAGGTTAGTTATTGCATTTTATGCATTTAAACGGTATAATGCGTTATAGGGTTTGTAACTATTATATGTCATTAAATTAATAAGGGGAGATTTTATGAAAAAATTTATGAAAAATATTTTGGCTGTAATCATGGTTGCGGCAATGGCTGTTTCTATGGCGGCATGTTCAAATGAGGCAACACCGACGCAAGGTGACGGTGCGGATAATCAGAGCCAGGCCGACGGCACAGATGCAGATACAGATACAACTGAAGATACAAAGGTTCTTATTATGGGTACCAATGCAGAATTCCCTCCATATGAATTCTACGAAGGTCAAAATATCGTAGGTATTGATGTTGAGATTGCGGCAGCGATCGCTGAAAAACTGGGTTATGATTTCAGAGTAGAAGATATGGCGTTTGATTCCATTATTCCTTCGGTTATAAGCGGAAAGATTACATTTGGTATGGCAGGCATGACAGTAACGGAAGAGCGCCAGCAGAGCGTTGATTTTTCTGACAGCTATGCAACAGGTGTTCAGGTTGTTATTGTAAGAGAGAATTCTGAAATTACAACAGTAGACGATTTGCTTGAAGAAGGTGCGAACTACACAATCGGCGTACAAAACGGCACGACCGGTGACTTATATGCCACATGGGATCTTGAAGATGAGGGATTGGCGACAGTGGAGCGTTACAACAAAGGCGCTGACGCGGTTCAGGCTTTGGTATCTGGTAAAATCGATTGCGTTATCATTGACAATGAGCCTGCAAGAGAGTTCATTGCAGCGATGGATGGCTTGGTAATTTTGGAGACAGAATATGCGGTTGAAGAATACGCAATGTGTTTTGCTAAAGATAGCGAAATGAGAGACATTGTAAATGAAGCACTGAACGAATTAATTGCGGATGGTACAGTTCAGGCGATTATCGATAAATATATCAGCGCTGAATAATAGAAACGCTTAAAAATAGGGGCGGAAAATCCGTCCCTATTTTGATATTTGCGAGAGGGGAAGCTTTTGATGGATTGGTTTGAGGACATACAGAGGCGGTTAATTACAAACTTTATTGAACAAGACCGATGGAATCTTGTGCTCAATGGTTTTGGTGTGACGCTGAAGGTCACTTTTTTTTCAGTACTGCTGGGTATTGCGATTGGCGTACTTATTGCGATTATTCGTTCGACTCACGATAAAAATAGAAATGAAATGCGGACGGGACTTGGAAAGACCTTCTTGTCTGTATTGAATTTTATTTGCAAAACATATTTGACAGTCATACGTGGAACGCCTGTTGTTGTGCAGTTGATGTTTATGTTTTTTGTTATCTTCGGTTCTTCCAATAATAAGGTGTTGATTGCGGTTTTAGCATTCGGTATCAACTCGGGGGCATATGTTGCAGAAATTGTTCGCGGCGGTATCATGTCTATTGACGAAGGGCAATTTGAAGCGGGTCGAAGTTTGGGCTTTAACTACGTACAAACCATGAGATATATTATCATTCCTCAAACGTTTAAAGTTGTCTTGCCATCGTTGGCAAATGAGTTTATCGTTTTGTTAAAAGAGACTTCGATTGTCGGTTATGTGGCGTTGCAGGACTTGACCAGATCTGTGGATATCATAAGAAGCCGTACGTATGATGCGGCGATTACTTTGACAGTTCTTGCACTTTTATATTTGACGATGGTCTTGTTCTTTACATGGCTGGTTGCCAAGTTGGAGAGGAGGTTGAGAGACAGTGAACGCTGAACAGGTTCTAATTAAAGTGGATAACCTCCAAAAGCATTACCGCGGCGGGGAGATCAAGGCCCTAGACGGTATTCAGACGGAAATCAAAAAGGGTGAAGTGGTGGTTGTGATTGGACCGTCAGGTTCCGGGAAGTCAACCTTTTTGCGTTGCTTAAATTTGCTCGAAGTACCCACAGGCGGAAGTATTTATTTTGAGGGAACGGATATTACGAACCCCAAAATCAATATCAATCTTCACCGCCAGCGTATGGGGATGGTGTTCCAGCACTTCAACTTATTTCCGCATATGACGATATTGAAAAACATGACGATTGCGCCGATGAAGCTTCAGGGCAAAAGTGAGAAAGAAGCAAAACGGATGGCGATGGATTTACTGAAGCGTGTTGGATTAGAGGAGCGTGCAGATGCATATCCCTCTCAACTATCCGGCGGGCAGAAACAACGTATTGCTATCGTGCGTGCGTTATGTATGCAGCCTGAAGTTATGCTCTTTGATGAGCCGACTTCCGCACTTGATCCGGAAATGGTAGGCGAAGTTCTAGAAGTTATGAAGCAGCTTGCCAATGAGAATATGACGATGGTTGTGGTGACGCACGAAATGGGTTTTGCCAGAGAAGTCGGGACACGTGTGATTTTTATGGATGAAGGCAAGCCGGTTGAAGAAGGCACACCGCAAGAAATATTTGATTCGCCAAAGAGTGAACGCTTGCAAGCATTTTTAGCAAAAGTATTATAAAAAAGAAAATCCCCTGTATCATTTAGATACTGGGGATTTTTTGTTTTTACGATAGTGCATCCTCCAAAGTTTTCAGGAATTGCACATCATCAGCCGTGGTGCGTTTTTTGATTTTTCCACCACGGGATTTGCGTTGTTTTCTTATTTCCCGGGAAACGTGGCGTTCAAAAAGCATGCGGTCAATGGTCTCGGCGGAATAGAAAAAACCATTGGGATGAATGACAACAGATCTTTTCGCCAAAAGCAAAGCGGCGAGTCCGTAATCCGCTGTGATAGAAATATCAGCAGGAGTCGCGTGGTTGGCGATAACCAAATCTGCGCTGTCCGCACCTTTGTCAACAGTTTGAACACTGACGAAGTCTTCGTCGTAAGCAAGTATATGTGTGACATCTGTGACCATGAGGACAGGTATGCCATATTTCTTTGCACATGAGATGATGATATCTTTTACCGGACAGGCGTCTGCGTCAACAAGGATTTTCATATTAGAATCCTACTTCTTCGCCAATGAGAATGATTTTAATTCTGCCTGCCGGCCTGCAAGCTCTGGTCACGAGGACCTGATTACAGATGCAGTCAAGGGATATACAGTTTCCGCAAATACCTGTGGTTGAGCAGGGCGTATCGCCCAAATAGCGCATATTGTTAATTGGCGCAGCGTAAGAACGGGCACGTTTTACAGCGGCATCCAAATCCTGAGCGACTTTGTTCAAGCCGACAAGCATGATTACATTTTTGGGGCCATAGCAAAGTGCAGCGAGGCGGTTTCCGGTACCATCAACATTAACCAAAATACCATTTTCGGAAACGGCATTCGTTCCTGCAATAAAGAAATCAGTAAATAATGCCTGACGCTGGAATTCTGCACGCTCTTCCATCGATTGTGCCGTTTCGCGATCAATTACAACATAATTGCCTTCGTGCACGGCGGTGTTTAGGCCGATTTCCATCATTGTCATAGAGCCGCCCCAGCCCACTGAGCTGCCTTCCGGCATTAAAGCGAGCGCTTGATTTTTCGCATCTTCTTTTGTTGGACAGTAATAGACCTCAAAATGGCGTTTTTCCAAGTTTTTGGTCAAAGTTTTTATTAGTCGTTCATTTCTTAAATCATGTGGTATTGCCATAAGTTTTAGCTCCTCTCACAAATAACAATATTGACGAGTTTATTATATCACAGATGATTTCATTTTCACACAGTAAACAAAAATTACTTGTCAGGTCGGACTTACTATATTATCATGGTTTAAGAAGGGAAAAAGAGGGGATTTTTATGATTAAGAGAATTGAAAGCAGTCAAAATAAATTGCTAAAAGAAATGAAAAGCTTGGGTTTGAGAAAAAATCGAGATAAGCTGGGATTATTCGTCGCTGAGGGAGTACGGTTTGTTTCGGAGATTCCGGACGATTGGAACGTGCGTTACTATGTTGTTTCGGAGAGTTTCCTGAACGAGAATGATACAGAAACGTATGAAAGGCGGGCAGTGGTCTATTGTATTGCCGATGAAATGTTTTCTGCGCTTTCAGACACGGAGAATCCGCAGGGAATTTTGGCTGTTTGTGAAAAAAGGACGGACGGATATGCAGCGCACTTCGCGTGCGAAAATCCATTTTTTCTTGTTTGCGAGAACTTACAAGATCCGGGTAATCTTGGTGCAATCATCCGTACGGCAGATGCCTGCGGTGTGGACGCTGTTTTCTTATCCAAAGGAACGGTAGATGTTTATAATCCGAAAGTTTTGCGTGCTACGATGGGGTCAATATTTCATTTGCCAATTGTTGAAGGGATTGTGCTGAGTGAGTTGACAAAGAAATTCAAAGAAAAAAATATCTCTCTGTATGCGGCGCATCTGTCGGGAGAGATACTTCCGTGCGATTTGCCATTAAGAGAAGGTTGTGCATTCCTTGTTGGAAATGAAGGGCATGGACTCACAGGGGATGCTGTTGACTTGTGTGAGCGGCTGGTAAAAATTCCAATGCCCGGGCAAGCAGAATCGTTAAATGCTGCCGTTGCTGCCGGTATTTTGATGTATGAGGTGCTGCGGCAGAGATTATCTGAATAAATAATAAATGAAAAGGCTATCTTAACTACGGTTAAGCGGCCTTTTTTTGTTATGCAAAAAAGCGTTGGTGTATCGGGGAGAAGTAAGGCCGAAAGAGAAGTTTCGCTTGTATAAAATGGCGATATTTGTTTCGTATATTTTGCCTGCGTTAGGGAAGATTTTATGTATATCCTAATGGAATGGTTAGCCCCATTTCTGTCAATAAAAAGGATTGATAGGAGTGTATAAAGATGGCATATTACGGAAAAGTCGAGATCAGCGGTGTAAATACTTCGAACCTGCCCACGTTGAACGGCGCAGAGGCCAGAGAATTATTTATTCGATATAGAAATGGAGACGAAGCGGCGAGAGAGAGATTGATTGAAGGTAATCTACGCTTGGTGCTAAGTCTTATTAAACGTTTTGAAAACAGAAATGAAAATATGGACGATTTGTTTCAAGTCGGTGTTGTCGGGCTGATTAAAGCGATTGATAACTTTGATGTTACGATGCAGGTCATGCCCTCTACGTACTGCTGCCCGATGATTATCGGCGAAATTCGACGATACCTGCGGGATAATAATGCAATCCGCGTTAGCCGTTCTTTGCGGGACACGGCATATAAGGCGTTGCAGGCCAAAGAGCGGCTGATGGCGCAAAATGAGAAAGAGCCTACCATTGACGAGATTGCTAGGGAGTTGGAGATGTCTCGTGAAAGCATTGTGGCAGCTATGGATGCGATTCAGGACCCGGTGTCGTTATTTGAGCCGGTGCATCACGAAAGCGGAGATGCGCTTTATATTATGGATCAGGTGAAGGACCATAAAAATGAAGATAAAATCTGGTTGGAGAATATTTTTTTGAATGAGGCGATGCTGCATCTGTCGGGAAGAGAGAAGAACATTGTGGATTTGCGGTTTTTTCAAGGAAAAACGCAAACAGAGGTTAGTGCAGAAATCGGTATTAGTCAGGCACAAGTAAGCCGGCTGGAAAAAAGCGCATTGAAGCATATGCGAAAATATGTATAGGGGAATGGACAATTTAAGAAAAATGCGATAAAATGAAGAAAAAATCTTGAAGGACTTGAGGAATTGGGAGGAAGCGGTATGAGGATTTTTTCAGAAGAAACAGCAGGTGTGTTCATTGATTTTCAGGAAAAACTGGTTCCGGCGATTTATCGGCAGGAACAAATTATAGAGAAGGCGGTAATTTTTGCACAAGGGTTACAGGAATTAGAAATACCATTTGCAGTGACGCAACAGTATACCAAGGGACTGGGAGAAACAGTTTCAGGACTGAAGGATACTATTTCGGAGTTTCGTTTTATTGAAAAAACATCCTTCAGCTGTTGGGGTTGTGAAGAATATGTGAAATGGCTGAAGGAAAGCGGCAAAAAAAATGTTCTGGTTTGCGGGATTGAAGCGCACATCTGCGTTTTGCAAACGGTTATTGACCTAATCGCGGAAGGTTTTAATGTGTTCGTCGTTGCCGACTGTATCGGTTCCAGAGCGCTCTATGACAAAGAAATTGCATTGGAGAGATTGCAGATGGAAGGCGCATTCCTCACGACATGCGAAACTGCTTTATTCGAATTAACAGGAGGCGCAAAGTCGCCGCACTTTAAGGCAATTTCAAAGCTGGTAAAATAATAAGATGAAAGCGGTTCGGAAATTTTTTTGAAGATTCTGTCCGTTTTTCTGGTTTCTTTTGGGGGAATGACATGAAGGCATGGGAACATTTTCGGACAGTTACATATCATAGGCGGTTGGTTCGTCAGGGTTGTTTTCGTGTTGGTCTATACCGCCAAGGTTTGCTGCATGATATCTCCAAATACTCGCTGACAGAGTTTTTCGTGGGCGTGAACTATTACCAAGGCGACCGTAGTCCGAACAATGCCGAGCGGGAGGCGCAGGGATACTCGTCTTCGTGGTTGCATCATAAGGGACGCAATAAGCATCATTTTGAGTATTGGATTGATTACAGCAAAGATCCCGAGCGTGTATTAGAGGGCATGAAAATGCCAGTTTGTTATGTGGTCGAGATGGTTATGGATCGTATTGCGGCTTGCAAAACATATCAAAAAGAAAATTATACAGATAAAAATCCGTGGGAATACTATGAGAAGGGCAGGCATTTACATATTATGCATCCGCAATCGCAGGCGTTGTTAGAGAAACTCTTGCGCATTCTTGCCAGAGACGGAGAGACGGTTATGTTTGCTTATGCAAGACGAATATTAAAAATAGAGAAAAGAGAGCGTATTCGATTACGATTGTCTAAATAGGAAAGAGATGGCGAGAATGAAGGAGAAAGTTGTTGTCGGACTATCCGGCGGCGTAGATAGTACGGTTGCAGCATATTTGCTAAAGGAGCAAGGGTATGATGTCATTGGTGTGACGTTGCGTCTTTGGGATCATGAGGGCGGTTCGAATGCTGTGCAGGATGCCAGGAGAGTTGCAGAGAAGCTGGACATCCCATTTTATGTTCTGGATTTTAGAGAGAAGTTTTATCATGAAGTGGTCACATATTTTATGGATAGTTATATGCAGGGTCTGACGCCAAATCCATGCATCATGTGTAATCGATATATCAAAGGCACTGCCTTGATTGAAAAGGCGAATGCGCTTGGAGCGAAATGGATTGCGACGGGACATTATGCAAAAATTGAAAAACATGCGGTCACGGGACGATATGCGATAAGAAATTCGGCCACGGCCGAAAAAGATCAGACATACGCATTATACCGTTTGACGCAGGAACAGTTGCAGGCATTTCAACTGCCTATCGGAGAGTTGACAAAAAATGAAGTGCGAAAGATTGCCGAGAATATTGATGGATTTATAGCCCGAAAAGGAGACAGCCAAGATATTTGTTTTATTCCGGATGGAGACTATATATCTTTCATTCATCGGGAATCCCCCAAAAAGGTGATTGAGGGAGCATTTGTCGACAGGGAAGGCAGCATTTTGGGTCAACATAAAGGATTGATGCATTATACGGTTGGACAAAGAAAGGGTCTGGGTATTGCTTTTGGCAAGCCGATGTATGTGACGGGATTGGATGCGGGAAAGAATCAGGTAGTTCTTTCAGAAAATAAAGACTTATTTGAGCGGACACTATATGCAGATAATCTTGCGCATATGGCGGTGGAGGCGTTTACAGACGGAATGCGTCTGCTGGGAAAAATTAGGTATAATCATAAGGCCGCGTGGTGCACGGTGCGCATGGTTGCGGAGGACAGGTTGGAGTGTGTGTTTGATGAACCACAAAGAGCAATTACGCCGGGGCAATCGCTGGTATTATATGATGGTGAGTATGTGGCAGGCGGCGGAATTGTCCGAGGAATATAGATATTGGATGGCTTGTATAAAGAACGCAAACAGATTCTGCTAAATTTCGAAAAAAGGGGAAAAATGAATTGCGCGAAAGAAGCATTTATGATAATATATATCGACGAAACAATAAAACTGAATTATACTGCATAAACGATATTTATAGGGGGCGGCAATGAATTACGTAAGTATTTTTATTCCTTTTATTGGAGGACTGGCTTTATTTATTTATGGTATGACCATCATGGCACAGGGTCTTCAAAATGCGGCCGGATCAAAAATGAAATCCATTCTTGAGAAGCTGACGCAAAATAAAGTGATGGGGATTTTGCTGGGCGGTCTGGTTACTACCATTGTTCAAAGTTCTTCAGCGACAACGGTAATGGTCGTAGGTTTTGTAAATGCAGGTTTGATGAATTTGACTCAAGCGATGAGCGTTATCATGGGAGCGAATATCGGTACAACTGTGACCGGTTGGTTGGTTGCCAGCTCGGAGTGGGCGGACGCGTTTAATCCGATAACGATTGCGCCTCTTGCGGTTATGATTGGTGTCATCATGCAGATAACCGCTAAGAAAGCAAAGCATAAGGAAATTGCTGCCATTATTATTGGCTTTGGTATTTTATTTATCGGTATGAGCACAATGTCAACAAGTGTTTCTCCTTTGAGAGAATCGGAGGCATTTCGTTCGGCATTTGTAACATTGGGTCGAAATCCTTTATTGGGAATTTTGGTTGGTGCGGCTGTAACCGGCATTATTCAAAGCTCTACGGCCTCTCAGGGTATTTTGCTGTCGTTGGCGGCTGTTGGCATGGTTCCGTTTAGTGCGGCTGTCTACATCACAATGGGACAAAATATCGGTACTTGTGTTACTGCAATTATTAGTGGTATCGGTGCATCAAAGACAGCGAAATGCGTTGGCTATATGCACTTGATGTTTAATGTGATTGGGTCTATTGTTTTTAGTATTGTTGCTGTTATTTATTTTTCCACGACACAATCGGGTCTGGGAGAGAGCATCATTACACAGACACAGATTAGTATCATTCATACAGTCTTTAATATGGGTACTACGCTGTTGATTTTCCCTGTTTCGCATATCATTATCCGTACGGCAATGAAATTTGTCGGCGTAACGGAAATCGTCCGCGATGACGAATCCAGATTGATGCATTTGGACAAGCGTATGTTGCAGACACCGGGTGTTGCGGTAGAAGGTGCCTTGAAAGAGACGGTGCGTTTGGGACAGATTGCAAGCGAGAGTTTGAAATGTTCGCTTGAAGCCATCTGGGAGAATAATCCAGAGAAAATTTCGCAGGTGAAGTCAAAAGAAGTAATTATTGATAAATTATGTGCAGAGGCATCGCAATATATAATTGAGTTATGTGGTTTGCATATTGGTGAGCGGGAGAATGTTGTTGTCACTTCGCTGCTGAGTACGTTGGCTGATATTGAGCGTATTGCTGACCATGCAGAAAATATAGCAGAGCTCGCTGAAGAGCTTGTAGCGGAAGGTATTGTGTTCTCGGACATGGCAAAGCAGGAGTTGAAGGAATTGATCGGAATTGCCTCGTCCAGCTACGAAAATGCGTTAAAGGCATTTGAAACGGGTGATAGTGCGTTCATAGAAAAAACGGCGCAGTTGGAAGAGCAAGTGGATAGCTTGCAAAAACGCTTGCGCTCCGGACATATTGACCGTCTTTCAAATGCGGAATGCAGTGTCAATTCGGGCATTCATTTCCTCGAAATCATATCGAACTTGGAGCGTATCTCCGACCACGCTATGAACATTGCCGAAGCGGCGGCGGTTCGGGTTAAGGTTGCTGTAAAATAAATATGCATAAACAAAAAGGACTTTCTCATCATATACGGGAGTCCTTTTTTTATTGCAGAAAAAAATCCACGTGCGCATGGCGCGTGGATTAAAATCAAAGGTGGACGGCAATCAACAGAAAAAACAACTTCTTTCATTTAAGATATGTGGATAAGTTTATGTGTCCAATCCCAGTTTGATTTGTCCCGGTATTTTATTTTGTGCTTTGTCTTTCTCCTGAATGAAATGCCCGGTTGTGGGGATTTTTTTTGTTCTGTAGTACTCAATATTTTCAGCATTAAATTCATTCGGCGTATAAACCGCAGTAATCGTACTGTTTTTCTTTAGCGTAAATATTTGTACACCGGATGAATGTTTAGACGCATTTACGGATAATAATTCTGTGTTCAAAAGCGTTGCTTTATCTGCGTTTCGAATCAGAATCAGGTCTTGTTCGCCGTCTATTTTTTGCATACGTACAAGCGGCGCCTTTGCTGAATAAGCGTTAATCAATTTCTTGCGGTTTGTTTTCGTTGCATAAGAGGTCAATTGTATTTTTGCCGCTTTTCCATTTTCGAAAAAGAATACCATATGTCCGCTATAATCAAGCGTTGTTGTCATGTAGAGTATCTTTTCGTTGGTATCCATACCCAAAAGGTTCGGCAAGTAATCGCCCAGCATGCTGTTTTTTGTATCGGCAACATCACTGGCTTTAAGCTTATAAACGCTAAATTGATTGGAGAAGAACAGGATTTCTGAACGGTTCCTCGCCTCCATTTCACAAAGCATATAGTCATCGTCTTTTAGCTTGTGCTCTCCGGCAAATCGCAAAGAGGTAAGGGAGACTTTTTTGAAATAGTTATCTCTGGTCATGAAAAGATGGATGCCATAGTCCTCAATCAGCTCTTCTTTGCTTAGTGGTTTCACTTCTTCTTCGTGAATGATTTCTGTTTTTCTGGCGGTACCATATTTTTTTGACACATCTTTTAGCTGTTTGCAAATAATATTTCTGATTTTTGTATCGCTTTTGAGTGTTTCATGAAGTACTTTGATTTCTTCTTCCAGTGTTTTTAATTCTTCTGTACGTCTAAGAATATATTCTTTATTGATATTGCGTAGTTTTATTTCAGAAATATATTCAGCCTGTGCTTCATCGATGTCAAAACCAGCCATCAAGTTTGGCACAACCAGACTCTCTTGTTCCGTGTTTCGAATAATCGAAATGGCTTTATCGATATCAAGCAAAATTTTCGACAATCCCAAAAGCAGATGATATTTTTCGGCTTTTTTCTTGACGTCAAATATCAATTGCCGGCGAATAGAATCCATACGAAATTCAACCCAATAAGAGAGGATTTCTTTGACACCTAATGTCATGGGGTGTCCCTTGATTAGAAGGTTGAAGTTACAGCTAAAGCTATCCGATAGGGTTGTTTGTGCAAAAAGCCTGTGCATCAACAGATCAACATTGGTTGTCTTCTTTACATCGATGGCGATTTTTAAGCCATTCAAGTCGGTTTCATCACGAATGTCCGTGATTTCTTTGATTTTACCCATCTTAATCAATGAAATAATTTTGTCGATAATTGCTTCGATGGTAGTAGGGTGGGGGATTTCGAAGATTTCGATGCAGTGATTTGCTTTGTCAAAACGCCATTTTGCACGAAGCTTCACACTGCCGCGGCCGGTTTCATAAATTTGTTGCAAATCTTCTCTATTGTAGATAAATTCGCCGCCGCCGGAGAAATCCGGGCCCGGTAAATAATCGACGATATCTATGGTGTTGTCTTTTATAAAATGAATCGTTGCTTCGCATAATTCCGAGAGATTGAAACTGCAAATGGAGCTGACCATACCAACGGCGATGCCTAAATTTGGGTTTACCAAAATATTTGGAAATGTGGTAGGTAAAAGGGTAGGCTCCTTTACGGTTCCGTCGTAGTTATCAACGAAGTCAACTGTGTTTTTATCAATGTCTGCAAAAATCTCCTGACAAATTTTTGCCAGCTTAACTTCCGTATATCGAGGAGCAGCATAAGCCATATCCTTGGAATATTGTTTTCCGAAATTTCCTTTGGAATCAACAAAAGGAACGAGCAGTGTGCTATTGCCTTCTGTCAAGCGAACCAATGTTTCGTATATGGCACCATCGCCATGGGGATTGAGCTTCATAGTTTGCCCAACGACATTTGAGGATTTTGTGCGGTCACCTTTGAGCAGATTCATTTGATACATTGTATAAAGCAGCTTACGGTGTGAAGGCTTAAATCCGTCTATTTCGGGGATTGCTCTGGAAACGATAACGCTCATTGCATAGGGCATATAATTGACTTCCAAGGTGTCGGTTATCTTTTGCTCCTGTATGAAGTTTTCTTTTATCTCAAGCGCAGTCTTTTTCTTTTTTGCCATGGGGGCACCATCTTTCTTAACTAATATCGGTCATGTCCAGGTATTTGTGACCTGTTGTTGCAATGAATTCTTTTCTGCCGGCGAGGTTTTCGCCAAGAAGAAGTTCAAATACTTCCTGTGTGCGTTTGATTTCATCAGGTGTAACCGAAATCAGACGCCTCGAGGCAGGGTTCATTGTTGTTTCCCACATCATTTCCGGTTGGTTTTCACCGAGACCTTTTGAGCGGTTGATTTTGATTTTGCCTTTCAGCTTAGAGAGAAGAAGGTTTTTCTCTCCATCGGAATAAACAAAATGTGTATCTTTTCCGTTGGTAATTTCATATAATGGTGATTCTGCGATATAAACCTTTTTCTCCTGTATCAATGTGGGCACAAGTCGATAAAGCATGGTCAAAAGTAAGGTGCGTATCTGAAAACCGTCGACGTCTGCATCGGTGCAAAGAATGATTTTACTCCATCGCAATTGGTCTAAATCAAAGGAGTTTAGATCTGTCTGGTGTTTTGTTTGGATTTCCACACCGCAACCCAAGACCTTTAGCAAGTCAGTGATGATATCATTGTTAAAAATTTTATTGTAATCAGCTTTTAAGCAATTTAAAATTTTGCCGCGGATGGGGATAATCGCTTGAAACTCTGCATCACGACCCAACTTACAGGCACCCAGAGCGGAATCGCCCTCAACAATATAGATTTCTCGGCGGGTGATGTCTTTTGTGCGGCAATTTACGAATTTTTCTACACGGTTGTTTAAATCCAAAGAACCCGTTAGTTTCTTGCGGATGGAGATGCGCGTTTTTTCAGCTGTCTCGCGGCTTCGCTTATTTGCCAAAATTTGAGCGGCGATTTTATCAGCATCGACTCTGTTTTCAATGAAGTAAATTTCCAGTTGTTTGCGGAAAAAATCTGTCATCGCTTCTTGAATGAACTTATTGGTTATAGATTTTTTTGTTTGATTTTCATAACTTGTTACTGTCGAAAAAGAGTTGATGATTAGAATCAAACTATCCTCAACGTCAGTGAAGGTGATTTTTTTTTCGTCTTTTTTGTATAGTGAATTCGTCTTTAGGTATTTGTCAATTGCGAATACAAATGCGTTTTTTACGGCCTTATCAGGGGCGCCGCCATACTCCAAGAAACTGGAGTTGTGATAGTATTCTAGAACATTTATCTGATTGTTGAAACAAAATGCTGTTTCAAATTTCAGTTTGTAATCAGGCTTGTCTTCACGATCACGGCCTTGGACTTCCGTTTGCAAATGGTGCATTTCTGTTAATCCCGTTTTGTCGGAAAGTTCTTTCAAGTAATCCTTGATTCCATTTTCATAACGATAGGTAAAAGTTTCGCCGCTCTCCTCATCATAAAGTTCGAAGGCAAGCCCTTCGTTTGCAACGGCTTGTCTTTTCAAAATATCCTGGAAGTAGGAGAGGGGAATATCAATGTCGGTAAAAACATCGCGATCGGGTCGCCATTTGATTTGAGTGCCGGTTGTACGCTTAGTGGAGTTTTCTTTTTGTAAGCCGCCGATATTTTCGCCTTTTTCAAAATGTAGTTGATAGCGAGTGGCGTCTCGATAAACGATGACATCCATATATTGCGAAGAATATTGGGTGGCGCAAGTGCCTAACCCATTTAGTCCGAGGCTGAACTCGTAGTTCTCACCCGTATTGTTTTGATATTTTCCGCCGGCGTATAATTCGCAAAACACCAACTCCCAATTAAAACGCTCTTCGTTTTGGTTATAGTCAACAGGAATACCGCGCCCATAGTCTTTGACCATAATGGAGTGGTCTTTGTAGCGAATGATTTCAATTTTTTTTCCGAAGCCTTCTCTGGCTTCATCAATAGAGTTCGAAAGGATTTCGAATATCGCATGTTGACATCCTTCCAGGCCGTCAGAACCAAAAATAACTCCCGGACGAAGGCGTACGCGATCGGCACCTTTCAGGGAGGTAATGCTTTCATTGTTGTACGTAGAATCTGTTTTGGATTTCATATGAATATACACCCACTCAATTAGACTTGAACCCAAGATATATTGTTGTTAAAAAAAATATATCTATATATATGTATATTTTACAAGAATCAGAGATTTGTGTCAAGTTTGGCTTGTATTTTCAGGGTGCAATTTGTGATTTTGAGTTGATTTTTTGATGATTGATTGTTATAATAAATAGGCTGTTATTTTGAGGATATATCGATGTGAACGAGAAGGCTCACATTTGGCAGACTATCAGATGGAATAATAGAAATCTTTGGATAACTCTGACTTTGCGGGATTTTCGTGCTGGTCTAACAACTGAATATTCATTTTGTACGCCTTGAATGTACCTCCGTTTTCCGAATGGGAGTTGGCAGGGCATAAAGGTGACATATATGGAGGAGTATCGAAATGGTCATAACGAGAACGACTCGAAATCATGTGAATATGATTCGAAATCGTATGGCTATGCACAAAAATNATATANGGANNNGTATCGAAGTGGTCATAACGAGCNGCNCTCGAAAACAGGGTAATATAAGAGAACCGAAAAGCCCGAAAAGCCTTGATTTATAAGCATTTTTGTTGTAAACTAACAACTGAATATTTGCTGTGTCTGCTCTAAATGTCTGCTCAATTTCCGAAAGGAATCTAATGGACTTTAGAGGCATATAATATACGGAGCGGTATCGAAGTGGTCATAACGAGCTGCGCTCGAAA